>ERZ795055.1808-NODE-1808-length-16825-cov-3.940131_pt1 | contig 16825 bp, 10 predicted proteins | sample MGYA00375139_ERZ795055 | MGnify/ENA primary metagenome ERZ795055 (study PRJEB30184, sample SAMN05720283) | anaerobic digester metagenome | isolation source: active sludge of municipal wastewater-treating anaerobic digesters | place: USA | collected 2015-01-23 ... | reverse complement strand
GCCGCCGGCCTCAGGTCCATCCACGCGGCGCCCGCGGCCGGCCGGCCGGGCGCGGTCGACTTCGCCCGCTTCAACCTGGATCCCCGCCTCTATCCGGTCGCCGCCTTCCGCCGCTCCCTGGCCGCCGCCCTCGCGGAGGATCCCGCGCGGGCCCTCTCCTACGGTCCCCCCGAGGGCGATCCCGCCCTCCGCGCCCTCATCGCCCGCCGCATGGCCGAGCACGGGGCGGCCTGCTCCCCGGAGCGGATCGTCCTCGTGGACGGCGCCCTGCACGGCCTGGACCTCGTCCTGCGCCTCCTCGTCCCGCGGGGCGGGAGCGTCCTCGTCGAGGCCCCGACCTTCTCCGGAGCCATCCTCCTCGCGCGGGCCTCGGGCCTCGAGGTCGTCGGCGCGGAGACGGACGGCGAGGGCCTCCTGCCCGCGGCGGCCGAGGAGGCCTACGAACGCGCAAGCGCCGCGGGCAGGCGCCCCTCCCTCCTCTACGTCACGCCGAGCTTCCACAATCCCACGGGCTCGCTGGCGGGCCAGGGGCGGCGCGAGGAGATCCTCGCCTTCGCGGCCTCGCGCGGCCTCCCCCTCGTGGAGGACTGCTTCGAGGAGGAGATAGGCGGCCCCGGGGCGAGGGCCAAGCCCATCGCCGCCATGGACGGAGAGGGGCGGACGATCTACCTCGGGACCTTCTCCAAGGTGCTCTTCCCCGGGGTCAGGCTGGGCTGGATCGCGGCGGCCCCGGCCCTGGCGCGGCGGCTCGCCCTCATGCGCCAGGCGACGGGGGTCTCCGGCAACTCCCTCGTCCAGGCGGCCGTCGCCGGCTTCATGTCCTCGGGCGCCTACGGCGCCCACGTGAGGCGGGTCAACCGCGTCTTCTCCCGGCGGCTCGCGGCCGCCGTCTCGGCCTTCAGGCGCTTCGTGCCGGAAGGCGCCGCTCGCCTCTTCGAGCCCGCGGGCGGCTACCTTCTCTGGCTGGAGCTCCCCGCGGGGCGCGGGGGCGCCGTCCGCGCCGAAACGGCCCGAGCCCGGGTAGCCCGCGCCGAGGCGGAGGCCGTCGAGGCCTGCGCGGCGGAGGGACTCCTCGTCGCGCCGGGCGCCTCCTTCTGGCCGGGCGAGCCGCCGGGGGCCTTCCTCAGGCTGTCGATCGCGGGACGAGACGAGGCGGAGATCGAGGAGGGCATGGCGAGGCTCGGCCGGGCGCTTGGCGGACTTGAGTCCCGCCGCCGAGGCAGAGCCTAGTCGCCGCCGGGGCCGAGCCAAGTCGCTACCGAGCCGGGCCGCCGGCGCTACCGAGCCAAGCCGCCGCCGAGGCCGAGGCTAGGCGACGCGGCCGGCCGGCGGCCTCAGGCCAGGCCGAGCCTGGCGAGCTCCTTCTCGAGCCTGGCCGGCTCGACGGGCTTGAGGAGGTAGCCGTCAGCGCCGCAGCGGAAGCAGGCCTTCATGTAGGAGGCGGGATCGTCCAGGACGGAGGCGACCAGGATCCTCGCGTCCTTCCGCGCCAGGTCGCCGACGCCGGCGGCGCCGGAGCTCAGCTCCTCCAGGGCGAAGGCCATCTCCAGGCTCCGGATCGAGCGCACGACCTCGAAGCCGTCCATGCCGGGCATCACGAGGTCGACGACGATGAGGTCGAAGGGCTCGGCTCCGGGCTCCAGGGAGCGGGCGACGGCCTCCACGGCCTCGTCCCCGCCCGCGGCGACGGCGCAGGAGCCGTATTGGGCGAGGATGTGCTGGCTGGAGCGGCGCTGGAGGAAGTCGTCGTCGACGAGGAGGATAGAGAGGGCGCGGGATCCCGCGGCGGCGGCCGAGGGCCGGACCGAAGGGGCGGCCGCGGCGGAGCTCGGCTCCGCGCGGGCCTCGAGCGGGGCCGGCTTGTCGACGGCCGGCGGGGCCGCGGCGGGCCGGGCCTCGGCGCGCGGGGCGGCGGTCGGATGCGCCGCGACCGCGGGCCGCAAGGCGGGCGCGGCGGGCGCTGCCGCAGGCTGCGAGGCTGGCGCGGCCTGCGCGGCGGCGGACTGCGCGGCGGGCGTGGGCCGCGAGGCAGCTCGAGGCGCGGCCGTCGTCGCGGCAAGGCCCGACGCGGCGGGAGCCGGAGCGCGGGCGGATTCCAAGGCGGCCAGAAGCTCAGGCCGCGCGGCCTCCTCCTTGGAGCCGGCGGCGACGGCGGCGACGCGGGACTTGATGGCGTCCAGGGACTCGAGGAGGAGGTTCGTCTCCGCCCTGCCGGAGCGGAGCCCCTCGCGCTTGAGCCTGGCGGCCAGGCTCTCCGCGGCGTGCGCGATGGCCGGAATGGCCTCCAGCTCGAACATGCGGGCGTTGCCCTTGATCGTATGGAGGGCCCGCATCAGGGCGTCGACGGCCTCGGCGCCGCCGCCGTCCTCGAGCTCGAGCGTCGAGTCGACGGCCTTCTGCACGAGCTCGTCGCATTCGAGGACAAAGCAGCCGAAGGCTTCAAGCAGTATCTCGTCCATTTATTTTCCCCTGCGGGCCGGTCGCGAAACAGGCCTCGCCTAAGGCTAAGCCTTGGGGGCGGCGAGGTCAAGGGCGAGGGCGGCTTCAGCCCATGGAGAGGAGGGCGGAGAGGACGTGGCAGGCCGCGCCCGCGAGGACGAAGAGGTGCCAGAGCGGGTGGAACCAGGGGACCTTCTTGAGCGCGTAGAACGCGGCGCCGACGGTGTAGGCGACGCCGCCGGCGAAGAGGAGGTTCAAGGAGGCGGGCGGCAGGGCCGCGCGCAGGGGGGCGAAGGCGAAGACGATGAGCCAGCCCATCGCGACGTAGCCCAGGGTGGAGAGGAGCCGGAATTTGTTTATGAAGGCCACCTTGAGGGCGGCGCCTGCGACGGCGAGGGCCCAGACCACGGCGAAGAGGGTCCAGCCCAGGGGGCCGCGTAGGACGGTGAGGCAGAAGGAGGAATAGGTGCCGGCGATCAGGGCGTAGATGGAGGCGTGGTCCAGGACCTCGAGCCGCTTCTTGGCCCGGGGGGAGGCGACGCCGTGGTAGGTGGCCGAGGCGCCGAAGAGGAGGATGAGGGAGGCCCCGAAGAGGGCGTAGCCCAGGACGCCCAGTCCGTCGCTCCCCGCTGCCGCGGCGCGGACGAGGAGGACGAGGGCGGCTATGGAGAGGAGGGCCCCGAGGCCGTGGGTCGCGGCGTTGGCGATCTCCTCGGCGGGCTTGTAGCGCCTTTCGTTCGGCGTCGTGAATTCGCAGATGCTTGCCAATTGATGCTCCTTGCGCCTGGATAGACCGCCGGGAGCGCCGGGCGGTTGCGGGACGGGCTTGCGCAGGCCCCCCGTTTCCGCGGACACTGGAGTCAGCGACCATGAACATCCTGTCCGCGCTTTCGCTCCTGGCCTGCGCCTTCTACCTCGAGTCGGGCCTCCGCGTCCTCTTCCTGGACCGGAAGGGCCGCATCAACCGGCTCTCCTTCGCCCTCTACCTGGACCTCTGCCTCTGGGCCTTCGCGGCGGCCTTCATCTACGGCGCCTCCCTCCCCGAGACCTCCAGGGCCTGGCACCTGGCCTTCTCGCCGACCTGGAACCTCTTCTTCGGCTTCGCCCTCCACTTCTGCCTCCTCGCCGCGGGCCGGGACTTCCGGCTGACTCCCTGGCGCGCCTTCCTCCTCTACGCGCCCGGCCTCTTCTTCACCCTCTACTCCAACCTCTTCAGGCTCGAGGGCTTCCTCCTGCACGGCGGCTACTGGATGCCCGTCTTCAGGCCCGGACTCTCCTACTGGCTCTTCGTGGCCTACTACTCGGTCTACCTCGGCTTCGGCCTCCTCGCCCTGGCCCAGGCCTTCCTGCGCTCGAAGGACGAGCTCGAGCGGCGCAGGCTCGGCATCTTCCTCGCCTCGACCTCCCTCCCCTTCCTCCTCGGCTTCCTCTCCGACAGCGTCGCGCCGGCCCTGGGGCTCGACCTGCCAAACCTGGGCATCCTGTGGATCGGGATCTGGGCCTTCGGCACGCGCGTGGCCATGACGCGCTACGGCTTCTTCGCGCCTGTCCACGAGGAGATCGAGCGCCGCGTGCGGGCCGAGGCGAGGCTCGCCGACGCGGGCCGCCTCTTCGACGCCTTCCTGGCGAACAGCCTGGACGGCATCGTGCTCACCGACGCCGACGGCCGCGTGTCGCGCTGGAGCGCCGCCATGGAACGGATCTCGGGACTCCCCGCGGACGCCGTCGTCGGCCGGCCGATCTGGGAGATCCAGGCCTCCATGGCCTGGGCGGGCGACAAGGAGGAGCTTTCGCGGAGCATCGAGGCGGAGATGCGCAAGCTCCTTGCGGGTAAGGAGGCCGGGTGGCTCGACGAGGTGTCGGAGTACCGCGTCAGGGACGGCAAGGGCGAGGAGAAGTACCTCCAGGCCTCGAGCTTCGTGATCCCGATGTCCGGCGGCAGGCAGGCGGCGGCCGCCATCGTCCGCGACGCCACCGAGCGGAAGCGGGCCGAGACCGAGGCCCTCGAGGAGCTCAGGCGGCTCGACAACGCGCAGAAGATGGAGGCCGTCGGCACCCTGGCGGCCGGCCTGGCCCACGACTTCAACAACATCCTCACGGGCGTCCTCGGGACGGTCTCTCTTCTCCGGCTGGAGGCGGGCGAAGGCGGTCGGGTGGAGCCGGAGGAGCTCTCAGGCGGGCTCGGGATAATCGAGACCCAGGCCTCGCGGGCCGTGGAGATCTCCCGCCAGCTCCTCGACCTCACGAAGCGCCATCCGGCGGAGGAGAGGCCGACCAGCCTGGGCGCGGCCATCCAGAAGGCCGCCGCCCTCACCAGGGGCGGCCTGGACCCGGCCGTCGAGCTCCTCGTCGAGACGCCGCCGCCCGAGGCCTATGTCCTCTCCGAGGGATCGGAGCTGGAGCGGGTGCTCATCAACCTGATCCTGAACACGGGCGAGGCCATGACCTCGATGCGGGGGCCCGGCGAGGCGCCGGGCGGCGCCGTGCGCGTATCCGCTTTCCGCGAGGGCTCCTTCTGGGCGATCTCGGTGAAGGACGAGGGGGTCGGCATCGCGCGCGAGGCCCTGGCCCGCGTCTTCGCCCCCTTCTACACGACCAAGGGAGGCGGCAAGTCCATGGGGCTCGGCCTCTCCATCGTCTACAACATAGCGAAGCGCCGGGGAGGCCGCGTCGAGGTCGACTCCGCCCCCGGCGAGGGCGCCGAGTTCCGCGTCTACCTGCCCGCCTGCGAGACTCCCTGAGGGCGGGGCGGCCGGCCTAGTTCGACTCGATGAGCCTGTCCATCGCCGCCTGGTTCATGCGGAAGATGAGGCTGCGGAGCTTCTCCCTCTTGCCCTCGTCCAGGGAGGCGGGGGCGAACATGATGACGTGGGCCGCCCTGGCCCCGTCGTGCCTGGCCGCGACGAAGCCGTCGACCAGGAGCCGCACGCCCTTCACGGTCAGCTGGAGGCCGCGCAGGATCGTCCCGGGCTTGTAGCTCCGCTCCCCCTCGAAGGCGATCGCGCAGCCGGCCGCGGAGATGTCGCTCGCCTCGCCCCTGACGGTCTCCCCGTCCAGCTCGACGGTGACCTGGGCGGAGCCGGGCGGGCAGAGGGCGCGGACGAATTTGCGCCTGCCCCGCGCCTCATTGGCCTCCAGGGTCTTGGCCAGGATGTCGATGGTCTTGGCGGCGCCGATCTTGAGGACGATGAAGCCGCAGGGCACGCCGATGTCCATGAGGTACTTGGAGGAGAGGTCCTTGTCCTCGTTGAGGGTCAGGACGCCGACGCCGACGCCCGCGGTCTTGGGGTCCGACCTGAGGGACTTCACGTAGTCCTCCCAGGCCTCCTCCTCGAGCTCGGCGTCGATGTTGACGAAGACGAGGGCGTCCGGCTGGGCGGCCAGGACGCGGCGGAGCCGGGCGTGGTCGCGGACGAGGTAGACCTCGAACTCGCGGCGGGAGAGTTCCTCCACGACCTTGGTGAGGACAGGCGGCGGATACAGGAACACGACCTTCTTGCCCAGGGCGCCGGCTTCTATCATTACCTCTACGATAGCGCCCGCGGCCGACACGCGCAACTGGTGGGCCGGGCCCGGCGCTGCCGTCCCGCCCGGCGCCGGCCGCCGTGCCTGGCGGCGGGCCGGTCGGGCCCGGCCCGGCCTCGGCCCCTTTGCCTAGAAGAGGGACTCGAGCTCCCCAAGGCCCTCGGCGGCCAGGCCCGCGCGGGGCACGAAGCGCAGGGAGGCCGAGTTGATGCAGTAGCGGAGGCCCGTGGGCTCGGGGCCGTCCTCGAAGAGGTGGCCCAGGTGGCCGCCCGAGGCCTTGGCCTTCACCTCGATCCGGCGCATGCCGTAGGAGAGGTCCTCCACGAGGAGGAGCCGCGACTGGTCTATCGGCGCCCAGAAGCTCGGCCAGCCCGAGCCCGACTCGTACTTCTCCCGGGAGGCGAAGAGCGGCGTCCCGTCGATCGCGTCGAGGTAGACGCCCTCCTCGTGGTTGTCCCAGTAGGCGTTCTGGAAGGGCGGCTCGGTGGCCCCCTGGGCCAGGATGGCGAAGCGCTCGGGGCCGAGCCTGGCCTTGAGCTCCTCGGTGGGTTGGACGTAGCAGACGTTCGCGGCGTCGGCGGCCTTCACGATGGGCATGGCATCTCCTTTCGCGAGCGGGGCGGTGGCGGGGCGGGGCGCGCCGGGCACGGCGGCCGCGGGCCCGGCGGCCGGGGGCAATCCCGGCGCCGTCGACGCTGAGGGCCGGGGCGCTCCGCAGGCGGCCAGGGCGGCGACGAGTCCGAGGGCGGCCAAGGCGGCGGTCAAGCCTGGGGCGGAGAGCCGCTGGCGGGCAAGTCCGGCCCGCGGCTTGTCGGCGCCGGCGGGAGACCTTCGCTGATCGGGCTTAGGGTACATAAACGATAATATATATAGCGGCGAGCCGGGAGGAAAGCGCGAAGGGCTGGCAAGGCGCCGGCGGCCAAAGCGCCGGCCGCCAAGGGGGACTCAAGCGGTCCGTGGCCTGGGCCGCGGCATGGCCGCGGCCCGGACCGTCGCCCGAGCCTTCTTCAGTTCCTTCGACCCGGGGCGGATCTCTCCCAGAGACGGAGGAGGCCCGCGCCCCGCAGGAAGAGCTCCGCGAGGGCGCAGAGGAAGCCGAGGGCCTTGGCGAAGGGCAGGGCGGCGCCGCGGCGGATGGAGCGGAGCCGCAAGTCGTAGTAGAAGAAGCCGAGGAAGCGCAGCTCGCGCCTGGCCCGCCTGTCGGGGAGGGCGCGGGCCGCGCGATAGAGTCCGTCGAGGGCCGAGCGGGCGAGGAGGGAAAGGTCGGCGGCGGCGCGGCGCTCGCCCGAGGCGAGTTCGTGGTAGGCGGCCAGGCGGGCGGAGTCGAGCTCGAGGACGGCCTCCGCGAAGGCGTATTCCTCCCTCTCCCGCAGGGCGGCCTTGGCTTGGCGGCGCGGAGCCGCCTCGGTGGGGACGACAGCCTCCGAGGGCGCCTTGTCCGACGCGGCGGCCTCTGCGAGCGCCGCCTCCGCCTCGCGGAGAAGGTCGAAGAGGGCCTCGCAGCGGCCCCTCCTTTGGCCGAGCCTCTCGGCGTCCGCGAGCCAGGGGTCGCCCCAGTCGGCGGGGGGCTCCTGTACGGCATTCCGGAGGGGGGCGGGGATGCGGTTCTCCGTCTCCCCGGGCTCGAGGTCCAGGTCGATGGCCCAGGCCGCCTCCAGGGCCTTCCAGTAGCGGAGCATCGGCGCGGCCGCCTGGCCGTAGGCCGCGCCGGCCCAGTCGGCGAGGAGGGCCTCCAGGGCCGCCGGCCCGCCCGGGCCCAGCGCCGCGAGGCGGGGGAAGAGCCAGAGGTTGGGCCTGGGCGCGAGGGGAAGGCGGCCGCCCGTGAGGAGGATGCCGACCTTGGACGCGCGGGCCCCGCTTGAGTCGGGGGACTCGCCCGAGTACCAGGCCAGGTCCGCGGCCATGGTCGTTCCCAAGGGAGGGACCGCGCCTTTGAAGAGGAGGGCGTCCTCGTAGTACTCGAAGACCGAGGCGCCTCCTGGGGCGGCCGCGAAAGCGCGGAGCGCCGTCTCGAAGGCTCCTCTCGAGGCCGCGTTGAGGGCTGAGCCGGACTCGCCGTAGCCCGAAGCCCAACTCCGCCTGCGCGGCGCCCAGAGGAGCTCGAGGTTGCCGGGCAGGCTCGCCTCGCCCAGGCCGAGGGCCTTGAGGGCTCCCGCGAGCTCCTCCGTGTCGTGGTAGGCGAGGAAGGAGAGCCTCGCGCCGGGCCTGGCCTCCGCGAGGGCCGAGGCCAGGGCCAGGGCCGCCTTCAGGGACTGGGCGGCGGCGGAGAGGGGCCCGCCCTCCGCGTCGACGCAGGCCGGGCAGGAGCACCAGCCCCCGCCCGGGAGGTCGTCGGGCCAGCAGTGGAAGACGCGGACCTCGGGCCTGGCCTTCGCGAAGCGGGCGAAGCTTTCGGCGGCCAGGGCGAGGCTCCGCGGGTTCGAGGGGCAGAAGTTGCGGTCGGCCTTCCGCCCGCCGCGCGTCATGCGAAAGAGCTCGGGCTCGCGCTTGAAAAGGCTCCGCGGCAGGAGGGAGGAGAGGAGGTGGCCGCCCTCCTCGAGCTCGAGGCCGAGGCGGCCGGCGAGGGCGGCGAGGCTGGCGCGCCCGCCTTCGAGCCGCGCCGCGGGGCAGGCGCCCAGGGCGAAGGGCCCCTCGATCGTATGGAGGAAGACTCCCGCGTAGCCGTTCCGCGCCGCGAAGAGGAGGTAGTCCGCCGCCTTTTCCAGGTAGGCGCCGTGGCCGAGGATGAGGACGGGTCGGAGGGCGGGCCGGTCCGAGCGCCCGGAGGCGCGCTCGAGGCGGAGCGAGCCCGGCGCCGGGAGCCGTTCGCCCTCGGGGCCCGGCTCGATCCAGCGGAAGCCTCCCGCCTCCAGGAAGTCGTAGACGCAGGCGAGGAGGCCCTCGGGCGAGTCGCCGTGGAGCTCGACCCTCGTGGGCGAGGCCCGCCAGGCGAAGCCCCGCCTGGCGGGGGCCGCGAAAGCCGCGGCGTCCGGCGCTGCCTGGCCGCCCGCGCCGCCATCCGCGCCCGCCGCGCCTGAGGCGCCGCCCGCGCCTCCATGCTCGCCCGCCGCGCCGCCGCGCGGCAGGCCCTCGGGCCCCGCGTCGAGGAGGATGAGGCCCTCGGCTTCCGAGCCCTCTCCCGCGACGATGGGGCTCGATGCTATGCGGCCAAGGCTGGAGGCGAGCTCGGCGGCCGCGAAGCGGGCGGGATCGGCCGCGCTTTCGGGGTTCGCGAGGAGGCGCGCGAGGTCTTCCGGAGCCGCGATGCCCGAGGGGGAGGAAGGATCGGCCAGGACGAGGCGCCAGGGGCGCGAGAGATCTAGTTCCATGGGGATGGAGGGTACGCGGGCCCAGCCGGCGGCCGCAAGGGGGGCTCAGACGGCGCGCCGATCGGGAGCACAGGGCATGCCGCGGCGCGCATGCCGCCGCGCGCCGGCCGATGCCCGCGCGTCGGCCGGACGCCGCCAGCCCCGCGTCCCGGGCCGCGATGGGCGATCGCCGCGGAGCCTCTTTCCTTGACTCCGGGCCTCGCCCTTTCTATGTTGAACCAGGCGGTTCCTGGCGGAAGGGGAGGGTTCGAGCCCCGCGCCGGGGATCAGCCGCCGGGAGACCCTCATGAAGAACGTCCTCGCTTTGGCCGCGGCCGTCGCCCTCCTCCTCGTCCTCCCCCTCTCCGCCCAGAGCCTCGAAGACCAGCTGGGCGGACGCCTGGACCTGGGCGCTGAGCTTGCCCGCGGCGGCGTCCTCCTCTTTTGGAGCGACAGGCGCGAGTCCTCGGCCGACCTGGCGGCCTGGGCCAGGCTCCTGGCCGCGGAATCCTACCCGGGCCTCCGCGTCGTCGCCGTCGCGGACTTGAAGGCCCTGCCCTTCTTCGTGCCCCGGCAGGCCGTCGCGCGCCAGCTCGCGAAGGACGAGCCGGCCAAGCCCATCCTCCTCGACTGGAAGGGCGAGGCGGCGGCCAGGCTCGGGATCAAGGGAGGGGAGCCCTCCGTCCTCCTGGTCGGCCCCGGCGGGACCGTGGTCGCCAGGGCGAGGGGCCAGGCGAGCGCCGAGGCCGCCGCGCCCATCAGGGCGGCCCTCAAGCGGCCTTAAGCCCGCCGCCGCCCGCGCCTGCGCCGGCCCGCCGCGAGCCGGGCCAGGGGCGGAACCGGCGGCCCGGCGTCCGCCGGGCGCCTGGTCAGCCTTGCCGTGGCGCGGCGCCGATCCAGGCGCTATACTCATAGCCGTATGGATACGCTCCGCCCCGAGTACCTGGTTCTCGTCCTCCTGGTGGCCGGCGCCCTCCTCTCGGTTCTCGCCCTGCTCTTCGGCGCCTCCATGAAGAAGCGGCGTGCCGTCCGCCTCCGCCCCGAGGACTTCCTCCTCGAGGAGGCGGAGATCACCGAGGCCGTCGAGCCGGGGCTGGAGGGCCGGGCCTTCGTCCGCAAATTCGGCGTCGCCGCCCCGCTTCCCGTCCGCGCCCGCGAGCCGGCCCTCTCCTTTCCCCGCGGCTGCTCCGTGAGGATCATCGACTGCCGCGACGGCTGCTACCTCGTCGAGGCGGCGGACGAGGAGCACCTGGTCCGCTAGCGTTCCGGGGCGGCGCGAGGGCCCGCGCTTGACGCCGCCCTCCCTCCCGGCTACCCTCGCAGGCACCCCATGCGCCTACTCCACGCCGCCGACCTCCACCTCGGGAAGACCCTCCACGAGCGCGACCTCCTGGCCGACCAGGCCCACATGCTCGAGGCCCTGCTCAAGGCGGCGGCCGCGGAGAAGCCCGCGGCCATACTGGTCGCCGGCGACCTCTACGACAGGTCCGTCCCCCCGCCCGAGGCCCTGCGCCTCTTCGACGCCTTCCTGAACCGCGTCCAGGCCCTGGACCGCGAGCTCGCTGTCGTCGTGATCCCCGGCAACCACGACTCGGCGGCCCGCCTCTCCTTCGGCGCGGGCCTCCTGGCGCGGGCCGGCCTCCACCTCCGCACGAGGCCGGAGGAGTGCGCCCAGCCCCTCGTCCTCCAGCGGGGAGGGGAGAGGCTCGCCCTCTTCGCCCTGCCCTTCCTCAATCCCGGCGCCTTCCCGCCGCGGGCCAGGGACGGCGAGGCGGGCGGCCCGGCCGGCGGCGCCGCGGTCCAGCCCGGCTCCGCGGCCTCGGCGGGCGCGGCCGCCGGCGGGCCCGGCGGCGCCGCTCGGCCTGCGCGGTCCGACGGCGGCCCCGGCCTCTTCGACGAGCCGCCGCCGCCCCTGCGAAGCCAGGGCGAGCTCTTCGGCGAGGCGATGCGCCGCATCGGCGGGCGGCTCGACGAGGGCGCCTACAACGTCCTCCTCGCGCACTGCTTCGCGGCGGGCTGCTCCGGAAGCGAGTCCGAGCGCGCCTTCGTCGGCGCCGCCGAGCTCGTCGACGCGGCCCTCCTCGATCCCTTCGACTACGCGGCCCTGGGCCACCTCCACCGCCCCCAGGCCGCGGGCGCGAAGGGCCGCTACCCGGGCTCGCCCCTCGCCTACGCCTTCTCCGAAGGCGAGGAGGGCGGGCGCGGCTTCCTCTCCGTCGAGCTCGGGCCCGGCGGCTTCGAGGCGAGGCTCCTGCCCGTGGAGCCCCTCCGCCGACTCCGCCGCGTGGAGGGGCCCTTCGAGCGGCTCGCCGCCCCGGGCGCCTATCCGGAGTTCCGCGGCGACTTCGTGGAGGCCCGCCTCACCGACGAATTCCCCGTCCTGGACCCGGCCGATCCCCTCAAGGCCAACTTCCCGAACCTCCTCTCCGTCAGGCAGGCCGCCTTCGAGATCAGGCCCGCGGGCCAAGGGCCGGAGGGCTCGGCCGAGGCCCCGGCCGGCCGCGGCGCCGAGGGCGGGGCGGGGGCGGCCCTCGCCGACTTCGAGGCCTTCCACCTCGAGATGCGCGGCTCCCCTCCCGACGCGGAGACCGCCGCCCTCTTCGCCGAGCTCCTTGCGGAGGCCGAGCTTGCGGCCCGCTAGGCTCGTCCTGGAGAACTTCGGCCCCTACCGCGGCCGGACGGTGGTCGACTTCTCGCGCCTCGGCCCCGTCTTCCTCGTCTGGGGCAAGACCGGCTCCGGGAAGACGAGCCTCTTCGACGCGATGACCTACGCCCTCTACGGCCAGGTCGCGGGGAGCCGCGGCGGCCTGGAGCGCCAGCTCTGGTCCCACTACGCGCGGCCGGGCGACAAGCCCCTCGTGGACTTCGAGTTCTTCCTGGGCGGGGAGTGCTACCGGGCGACCCGCTCGCCGCCCTACAGGCGGATGAACCGGAAGGGCGAGGAGGCCGAGGCGCCGGCGGAGGCCCTCCTCCGCCGCCTGGAGGGCGGCGAGTGGATCCCCGTCGCCGACAAGATCACCGAGGTGGACCAGGCCCTGCGCTCGAGGCTGGGCCTCTCGGTCCAGGAGTTCTCCAAGATCATCCTCCTGCCCCAGGGCGAGTTCCAGCGCTTCCTGGAGATGGACTCGGGCGAGCGCGTCGCCATCCTGGAGAAGCTCTTCCCCGTCGACCTCCACGACGCGGTGGCCGAACTCGCCAGGGAGCGGGCCAAGGCCGCGGCCGAGGAGCAGAGGCGTGTCGCGCGCGAGATCGAGCGCCTCGGCCTGGAGCTCGGGGCCGGTGCGGAGCCGGGTGGGGAGGCCGGCGGCGAGGCGGGAGGCGGGCTCGCGCGGCTCAGGGAGGCCGAGGCGGCGGCGGAGGCCGCGCGCGGCCGGGCCCTGGACGGCCTCCTGTCCGCGGAGGCGGCCCTGCGCCGCGGCCGCGAGGCGGCCGAGCGGACCCGCAACGTCGAGAAGGCCGCCGCGCGCCTCGCCCTCCTGGAGGCGGGCGAGGCCGAGGCGGCGGGCCTGGCCGCGGAGATCGGCGCGGCGAGGGCGGCCGCCCTGGTCCTGCCCCTCCTGGATCGCGCTGAGCGGGCGGAGCGGGCCGCCGAGGAGGCGAGGGGCGAGGCCGGACGGAGAAGCGGCGAGCTCGAGGCCCTCAAGGCCCGCGAGGCCGAGGAGGCCGCCTTGAGGCTCCGCGCCGAGGCCCTGGGCCTGGAGGCCTCCGCCCTGGACCGCGAGCTCGGCGAGCTTTCCAAGGCGGCCGAGGCCTTCCGGGGCCTGGCCGAGGCCGAGCGCCGCCTCCGCGCGGCCGGCGAGGCCCTCCGCCGCGCTGAGGCCGAAGCCCTGGCCGCCGCCGGCTCCGAGGCCGCCCTGCGGGACTCGATCGCGAAGGTCTCCCTCCCCGCGGAGGCCGAGGCGGCGGTCCGCGCCGGGTTCGAGGCGGCCCGCGAGGGCCTCGAAGCCGCGAAGGCCCTGGTCGAGCGGGCCGAGGAAGCGGACCGTCGGCGCGCCGAGGCCGCGGCGAGCCGCGAGGCCGCCCTGGCCGCGGCGCAGAGGCTCGGCCCCCTGGAGGAGGCGCTCGCCCGCCTGGAGGAGGAGGCGCGCCGCGGCGCGGCCGCCGCGCTGGCAGCGGGCCTTGCGGAGGGCGAGCCCTGCCCCGTCTGCGGCTCGCGCGAGCACCCCCGCCCCGCGGCGCCGTCCGGCGGGCCCTCGGGCGGAGGCGCCCCCGTCGCCGAGGCCGAGCTCGCCCGCGCCAAGGCCGCCCGCGACGCGGCCCTGCGCGCCTCCTCCGAGGCCGCCGCCCGCGCCTCGAAGGACCAGGCCGCCTGGGACGAGGCCGAGGCCAGGCTCCTCGCCCTGCCCGGAGCCGAGGCCCTCGGGCAGGCATCGGATAAGCCTGCTTCGGCCGGCCCCGTGGAGCCGCGCGAAGGCGGCTTGGCCGCGGCTCGGGGAAGCGCCTCGCGGCGCGCGGCCGAGGCGAAGAAGCTCGCGGCCGCCGCCCAGTCCAGGATCTCCGCCGCCGCGGAGGCCGTCCGCGGCCTGGACTCGGGGCGGCGCGAGGCCGAGTCCCTGGGGCGCTCCCTGGAGGCGGCCCTGGCCGCGCGCCGGGAGGCCGAGTCCCGGCTCGCCGCGGCCCGCGAGGAGCAGGGGCGGGTCGAGGCCCTGCGCGGCGCGGCCGCCGCCCAGTCCGGCGGCGCCGATCCGGGGCCCCTCCTCAAGGAGAAGGCCGCGAGGCGCGAGGCCCTGGCAACCGAGCGCCGCCGCCTGGAGGAGGGCTTCTCCGCCTGGGCCCAGGCCCTGGAGCGGGCCTCGGGCCTCGCCGCTGAGGCGGCACGCCGCCTTCCCCTCCTCGAGGAGGAGGCCGCCTCGGCCCGCGCCGCGGCGGAAGCCGGCCTCGCGGAGCGCGGCTTTCCGGACGCCCGCGCGGCCCGCGAGGCCGCCCGCGAGCCCGGCCTCCTTTCGCGGCTCGAGGCGCGCGCCCAGGCCCGCGACCGCGAGCTCTCCGGGGCCGGCGCCGCCCTGGAGGAGGCGAGGCGCGCCCTCGGCCCCGAGGGCGAGGCCGCGCCCCTCCCCGATCTTCCCGCCCTGGAGGCCGCCGCCCTCGCCGCCCTGGAGGCCGAGGCCGGGGCCCGCGCGGCCTGCGACGCGGCCCGCGAGGCCAGAAGCCGCCTGGAGCGTCTCGCGGGCGACCTCTCCCGGCTCACGGCCGAGCGCGCGGCCCTGGCCGAGCGCTCGGGCCGCCTGGCCGCCCTCGCGGCCCTCCTCTGCGGCGACCTGCCCGGCCGCCGCCTCCCCTTCAAGAGCTACGTCCTCGGCCTCTACTTCCGCGCCGTGGTCGAGCGGGCCAGCCTGCGCCTGGCCGAGATGTCCGACGGCCGCTACGGCCTGGTCGCCGACGAGGGCGCCGCCTCCGGCCGGGGCCGGATCGGCCTGGAGCTCCTGGTCCGCGACGCCCACACGGGGAGGACCCGGCCGGCGGGCACCCTCTCCGGCGGCGAGCGCTTCCTGGCCGCCGTGAGCCTGGCCCTGGGCCTGGCCGACACTATCCGGAGCCGCTCGGGCGGGGTCGCGCTGGACGCCGTCTTCATCGACGAGGGCTTCGGCAGCCTGGACGAGGAGGCCCTGGACCGCGCGGTCACCGCCCTGGACCGGGCGCGCGGCGCGCGGACGATCGGCATAGTCTCCCACGTGCCGGAGCTCAAGAGCCGCATCGCCTCCAGGATCGAGGTGACGAAGGGACGCGGCGGCTCGACGGTCGAGCTCGTCGAATGAGGCGGCCGCGGGGCGACACGGGTCCGCGCCGCCGCGGCGTGGCCCGGGCGGCCGCCGCGGAGCGGCCGCAGGCGCCTGCCCGCGGGGGCTGGCGCCCCGCCTCCCATGGACTATAGTTATGGAATGGGCGGATTCGGGCCCCGCCGCCGGATCGTCGGGAAAATCCTTTCAAGCCGGAGCCTCGCAGGTGGGTAACGCGGCCTTCGAAGTCTACGCGATAGGCGTCTTCATCGCCTCCCTCGTCTCCATCCTCCTCGGGGCCTTCTCCTGGTTCGGGGCGAAGCGGGAGTACGCGCGCCCCTTCTCCCTCATGCAGTTCGCGATCTTCGTCTGGTGCTTCTTCGGCTACTCCCAGCTCCGCGTCCACGGCCTGGGCGAGCAGGTCATCTATCTCAAGCTCGAGTACATCGGCATCGCCGCCCTGCCCGTGGCGGGCCTCGCCTTCGCGCGCGGCCTGGCGCGCCGCCCCCTCTCGGGGCGGACGGCCCTCCTCCTCCTCGCCCTCCCGGCCCTCACCGTCCTCCTGGTCGCGGTGGGCGGCGAACCGGGCCTGGTCTGGACGCCCGTGGGACAGGACGCGAAGGGCAGGCTCCTCACGGAGGCCGGCCCCTGGTTCTGGGTCCACAGCGCCTACTCCTACGTCCTTGTCACGGCCTGCTTCGCCAATCTCGTCGCGAGGGCCAGGGAAGTCCAGGGTTCGACCCGGCGCTGGCTCCGCCACTCCATCGCGATCCTCCTCATCCCCGTCTTCACGAACCTCGTCTTCGTCCTCTTCTTCCTCAAGACGACGCCCCTCGATCCGACGCCCATGGCCTTCGCCCTCTCGGGCCTTCTCCTCGCGATCGGCCTCAGGAACTACAACATCTTCGACCTCGTGCCCTACGCGAAGGAAGCCATCCTCGCGGCGATCGACAACCCCATCCTCACCGTGGACGCGGACCGCCTGGTCGTCGGCGCCAACGCGCCGGCCCTGGCCCTCTTCGCGGGGCTCGGCGCCATCGAGGGCCGCCCGCTCTCCGCGCTGGCCGGCGAGGATGCCGGCTCCGCCCTCCTCGCCGCCGCGGAGGCCTCCCTGCGCGAGGGAGGGGCCAGGGAGTGGCGCCTGCGCGACCGCTACTACCACCTCGTCTCCTTCGCGCTTCCGACGGCCCTGGGCACGGGACGGGACTTCATCCTCATCTTCTACGACGAGACCGAGAGGACCCGCGCCCTCCTCGCCCTGGAGGAGCGGGAGCGGGCCCTGGAGCGCTACGCCTCCATGGTCAACGCCTCCCACGAGTTCATGAGCATCGTGGGCCGGGACCTCCGCTACGAGGCCGTCAACGACTCCTTCTGCGAGCGCTACGGGAAATGCCGGGACGACATCCTGGGCGCGACCGTCTTCGAGGTCTGGGGCGAGGAGTCCGCGAGGAAGTACATCCTCCCCTACCTCGAGTCCTGCTTCGCGGGCGAGTACCGGGTCAACCACAACCGCTTCGCCTTCGTCGGCGAGGAGAAGGAGCGCCACTTCGAGGTGTCCTACAACCCGGTGAGGGACGCCTCCGGCGAGGTCACCCACGCGGTCGTCATCACGAAGGACGTGGGCGACTACGTGGAGGCGCAGGAGGCCCTGGCCGTGGCCCGCGAGAAGGCGGACGCGGCCAACGCGGCCAAGAGCTCCTTCCTGGCCGCGATGAGCCACGAGATCAGGACGCCGCTCAACGCGATCATCGGCCTCACGGAGCTCAGCCTCCGCGCCCCCCTCTCCGCGGAGCAGCGGGACAACCTGGAGACGGTGCGCATGGCGGGCGGCACCCTCCTCAACATCATCAACGACAT
>ERZ795055.1801-NODE-1801-length-16843-cov-4.632595_pt1 | contig 16843 bp, 17 predicted proteins | sample MGYA00375139_ERZ795055 | MGnify/ENA primary metagenome ERZ795055 (study PRJEB30184, sample SAMN05720283) | anaerobic digester metagenome | isolation source: active sludge of municipal wastewater-treating anaerobic digesters | place: USA | collected 2015-01-23 ... | reverse complement strand
TTTTAAATCTCTAATAATATACTCAAAACATACATTGAAGAGGGATGTTTCAGATAAAATAATGTATATTTTGGTTTCATTAGAATCTATTCTTTTAAAAAATGATACTGAACCGATACAACAAAACCTTGCCGATAGAATGGCTTTTATATGTTCAAAAAATCCTGATGGAAGAAAAGAAATTGTAAAACTAGTTAAGTATATATATCAAATAAGATCGAAGTTTATTCACCACGGTGTTCCATCTGTTGATTCAATTGATAAAATAGTTAATTTTCTTGATCTTGCATGGAATACATTTCACTTGATTATTTTAAATATGACTAATTTTGAAAACAAGGATTCATTTATCGATGAAATTGAAAAAATAAAGTATTCCTAATTTATTAGTCAGATTATAAATCATAAAGACGGAGCCCAGGAGGAGCCCCATAGCATGGAAATATAAGGTAGGCCTCACATTTCTTCACGAATCTTGTTTCTGGTGATCTCAGCCTGTTCTTTTATTATCTTATCGATTTTACTCAGGGCATCATCATCAAGCTTATTGACATCAGCTGAATAGAATAGCGCAGCAGGAGATACATTCAATATCTTAGATAACTTTTCAAGCAGGGGAGCGGAAATAAAATCATTTCCTCTTTCAATATTTGAAAGATGCTTTGTTGTTATATCAAGTTTTTCAGAGAGTTCTTCCTGAGTCAGGCTTTTTCTCTTTCTATACTTGGTTATATTGCTGCCTAATATCTTTTTTACATTCATATCTTTTATCCGGCCATATTGATAACACGGAATACCTTAATAACAGAACCAAGCATAAGGTTTTATATTTTAATTAAATGAACACTAAATGTTATTTTTTCTTAACTTATGGAGGTTTAACTGGAAGTATTCTTCGTAATCAGAAGTTTAGGGTTATTTTCTGAATATTTCTTATTTCATGAGAAAGGTAATTATGGCCAGAAAGAACCAAGACAGAAAAGTAAAAGCACCAGTGAAAACTAGCATCGAAACAGCTACAGAAGGGGGCTTGAGAGAGCTAAAAGCAGCTGCTATTCTTATGCAAGAGGGTTTCTCGGTATTTACCCCTGTAATAAATATGAATTACAGATATGACCTGATTGCCGAGAAGAACAATAAATTTTATAGAATACAGGTTAAATCCTTATCTCTACAATTTGAAAAGAATCCTGAGTATAGCACATCTTGTGATCAATACATCATTCACGCTTATACTACACCCAGGGGCAAGAAAAGAACTTACAGTAAAGAAGATTGTGATTTTATAATTGGCATCGATCTTAATAACGATCAGTATGCATGCATACCGATAAAACATGTTCCGGCCAGCGGCAATATCAGGGTTTCTGCAAAAACTAAGACAGCTGCGTATTTAAACAACATCTGCATTTAAGCTGAAAAGGAGATTTTTTTCAGCTTTTTCTAATTTTTTTTTCAATTTAATCTTCACAATGGTCAATTATCAGGCTATTTGCTGAACATTATCTATCTTTTTATACATTTATAAAAATGAAAAGTTACGTAATTACAAATTAATATAGCTTTCACTATTTAATATCTTCGGAGGCTATATGAAAAGAATTATTCTCACAATCACAATTTTATTTCCTACTGCATCAGGGTACTGCTTGCAATTTCAAGACTTTATTCCAATTAAAATTGGTTCTATTTTTTATTATGAAGTTCGAGCTAAAAATGGAACAATGTATAAAACAGTAACACTTCTCGATATACAAAGAATTGAAAATGAATTTTTGATTGGTTATAAAGATGAAAATATTATCAATTATATTTCGGTAGTAAATATTCTCGCATACTGTTTAAAAAGTGATTCACTGGTAAGCGTTTATTCAAAAAATCTCCTTACTCAGAACATTAGTTATACAGAGCATGTTATATTAAAAATGCCATCATTAGATGGTGTTACCAAATGGCAACATATAGCCATTCCAGGAAAAGAGATCTATCAGTATTCAGCAAAATTAATTAAAAAAGTGTTTGAAGGAAAAGAATCAGATTGTATTGAAGTCACCAAAGATGTTTATTTAAATGGTTCTCTGTTTGTAAAAAATATTTTATATTACGTTAGGGGTATTGGGTTAACTGAGGAAAGAACTTTTAACGAGAATGGAAAGGAGCAAGGGGTATATAGAATTTTAGTAAAATATGAAATCCCCGATTGATCAAGATTAAGGAAGGGAGTATTCTCGTTGAACTGCTCCCTTCCGTCTCTTATACACTGAACTAATCTCCTGTGTATGACTTATTATCTTTCAGCCGGAACAAGCCATGTTTGAATTAATTCGTCCTTTTTTATCAAATTGCAATTTTAATTTACCGAGATCAGAATTTGGATTAAGAATCTCATCTCTTGAAATGAAATAATGATCTAATACATGTTTAATATTTTTATTAATTACATGTTTAATTTGATCTTTATTAAAATCATTTTTATCAATAATAGATGTCAATATTTTCTTTTCACTTTTATCTAGTTTATTAAAATCATCACGCCATTTTTGACTATAACCGATTTCCTCAAAAAAGAATCTATACAAGATATATACCTCTGGCATGTACAATAAAATTTTATATTCAGCTTCAGATTCTCCGAATGCTTTATAAAAAAAACTCTTACCGCGTCCAATTTTACCTTTGGTGGCATTTAATATTGTTTGTATTGCTCTTATATATTTGCGGTTCCAATATTTACCAATAAAATCTCGATTGAGATTGTACTCGCCAAAAATTGGATGATATTTCATGGGGAATGAGTATATATTTACGGATAACTTATCACAAAGTTCAATGTTAATTTTTAATCGTTGATATAGTTCTATTGGCTTATCGTTTTCATTATACAATAAATAATTAGATAGTGATTTTATACCATGCTCAGCACATAAATAAATTGCTTTTTCATATGTATCTTTATAAATCATACTATCAAAAGCTATTCTAAGTGGATGTATAGCAATTTGACTTAATAATTTCACATTGTCTTCATTTAAAAGCCTAGCGTCAATTCCTTGATTAAAATCAACTTTTCTATGTTTCGGAACTTTACTTCTATTTGTTTCATAATAATCTTTAATAACAGGGTATGCTTTAATTAATGCTTTTTTTGTTGTAGTTGTACTCTGCAATAAGTTAAGTGAATCCAGCAGATCATAAATAGTTTGTTTATCTTCACCTTTTAATTTTTTTAATAGATTCAAATACAATTCAGAAGTGAGTTTTATATAGGCATCATCATTCAGGCTGACTTTTAAGTTAGAGATATATATGTCTAGATAATTGGGCTCAATAAAAGTTGAATCTTTTGAAAATCCAGATTCTTTTATTTCATTAATTATTTTATGGAATTTTTTCGAAGCTAGGACGTTGTTATCTAATAATAATAATTTTTGTTTATCTCCATATATTTTTTTTGCGTGTGATATTTGTTTTGAGATTGATATATAGTGATTATATTTGGGTTCTAATATCGGGACAGCACAAAATGAACACTTCCGGACGCAACCCCTTGTAGTATAACCATAAAATGCATTTCTTTCTGGGTATTTATAATCAATTTCATCAATAATAGAATAATCCAAAGGTAAATGATCAATTATTATATCGTTATCATCAATTATTCCCGGCTTGTCTAATAGACCGACAATGGGAGCTATACCCGTTTCACTTTTAATAATATCAGGCACCACTGATGCCATAACTCCACCGACGTATAATTGATTTATATCTTTTACTAATTTTTTACAAATATTTATAGTATCAATTGTTTCCTTGTGATAGAAGGTAAAAAGGGTAGTAATATAGATTCGATCCCATTTGGGAAATGAAGTATATTCTTCTTTTCGATAGTAATCTTTGTAATGATTCAACCAAGATTCTATAGTAGTATTATATTTTGTCTTTATATTTAGTAAATTATGAAGAATATCAACTTTACCACTTTTGATAAATTCATAAATTAAACTATAATATTTTGACCAATCAATTTTTTTATCAATTAAATGCAGTTTCTTAATTGTCTCGTTAGAAATATCCTTTAATATTAATTCTTTAAGATCGCCCTTATAAAATTTAACGTAATCCCCTAATTGCTTGTGATATGAGGATATTTTCATTAATCCGATGGGAGGATATTTATTCTTATAATGTGGTTCAATAAGTAATATTTTTTTTCTCATGAGTTATTGTAATTCTTCTTCGATTTTTTGAATTAATTCTTCTGCCTGTTCGGGTATTAATGTTTTTTTAATTATTGAAAATATTTTACTTAAAAACTTACGCTCTTGTTTTGAAAGAGTTGAAAGATTGTCAGTTCTAAATTTAATTTTTTCATTTTCTTGGTCAATATCGTTATTTGAGTCAGTTATAAAAGATTCTCCCGAATCGCTTAATATATTTTGTTTTTCCTCAACTTTTTTAAGTATAATTTTTAAGGATTTATTTTTAATTCCCGGATCGGTTTCGATATCAGATTTAATTTTTTGGATAGTCTTATTGGCGCTTTCAGCATCTTTTTTGGCAACTTCAATTTTTTGGTCAATTTCTTCTTTCTCACCTGCTAAAAATCCCTTTTGTTTTTTTTCAGCTAATTCTTTTTTAAATTCATCCAATTTATTTATTTTTTTATATGCATTTTTAATGTCATTTGCTCTGTGATATAAATAGTATAAAATACCGTGGAATAAATCTCTTAACTTATCCTCAAATTGTTTTAGTATATCATTCTCATTAAAATAGTCTCTACGAGAATTTGGTATCAAGTCATGATGAACACAAAATACTTCACCAAAAAAATATTGATTACCCCGATCTTCTCGATGAAGCTTTTTATTTACTAAAGTCTGTTCATTCCCGACCTGGATGTTCCCCTTTCTTAGCCTGATTCCTCTATAATAATTGGGGATGCTAGGAATTTGTTTTTCGAATCTTGTTATTCCGTACCAACCCCACGCAATCAGATTATCATTATGACAATATATATCAAAAAAATTAATATCAAATATCTCATCAATACATCTTTTATTCTTATTGTCCATTTCATAAACATTAGTGGTATAAGGTTTAAATATTTGCTCAGTATTTAAATAGATAAAATATTCGTCGATCTCACTATTCACCTCTGAAGATTTACTGTATATTTTTGATTTGAATATGAATTGTGTTGGATAGGGTACTGGGGCAACCATAGATAAATATTCTCTTATGTTTTTTTCATCTAATAATAACTCATTATTTACCCCGGTTAAGATTACCTTAAAATAATGACTATCACTTTCCTCGTCTTCATGTTCTAAAGAAATTACAGATTCGACAATAGCACTCGCATCATGCTTAATCTTTTTATCATATAATTTTTCTTGTAACGACTTTGCATCCCATGTCATAATACTTTTTATTGGTTCATCAGCAAAAGATGTTTCAAATTTGAGTTCTGAACAATATCCAAGCCCTCCAAGACGACCAATCCCTCTGAAACCTTTATCTTTTGTTCGGTCTTTTTCGGAGAGAGCTATATTTCCTAATACTTCATAAATATTATCCCTTTTAATTCCAGTAGCATTGTCTTCAAATATTATTTCATTTTTTATATTATCAATAATAATATTTATCTTCCCTTCTTTCCTATTTTTTAACATTGAAAGTGAAACAGCCTTATCTATTTGATCGGCAGAATTTTGAATATATTCTCTATAGATAAAACGAGCATCTTCATACATTCCTTGAGTTAATGTTTCTATAACCGTTTTACCAATTCTTATTGTTTTCTCTGACATTTTTCCACCTATTATTTAAACTGCTTATAGACCGGTTTGGGAAATTTTATTTTTAAAACAGAACGGAATACGGGATTCTGGATTATATATTCTCCTTGTTTTAATCGAGTCATCATATTTTTGTATACATTGGGTATATACTGATAATCTTTTTTTGATATTTCTATAGCATTGGTTCTTCCATATGCATGTGTAGAGCAGTTGCCTGTAACTCTATCATATATTACACTTCTAAATTGTTCAGCAGAAAAAAGTATTATACCTAACGATCTACCTCTCTCGGCAATATCAATTAACTGACGCAAAATTGGTGAGTTTTTCGGAACATCACTTGAAGCATATTTATTTAATTCATCAATGAATATGATTATTTTAGAAGGGATATCATTTTCATCTCTTTGAGTTTGCCCTAGTTTTAAATCGTAAACATTTCGAATTACGTCACCGAAAACAAAACTCTGCATCGTTTCTTCAAGCTTTGCAATATCTATTACATATACATCATTTTTTTTAATATTCATTATTGAATCTTGAATTCTTGTTTCATCTTTCTCTACGACGGCTCTCTGGGAAAAAATTGGATTTTTCGTTGATTTGCTTATTATTCTTTTAAATTTTCTCCAACTCGATATTTGAATCTCTTTATCAGCCTTATTGTTGCCAGCCTTGCAATAGTCATCAATTTCATTTCTGAAACTTTCCCATGTTTTAATACTACCGAAATTACCTTGTGCGCTGATTATAAAATTTATAATTGAATCCATCGTCTGGGCTGGATCATCAATATTTGCAAATAATAAATCTAAATTATCCTTGTCATATTCGTATATATACTTATAAAAACCGACTTTATGGCGAGCCATTTGTGACTCAATTAAATCTTTACTTGCATAACTATTTGAGTAATTATTTGTTGAATAAGGATAAAGGAATTTAACGTTTTGAAAGGGTTTATCTGTTAGATTCATCATTTTATATAATTCTTTATCTAACTCATCAAGGTCTTTATTGGGCTCATCAATTGCCAATAAATCTTTCCCTTTCACATTAAGAAAAATAAATGCAATACTCTCATTCTCATTATTAACTGTTGAATATTTTTCTTGAATAGCCTTTAATATAAACATGGAATATGATGTTTTAGCAGCAAGACCAGAAATTCCTGATATATTTAAATGAGCACCCTCCGGGCCTATTAAAAAATCTGAATTAAGCGATATGGGTAATGTGACCTTATATTTGTCATCTGCACTCTCATACATTTGTATATAACCACAGACTAGTGGATTTTTAATATTATCTAATCCTAAAGCTTTTTCGACTTCTAATCTATCAGCCATTGAGACTGGCGATCCATTTGTAACCGGGATATAAATATTTTTTGTATTTCCAACAACTTTTGCTTTAATATAATTCATTCCGATTCTTTCTGTATTAGAAATCGAATTAACATCCCCAAAATCATTAGAAATATAACTTGTTAAATAACTAGGGGTATCAGTGATATGAGAAATTTCTTCTACTACACCATAAGTCGTTGAATCATTTATATGACTGACCTTTATAACATCAAACGGATTCAATATTAAATTTTTTGAAGTCCAAAAATAAAATTCATCAATCGTTGTTGGCCTATTTTCAGTTGCTGCAACCTTGCCAATAATTTTAGTTTGCATAGAGTTCCTCTAAAAAAGATTTAAAAAGTATTCAGTGCTAAGATATTTGCTCTTTATGAAGGTTTCTGTTAAATAAATTGGATATAAATGATTTGCCCACCTTGAATCATCTCCATAGCATACGGGGTTTCTTTCATTGATAATATTTGCGGTAATAATGTTAATGAGCTCCGATTCTAAACCATTTTCTTGTTCTGATTCTGTAATTAGTATTTTTTCTAATTTTAATATTCCATCAAATGGACTATATGTAAATTTTGAATCTCTTATTCGTACATACCAAATAGCGAACTTCACATCGCCAGTAATATGAGAGGTATATAAATAAGCGGGAGTTCTGTGATATAAAGGTAGCTTCGCGATAATGGAGGCATTACTTTTTCCACGTTCGTCAAAACAATTTTCTGGATTAAATGACTTCGAAGCACCAATAACAGATTGATAATTGCTTTTTATTACAGAAAGGTCTTTATAATCTCCGGTTTTCATCTTTTTATATTCAAGTGAACCGTCCTTCAATAAAAATGAATTTTGATCTAATTTGTCATTCCTCGCCAAAGATGCTACAACCTGTTTTTCTTTGTCGATCATTTCATCTTGAATGCAAGCTATCCCAAAATTTTCGTATCGTTGACCAGGTTGTAATTTTTTTTCGTGATATACTAATACTTTTGAAAAAGTGATGTTGCGTTTCTTTAAAATATCAATAGCACATATTTTATTTTTTAAATTCTCAAAATAATTTTCTCGGAAATTTCCATCCTTATCAGAAGATTCTGGTAATGCTATTACATTATGCATTTCAAGTATTGCTGATTTCAATTGTTTATTTTCTCTGAAACAACAACCAACGCCAATCTGACCAGCTACAATTGGAAAAACCTTTTTTTCGTAAATAATATCATCCACTTTATATGTTCTTCGAGACCCATCTAAGAAATATTTAAACAGAGGTTCTGCCCCTTGCATCTTTAATGATTGATCAGATAAATCTATTGTTTTGTTTACTTTAACTGTTTCACCATATTGATCGAGAGAAATACTATTCGATTCTTCATAATTAATCGCAGAATTTGATATTAAGTCCAAGCAAAACTTATTTGTTTTAAAGCTTACTCCATCTGTTTCTTTAGCTATAAATTCAGTTATTCGTTTCATGTTATATCGGTATTTATTTATGAAGATTAATTGTAGAAAAATATATCAGCATGTGGCAGTTTGAAAAGAAGAAATAAATCATCAAGGGATGTCCTTCCAGAAAAGAGTTAGATTCATAAATAATCAATTACCCCGTTATTAGATATTAATTAAAAAATCAAGTATATATTTTTTTAGAGCAATTTTTATTAATAATGAAAAGTTGCGTGAACACAAAATACATAATCATACCTCAATAAAAAGGAGAATGATTATGGTAAAAAAGGTCACTAAGATCAAGAAGGATTCTAAGAAGCAGAAGAAGATGACGCAAAGCAAGAAGGCTCCTGCTTCAAAGAAAAAAGAATCAAAGAAGCTCGTTCAACCTGTAACGTCAGATAGAACAGTCTCAGGAAAAACCGAGATTGTTCTTTCAATGGTCAGCAAGGGCAACACAAGAAAAGAGATTCTTGACTTTCTGGTAGCATTGAACCCAAACGTTAGTAGAAAGTCAAATGCGGCTCTTGTTTCCAGCATTTTCAAAAAGTACAATCTTTCTAATGTACCTTCAGGCGTGAGGAAGGAAAGAAAAGTAAAAGAAACCTTAACCGACCATGAAGAGTTTCTACAAGATGATCAAACTGATTATCCCATTACCCCAGAGGAAGTCTAACTGACTTCCTCTTTTTTTTTGTGGTCAAGTCCTACCACATATAAAATTAAACATTGTACACTGAATAAATCTTCAGTGGATATCATTTCAGAGGTATTAATTATGAAAAATGAACTGATAATTCAATCAGCTAAAGATGTAAAAATCAAATTCCGCAATATCAATCTTTCTGCAAATTCCAAGCTTCGGTATACAACATCTATTAAAAATTATTACGAATACATTTTAAAAAAGAACCTGCCAGAGGGTATTGAGTCTGTTCTCGAATGGCTTAAATCAATCAAGAATCCCTCAACTCACAATATCAGCCTTCAAAGTATTAAAGAATATCTCATAAAAAGATTTGAGAAAGAACCCATTGAACGAAGAATGGAATTACTGGATGCCATTAGCTCGGTAAAGCGAAAGAAGCCCAAGCGAGCAATAACTGAATTGAACTATCTTACTTTCTATCAAGTCAATGAACTAGCCTCAATTACAACCGAGTCTATTTCATGTTTTGTTTTATCTATGTTCTGGACTGGTTGCCGTGTCTCCGAGCTCATTAATATACGCCTCAATGATTGCATATGCAAAGAGTTTGTTTCAATTCGTCTGGTAGGCAAGGGCGGTAAAGAACGTGAGGTATATATGCCCAGAGATTTATTTACCCGAATAAGAAAGTTCTTTAAAGGCCGAGATTACCTTTTTGAAACAAGAGAAGGGGATAGATATAAGCGGGAATACATCACTCATGAAATTAAACGCCAAGCCAGGCTGAAGTTAAATATCAATATCAATTCTCACCTGTTAAGGCACTCAAAAGCTATGTACTTAAAGAATGAAAGAGGCCTTAGTCCCGACCAGATAGCTAAAGCCCTGGGGCACAGCTCGGTTATCACTACACTGACATTTTACTTTCACGGAACACCTTCTGCGAAGGACCAAGGAATAATTTAATTTTTACTGATATAACAAAAACAACCAGCCACTTATCATAGTGGCTTTTTTATTATTAGGGAGGTCGATCATGAGCAATATACGATTGTTATATCAAATCGAGGCCTATGAAATTAAATTTAAAGATCAGAAGTATAGTGTTATGAAGTATTGGAGTATAACGACTAAGAAAAACGAATATGCTGTCTTTAATGAAACAGGAGAAGAAATTCCGGAAAATAAAACTCGGGATGCAATCATCGATGAATTTATAAGATTTAATTGGGGGGTATATCAATGAAATATCCGGAATACATCAGTCCCGAAGGTAAAGTCTACGCATGCATCGGTTGGGCTTGTGGCTTACCGAAACTTAATTGGGAATGGTATGCCTTTGAACACTTGGAAGAAGATATTTATTGGGGATATGTTATGGGTTTTGAAAATGAATATGGTTCATTCAGCATAAAAGAATTATCCGATAACGGCATTCGGTTTTACACTGAACCCTCTGACCTTAATCAACTTGAACCGCCATTAGGCTGGAATAAAGTAAATAATACCGGAATATGATCAAAAATTATTAACTCGATACCTGTAAAATAAATATACAGGACCTGTATATAAAACAATACACCCGGGTAATATTATTATTAATTTTAGTTTAATAAACACTTTCATAACATAATATATTTTTCTGCTTGACAATGTACCACATTATAATATATTTGACATTATTTATTGTGGTACATTAAAATGAAACAGCAAAAAAAAGAGAGAACAATAAGAACCTACATTCCATCCGAAATGCACCAAGACCTGTTGAAATATATTAAGGATTTATCAGAAAAAACCAATGTTGCCAGATTCCTAGGTAATTTACTACAGTTGGGATTTTTAAGTAAATTAACGATAATACCATCACCAATTAGGGATCAGTTTTCTTACGATCTCTCTTCGGGTATTAAACAATCATATTTAGAGGTAGAGAAAGGATTATCATGGCTTGAAGAAATATTTGATCGTTCATCAGAAGAATTAAGGGTAATGATTGAACAATTGGAACGGAATATCCAAACTTATAATAAATATTCCCGAGCTAAACAGTTTTCGGAAAATAAAATAAATCTTAAATATAATACCCCCATACATTTGCGATTATCAAATCAACACTATGATTGTATTAATGACTATTTGATAAAAATCAATCTCACTATAGCTGAATTCATTCGCTTTATTCTATGGGTTGGCCTTACAACCAGAACATTCAGTAGTCATAAGCGCCTTGGAGGTTTTGATATTGATTGTGATATGATTCAATTGCAGTATTACCAAATTTTCGAGCCATATCTTCAACCATATTTGTCCTTATTGCGTGAAGACAGAAAGCTTGTTAATGATAAAATTAAGATGATCGGGGCTGCCATTAAAGATAATGACCGCAAATTGAAACAATTTCAAGAAAGTTATGATTCCTGGAAAAAGAATGAACACAAAAGATTTGATCAGCATATGAATTCGATAAAAGATTTATTGGATATTTAAACGGGAATATGATGGCGAATTGTTACACTTGTGGGTTTGTTTAGCCCTTAAAATAAAAGTCATAGCTGACACTATGACTTTTGCAAGTGGAACTTCGGCTCGATGAGGAACGGAAGCTCAATTGTTAAAGACAAATTAAAATCCATTTTTTAAATTTGTCAACTAATATTTAAGTTATGGTCTTCTCCTTCCTCGTTGTCCCGAAGACATTATCACCTATTACTCTTTAATCAGCATAGTAGCTGCATGAGAATCTCTATTAATAAATATGGGAGCATATAAAATATGAATAATATAATTGAAAATAATAACGGGAACGGAAAAGAAACAGCGATGGAAGAATCATTGAAATCATCGGAGAGTTTGATAACGGAATATAGTATCGGGAACAATTCTCCTAACTTTTCAGGGAAACAAATTGAAAATATTGAGGATTTTAAACTCTCAGATTACTGTCGTGATGATATTTTTGAAAAGACTATCACAAACATCTTTATTCAAAAACCCAATCGCAACCGTTTTTTCAGAGTTCATCCTCAATGGTATACCCCTGTTGCCCTACTAAAAAAAACCGACACTGAAGAAAGATATGTAATAATAAAAAACTTAATCGAGAACCTCGAGATAGAAATTGATTATTGCATCCTTTTTACATGCATGTATAAGAGCGGAGATGTTTTTCAATGGCCAATTAATCATCAATCAAATAATCGATATTCCACTTCTGCGATGGCTATTTGCAGCCATGCAATGAAAGAATGGACCCGTATGGTTTCAAATCAAACGCTTGGTTGTTATGAAATAATTAAACCAGCGACTTATTTCCCTGAACCGATATGGCCTGATAAAACATACGATGAAATTCTCGAACTTGCATTTAAAGATAGAATGATAACCTCATTAGATCATCCCGAGATAAAGAAATTGCAAGGAAGAGAATGAACACAATGAACAATTATTTTAAAAAAATCTGGGGTGTTGATTTTGAATTTTTTGCAAAAGAAGGAAACAATCCCGTGCCAATCTGTCTCGTTGCCCGGGAATTTTTTTCCGGGAAGACAATACGGCTCTGGAGAGATGAACTTCTTAATCTAAGGGCACCACCGTACGAGACAGGAGAAGATACACTGTTTGTTGCCTATTACGCAAGTGCTGAAATAGGGTGCCACCTTGCTTTAGGATGGGCATTACCGACATATGTTTTAGATTTATGTATCGAGTTTAAAAATCTGACGAATGGCATAGCAATGCCTTTCAGTGAAATCTATAAGAGGAAATTGGGTAAGAATTTAATTTCGGCTCTATTGTATTACGGTTTAGATACCATCGGATATGATGAGAAAAAAAGCATGATAGATTTGATCATGCGAGGAGGTCCCTGGAACGCTGAAGAGCAAAATGCGATTAAAGATTATTGTGAGTCTGATGTACAGGCACTCAATATTCTCTTTCCTAAAATGATCGATAAAATTCAAATAAAGCCTGCCTTATGGCGAGGTGAATACATGAAGGCGGTAGCAGTTATGGAATCTAACGGAATACCCGTTGATGCCGTAACACTTCATAAAATTTGCGGCAATATCGATCAAATAAAAGAGATGCTTATCAGAGAAATGGAGGAAAAATTTTCATTATCAATTTTTGAAGGTAAAACCTTCAAGCATGATAAATTCAATGCATGGACGATAAAGGAAAATATTAAGTGGCCGAAGCTCCCATCGGGAAAGCTGGATTTAAAAGATGAATCCTTTAAAGAAATGGCCCTGATTCATCCTCAAGTTAAGCCGATAAGAGAACTTCGTTATATTCTCGGTAAGATGAAACTTCATGAGTTGTCTGTCGGGACTGATAATCGCAATCGATGTATGTTGTCAGCATTTTCCAGTAAGACAGGGAGGAACCAACCAAGCAATCAGAAAAGTATCTTCGGACCTGCGATATGGATTCGAAATATGATTCAACCACCCGTTGGGTACTGTTTAGCGTATATGGATTGGGAACAACAGGAATTCGGTATAGCGGCTGCTTTATCGAATGATTCAAACATGAGAAAAGCTTATGAATCAGGCGATCCCTATCTCGAATTTGCCAAACAGACAGGTTTTATACCTGCAGATGGGACAAAAGAAACACACCGGGAAACAAGAGAACTATTCAAGAAATGCGCCCTGGGTGTTTTATACGGCATGGGGATTAAAAGCATGGGTGCATCCTTAGAAAGCCCAGAAAAAGCAGAAGAGCTTTTAAGATTACACAAATCTGTTTATCCTGTTTTCTGGAAATGGAGGGATAACATATTAAATTCCGCAAACATTCGTTGCGAATTGAGAACGGTATTCGGATGGAACATGAAAGTTTCCTCAGATACAAAACCAACAACAGTGATGAATTTTCCCATGCAGGCAAATGGGGCGGAAATGCTACGGATTGCCTGCATAGAATCTATCCGTAGAGGAGTAAAAGTATGTATGCCGGTTCATGATGCTTTATTAATTGAAGCACCAATAGATGGCATTCATGATTCTATTAAGATTACTGTAAATGGAATGCTTAAAGCAAGTAAAATCGTTTTAGACGGCTTTGAATTACGCACAGAGGTTAAAATCATTGAGCATCCTCAAAGATTTAGCGACCCCCGTGGTGATTTAATGTGGAACCTAATTGATGGTATTTTAAAAAATATTCCTGATGTCAACTAACGGGAATTGAGTATTTACCATCATATTATTTCTTTATGAGTGCGGATTACATTGAGGTAATTAATGATCACTGATTATAAAAATATGCACACAACAATTTCTGAAGAGTTGATTATCTCATGTAATTCAAACTCAACTAGCTATATGAAAGGAAATAAATTTATAAAAGGTCCAATACCTTTTAATTGGATAATAAAAGCCGGCAAACTACCCGGTAAAACATTGCATCTTGCTATTCAAATGTGGTTTTTGGTAGGAGTTCTAAAAAATAAAACCATTCGAGTCAATTTATCAAAGATATCCCGAGAACTTCGAATTAGCAGAATGACTTTAATTAAATCGATGAAAGCGTTAGAAAATGCCGGACTGATAACAGTCCAAAGAATACCAGGACAAAAATCTATAGTCACCATAAATGATATTGAATGAGGTATTATTTTATTATGAAATACACAATCTCAGGCTTGCAACAATATATGCTCATTGATCTAGGGCTGGATTGCATTGATGCCCTCATAATTAGATATGTCTATGACTTCTATACTATCGGGAAAATGACTCTTAGAACTGATCGCCACGGCAACAAGTTTTTCTGGATGAGTTACCAAAAGTTGTTGGATGATCTTCCTATATTGAATATGAAAAAAAGGGCTTTAGCAAATCGCTTTAAAAAATATGTCGAGGTTGGGTTGTTGTATTCCAGAATTTATCATGAAAATAAATATAAGAATCAACTGGGAGAAATAATAACCAGAAGAGGTGTTTATACATACTTCAGCTTTGACGAAGAAAGAATTCAATCTTTGCTTAATCCTTTGAACATGAATAACACTGAAAAATAGAAATTTGAAAAGCATATAAAAAGCGTTACAGCTTAATTGCTATGATCGTGATTCAACTGACAGGGGGTATGTTTAAAATGTCACAAGGGGTATGCTACTGGAATTACAAACAAATATACTCTAGTTATACATACTTACATTACATATTATTTTATTAAAAAATCGAATTAAATTTTATCTCTGGGAATGTTCTTTAACTGAATATTTTGAAATGAAAAAAATCATAACACATAGAACATCTAAGTTGTCAGATATCCGCTCCAGCAAGGAGAGGCTAAAATCTAATTCTTCTCCAGAGAAAGAACAGCAAGGGGATGAAGCGGTTCATTTAAAAACCGAATTGAACAAGTATGATCATTTTAAAAATCAGAAGCAAGGTTTGTTGATCCTGGCTCGCATAATAGCCCGGATAGAAAAATCAAAAATAAATAGCGAAGAATAATTAAAGGAGGTGAAGATGAAAGTTGCATTATATGCCCGTGTATCATCCGAGAACCAGGCAGAAAAAGACTTATCCATTCCGTCACAGCTAAAAGTAATGAGGGAATATGCTAAAAAGAACAACTGGCAAATTGTAGAAGAATATGTTGACCCAGGGTTTAGCGCACGGACAGCAGATAGACCAGCTTTTCAAGAGATGATGTCACGGGTCCGTCATAAAGAAAAGCCTATTGATATCATACTGGTATGGAAGCTAAACAGGTTCGCCAGAAACCGCGAGGATTCCTATGTATATAAAAACCTCATTAGAAAGCATGGTGTTGAGGTTATATCCTGTTCTGAACCTATTGATGACACACCCGCAGGGCAATTGCTTGAAGGAATTCTTGAAACAATGGATGAATTCTTCTCGATCAATCTCGCACAGGACACATTAAGAGGCATGAAAGAGAATGCTGAAAGAGGTTATTGGAACGGAGGCAAGCCCCCAATTGGTTATAAAAAAGTCCCTGTTCAGGTTGGAAGTAATGTTAGAAATAAACTCGCGCTAGACCCTCTATTTTCTTCGGTAATCAAGCGCATTTTCAAGGCCTATATCGATGGGGAGGGCGCATGTTCAATCGCCACTACGCTCAATCTAGAAGGCTTAAAAACCGATTTAAACAAACCCTGGAACAAAAATACCATATATCATATACTATGTGATGAAGCATATACTGGAACGCTTGTGTTCAATAAACGATGCCAGAGGAAAGGTCATCAGAGAAAGAAGGACAGCAAAGAAATAATCAGGATTGAAAACTCGCATGAAGCGATAATCGATAAAGCGACATTCAACAAGGTTCAAAGAATACGCAAGCAAAGAAACCCGGGATTACAGCATCCGCGCACCGCTAAAAGTGAATATCTCCTGAGCGGTCTACTATATTGCGGCAATTGCAATTCTGCCATGATTGGATGTGCGGCAAAATCTTCAACGGTCTTTTATTACCGCTGCAGAAAATCCCATCAGGAAGGAAAACATGTTTGTGGCGCAAAACTGGTAAACCGAAAAGAAATTGAATCTACTGTTCTCAAAGAGATAAAAATGAACATTCTT
>ERZ795055.1800-NODE-1800-length-16867-cov-9.639900_pt1 | contig 16867 bp, 17 predicted proteins | sample MGYA00375139_ERZ795055 | MGnify/ENA primary metagenome ERZ795055 (study PRJEB30184, sample SAMN05720283) | anaerobic digester metagenome | isolation source: active sludge of municipal wastewater-treating anaerobic digesters | place: USA | collected 2015-01-23 ... | reverse complement strand
GCTAAAAGAAGTTTACTGTAGATTCGAACACAATGTTCGAAAGCCCCAGCCGTGATTTGAACACGGGACCTGCTGATTACAAGTCAGCCGCTCTGCCAACTAAGCCACTGAGGCGCCATATGATTTTGTTCGTGGATCGTAAAAAAGATGGTGCCCTCTTCCAGTGTATGTACAAAAAACAATGCAGAATCATTGCTTTCATTCAATTGCCCCGTCCTTTTCTGTTTCTTTTTCGGCTTACCCAAACAGATTAAACGTTCAGGAACGGACGTACTAGTACACATGGCACAACTGACCGTTGACATAGGGGGAAGTCCAGGGATCAATTGTCGCGGTTTCTGTGAATACTGCTATTTTAAAAAAGTACAGGGAGTCCAGCCGCTGGGGTGCCGGTACTGCCTGCCATTCAAAAAAGGGTGTGACTATTGCATCCGCGGAATCCGTGAGGAATATGCCGGGTTCAAGGATCTGAAAACCATAGCCGACGAGACACTCGCAAATCTCCAGACCCGGCAGGGGGATATTGAACGGATAACCATCAGTGGTGGTGGCGATCCCAGCTGTTATCCCCGCTTCCAGGAGCTTATCGAGCTCCTGGGGAGCATGGAAGTCCCGCTCCACATCGGCTACACGAGCGGCAAGGGATGGGATGATCCGGCGATCGCCGATATTCTCATTGAGAACGGACTCACGGAGATTTCCTTCACGGTCTTTGCAGCAGATCCGGCTCTTCGGAAACGCTATATGCACGATCCTACACCGGAAGTTTCGCTGGAGATCCTGAAACGGCTGTGCAGGAAAACGGATGTCTATGCTGCAGTGGTTGTCCTTCCAGGGATCAATGACGGGGAGGTGCTTGAACGGACATGCGGGTGGCTCGATCGCAGCGGGGCAAAGGGGCTCATCCTGATGCGGTATGCCAATACCATGGACCAGGGCCTGGTTCTCGGGAACGGCCCGCTGATAAAAGACCAGCCGGTCCAGACTGTTGACTCGTTCCGCGATCTCGTATCATCCCTGCACGGCAGATTCCGGATGAAGATATCCGGCACCCCGCTCTGGGATCCGGAGATAGGGTCGCCGTTTGCAATCCTTCAGGAACCGACCCTTCTTGCGAAGCTTCCCCGGGTGCAGCGGAAGGCTACGGTCGTGAGTGGCAGCATTGCAGCCCCCTTTATCGAAAAAGTGCTTTCCTCGTGTGGATCTGCCATCCCGGTTGTACCCGTGAAAAAAGAGATCGCATGCCTGATCACTGCTGACGATCTGCGCGAGCTGGATCCCGCCGTGCTGGAGCACGTTGTGATCCTTCCCGGCCGGGCGTTTGTTCATGATCCTGAAGCTGAGGCGCTCCTCTGCCGTGATGGGGTACGCCGGTCTGTCATCCGGGGCCCGGAGATGCTCACGGCTGATGCAGAGACGAGTATGGGGATGACCCGGAACGATGTACTTGCCATGGAGATGGACGGATTCATGGACCTGATCCAGAGCATCAACCGTTACGGAACATGATTCGCAGCTCACGCCCGCTGCGCGCAATACCCCCAAACAGCGTTTTCCGGTCCTTAAAAAAAATGAGCCGGTTAAACCCTTTTTTTGCGTGATAGTATTCTTCCCGCCTATGAACGGGAGCCGTCCGATGACTTGGGTAAGGTTGCGGTACTACGTTGGTGTATCGCATACAGAGAAGATGCCACCGTGGGGCGGGCTTTAGTCCCGGCAGAGCCTCCGGCATTTTCTCGAATTGTTGCACACAAAAAAGGGATTAAATGATGGATGCGGTGATACCAATCACACCGGACTGGATAATAACGGCAACGGCAATGATAACCCCGGCCATCTCGAGGGCAACAGCAATATTGCCTTTCCTGAGTTCCTCGAACTCTTCGACGCCCTTGGTCAGCCGGTCAAGAATGTTGAGTGCAAGATAGATTGCTGCGACTGCAAGGACAATCCCGAGCAGGAGCTGGACGACTGCAACAACGATGGCCAGAATCCCGTCAGTGGAGAAGATACCTAGGCTCAGTGCCTTGTTGATACCTACGGACAGGCCGGACACACCTGACTGGACTACGAGCGCGATGGCAACGAATACTGATGCAACGATGATGCCGACTGCGACATTCCCTTTAGCAAGTTCTTTCTCCTCATCGATATCCTTGGTAATCTTTCCCAGTACTGCAAAACCGATATACAATGCCACAACGGCAAAGACAATGGCAATAAGCAGCTGGACGAGTCCAACCAATGCATTTGCTAACAACATAATTTCACCTGAATTTACAGTATCCGGTTAGACGAAAATCTACATAAATATACCGTTCATAAGATGAATCGGAGGCTGGATTCAGCCGCTCTTCACAAACCCGTGATATATCGCGGCGTTCGTGTAAAAAATCGGCTGCAGAATGGAGGGAAAAAAAATCGTATGCTGCGAGAGGGTTACGATCCCCCGATCTCCAGATCTCCCGAAGCAAAAACGCGCGAATGCACGTCAGAACCCTATGAGTCTGGCGCCCTAACCAGCTAGGCCACCGCAGCACAAATGTGCGTAACAAAAACACCGTAAAAACCTCTTAACCAAATATCATCTTTGATATTTGTTTATGAGGTTATCACGATGATTCCATCAAATATGGTGACCGATTGCTAATAATCTCTTCGGGCAACGGTAAAAGAACCTCGTCTTTCTCCTTATCTTTCCGACGTGTGAAGGTACCGGATGTGAGTAGGCCCGCGCCACTGCCAGCCCCGGCACTATCTAACCGTACTCCATACGTATTTTCATCAGACCCGTGAATCATTAACGGAAAGGCATGGCAGGGTTGTGCCCTCAATTTGGGATGAATGATAACACAGGTCAGGCAGCTAGCAGATATTAGGCCCGGTCAGGACATTTTGTTGTAATTCTGTGATGTTTTTAAAAAAAATCCCGGCTGACCGTTTTAATACCTTGGGCACGTTTTTCCCCTTTATGATTCGGAAAACCGAAAAAAAAAGTACTTCCGTTTGGCACGTTAAAAAAAAACCGGTTTGCCAATCAACGTCATCTCAAAACCGTAATAGTTGTATTTTTGATTCTTGTCAAGGTATCATGATTTGTTATGATTGCTTCGAAATCCCGCGTCTGATTCGGGAGGAATCTGATACCACCAACGGAATAGACAATTTCATGATATTCTGTTTCTGTGGGATCGCTCAGGTTAAAATGCATCTGAAAATTCGTTATTGTTTCCTGCCCGGTATTCCGAACCCACCCTGCCAGAACCCTGATTCCCGGTTCGTCCTGCCGGAAATGACTTTCGATCAGTTCTATGTCGGTTGTCGGGGTCCAGGGGCTCGTATACCCTTCCGTAATGTCCGTTCCACCACGAGAATGATCGGATAAATTAGATTCTCGAAGATTACTGGCGGCAGGTGCTGCAGCCATATTCTGGGGGGGATAGAGTACCAAAAATCCTATGATGATGCATAAAAGGCCAATAATCGCGAGTAATACAATTGTCAGGTGTTTTCCTTTAAGCATGAGTGAAATTATCTCCTACTGGCTATTTATAAGATAATCCTTTGATGAATACCTGTTTCCATACACCCCACCTGATGCGGTATATTTACCATAATTTTACCAACATAATCTTCCATCAACCCATTTAAACGAGCAAGTCCATAAAGACAAACCGTTTAAATATATACTATTCCGGTAAAGCGAGAGATGGAAATAAAGACAGATGGTCGGAAAGTGTCCGGGAATTCCTCGAGTGTGTACCATCATTGATTCTGGTTCTGATCATGGCAGCAGATTTGGAAGAGCATCTGATAACCATCCGTAAAAATGAACGAGATGATTTCAGATGGTTGAATTTAAGAAAGATCATTAAAAAAAATATTGCAGGTCACATGATCCTGGATGCGGGATGCGGGACCGGACATCTGACAATCGAGTTATTGAAGGAAGGTTATGAGGTAACGGCAATTGATTCATCACCGGAATTGATTCATCTGTTACGGGAAACAGTCAAATCCGAGAACCTCCGGTTACCCTCCTTCATTATGGATATATGCAATCCTCATGATCTGACCGTGGAAAAATTTGACACGATCGTCTGTCTGGATGTGATCGAACATATTGAAGGGGATGAAAGTGTCCTGAATATATTCCGGGATCTCTTAAAAAATGAAGGTACCCTGATCCTGTCTGTTCCTGCCATCAAAAATTTTTTCGGGGAACGGGATAAAAACGTTGGACATTACCGGCGCTATGATAAGAATGAAATCACTAATAAGGTACACAAAGCAGGATTTGATATTTCTGATATTCATTTCTGGAATTTCATTGGAGTTATCCCGTATTTTGTCTCGGAAAAGCTGTTCCATAAACCCTTGAATGAAGGTATCCGGTATTCAGAATCCGGAAAAAGTTCAAAAATTATCAATATGCTCTTAAATTTTTGGTTCTCAATCTTTGAGAACAGGGTGCGCCCGCCCATCGGGCTTACATTAATCGTGGTTTGCAGGAAAAAAATGATGGCATAGCTCTTCAGAACCATATTTTCATGAACTATAATGTCACCTCCTGAGCCACCAAAGTTGGAGAACCCGAATTCTTTTTTCCATTTGTTTTAGAGATAGAAGAGGCGTCCCCCTGTCAGGGAACGGGGCACATTTCGATGGTAAAAGATCAGGTCATTTACCGTCATCTCGGGAGGGGCGATCCCAAGGTTGCTGGGGGGAAATCCTAAAAAATCATCGGTGTTTTCCCAGATGGTTTCACTGAAAGGAGGTATTTTCATGGCAGGAACCCTCTGCAGGTAAAAAACCCTCCAAGCCTCTCTCGTATCGGATCCGGGAAAAGAATTCCCATCCAATTTCCTCACCATCTCCTACGCTGCCTGTTCAAGAGCAACCAGAATTTATCTTCCCGAAATCATATAACAAATTTTTTATACTACAAATCGGTATAACCTCCGTGGGGTAGGCACGAGTGGCTGATTATCCTGTATTATCTGAAGCGTGAGCAGGGCATGGAGCACGATCATGCTTCTGGGGCAATGGCTTTCGTCAGGCACTCATCTCAGTTTCCCCTACGTTCAGGGGACTTGGAAGAACTGATGAAATACCCTAAAACCGGAGAGATAACTATGAAGGTGCTTTATGTGCTAATCATCGGTCTGCTTGTTATCGCTTTGCTGATAATACCAGTCGGTGCAGCTGGTGAACCGGATAGTGGAGCAGCCGAGAGGATCGGATCGGGAACCCCAAGTGGAGCTATCGTTATGGCGCCCATACCGATAGTACCGTATAAAAATTACTTCTATTTCTTCAACCATGGTACCATGGCAAAAACAGAATTTTGGAATAACCCTAACATTGACAGTGTATATGACTTTGGGTGGGGACACAGAACAGTATTGAAGGCAGCTCCAGTTGGTGGAAATTCCACGGCTTGGGTAGATCTTCCTATTACCGGGGTTGCATCCTATACCGGGAGACACCCTATGGTCAGATATGCCACAATTCAGATGTATTCTGAGACCATGAACGGAGGGATAATTTGGGTACATGTTTATAACGGTCATACGATAGTTAAGGAAATTCCTGTCAATTGGCATACAGATGGTACTTGGCAGGACTTCACCGTTGATCTGGATGGCTATTATGACATGCAGAGGGGTATGAACATGGATGTTTTAATAAATAATGATTGGGACGGTGCGACCCGGATCAACGAAATCGGAGGGTATGGAGCCAAGGCTGAGTGGTAACTTTTTGGTGAACACTCTACCCAAATTTTTTCAGCATTTTTTTGTCCAGGCATATCGAGGGATAGTGATTGCTTAGCGGATAATGGTGTGTTCCAGCCTTTTTGTGGCGATACAACTGATAGATTATACATCGTTTGGAAGAACAGATACAACCGATCCCTTTGGTACCAGCAGCGACATCCGTCAGGGAAAAACATGGACAGTTCTCTTTTTTTTAAGAAAAAAATAATCCATTCATGGGAAAGAAAATTGCCTCAAACCATCATTCCTGAGAGTATCAGAAAGGGGTGGAAACGAAACTGCAAAATAGCTGCCAGCCATCGGGCTCTTCGATTTTAAGGGATTTACTCTCAAGATATTTCTGGGAGAACTGTGAACAAAGGGAATAATGGGTTTCAACGATCCCCTCAGTCCTTTTTCTGCTGCAGGTACAGGTTTACCGCTGTGGAGATTGCGGCTACTTTTTTTCCCTGCTGGAAGGATCCGGCCAGCGTCTGCATCCGGATCTCTTCATCCCTTGTGTAGCGGTCAAGGGTGCTGAGGATGCGTTCCTCCTCGAGGAAATGGGTGTGGGTATTCCCATTCACGAACTGCTGGTTGTTCATGATTGCATAATGGAGCGGGAGCGTCGTCTTGACGCCAAGGATGATATATTCCGCTATAGCCCGCCGCATCCGTTTTATTGCATCGTACCGGGTACTGTCCCAGGCGCAGAGCTTGGCTATCATGGAATCGTAGATAGGTGAGATGGTGTATCCCATGTGGATACCGCTGTCAATGCGGATGCCCGGCCCTCCCGGCGACCGGTACCGGACAATCTTTCCGGGATCGGCGGAGAAATTGCTGGTCGGATCTTCCGCATTGATACGGCACTCTATCGCGTGACCCCGGATCGAGAGATCCTGCTGTTCGAAGGGAAGGGTCTCGCCTGCTGCAACAGCAAGCTGCTGCTTGACTATGTCCACGCCCGTGATGAACTCGGTGATCGTGTGCTCGACCTGGAGCCGGGTGTTCATTTCCATGAAATAATAATTCCCGCTGCTGTACAGGAATTCAACGGTCCCCGCGTTGCTGTATCCTGAAGCCTTGACGACTTTCAGCGCTGATTCCGCCATGCGGCTGCGCAGCTCCGGTGTCATGATGGAGCAGGGGGCTTCCTCGACAAGTTTCTGGTGACGGCGCTGGATTGAACATTCCCTCTCGTAGAGGTGTACGGCGTTCCCGTGCTCGTCAGAAAGCACCTGGAACTCGATATGTCGTGGCCTGATCAGGTATTTTTCGATAAAGACGGTTGCATCCCCGAATGCGGACTGGGCAATGCGCTGGCTTGCCGCGATAGCCTCCCCAAGGGATTTCTCGTCGTGAACAATCTGCATCCCGATCCCGCCGCCCCCGGCACTTGCCTTGACGATGACCGGGTACCCGATCTCCTTGGCGATCTTCTGGGCCTCGTCAATGGTTTTGATCCCGCCCTCGGTTCCGGGAATGACCGGTACAGCATGGTCCTTCATCATCTGTTTGCTGCCGATCTTGGAGCCCATGGCCTTGATGGTCTTCCAGCGGGGCCCGACAAAGATCACGTTCTCATCAAGACAGAGTTTGGCAAAGCGGTAGTTCTCGGCAAGGAACCCGTACCCGGGGTGGACAGCTTCTGCCCCGCTCTTTTTTGCAATATCCAGGATCCGCTCCATGTTGAGATAACTTTTTGACGGGTGGGACTCGCCGACATGGAAAGCCTCATCGGCATATTTTACATGGAGCGCATTTTTATCGGCATCGGAGTAAATTGCAACGGTATCAATGTCCAGCTCCCGGCAGGCCCGCATGATGCGTATCGCAATCTCGCCGCGGTTTGCAACCAGGAGTTTCTCGAAATATTTCATTGCACCACCAGCAGGACATCGCCGTTCTGGACGACATCGCCGGTATCGACAAAGATCTCGATGACCTTGCCGTCAACCGGGCTGTGGATGGGGTTTTCCATCTTCATTGCTTCAAGGACAAGGAGAGTATCGCCTTTCTTCACTGCCGCACCCCTGCTCACGCTGACTTTTAACACCATTCCCTGCATGTTGCTCTTGATGCCGCCGGCCATCTCCCCGCGGGGGATCTTCTGCGGGGTACTGGCGGACACTTCCATGGCATTCCCGCCCACCGAGATGATGCGGACGGAGAACACTTCGCCATCCACCTCCACCTCCATCAGGCCTGGCATGCCGGCAACGGGTTTTTCTGCGGGCTGCTTCCGGGGGATCTCCTCCAGCGTTCGCTCGCCTTTGAGGAACGAGGGTGCGACCGCCGGGTAGAGAATGTAGGTCAGGACATCCTCTTCCTTGTGGATGAGCCCGGCCTTTGCCGCTTCGGCTTTCATCTTCTCGTACGCGGGTTCCAGCAGGTCGGCCGGACGGACTGTTACTACTTCATCGCTCCCGATGATTAGGGTGCGGACCTCCGTACCGACCGGCGCAGGGGACTTCCCGTACAGGCCATGAATATAATCCTTGACCTCCTTTGTCACGTTCCGGTAGCGTTCCCCGTTGACCAGGACGTTGAGCACCGCCTGGGTCCCGACGATCTGACTTGTCGGGGTCACGAGCGGGGGGTACCCGAGGTCCTGTCGCACCCGGGGAACTTCTGCAAACACATCATCCAGTCGTTCCAGGGCATCCTGCTCCTGAAGCTGGGAGACCAGGTTTGAGATCATCCCGCCCGGCAGCTGGTACATCAGCACATTGCTGTCTACCCGTTCGGAGATGGGATTCAGGAGGCCGGCATATTTTTCCCGGATCTGGATGCAGGCATTCCGTGCCGCCCTGAGGCGTACCAGGCTGATACCTGTTTCGCGGGGGGTTCCGATCAGGGATGCCACAATGCTTTCCGTTGGTGGCTGCGAGGTCCCCATGGCAAACGGCGACATCGCTGTATCGAGGATATCGACGCCGGCTTCAATGGCAGCCTGGTAACTCATGGGGGCAATCCCGCTGGTGCAGTGACTGTGCAGGCAGATCTTGATGTCCACGACCTTTTTGATACCGGCTATCAGGTCCCGGGCAGCTTCCGGCATGATAAGACCCGCCATATCCTTGATGCAGATGGAATCACACTCGAGGCCATACAGTTCTTTTGCCATCCTGATGAAAGTCTGGTTGTTGTGCACCGGGCTCGTGGTATAGCATATGGTACCCTGCAGGTGCGCACCGGCTTTCCTGACCTGCTCCATGGAGCGCTGCATATTCCGGATATCATTCAGGGCATCGAAGACCCGGAAAACATCCACGCCGTTTTTATGGGAAGCGGCAACGAATTTATCCACTACATCGTCGGGATAGTGGCGGTAGCCGACGAGGTTCTGTCCCCGGAGGAGCATCTGTATTGGTGTATGTTTCAGTTCGTTTTTGAGGTCCCGGAGACGATCCCACGGGTCGTCATTCAGGAACCGTATACAGGTATCAAAGGTAGCACCTCCCCAAGCCTCAACAGAAAAGAAACCGCATTGATCAAGATCCCTAGCAAGGGGCAACATGTCCTCCGTCCGAAGCCGGGTAGCAATCAGCGACTGGTGCGCATCGCGAAGGGTTGTATCCGTGATCTTCACTTTCCGGGAAACGACAGTATCCATGGGAGGACCTCAAAGGGGGGGCGGGAATCCATCCGGCATCTCAAAACTTCAATGGTAAAGTATAAAAAATTCACTAACGGGTACGAAGACGATTATTCCCACGCATACTGCTGCCATGCCCGCGACGATATCCCTTGCGGGGGTCCCGAACACGGGGCAATAGCTCCCGCCATGGTGGTATCCCCGTACTGCCATGAGCTCCGCGGTCTCTTCAGCTCTCCGGAGTGCGCCATGAAGGAGGATACCCGATGCCGGCACAAGGCTCCCGGGACCCCAGCGGATCCCCTTAAGTTCCTGTGCCTGCCGGATCCGCGACAAATCCGACACCATCAGCTCCAGGGACTGCATTCCCATCTCGGCAATCATCCCGAGTTCGAATCCTGTTTTTCTTCCCAGCAGCCATGTCCCGAGCCCGATAAACTCTCCCTGCCGGTACCCGGAATACACCCATGCCCCGATCAGGATAATGACGGTCATGCGCACACAGTAGGAAAAGCCGCCTCCCCCGGTGAGTTGAAGAACCATCCCGAAAAATGCTACCAGGACAATGGCCGGAAACACGATTCTTGCCTTTTTGAGGACCAGCCGAGGCCGGGAGAAGACCAGCCACCAGGTGAATACGGCAAGGGCTCCCGCACTACCTGAAAAAGCCGTAAGGGAGAGGAGCGCTGCAGCTCCGGCCCGCAGTCTTATGTCCTGCATGCCGCCTCCAGCAGATCGGCTCTTGTGATATTTGCCGGGATCCTCCCCCGGCCAATGAGATCTTTTATCTGGGCCGGAGCATGATCCCATTGGACAAGTGCCGATGGCAGCTTTCCCCGGTCATGAAGCATCCCCCCCTGGATCTCCCAGATACGGTCGACTCTCGGGAAGTGGGCCTGCTCGTGCGTGAAGATGATCGTGATACCGCCCTTCCGTTCGGATAATGCCCCACACAGCCGCTCTTTCTCAATGCAGTCCAGCGAACTGAAGGGTTCATCGAGGACCAGGAGATCGTAATCCCGGGCAAGAATGCAGGCAAGGACCAGGCGCTTCAGTTCGCCCCTGCTCAGGCGGAGGGGGTGAATGGGGTTTTTCCCCCCTGAAAGACCGGCAGCTGCGAGGACGGGGGCAGGTTCGAGACCCCAGGCCCTGCATTCGCTCTCCAGGTCGGTACCGGTGACATGGAATTCGGGAAACTGGAACGCCGTCATGACCGAGGAGATACCCTCGCGCTCAATGGTTCCCGCTGCCGGAGGAACAAGGCCGGCCAAGAGCAGGGCGAGCGTGGATTTCCCGCTGCCGACATTTCCGGTGACGAGATGTATTCCTTCCTCAAATATTCCCGCGGCACCAAGCGACCACCCTTCCCTCGCTGCCCGTACACTGGCAAGCGAGAGCTTCATACCCGGCACATCCAGGAGAGCGGGTAGTACGCCGTGCCGGCAAGGGAGGCAAACACGTCTTTTGGGGTTCCCGCACAGCTCACGGTTCCATGGTCAAGGACGATGACAAAATCCCCCCGGGCAGCGGCCTCGGTGTCCTGGGTGCTGTGCAGGACATAGGGCGGTGCGCTCTCACGGATGATGCCGGCGATCTCCCGGCAGCGGCCTGCATCGAGATGGGAGTCGTACTCGTCCAGCACCAGCACCTGCGGAACCACGACCAGTGCCGCGGCAAGCGCAACAAGCACCTTCTCGCCGCCGGAGAGTTCCTGCATGGGCCGGTTCCAAAGCGCGGTGATCCCCAGGGATTCCATGCACGACCGCACCCGCTCATCGATGACGGTGCAGGGCAGGTGACGGAACCTGAGCGGGGACGCGATCTCCTCAACGACGTTCCCTACCAGGATGTTCCTGTCCGGGAACTCGTTGACCCAGCCGGTCCCGGTATCCCGGGGCGGGATGCCATCGACCAGGATCGTCCCGTAATGAGGAACGGCAATCCCGGCAAGCAGTCTGAGGAGGGTGGTCTTGCCGCTGCCATTCCGGCCGATCACGGAAGTGATGCCCGGCGGTATGCGGAGATGCTCGATAGCAAGGGAGCGGTACCGGAGGTCCTGTATCGTGATCATGGCAGGCGCCCGGCAATCAGGTACGCTGCACCTGCCTTTACCACATCGCCGGCGATAAATGGCAGGGCTCCTGCTGCAAACGCGGGAAGAAATTCCCGGTCAAGGGAGTACATCAGCCAGCTGATACCGGCCGCATAGATAACCATCGTGGCACAAGCAAGACCGCACATGCGAACCGCCCGCGACGAGTGCTCGTACGCAAGACCGGTCACTCCGGCAGCAGCGATGAATCCGATAAGGTAACCGCCGGTCGGCCCCAGCAGGATCCCAGCCCCGGCAATACCATTGTGGAACAGGGGGAGCCCGAGGGTACCCAGGAGGACATACAGGAATACCGGTATCACCGCGTACCGTTTCATGACAGCCCCGGCCAGCAGAACGAAGAGCGTCTGAAGCGTAAACGGGACCGGGAACCACGGGATCGAGATCCAGCTGCCGAGCGTGATAAGGCCGATGAATACGGCTGAACAGGTAATCTTTCTGGATCGATCAAGGTCCCCGAACATCGTCAACCACTAAAAAAAGGGATGGTTGACGATAAAAACGTGCCTCTTACTGGCGATGGTAGCAGTCGCCCGCGATGACCCGTTCCAGCTTGCCGTTGTCCTTCCTGATGATCAGGGCCCCGAACTCATCGATATCGATAGCTTCACCCTCAAAACTGTTTTTGAGGGTCCGTATTTGTACCCGGGTTTCCAGGGTGCAGGAGAGTGTTTTCCATTCCCGGATGATGGCGTCATATTCCCCGCCCTCTATCAGGAAGTAGTGGCTCTCGAATTCCTTTAGTATGCGTGCCAGGAACGAGGCACGGTCGATTTCATGGCCCACTTCCGTGCATATGGAGGTGACCTGGTCCTGCAGTGCAGGGTCAAATTTTTTCATGGGAACGTTCACATCAATGCCGATACTGAGCAGGCAGTGATGCACGACATCCGATTCCGCAGAGAGTTCGAGGAGGAGTCCGGCCACTTTCTTGTTGCCGATAAAGATATCGTTCGGCCATTTGATCAGCGCACCGATGTTGAACTCTTTTCGTATCGCCCGGGCAAGGGCAATGGATCCCGCCATGGTCAGCATGAAGATCCGGTCTACCGGAATTTTTGGTTTCAGCACAATCGTGATCCAGATGCCGCCGCTGGGAGAGACCCAGGCCCTTCCCATCCGGCCGACCCCCCCGCTCTGCTCTTCGGCAATGATGACAAGACCATGGATCTTGTCCACGTCGGCTTCAGAACAGAGCTGCTTTCCCACCCAGATCGTTGACGGGGTATTTTCAAGGTACCGCATCTTCTTGCCGATGAACTGGGTCCTGAGTTTCTTGTGAATTTCATACGGTAGCAGCTTGTTGCTCGTGCGGGTAAGCCGGTACCCTTCTTTCTGCGATGAGGAGATGTCGTACCCCATGGTCCGGAGTTCGTTGATATGCTTCCAGACTGCGGACCTCGTAATCTTCAGTTCATTGCTGATGATCTCTCCTGATACCGGGGCTGTTGCCCGTTCGAGAATCTCAAGTACCCTGAATGCAGAATCCGGCATGAAATCACCGTTTGGAATCGATCTGTTCCATGGGGAGCGGACAGGGGTCTTTGCCGCACACCTGCTTGAGTATAGCAGTCTGGTGCTCCATCAGCGTTGCCAGGTCGAAGATACCCGTGACATCGACGACTCCGATTGCACCGATAGCGGTCCCGTCCTTGTCCCGTATGGGGGTGACCGTGACCGGCACTCCTTTGTAGGCACCGCTTCCGGGAGTCACCTGTATGGTCTGGTTTTTTTCAATAACCTCCAGCAGCACCGGGCCATTGTAGTGTCGGTCGATGATCCGGCCGTCCTCCACCCGTATCCCGTCCCTGTCCCGGGATTTTGCCGTTACCGGCAGGCGGTGGATCAGTTCATGGACGGCAAGGACGATGGGTTCGAATTCGGCTGCTTCAGCGCTGCAGGAGAGTGTATAGCGGTGCATCGGAATACCTCAATACTCTGGTCATTCTCTATCCAGATGAAGGTTGTGGAGTGGGTAATCCGGGACGGTGAATCCGGCAGGGGTATCTTTAAAAAAGTCCCGCAGCTTCCCCGCAGTGCGCCCCTTCATCCGAAGCATTTTCATTTCATCCTGCAAATACTACCCAGAGAAAACCCCCGTGGACCAGATAGCATGAAAATCACCATAATCGGCGGCGGATATGTCGGGCTCGTGACCGGTGCCTGTTTCGCAGAGAGCAGCCACGATGTCACGATCGTTGATCTCGATCCCGCCCGGGTCGGCATGATCAATGACAAACAACCGCCCATCTTTGAGCCCGGCCTTGAAAGCATTCTTTCCATGACGGCAGGGAAAAATCTCAGGGCATCTCTTTCTTATGATTCGGTCAGCACGTCAGATCTCACGTTCATCTGCGTGGGGACCCCTCCCCGGGAGGATGGAAGCGCAAATCTCACGTACATCGAATCAGCCAGCCATTCTGCCGGTACGGCATTGCACAATGCCACGGGCTACCATGTGGTTGTCGTGAAAAGCACCGTTCCCCCCGGGACAACGGAGACGGTCGTGATTCCGCTTGTCATTGCTGCTGCACATAAAACCGAAGATGAGATCGGGTTTGCCATGAATCCTGAATTCCTGCGTGAGGGGCGGGCGATTGAGGATTTCCGTACACCGGACCGCATTGTCATCGGGAGCAACCGGGCCCGGGCAGGGGACCTTGTCTCGGAGGTATACCGCACCTTTCCGGCACCGGTGGTTCGGACCGGTATTGCCGCAGCGGAGATGATCAAGTACACGTCCAATGCTTTTCTTGCCACGAAAATTTCGTTCGCAAACGAGATCGGCAATATCTGCAAGGAACTGCATATCGATGTCTATGACGTGATGAAAGGGGTCGGGCTTGACCAGCGCATAGGGCAGAAGTTCCTGGATGCCGGTGCAGGATTCGGCGGGAGCTGTTTTCCCAAGGATGTCTCCTCGCTTGCCGTGCTTGCCGGCCGGGCGGGTATCGAGCCACGCATACTCCGTGCAGTGCTCGAGGTCAATGAATACCAGCCGCACCGCCTTGTCGCGCTTCTTGAGAAAAAAGCCGGCAACCTCTCCGGCAAGCGGATCGCCGTTCTCGGGCTCGCGTTCAAGGACAACACGGATGATGTGCGGGATTCACGGGCAATTTCGGTGATCCAAGAGCTGGTGGAAAAAGGAGCCCAGGTTGTTGCCTTCGATCCCATGGCAGCAGTGAACATGCAGAAGATCTTTCCCGCAATCGAATATGCCGGCAGTGCGGGAGATGCCCTAAAAGGAGCTGACGGATGCCTTGTCATGACCGAGTGGCCTGAGTTCAGCCGGATCGGTAAGGAATTTGAACTAATGGCCCAAAAAATTGTCATAGAAGGCCGGCGCATTCTGTCCTGGAATGGTGCAGATGGTATCTGCTGGTAACGGTTGCGATCCGGTCGGGTGTTTTTGAGGATATGATGAACAGGAAGCAGAGTGTCCGGAAAGTTGTCATCCCTGCCGCAGGTTTCGGGACCCGGTTCCTTCCGATGACCAAGGCCCAGCCCAAGGAGATGCTCCCGGTGGTTGACAAGCCGGTCATCCAGTATGTTGTTGAGGAGGCGTTGGCTTCCGGTATCACAGATATCCTGATCATCACCGGGCGCAACAAGCGGGCGATCGAGGACCACTTTGACCGGAGTTTTGAACTTGAATCAAAGTTTGACACGGACCGGTCCAACCCGTTCTATGAATCCCTCCGATCGATCACGGATATGCCGGACCTCCACTATATTCGCCAGAAAGATCAGAAAGGCCTCGGAGACGCAGTTCTGCTTGCAGAACGGCACTGCGACGACGAGCCGTTTGCCGTTCTCCTCGGGGATACCATCTGTGTCGCACCGCCAGGAGCCGGAACCTGCACCCTCCAGATGATGGAGGCTTTTGAAAAGTATAAAAAACCCGTCATTGCCGTAGAGACAGTTCCCCAGAGCAAGATTGGGGACTACGGGATTATTGATGGCAGGGAGATCTCAAAGGGTGTGTTTTCCATCCGAAATATTGTCGAGAAGCCCGATCCAGCCCATGCCCCCTCCAACCTCGGGGCAATCGGTAGATACATCCTTACGCCGGCGATATTCCCATTATTGCGGGCGGGACAGCCCGGTCATCATGGGGAGATCCAGCTCACCGATGCGCTCCGGGGGCTTGATGAACCGCTCGGGCTCATCACGGACTGCCGGCGATATGATATTGGCGATAAACTGGGCTGGATGAAGTCCAGCATCGAACTCACGCTCGATCGCAAAGAGTTTGTTGGTGAACTTAAACCATTTTTATTAAACCTCCTCCAAGGTGATCTGGAATGATATTTGATCCTGAGGAAGAATTTGACGTGATACAAAGGAACCTTGGCGATATCTCCTATGAAGACCAAAGGGTGCTTGTTACGGGAGGTGCCGGCTTTCTTGGTTCATGGATGTGTGATGCCCTCATAAACTCCGGTGCGTATGTAGTGTGTATCGATAATTTTACAAGCGGTCAGAAAGAGAACATCAAAAACCTGATAGACCATGAACGGTTCCGGTGTATCGAACATGACATTTCCGTGCCGCTTTCCCTAAACACCCATCTTGATTATGTCTTCCATATGGCAAGCCGCGCATCGCCGTTTGAATTTGAGCACTACCCAATCCAGATCCTCAAAGCGAACACGACCGGAATTCTTGTTGCGCTTGGGATCGCCAAAAAGCATGGTGCAAGGATTATGTTTACTTCAACGAGCGAAGTGTACGGTAATCCGGATGTTGTTCCCACTCCCGAATCGTATTATGGCAACGTGAACCCAATCGGACCACGGGGATGTTATGATGAGGCGAAACGATGCGGTGAAGCGTATGTGATGGCGTACCGGAAACAGCACAAACTCGATACGCGGATTGCCCGGATCTTCAACACGTATGGGCCGCGGATCCGCATGGACGGTATCTATGGGCGGGTAATTCCCCGGTTCATCGACCAGGCCCTGAAAGGAGAGCCGATCACGGTCTTCGGTTCGGGTTTGCAGACAAGGAGTTTTACGTATGTGACCGACCAGATCGAAGGACTTCTGCGCCTCGCATCGGTTGATGCAGCATGCGGGCAGGTCATTAATATCGGGAATGTCAACGAGATCACGGTTCTTGCCCTCGCAAAAAAAGTGATCGAGATCACCGGCTCCTCATCAACTGTCTCCTTCCATCCCCTCCCCCAGGACGATCCACTCCGAAGGCGGCCAGATGTAACACGAGCAAAGCAGCTCCTTGGCTGGGAGCCAAAAGTTCCACTGGATAGAGGGTTAGTTCGGACCATTGAATGGATCCAGTCTTGCATTTGATATTTTTTTGAATCTACAAAAAAAAGGCTCTGTAGAAATGCTGAGCTCACAGAAGTAAATCTGACCACAAAAGCTAAGG
>ERZ795055.1799-NODE-1799-length-16883-cov-4.225814_pt1 | contig 16883 bp, 20 predicted proteins | sample MGYA00375139_ERZ795055 | MGnify/ENA primary metagenome ERZ795055 (study PRJEB30184, sample SAMN05720283) | anaerobic digester metagenome | isolation source: active sludge of municipal wastewater-treating anaerobic digesters | place: USA | collected 2015-01-23 ... | reverse complement strand
GGCCTTGCGCCGCACGGCCGAGGGGGAATTTCGCCGGCGCGAGGAAGCCGCCGCAGTTCGCGTCGCCCCAGCCGCCCGTGAGGGGGGACTTGCAGACGGCCATCCAGCGCCCGGTGTAGAGGCTGCCCGAGCCCGTGAGGAGGCCGGGTACGAAGCCCAGGACGGCCTCGGGGCCGAGGGGGTCGGCGCCCGCGGGCATGCGCGTATAGAGCCACCAGGCTCCGAGGCCCATGCCGCCCAGGAAGTCCCGGTAGACCTCCTCCGGCACCTCGACCGCTTCGATCTTGCCCGTCGTGAGGTCGACGGAGAGGACCCTTCCCGTGGCGGAACCCGGCATGGCGCGCCTCCTTCACCGAGAGTATGGGATATCAAGTTGCAAAATGCAAACAGAAAGACTAACCTTGAGGACGCAGGCCGGCGGGGCCGGCCGAGGACCGCGGGCGAAGGAGGACGAAGGTGGACAGGCGCAACGGCTACATGCTCTCCGGACGGCTCGCCCGGCGCGGCTACGACTGGTGGTGGCACTCCCTGGTCGGCGTCGACAAGGCGACGGGGGAGAAGCAGCCCTTCTTCATCGAGTACTACGTCGTGAATCCGGCCCTGGGCGGCGCGAGCCCCGTGCCGGGCCAGCTGCCGGAGAACCGCGAGCGGGGCGTCAGGCCTTCCTACGCGATGATCAAGGCGGGGCGCTGGGGCGCCGGGCGGAAGGCCCAGCTCCACAACCTCTACCCGGTCTCCGAGTTCGCCGCCTCGAGGGAGGGCATGGAGGTCAGGATCGGCGGCAACGTCGCGACGGAGACCCTCCTCAAGGGCTCGGTCTCCCTGTCCGTGGCCGAGGCGGCCGCCCATCCCGAGTACATGTCGGACGCAGGCGAGATGAGCTGGGAGCTCGAGGCGGAGAAGGTCCTGCCCTATTCCGTGGGCTGGGGCACGAGCCCCCTCTCCCTGGCCGTCGATGCCTTCCAGATGTACTGGCACGCGGCGGGCATGCAGACGCGCTACCAGGGCCGCGTGACCTTCGACGGGAGGGAGTACCTCGTGGAGCCGGAGAGCTCCGCGGGCTACCAGGACAAGAACTGGGGCCGGGACTACACGAGCCCCTGGATCTGGCTCAACTGCAACAACCTGACGAGCCGCAAGACGGGGAAGCGCCTTCCGAGGACCAGCCTGGACCTGGGCGGCGCCCAGCCCGTCGCCTTCGGCGTCTCCCTGCCGCGCCGGCTCCTCGTCGCCTTCTACCACGAGGGCGAGCTCTACGAGTGGAACTTCTCCAAGTTCTGGAAGGGCTCCAGGCAGCGCTTCGACTGCCCCGTCCTCGAGGACAGGGTCGAGTGAAACGTGGACGCGGAGGACCCGAGGACGCGCATCGAGATCCGCTTCTCCTGCCCGCGGGAGGACATGCTCAACGTGAACTACGAGAACCCCGACGGGGAGAAGCGCCACAACTCCCTCTGGAACGGCGGCCACGCCTCGGGCACGGTCAGGCTCTGGCGGAAGGAGGGCGGGGCCTGGGCCGAGGTCGACACCTTCGACGGCGAGCTCGGCGGCTGCGAGTACGGGGAGTACGATCGCTAGCCCTCGAGGCCGATCCTGTCCTCGACGCCGAGGACGGGCGCGAGCAGCTCGGCGACGAGGACGAAGGCCTCCCTCTCGCGCGGGGAGAGGGAGGCGGCGGCGCCGCCGATGCGGCGGTAGCTCGCGGCCTCTATCGCGTCGACGAGCTTCCCGCCCTTCGGCTCGAGGACGGCGGAGATGCCCCGCCCGTCGCCGGCCGCGGGCTCCTTCCTGAGGAGGCCCTCCGCCTCGAGGCGCTTGACGAGGCGGGTCGCGGAGAAGACGGGCACCTCCAGGGCCTTCGCGATCTCGCCGATGCGCGCGGACTCGCGGCGGCGCAGGAGCTGGAGGAGGATGATCTCCTGGAAGCCGAGGCCGAATTCCTCGACGAGGCCGCGTTCGAAATGGTAGATGGAGCGGAGGCTCAGGTAGAGGAGCTCGTCGGCCCGGTCCCTCGGGAGCGGGGCGGCCGCCCCTGTTTGTTCGCGGCTTGGCATGGATCCAGTATAGCACGACCCCGCGAGGCGCGCTCCCCCGGCCAGGCTCTTTCGCGGCTCCGCGCGGGCCGGGCGCCCCGCCACGGACGCGCCGGAACGAGCGGACCGCCCTTCCCCGCGGCCGCGACGGCCCTCGCGGGCCGCGCATTCCCGAGGCCGCGGCGCCGGCGGGCCCTCGCGGCGCCGGCGGGCGCCGGCCCCACCCACTTGCCAAGCCGCGGGCGCCTCCTTAGTATCGGTCCATGGAAAAGTACCGCTTTACCTACGAGGACATCCACCGGACGGCCCGCGACATCGCGGAGCGCGTGAAGGCGAGCGGCTTCGAGCCCGACGTGATCGTCGCGATCGGCTCGGGCGGCTTCATTCCCGCGCGCATCATCAGGACCTTCCTCGGGAAGCCCATCCTCGCCGTGGGCGTCGCCTACTACGACGCCGAGGACAAGCCCACCGAGCTCCCGCGCAAGGTGCAGTGGATCGAGGAGGCCGAGCGCAAGCTGGCCGGGAAGCGCATCCTCCTCGTGGACGAGGTGGACGACTCCCGCACGACCCTGGAGTACTGCGTGCGCGAGCTCCTCCGGCACCGCCCCGCCGAGGTGGCCGTCGCCGTCCTCCACGACAAGCGCAAGGAGAAGAGGGGGATCATCCCCCCCGAGGTCAGCCGCTACTACGCGGGAAGGACCATCCCCGACAAGTGGATCGTCTATCCCTGGGACGCCGAGGACATCGACGAGCACGGCGCCCTGGCCGCGCGGAACCCCCCGATGGAGTGACGCCCCAGCGCCCGCGGCGGTTTTGAGTTGGCGCCGCGGCGCCGGGGCGCGTATACTATCACCATGCCGCTGAACCGGGCCGCCATCATCTGCGTCGACGACGAGGCGATCATCCTCCTCGCCCTGAAGCAGGAGCTCAAGCGCCGCTTCAAGGACCGCTTCATCGTGGAGACGGCCCTGGACGCGGCCGAGGCCAACGCGATAGTCGAGGAGCTGGACGCGCGGGGCGTGCCCACGGCCCTGGTGGTCTCCGACTGGCTCATGCCGGGGACGCGGGGGGACGAGTTCCTCATCGACCTGCACGCGCGCAAGCCCGGCATCAAGACCCTCCTCGTGACCGGCCAGGCCGACGGCGAGTCCATCGAGCGGGCCAGGCGCGAGGCCGGCCTCTGCGGCTGCATCCACAAGCCCTGGCGCACCGACGAGTTGGCCGCCCTCATCGAGTCCTGCCTCATGGACCGGGCCTCCGAGAGCTGCGGCTGAGACGGGCTCCGCCCTCGCCGGCTTCGCTTGCCCCCGGCGGCCAGGCGGGCTAGAATCCCCCCATGCCCTCCATCGACAAGGCCGAGGCCCGGCGCCGGGCCCGCGCCCTCGCCGCCTCCCTGCCTCCCGCGGCCGTGGCCGAGGAGAGCCGCGCGGCCGCGGCCCTCCTCCTATCCCGGCCCGAGTTCGCCGAGGCGGAGCTTCTCCTCGTCTTCCTCTCGATGCCCGGCGAGATCGACACCGCTCCCCTGGTCGAAGCCGCCCTGGCGGCGGGGAAGCGCGTCGCGGCCCCCCGCATCGAGGGCGGCGACCTGGCCTTCGTGCCCCTGGGGCGGGACTGGCGCGATTGGCCCCCGGACCGCTGGGGCATCCCCGATCCGCCCGCCTCGGCCCGGGCCCTCGGGACCGCCGAGCTCGGGAGGCTGCGCGTCCTCGTCGCCGCGCCGGGCCTCCTCTTCGACGCCGAGGGACGGCGGCTCGGGCGGGGCAAGGGCTTCTACGACCGCTTCCTCCGCGGGGCCCGCGAGGCCGCGCGGGAAGGCGGCGGGAGCCTCGTCGCCTGCGGCTACGCCCTCTCCGTCCAGCTCGTGCCCGAGGCTCCCGCCGGCCCCGGGGACGAGGCGGTCGACCTCGTGATCGCCGGCGGGAGCCTTTCCAGGACGCGGACAACGACAAGGAGCTGAACATGGGAGTCATCATGCGCGGCCGGTCCACCGGCCCCACCACCGTCGAGCTCGTCCACGAGTCGGGCTTCGTCATCAAGACCACCGCGCCCAAGGACAACGGGGGCGACGGCTCGAGCTTCTCGCCTACCGACCTCTGCGCGGTCTCGCTGGGCGCCTGCGGCACGACCATCATGGCGATGTTCGCGCGCGACAAGGGCATCCCCCTCGCGGGCGTGGAGTTCGAGCTCCGGAAGGAGATGGCGGCCTCGCCGCGCCGGATCGCGCGGATCGAGATCGCCTATCGACTCAAGGGGACGCTCTCGGACAAGGAATTCGCCATGGTGGTGGCCGCGGGCAAGACCTGCCCCGTCCGCGTCACCTTCGCCGACCGCGTGGAGGTCGTCGAGAGCTACGAGCGGGCCTAGTCCGGGACCGCCGGCCCCGCGCCGCGCCCTTGCGGCTCGGGCCTAGCCCCCGCTCACGAGGTGGTAGAGCTCGAGGGCGTCGCCGTCGGAGACACTCCTCTCGGCGTAGGCCTCCCGCGGGACGAGCTCGCCGTTCAGCCTCGCGATGACGAGGGGGAAGGACCAGCGCTTGCGCGCCAGGATCTCCCGGACCGTGAGGCTCCGCTCCGGATAGCTCTCGCTCTGGGCGTTGAGGGTGATGGTCATGCTTCCTCTCCCGGCCCGCCGCCAAGGAGTATCGAGAGGACGGCGTTGGCCTCCATGTTCGCGACGATGCCGACCCGCGGGGCGAAGGGCGGGCTCTCGGGGCCCACCTCCGACTCGAGGTCTCCGCAGATGACGAAGCGGCCCGAGGCCCTGACCTTGAGGGCCCCGCTGCGGCCGTAGCCCGCGAGGCCCGAGGCCGCGACGAGCCAGGTCCCGGGCAGCCGGCAAAGGACCGTCTCCACGAGCATGGCCTTCGCCTCGGCCTCGTCGAAGGCCTCCACGACGGCGTCGCAGCCCGAGAAGAACTCCAGGGCCTCCGCGGGGCCTATCCTCGCGACCCTGGACTCCACCCTGACGCCGGGGTCGATGCGCCTGAGGTTCTCCGCGAGGGCCAGGGCCTTGGGCCGGCCGACCTGGTCGCGGAAGAAGAACTGCCGGTCCAGGTTCGACTCGGACACGAGGTCGAAGTCCGCGACGAGGAGGCGGCCGACGCCGGCGCGGGCCAGGGCGGCGGCGCAGTTGGAGCCCAGGCCCCCGCAGCCCGCCACGCCGACATAGGCCTTCGCGAGCCTGGCCCGCGCCGCTTCTCTCGTCATGGGCCAAGCATACCGGGGCTTTGGGGGCCGCGGCAAGGGAAGGGCCGCCGGGGACGAATTTTGCGGACGCCGGAGCCCGGACGGCGTATACTCCAATGCAGGAATCGAACATGGCGGCGGGAAAATCGAGAGCTGTGTGGTCGAGCTTCGTCCGGTGGCTCTTCGGACGGGGCGGCATGAAGAGCATGATCCTCGTGCCCATCACCCTCGTCATAGGCCTGGGCTTCACGGCGAGCTGGATCCTCTACGTCCAGGGCTCGCGCGACGCCGTCTTCGCGGCCGTCGACGGCCTGGTCCTCGAGTCGGCCATGCGCGAGGCCAGCAGGGTCGGCTCCTACGTCGACTCGGCGATGCGCCTGGCCGAGGCCAACGCCGCCTTCCTGGGCTCCTTCCCCGGCGCCTCGGGCAGGACGGACGCCATCCGCAAGTCCTTCAGGCTCCAGCTCCTGGCCCGCTCCGAGGTCGACATCGTCTCCGTCGGCTTCGCGGACGGAGAGTACGCGGAGGCCCAGCGCCTGCCGGGCGGCGCCGTCCGCACGGGCGGCGCGGGCAAGGCGACGGGCGGCGCCCTCGTCCTGGAGCGAGTCGACGAGCGGGGCGAGCCCGTCTCCGTCGAGCTACGGCGGCCGGGCTACGATCCCCGCGAGCGGCCCTGGTACAAGCGGGCGGCGGCCGCGGCCCGCCCCGTCTGGACCGAGCCCTATCCCGTCCTCTCCACGGGCGAGCTCACGATGGCCGCCGTCGTCCCCCTCATGGAGGACGGCCGGGTCGCGGCGGTCGCGACGGCCGACATCGGCCTCGGGCGCCTCTCCGAGTTCCTGGGCAGCGTCGCGGAGATTCCGGGCTGCCTGGCCGTCCTCCTGGACGAGGGGAACCTCCTGGTCGCGGGCTCCCGCCACGACGAGGGCCTGACCGCCTCGGGGCCCGAGGGCCGGCTCGCGCTGGCTGACCTGGACCCCGTCCTCAGGGCAGCCGTGGAGGCGGGAGCCCGCTCTCCCGGCAAGGTCGTCTCCGTGGCGCCGGGAGGGCGCCCCTACCGCGCCGTCCTCCTCGACCTGGGCGCGGGCGGCCCCGTCCCCTGGCGCCTCGCCGTGGCCTTCCCCGAGGACCACTTCCTCGCGCCGCTCCACGCGATAGACCTCCGCGTCGCCCTGGTCCTCCTCTTCATGCTGGCCGGCAACCTGGCCATAGCCTTCGTCGTCGCGCACCGCGTCGCCGATCCCCTGCGCAGGCTCGGAAGGGCCGTGTCCTCCTTCGAGCCCGGCTCCGGCTCTTCTGCGGGAGAGGCCGAGGCCCTGGCGGGACGGAGCGACGAGATCGGCCACCTGGCCGTCTCCTTCCTCTCCCTGGCCGACCGGCTGGACGGGAGCTTCTCGGCGATCCGCGCCTCCCTCGCGGAGAAGGAGATCCTCCTCAAGGAGATCCACCACCGCGTCAAGAACAACCTCCAGATCGTCTCCAGCCTCGTGAGCTTCCAGGGCGGCGCGGCCGCGAGTCCCCTGGCGCGCGAGACCGTCGAGCGCCTCCAGGAGCGGATCCAGGCCATGGCCTACGTCCACGAGGAGGTCTACCTCTCCGGCAACTTCGAGGCGGTGGACATGGGCCGCTACCTCCTGCGCGTCGGCGAGTCCCTCTGCGGCGGGAGCCTGGGCGCCTCGGGCCCGGGCTGGCTGGGCGGGCGTTGCGCCATCGGGATCAAGGTGGAGGCGGGGGGCCTCGGCCTGGGACTGGATCGCGCCATCCCCCTGGGCCTCGTCGCGAACGAGCTCGTCGCGAACGCCCTGAAGCACGCCTTCAAGGGCAGGAGCGAGGGGACCGTGTCGATCCGCTTCCTGGAAGAGGGCGACGACTACCGTCTGGAGGTCGCCGACGACGGGGTGGGCCTGGGCGCCTCGCGGCGGACCGGGGAAGGCGAGGCCGGCCTGGACGAGGCCGCGTCCTTCCCCCGCCGGCCCGACGGGAGCGGAGGCCTGGGCGGCAGCCTGGTCGAGGGGCTCGCGTCCCAGCTCAGGGGCAGGGTCGAGTACTCGAGCGGCGCCTGGGGAAGCCTTGTGGCCGTCAGCTTCCCCCGCGTCGAGACCTGATTGCATATTTATACGGCATTGTGAATTAGCGCGTCGCTTTGCCCGAGCTCGTTGCGGAAAACCGCGGCCGGGGGTATACTGCCTCTTCCCTGGAACGCCCCGCGAGCGCGGGGCCCCCGACCAGCCCAAGGAGGCCCTTCACCGTGATCAAATACCTCAAGACCCACGACGAGAAATGCGTCGGCTGCATGACCTGCACGGCCGTCTGCTCGAAGCTCTACTTCAAGGAAGAGAACCCCGCGAAGTCCGACATCCAGGTCCAGGAGCTCGGCGCGGGCAAGTTCCACCTGGTCGTCTGCGACCAGGAGTGCCGCAAGTGCGTCGCCGAGTGCCCGACCCAGGCCATCACCGTCTCCAAGACCGGCGTCGTCATGATCAACAAGGGCCTCTGCGTCGGCTGCCTGGCCTGCGTGGCCGTCTGCCCGATCGGCGCGATGCGCTACTACCCCGGCGAGAAGCACCCCTTCAAGTGCGTGGCCTGCGGCGCCTGCGCGAAGAAGTGCCCGAAGGAGGCCCTGGAGGTCGCCGAGAAGGAAGAGAGCCCGGCCTCCCGCGCCTGGGCCGAGGCCGCCGCCAAGGTCAGGAAGGAGGGCCAGGAATGAGCCTCGAGAAGAAGGATTTCAGGCTCCTCTCGGAGCGGCGCTACGAGAAGGGCTCCGTCCGCAAGGGCTACAACATGCGGACCCTCCACCTGGACGTCGGCTCGCGCAAGGTCACGGAGAAGCCCGTCTCCGAGACGATGAAGGCGAAGTTCGTCGGCGGCAAGGGCTTCGGCCTCAAGCTCCTCTGGGACGGCACGAAGCCCTCCACGAAGTGGGACAGCCCCGAGAACGAGATCGTCATCGCGATGGGCCCCGTCTGCGGCAACACGAACTACCCCGGCTCAGGCAAGAGCCTCGTCGTCTCCCTCTCCCCGATGACGGGCGTGCCCATCGACTCCAACGTCGGCGGCTACTTCGGCCCCTACCTCAAGTTCTCCGGCTTCGACGCCCTGGAGCTCCAGGGCAAGGCCGAGGTCGAGACCATCGTCTTCATCGACGGCAACGAGGGCCTCGTCCAGTTCTACGAGGCGCCCGCGGGCCTCCACGGCGACACCCACCTCCTCGCGGAGGAGCTCACCCGCGCCTTCGCCGCGAGCCAGGATCCCGCCGACCTCCAGGCCGTCTCCGTCGTCTCCGCTGGCCGCGGCGCCGACCACTCGCCGATGGGCCTCCTCAACTTCTCCCTCTACGACAAGCGCCGCGCGGGCGTCCGCGTGTAGCAGGCGGGCCGCGGCGGCATCGGCACCGTCTTCCGCGACAAGAAGCTCCGCGCCCTGGTCTGCCGCTTCCGCGGCGTGGAGCAGAACTCCAACGACGCCGCCGACCCGGCCGCCGTCCAGCGCCTGGGCCTCAAGCTCCACCGCGAGATCGTCGTCAACGACGACAAGCAGTGCAAGATGCGCAAGCAGGGCACGGCCCACCTCATGGAGGTCATGAACGACTACGACCTCCTGCCGACCAAGAACCACAAGTACGGCCAGGATCCCAAGGGCCCCGAGATCGCCTCCTGGGTCTGGGAAAAGCTCCTCACCCAGGGCAAGCCCGACGGCTGCTGGTTCGGCTGCACCCTCGCCTGCGCCCACGCCGTGGACCAGTTCGAGCTCCAGACCGGCCCCTACAAGGGCCAGAAGGTCTGCGTGGACGGGCCCGAGTACGAGACCGCGGCCGGCTGCGGCCCCAACCTCTACGTCTACGACACCCACGGCATCCTCGAGATCAACTTCTACTGCGACACCTACGGCATCGACACGATCAGCTTCGGCACGATGACGAGCTTCCTCATGGAGTGCTGGGAGCACGGCGTCCTCAACAAGGACCGGACCGACGGCATCGACCTCTCCTGGGGCAACTGGAAGGGCGCCTGCCAGATCCTCCACGACATGGCGGACGGGAAGCGCTTCGGCGTCCTCGCGGGCAAGGGCGTCAAGTTCCTGGCGGAGCACTTCGCGAAGGAGTACGGCGCCGACGCCCAGTTCATGAAGGACATCGCCCTCCACGGGAAGGGACTGGAGCAGTCCGAGTACATCTCCAAGGAGTCCCTGGCCCAGCAGGGCGGCTACTACCTCACGAACAAGGGGCCGCAGCACGACGAGGCCTGGCTCATCTTCATGGACATGGTGAACAACCGCATCCCGACCTTCGAGAACAAGGCCGAGGCGCTCCACTACTTCCCGATGTTCCGCACCTGGTTCGGCCTCCAGGGCCTCTGCAAGCTGCCCTGGAACGACGTCGAGCCCGCGGACAACGCGAAGCACAAGGAGCCCAACAAGGTGCCCGAGCACGTCGGGAACTACCGCGAGCTCTACACCGCGATCACGGGCGAGCCCCTGGACTGGGACGGCCTGATCCTCCAGTCCGAGCGCGTCTACAACTTCCAGCGCGCCTTCAACGTGCGCCAGGGCCACGGGCACAGGGCGGAGGACTACCCGCCCTACCGCGCGATGGGCCCCGTCCTGGAGGACGAGTACGAGGCGCGGGCGGAGCGCTACGACAAGCAGATGAAGGAGAAGATCGGCGTCGACCCCGCGGGCCTCTCCGTGAAGGAGAAGGTGCGCGTGACGCGCGAGTACCGCCTGAAGCAGTACGACTCCCTCATCGACGCGGTCTTCAAGCGCCGCGGCTGGACGAGCGACGGCTGCCCGACCCCCGAGCACCTCAAGGAGATCGGCATGGACCTTCCCGAGGTGCTGGACGTGGTGAAGGCCAGGATCGAGGGCAAGGCCTAGTACCGGGTTCGGTTTCGCGCAACGCGCACGCGTTCCGCGCCGGCGGGCGGCTCGCCGCCCGCGCCGGCCTCGAGCAAGGCGAACGGCCCCGTCCCGGGGCCGTTCTTTTTTTCCAACCGGGGAGGTCCTCCGCCGTATGGCTTGTCGGCCGCCTTCAAGGCGGCCGACAAAGACCACAAGGGGTTTCCATGATCTTCCTCGTCTTCTGCGCCCTGAACGCGATCCTCCTCGCCTCCGCCGCCCTCTCGGGCGGGGTCGGCAGCTTCGTCAACCTGGACAGCGTCCTGATCACGCTCGCGGGCGCCGTCCTCTCGGCGGCGGCTATCGGGCAGGGGCGGTACGGGGCCCTCCTCCGCGGGCTCGGGCAGGCCTTCTCCTTTTCCGGGCGCGGCGAAAAGTCCGCGGAAACGAGAACCGTCTATGTCGGCGTCTCGGTGATGACCCTGGCGCTCGGGCTCTGCTCCACGATCCAGGGCCTCTTCGCGGCCTTCATCCTCGAGTCCTCGCCGCCCTTCGGGAAGTGCGCCGTCTACGCGTCCTTCTCCTCCGTCTACGCCCTCATCCTCGTCGCCTTCCTCTTCGCGCCGGTGATCTGCCGCAACTCCTGAAAACGGCCGCCGGGCCGCGGGGCCTCCGCGCGTCGCCCGGCCCGCGCCCGCTAGGCCGGCGAAAGCTCGAAGACGCAGGCCTTGCCTTCCCAGAGCGTCTCCGCTACGCGAAGCTCCCTCGGGTCGGGGAGGGCCGCCGCGAGGCCCTGGAAGGGGTTCACGCAGGAGATCGCGCAGGGCGAGGGGGCGCCTAGCCGCTTCGCGAGGGCGCAGGCCAGGCAGTTCGAAGCCCGCGCGCGGACGAGCCCGCCCTCGCGCTCGACCTTCCAGTCCGCGCAGCCGAAGATCTCCGCGAAGGTCGCGAACAGCCCCTCGGGCGTCCCGATCCCGAGCCGCGCGAGCTGGGCGGGCGCCGCGGCGGCCTGCTCGGCCTTCTTGTCCTCGGTCACGCGCTCGAGGACCCCCTGTTTCGCGTACTGTCGCGCCGCGTCGACGACCAGGCCGGCGTAGAAAAGCTGCAGCGTCTTGAGCCTCGTGGTCTCGTCCATGTCCCTTCCTCCTCGCCGGGGCTTGCCGCCCCGACGCTTCGACTATGGCGCGTCCGGCCCCCCGCCGGTATGATCAGGAATGATCATTCGCGCGGGAAGGCGCGACCGGAGGCCCGGCTTGGACGTGGAAGGCTGGAGACGCGAGTACGAACGGGTCCTCTCCCGGGCCCGCCTCCGCGGGGAGGACTGCGACGAGGCCGTCCTCGCGCGCCACCTCCCCTTCCTGGGGCGGCTCGACGCGGTGGAGGGAAGCTCGATCGCCCTCTTCGACTTCAGGACCCGCTCCTACCGCTTCCTCACCGCGAGCTTCAGGTTCCTGGGCGGCTATCCCGTCCTGGAGGCTCAGGCGGAAGGTCCGGACTACTTCTTCCGCGTCATGCACGGGCCCGACCTGCCCTTCGTCCTCGAGACGACGGTCAGGACCTTCGAGTTCCTGGAGTCCATCCCCCCCGCGGAGCGGAAGGACTGGAAGCTCTCCTTCGATTTCCGGATCCGCCACGCGTCAGGGCGCCTTGTCCGGCTTCTCCAGCAGGTCCTCGTCCTCGAGCTCGACGCACGGGGCAACATCTGGCTCGTCCTCATCGCGAACGACCTCGCGCCCAAGGGCCCGGGCGACGAGTCCCCCTCCCGCAGGCTGGAGAACCTAAAGACGGGCGAGCGCCGCCTCTTCCGCGGCGGGGAGGAGGAGGGCAAGGGCCTGTCCCGGAGGGAGCTCGAGATCCAGGGCCTCGTGGCGGAGGGACTGCCGAGCCGCGAGATCGCGGAGCGGCTGTTCATCAGCGTCGCGACGGTGAACAACCACCGCAGGCGGATCCTGGAGAAGCTCGACACGCGCTCGAGCGCCGAGGCCGTGCGCTGGGCGGCCGCCCGCGGCCTCGTGTAGGAGCGGGGGCCTGTCCTGAGGCCGGAGCCCCTACGAACTTCCTCGTAATCCCCGAGCCGGGGGCAGGAGGCGGCCCTTGCCGGGATAGCCGCGCGGCGCGCCCGAGGCCCATACTGGGCGGCGCCAAGACCGCGCGGCGATCCGCGTCGAGCCGCGAGCGGCAAGGAGGGAGCGATGATCATCGACGGCCACGGCCATGCCTGCGGGCCCTATCTTTCCAGCGACTCCATCGACCGCCACCTGGACGAGGCAGGGGCGGACCTCGTCGTCCTCACGGCGGGAGAGGCGGGATCCTCGAAGACCTACGCCATCAAGGACGACACCGAGCGGAGGCCCGACGACGACTACATGGGGCGGAACAACCGCCTCATCAAGGTCTTCGTCGCCTTGAGCCGGGCCGCGCGCCGCATCCGCGCCGGCAACGAGTCCGTCCACGGGCTCGCGAAGGCCAACCCGCGGGTCCTCCAGTACTACTGGGCGAGCGGCGAGAGCGTCGAGGAGCTCGAGGGCCTCTACGGGCGCATGCGCTTCCGGGGACTCAAGCTCCAGCAGGTCTGGGCCCGCGAGGACCTGGGCGGGAGGCGCTTCGACGAGCTCGAGGAGTGGCTCGCCGCGAAGGGCCTGCCCCTCTTCATCCACCTCGCTGACCGGAAGGACGCGCTCGCCCTGGCCGCCCGCGCCAGGCGCGGCCTCAGGACGAGCGTCGTCGTAGCCCACCTCTACGGCTTCGAGGCCCTGGAGGAGGAGGGGGTCCTCGGCGCGGAGCGGCTCCTCTTCGACGTCTCGAACGCCTACTTCGTCTCGCGGCCGAGGCTCGAGCGCGCCGTCGCGCGCGTCGGCGCAGGCCGGCTCTGCCTGGGCTCCGACACCCCCTACGGCGAGGACGCCCTGCGCCGGACCATCGCGCGGATCGACTCGCTCGCCCTGCCGGACGGCGAGAAGGCGAAGATCCTCGGGCAAAACCTCGCGGAGCTCCTGCGCGTCGACGGCGCGGCCGCGCGGCGCCGCGCGTCGGCGAGGCCGCCCGCCGGCGCGCCGGCGGAGACGGGGAGAGGCGAGGATGCCTAGAGGCGCGGAGGCCTCACGGAGGCTCGAGGCGGCGGAGCGGCTCGTCGCGCGGGCGGAGGCGCCCATTCTCTCCGCCGCCGTCGTCGGCTCGGTCTCCACGGGCTTCGCGGACCGGGACTCGGACATCGAGCTCGAGCTCTTCGTCGAGGAGCTTCCGACCGAGGCCGAACGGGAGGACCTGGCCGCGCGCCTCGGCGGGCTAAGGGTCGTCCACTATCCCGCCCCGCTCAGGGACGGCTCGGTCTGGACGGTCTGCGACTCGCCTGAGGGCTGGCTGGAGCTCGGCTGGCAGGTCGAGGAGAAGGCGATCGCGGCGCTCGGGGAGCTCCGCCGCGGCGCGGTCCTCGACCACGAGCTCCTCGTCCTCGCCTCGGCCTACGGCCAGGCCGCCTGGCTCAGGCGCTCGGAGGCGATGGGCGCGGCCATCGTCGGGCTCGGCGCGCCCTCCGAGGAGCTGCGCGCCGCGATCGCCGCGGAGGTCCTGCGGCAGTGGGACAACGAGCTCGCCTGGAAGGTCCGGGCCACGCTGGTGCGCCGCGGGGACAGGCTGCCCTTGGCCCAGCGCCACGTCGCCGACGCGCAGCGGATGCTGCGGATCCTCTTCGCCCTGAACGGGCGCTGGGAAGGCGACTACAAGTGGATCAAGGAGCAGGCCGAGGGACTCCCGCGGAAGCCTTCGGACTTCGCCGCGCGCCTGGACCTGGTCCTCGCGGCGCCCGACGGCGTTTCCGCCAACGCGGCCCTCGCGGGCCTCCTCGACGAGCTCCTGGCCCTGCTCCCCGTCCGGCTCGCCGAGCCCGGCCTCGTCGCGAGGATCAGGGGCCACAGCGGAGCCCTGGAGGGCTGATCAGAGGCGTGGCGCGGCGCGGGCTCGGCGGCCGCCCGGCAACCCCAGCGCCCGCCGCGGCGTCCGCGCCGCCAGAGGGCCTCCTCGACGAGCCTTCGCCCCTACTCCGCCGTCCTCCTCCCGCGCCGATAGCTCCGGCGACCCAGGGCCTCGTAGAGCCTGAGGATCACCGAGTCGGCGTTCGCCTCGTAGACGCGCCGTCCGTAGGCGGGCAGCCCGCCGGCCTTCCGCGCGTGGCCGACGAGCTCGACCTCGGCGACGAGGAAGCCGGGCTCGCCGCGCCCCTCGCGGGACGCGATCCGCGCTCCGCCGGCCGCGCGGACGTCGGCGAAGGCGGGGAAGCGGTAGCTCTCGGGAGGCGGGAGCAAGGCGCCGAGGAAGCCGGGGGAGCGCTCGCCGCCCATGTCGAGCCTGCCCGCGAGGTTCGTGAGGAGAGCCGGGACGCCGAGGCTCCGCGCGTAGATACCGGCGAGCTCCTCCATGTTCCGCGCCTGCCGTCCGATGTCGGCCGCGTCGACGAGCCTGGAGGGCGCGTCCGGGAGGGGCCAGGCGTGGGGCATCACGACGAGCTCCGCGCCGGCCTCGAGCAGCTTCCTCGGGAGGTAGGCCATGTGGCTGTCGTTGCAGATGCCGACGCCGACGCGGCCAAGCGGCGTGTCGACGACGTGGCCGCCCGGCTCCGAGGCGAAGACGTAGGTCTCTCCCATGGAGGGGCTTTCCTTGCCGACCCGCCCAAGGACGCGGCCGTCCGGCCCCGCGAGGACGTAGACATTGAAGAGATCCCCGCCCCGCGCCTCGAGATAGCCCGCGCCCAGGACCAGGCCGAGCTCCCGCGCCGTCGAGGAGAGCCACCGGTCGCAGCGGCCTCCGGCGGGTTCGGCGGCCGCCGCCTGGCCGAGCGCCGGGCGGAAGCCGCAGAGCGAGAGCTCCGGAAGGAATACGACGCTCGCCCCTTCCCGGGCCGCGCCTTCGACGAGAGCCCGGGCCTCGGCCAGGTTCTCCTCGAGCCTGCCGAGCTTCGGGGCGTTCTGGACCAGGCCTATCCGCGTCTTCCGCATGGCTCCATCCTCCTTTGCCGGAAGCCCGCGAGGCGGCGCTGGCTCCGGCGCGGGGCCATGCTACGCCGCGGCTCCCGCGGCGGTCGAGTCCTTCTTGCTCCCGGGGGGGCGCGGCGAGGCGGCCGCGAGTCCCCTATGCTACACTTGAGGCCACGACTGTCGCTCGGGAGGGACCATGCCGGAGTCGGGACTCGATCCCCGGATCAAGCGGACGAGGGGACTCATCGTGACGGCCTATCTGGAAGCGCGGGCGAAGGGGGAGGCGCGGGCGTCGAGCGTCGCCGGCGTATGCGCCCTGGCGGGGATCAGTCGCTCGGTCTTCTACCGGCATTTCGAGGGCTTGGCCGACCTGGAGGCGCGGGGCCTGGGCCTTTTCCTCTCCGGACTGCTCGAGGAGTCCGGCCTTGAGGCGGCCAGCGGGGGGCAGGGACGGCGGCTCGGCGTCGGGGACCGCGTCGCCCGCTTCTTCGCGGCCCTGGAGCGGCATCGGCCGACCATCCTGCCTCTCCTCAAGCGGAGTCCGCCGCTCGGCGAGGCCCTGCGAGGGGTGGCCGAGGAATGGCTGGGCGAGCATCGCCTTGGGCGCATTCCCGACGAGGCGCTTCGCCTGCCCCGGCGCTACGCGGCGCCCCTCCTCGCGTCCTCCCTCCTCGCGTTCTGCGCGGCCTGGCTCGAGGATCCCCGCGGCGAGGGCCCGGAAGAGGCCGCGTCGGCCTTCCTCGAGTTCGCGACGAAGGGGCTCTTCGACTTCGGATCCTGACCCGCGGCGCGGCGCGCCAGGGGGCGGAGGCGGCCCGGGGTTCCTGCTTGGCCGCCTTCTCAGGCGCGGTCCCGGACCTGGAGCTCGATCGTGTCGCAGTCCGCCCCCGCGAGCCTGTGGGCCAGGATCTCCTGGTAGGCGGGCGAGAAGTACCAGGCCTCCAGGGCCGCCTGGTCGGGGAACTCGATGACGACGGTCTTGGAGTAGGGGTAGGAGCCCTCCAGGACGCGGAGCGGCTCGGCCACGGCGAGGTAGCGGCCCGAGAAGCGGGTGAAGACCTCGTCGCAGGCGGCGAGGTAGCGGGCATAGGCGGCCTCGTCCCGCATCCGGATGTTGGCGATGAAAAGCACGCTCATGACGCTTCCTCCCTAGGTCCCCCGCGGACCTTCGGCTGGCCCGAAACAGGGGCCCAGCTCCCGGCGGACTGCGGCGCGGGCGGCAAGGTCCACGACCACCTCATGGGGGCCTTCGGGATCGTAGCGCCACTCCCGGATCCGCGTCAGGCGGACGGCGATCAGGGCGAGGTCCCGGAAGGGGCGGAAACCCTCGGCCTTGCCGGCGTGGGCGCGGCGCATCAGCTCGAGGGCCTCCTCGAATTCCGGTCCGGGCTCCAGGAGCCGCGCCTCGCCCTCGGCCGAGAGCGTGTCCGCGCAGAGAGCCGCCGCGGAGGAGGCGCGGACCTGGCCGGTCTTGGCCATGCCCGCGTCCGTCTGGAAGTAGCAGGTCTCGCCCCGCATGGCCAGGCACATGGACCGGGCGCCGACCCTGCCGCCCGCGGCGGTCGCGAGGGTCACGGAGCGCTTGCGCGAGAGGAGGCCGAGGAGCCTCGCGCTCTCGTCAGGGTAGTCCAGGGCTGTGACGCGGATCGAGGCTTGGTCCATGGCGGAGTCCTCCCGCCGGTCCCGCCGGCGCCCTCCATCATGCCTCGCGCCCGGCTCGGCGTACAGCGCCGGTTCCGCTTTTCCAGGCCGGGCCGGTCGGCCGGCCCGGCGCCGGGCGGCGCGAGGCGCCTGCGCGCCAGGGGCGGCCCGCGGGCTCGCGTGGCTTCTAGCCCCTCTACCGGTCCGCGAGCTCCGTCTTTCCC
>ERZ795055.1798-NODE-1798-length-16888-cov-4.080200_pt1 | contig 16888 bp, 25 predicted proteins | sample MGYA00375139_ERZ795055 | MGnify/ENA primary metagenome ERZ795055 (study PRJEB30184, sample SAMN05720283) | anaerobic digester metagenome | isolation source: active sludge of municipal wastewater-treating anaerobic digesters | place: USA | collected 2015-01-23 ... | reverse complement strand
TCAGGCGCGGGATCATCCGGCCGTACCATGTGCAGCTCATACCGACGAACGTATGCAATCTGCGGTGTTCGTTCTGCTCCTGCGCGAACAGGACAAAGACGGATGAGCTGAAGATCGACCAGGTGCGGGACCTTATCCGCGACCTCTACGCGCTCGGCTGCCGGTCGATGACGGTGACGGGCGGCGGGGAGCCGCTGCTTCATCCGCATATCAACGAGATCCTTGAAATGTGCGCCGATGTGGATATCAAGGTCGGCCTGGTGACGAACGGGACGACGCTCGACCGGCTGCAAAAGAAGGCGGCAAGGGCGATCACCTGGTGTCGGATCTCCTGCTCAGACGAGCTTCCGCTTTCCGGTGAACGCGCCGCGAAGATCAATAACGCTGTTCACAATTTCCATAATATCGATTGGGCGTTCAGCTATGTGATCAGCGAGAAGCCGGATATCGAGAACATGGCGAAGTATGTGGAATTCGCGAACCTCGGAGAGTTTTCCCATGTGCGCGTCGTGAGCGACCTGATTGACCTGGACAACTGCCCGGAGATGGACCCGGTGAAAGCGGCGCTCCAGGCGAAGGTGAATGATATACGGGTGATCTACCAGGGCCGGAAAAACTACACGCACGGGCAGAAGAGCTGCTTCATTTCGCTCCTGAAACCGGTTATCGGCGCAGACGGGTACATATATCCGTGCTGCGGCGCACAGTACGCGAACGAGAACCAGGCGCTCGATATGCCGAAGGACATGAGGATGGGGCATATCAGCGACATACGGCACATCTATCTTGACCAGAAGATCTTTGACGGGAGCCGGTGCTACCGATGCTACTACAGGCTGTATAACGACATGATCGGCCACATGGTCGAAAAAACGAAGCACCTGGAATTCGTATGAGCAAGTTTATCGCGGAGATGTACACGATCTTCGCTTATTGCACCAGGGGGCCGTACGAGCAGGAGGCGGAGAAACTGCGGCGGTCGATACAGCAATTCCCGTATCTGCATTATCAGATCGACTATACGGACGACCGGGGGAGCTGGGAGAAGAACACGAACCTGAAGCCGCGGATGATCAGGAGCGCGATCATCGGGAATAAGCGGCCGGTCCTATATATCGATGTCGACGCGGAAGTGAAGAAGGACCCGTCGCCTCTGGTTGGCGAGTTGATAACGACCGCGGACGTGGCGGCGCATTACCGGGCAGGGAAAGAGCTTTTAAGCGGGACGCTATTCTGGAACAACACGCCGGCGACCATGGCGGTCCTTGACGAGTGGATCGCAGAAGTCACGAAGCATCCGCAACGGTGGGACCAGAAGAACCTTCAGGACGTGATTGACAGGAACGTGGAGAAAATACGGTTTGTCATGCTGCCGGCTGAATACTGCTTGATCGACGATAAGCGGCTTATGACGACCGACAAGGAGCCGGTGATCTTGCAGCACCAGGCAAGCAGGAGACTTAAAACATGAGCATACTGAAGGCAGACATACTGAGCGAGGTCAACCGGCGGTGCAACCGGAACCTATCGACGATCGACTACGAGTTGCGCGCGATCCTGGTGGATTACTCGCTGGACATCGAGACCTATTGCATCGAGGCGTATTGCTCGACGGTCGCCGGGATAGCGTCATACGACCTTCTTGCGTTCCCGGAAGCGTTCAGGACGGTCGACGCGGTGAAGGTGGATGATAACGAGCCGCTTCAGAGGATCCGCACGTTCGCGGAATACCAGGCGTTGATCGCCGACGAGACATCGGCCGATCGGGACGAGCCGGAGGCGTACATCGTGTACAACAACATGATCTATCTGCATCCGACGCCAGATGCGGTATATACGCTGACCCTGTTCGCGTCATCGATACAGAACGACGCCGACAGTATCGGTCTGCCGGATTATATGACGGAGATGATCATCGAAGGTGTCTGCTGGAAGGTGTATGAATCGCTCGGCCAGGGTCAAATGCCGTATGCGACGACGCACATGAACAGCTATCTGAACAGCAAGCAGAAGTTTCTGGCACTTGAAAACAAGAAGGCGTCAAGCGGCTCGGCCGCATACTGCGACGTATAAGGAGGGAATGTTATGGCATGGAGTTATCCGATAAGCAGGACAACGCCGCCGGATACCGGCGAGGCCGCGTCGTTGGGCGCGACGAGGATCCGGTCGCTGAAAGAATCGCTGATCGAGCGTCTGACCGCGTGGGTGTATTCGTTCGATGCGGCTGACGCGGAGACCGATTACGGCCTGAAGAAGGCCCCGCTGCGCGTCCAGGCGAGCGCTCCGGCGGCTGAAGCGTCGTCGGTGATGCTGTATTCGAAGGATGTGTCTGCAAAAGCGGAGTTGTTTGTCCGCGACGAGGACGGGAACGAGATCCAGATCACCAGCGGCGGGGCAATTAACGTGTCGGTACCTGCGGCTGAATCGACCGGCGTAATAAAGATGTTCGGTTCCGGGACTGCTCCGACAGGGTATCTGCTCTGCAACGGCGCTGCCGTATCGCGGTCGACATATTCCGCCCTGTTCGCGCTCGTCGGGACGACGTACGGATCCGGTGATGGAGCATCGACATTTAACGTCCCTGATCTCCGCGATCGGTTCCCGGTCGGTGCAGGGTCGACGTATGCGAATGGAGGAACGGGTGGCGAGGCGACGCATACGCTTATCGAGGCAGAAATGCCATCGCATACGCACTCAAGCAATGCGGTATCGAATGGCGGCGGAGGCGACGCTCCCGGAGGACCATACATGGCAAACACCGGCGGCGTGACGATAGCGAACACCGGAGGCGGCGGAGCGCACAACAACCTCCCGCCGTATATCGGCGTGTATTTCATCATCAAGACATAAGCGAGGGAAACATGGCGACACGCAAATATCAGGTCGTTGACGAGAACGGAGATATCGTCGTTGCCGAAGATGGGTCGCTGGTCGTGGTTGAAGAAGGGTGGTCCTGGACGCAAGGATCAATACCGTCGACATCGTGGACGAAATCGGCGCGGTCAGTCACATCATGGACGAAGGACGAGATAACAGATTAACGAAAGGGAGGGCAGAGAGATGAAAAGATTTAAGAAACTGATAAGCATACTTGTCGCCGGGGCGTTCCTGGTTGGACCGGCGTTCGGCGCGACGAAACTGCACAAGGATCTGACAGGGACGGATCTTCATGTCTGCAAACTTCACGCATCGACACACGCGACCGGTGGGACCGACGCCGTTACGATTACCGCGTCAAGTCAGCTTTCCGGGGCGGTCCCCATCGCCAACGGCGGCACGAACGCATCATCGTTCGCGACGAGTAACGCATTGACGAAATACAACGGCACATCGGTAGTCTCTTCTGGGGTTGTTGAGGATGCGACAGGTGGCGTGGATTTCACGAGCGGCAACGTCACCTATGTGCCAGCCGGACTTAACGCAACGCAGTTAAATGCGTATATAGCGGCAAGTCAAGCAGGGGATACTCTTGTTCTTGCATCGGGCAGCTACACCATAAATGCTTCGATCCTTCTTGATAAAGCCGTATTTCTGAAAGGTCAAGGTAAAGGCAAGACGACTTTAGCAGCAGGAGCAAATGCGTTAGTGGGTATTGTGCAAATGTATGCTGCAAACACCAGATTAGAAGGAGTATCTATAACGGGAGCCGCAGCGGGATTGACTTATGGTGTGTATTCCACAGGAAGCAATCTGACAGGGATAAAAATTAAAGATGTTTCCGTATCGTTAAACGGTTCAAATGTTCAGCGTGGTATTGTTTGTGCTGATGTTGATGCTGAAATTATCGGATGCGATTCTACGGTAGTGTCGAGCGACAATATCGCGGATGCCATATTTGCCAGAACGACAGAAACAGCCAATGCTACTCGAACGGTAAAAGTCTATAACTCTACGGGTTCAGCTACTTCATCGACAACGGCAAGTGCGTTTGCCTCTGATGATTCTTCTGCCACGCAGGATTCAGTTCTTAATACCTATGATTGCTATGGTTCTGCTACGGGGTCAACGAATGGATACGGAGTTCAAACTACTACTGGCAGTAATGGCAAGGCGAATATCTACGGTGGTAGATTAAGTGGCTCGACTTATGATGCTGCAATAGTTAGTGGTGGGACTCTCACCATCTCCAACTGCACGCTGGCGAATAACACGACGAGCGGGACGATTACATACCGTTCATGGACTGCATGGACGCCGACCTTGACGTGGACGACAGGGACGCCCGCATCGATCACCAGAGTATCCCGTTACACGATCACCGACGGCATCTGCAAATTCTCCATGTATCTGACCTCCGCCGATGGTAACGGCGCAACTGCTCTTACCGCGACGCTTCCAGTAACTCCCAAAGACATTGACGGGTATCACGCTATCACGGCGAATCAGCTTGTCGATACCACATGGTCAAAACCAGCGGCGTATATTGACGCATCAGACAATACCGCAGGGAACAGGATGTTGAAATTCCATAATTTATCGACGGCTACGGACGACAAGACAATCACGCTCGAAGTGAGCGGTGAATACGAAATATAAAAAAAGGAGGTGTCTATGGCTTTACTGATGATGTTGTTAGCGGCTCTCAATGTTGCTCCGTTCAACGCTCCGTTGACGCAGGAGGAAGTAAAGACGAGGGAATGTCACGAATACTGTGATGGCGTTCAAGCGAAGGTCACGGAATCCCGCCAAAACTGTTCTTTCGCCGGTCGCACCGGAACGTGCAACGGCAGGATCAGCGAGATGCCCGAACAGTTTAGGAACGACATTGATCGAGGCGCGTAATGGGGTTTTGGGACGGTCTGCGGAGATTCTTCTGCGGGTGGGAGAAGGCGCGTGATCTTGAGCATCTATGCTCGATGGTCAAGAACGCTGACGAGTTGATCGACTATGCGAAGCAACATTTCATCTACAAGGAGAGGAAGCTCGATGTCGTCAACTGGTTGCCGCCCGAACAGGCATTTATCGCTCTCCATGTCCCCGATGACACCAGGGTTAAGGATAGCGTTAATTGCGATGATTGCAGCTCGGTCGAGTGGTATGTCCTCGGACGGATCGGATACGATGCGAGACTCATCTATGTCGCAAATGATAAGACGGCTCACGCTATTGTCCTTTACGAGGTCAAAGGGAAATACCGATACTGCGACAGCCACTACCATCCGCAATGGGATTTCAATAGCGTTCAGGAAATTCTGCGGGATGTCTACTCTCATCCGACACGCGCCTATTTCATGCGGTGGGATGGTAAGAAATTCGTCAAGGGTGAGGATATAGCGATATGACAGAGCCGTGCATCAATGCAGAGCGGATAACCGTTCACGGCATGGAGATCGATAATATCGAAAAAGACCTTGAGAAACACATCAAGGCGTTTGAGAAGCACGTCGATACCGGACGCGCATGGCGCATGGCTGTCATGGGATCATGTGCCGTGATCCTTGTTCAGATAGCGATATTCTTTCACTATTCGGGCCGCATAACGGAAATGCTCGAACGGCACGACAAGGTAATCGAGCGGATCGAAAAGAAGGTGTTTCCGTGAGGATATCAGACGAGGAATTTGCGCGGTACATCGACGAGAAGGCTGCGGAATATGAGCGGATCGTTGACAACCTTGATATGCCGTTGAAGGCCGATACCGTCGGGACCTTCCTGGCGCCGCTGATCCGCGCATACCTGGAGGCGAGGAAATGAACATCATCGTGAAGTGGTTCGTGAATAGGAAACTGAACGACCTGACAAAGGAGGGTACGATGTTTGGCAAGATCCTTGAATTTCTGAGCGGCAAAAAGGCGTACATTATCGCGGTCGGCAACGCGCTTGTGGCGATCGGCGGCGCCCTGGCGGAACACCAGAGCGGGAAACCGATCGAGTGGATGCGTCTGTGGGATATGCTTGCGGCTTCCGGCGTCATTGCGGCGATCCGCGCAGCGATCACCAAGACGAGCAAGTGATCCGCTGGATAATCGAACACGTCAGGATATATCCCGCGATCATCCGGGAGCGGTGGGGCGTGTTCATCAAGTTTTTCGCGAGGTGGTAAGTGAAGATCATACTTGAGATATTCAGTAGGCTTCGGGCATGGTTCGCGAACATCGACATCAAAAACGTAAACATCTGCGGGAGGACGTACAAGACGGAGCTGTATATCGTCGCCGGCGCTTTAGAAAGTTTTTACAGAAGCGGGGACGATATGGCCGTGAGAGTGAGGCCGATCAAGAGGATGATCCACAGGAAAATGAAGAACATGGGGCTGGACGGGAAGTTTGACCGGTTCCTGATCGAAAAGGGGATCATGGAAAAGAACAAGAAAAAGGGGGGAGAATGAAAACACAGCAGATCTACAGGAAGAATCTTCCGGTCCTGCACCGGAACGGCATTACCGCTAACGACGCAGCGGCGCCGTCAACAAACGCGAACGGGATAGATTGCAGCGGAATGAAGTACGCGCTGATCGATATCGTGTTCGCGGGGACGACGACCTCATGGAACGTGACGCCGTTATTCTGGAACCCGGTTGCTGGAAAGTATATCGCCGGCGCTGCAACGACCGTCACGGCCAGCGGACAGTACAAGGTCGAGGTCAACGGGACGCCGGGCCTCTACATGATGGTCAACGGCCAGGTGGGAGCGACGCCGAATATCACGGTTTACGTCACGCCGATCAACGATTAACAGGAGGCCGTCATGGAACTGATACGGATGTGGCCGATATGGCTACGGCGGCCGTCGCTGGAGAAGATCGAGATGCACAAGGTCCCCGGCGGGTATCTTGTCATCACGGAAGGCGGGGAGCCGGTAATCACCGAAGGCGGTGAGGAAGTGATGGCGAACGAGTGAAGGCATACGCGATTTTTTCTCCAACTCTCGGCCTGAAAGACGACTTCCCTGGGATCCTCATGAACGATGCGTATTCCCAGGCGATGGACGTCTATTTCCAGTACGGGGAAGTGTATCGCGCAAAGAAGCGGACAGAGGAATTCTCCTACCATTTCCCCGACGCGATACAATCGATCGAGTATTACTACAAGGACACGACGAATGAGTGGTGGTCCCTGTATTTCACCGCGCGAGATATCGCGTACCGTGACATAAATAACAACCGGTTCAATTTCATCAACAAGATCTACAATACCGGCACGATCGTTACGGCGACTCCAGCCTCCGGGTCGACATTCATCCTGGAATTCAGCGGAGCTGACATGGTATCAGCCGGGATAGTTGATGGCGATTTCATCCGCCTGTCGAGCGACGCAGCGCCGTACACGTCTGACGATACCTGGTACGAGGTAGCGGACGTGATAGACGCGACGCATCTACGGATCGATGGCGCTATACCGTCCGGGTACTCGATCCCGACCGGAGGAGACAGTTACGCTATACGCAGGACATTCACGCACGGCGCGGCGAAACAATGGTCTGTGACCGTGTTTGAAGAGAAGATGATCGCCACGAACGAGGGGATCGAAGAGATCATCGTCTGGTCAGGGACCGGCCAGGTGGCCGATCTCTCCTGTCCATACAAGGCGGAGCGCGTCTATAACTATAACGGCCGGCTGCTCCTGATCCGCACGATCGAGACAGGGACGCTCTATCCGTTCCGCATCCGGTGGTGCGGCCTCCGGGACGAGACAGCATGGACCGGGACGCCGACCGACGACAGCGGGTATATGGAATGTGACGAGGGGAACGGGACCGTCACAGATTGCACGAAGGTCAAGGGGTACCTCATCATCGTGAAGTCCAGCTCGCTCATCAAGGCGTGGGCCACGGACGACGACAACATCTTCGACAAGAAACTGGTCATTGACGGCACCGGGTCGAACGCGCCGCGGTCGATCATGGAGATGGACAACGACATATTCTTTTGGGATAGCGCGAACACGTTCACGCGCTTCGACGGGATAAACGTCTATAACATCGGCCGGAACATCGATCAGATCGTCAAGAACGTCAATCCTAATTTCCAGTACCTTATCGAGACGACCTATATCGAAGAGCTGAATCAAATATGGTGGGCGATACCGTACGCGACGAGCGAGACGCTGAATAGGATCGTATGTCTTGATCTCGATAGTAGCGAACCTGAATGGTCTCCTCTTGATATGGAGGTGACGTGCCTGGGGTATTACGAGACGGAGGACGTCATGGATTGGGCGTCCCTTCCGTATAGCAACTGGGCCGACTGGGACTGGCCGGACTGGAAGCACCGGAGCGGCCTGTCGTCGTTCCCGATCGACCTCTGTGGTGAATCGTCCGGTAGAATCGGACGGTTGAACTCGGCGCACCAGGACTATGGCGCGGACTACACGGCATATCTAACGCTGACGACCGACCTGGGGAAACATCGGGCGCTGCCGATGAAGAAGCGCGTCCTGCGCGGCCAGTTCTATTTCCGCCGCCAGGTGGGGAACGAAGTCACGATATCGATCAAGAAGGACACCGAAAGCATATTCACCACGATCGGGACGCTGACGATGGACGGTGAAGAGGATATTGTCGTGAAGGAGCTGCCAGTCGATAACCAGATCGCCGGGGATTTCGATATCCTCTGCAAGACGATGGAGCTGAAACTGTCATCCACGGAACATTTCAAGTTCCTGGGGTGCATCCTGTGGTACATAGACCAGGCTGACCGATGAAAACACATAGAGACCTGACGCTTCCTGATCCGGAAGAGGTGAAGGATATCAAGGACGCCGTGGAATACCTCAAGAAGCTCAACCAGCTTATCGAGGAGAATCACCTGAACGTCTACCATGACATCAAGGAGCTTCAGCCATGAAGATCTACACCGTGACCGATTACGATATGCTGTGGAAGATCAGCCGGTTCGCGGACAAGATCGATGGATTGAATTACACGGCGGACGAGTTTTTCAAGTACCTGATCGATAATTCCGACGCGCACAAGATCGAGGTGATCGCCTCGGTCGAGGGAAGCATGATGCTGGGGTTCGGCGTCTATTCGATCCATGAGAACGTCATATCGGGGAAGCGCCAGGCGTTCATCGACCTGACGTATATCGACCCGAAGGCGCCGAAGGATACGGGGCCATTGATGCTCGATAAGGTCGACGAGTTTGCGCGGAAGCATGGCCTTGACGAGATCGGCTGTTATAGCAAGAAACGCGAAAAAGGGATGTGGGCGAAATACGGGTTCGTGATCGATTACACCGTCTATAAGAAGCAAGTCGAAGGAGGGAACAATGGGGTCGTCTAAAGAAAAGCAAGTCGAGATACAGCCGGTCCAGGTTGGGCCGACTGCAGAACAGAGTGCGGCGAACGCGGCATTGATCGCCGCGATGAACAAGCCGTTCAAGCCGTATGAGGGTGAGCGGTTTTCACCGTATCCGTACAAAGAACAGCTGTCAAGCTCCCTGAATTCATACATCAACCGTGGGCAAAGTCCGCTCCTCGACCTGGTGACGGGTGAGTACACGAAAACGCTGTCAGGAGAGTACGATCCCTTTGAGAGCGATTACTACAAGGCCACGAAGGAAGGGGCGCTCCGGAACGAGCAGGAATCGATCAACCGGTTCAAGAGGGCGCAGCAAAACCGGGGGATGTTCAATTCCGCCGGGACTGACCAAGGGACCGCGAACATCGTCACGAACACCACGAACACGCTGAATACTCTTGCCGGGCAGCTGGCAGAAGCGGAACGCGCGCGCCGGCTGGCGACCGCGGCACCGGCGGCCACGCTGGCAGACACGATATCCCGGCAACCCCTGGCGACGGCGGAAGCTATCACGTCGATATCCCCGATCCTCAAGGCGATCGAGCAGGAGCCGCTTGACTTCAAGTACCAGGAGCTTTTGAGGGAACAGTCGAACGACGCGGCAAAGGCATCGCTGGCCGGGATGCTTCTCCAGGGTAATCAGCCGACGTATCGGTATCCGGTCTATTCGTCCGGGTCGAATAACTCCGGCCTCCTTGGGCTTATGGGCGGAGCGCTTGGCGGAGGTCTTGGGCTTATGACAGGCAATCCGATGATGGGTATGGCCGGTTACGGTATCGGTTCCGGTCTCGGCAGCGGCCTCGGTATGTACTTTTAACGCCTAAAACCGCGTATAAACGACGATCTCAACAGAAAAGGAGATATCGACATGGCACAGTTTATAATGCCCCCACAGGGCGCAGGCTACTCAATAGACCCTAACGCCGCGGCCAGGGCGAGGAATGAGCAGATGATGGGCATCACGCAGGGCATAGGGTCGTCCCTGGGGACGCTCTTGCAGTCGATCGAGCAGCAGCGCCAGGCGAACGCAAACAAGCGCATGATTGACGCCATCATGGGCGGTGGTGACCTTCAGGGCATGGTCAAGGCGGCCCAGGGGACACCGGCGCGGACGGGTCTGGCTGGGATCCTTGATGCTTTCAATCCGAACGTGGCGCCGACCGGAACGCCGGATATGCTCAAGAGCGCTGTTGAGGGGAAATTAAAGACCATGTTTAAAACCCCGAAAGAGGAGCTTGAGGAAAAGAAGATCGAAGCGGAGATCAAGAACCTTGAGCAGAAAACAAAAGTGCTGGGGGATAAACCGAGGTTCAACAAGAACCAGATCAGGGTTCTTGGCGGTAACACTCTTGTCGCTCAAGATCCTACTTCAGGAGAATGGAAAACGGTGTTTAGTGTTCAGGGAAGCAACAAGATAGTCAAGGCATCTGATGGAGCAGTATATTCCATCAATTCGTCGAACAACAAAACGACAAAGATCATTGATTCAGACGGGACAATGATCGAGGACCAAACTGTTCCTGCTGAACAACCTCAACAAAACGCGGAGCCACAACCACAGACGGGTGGTATGTCTCTGACACCGGATAAAATACAGCTCATAGGACAGACCGTTAATGAGTTGAGAAAAAAAGGATGGAACAATGAGGCCATAGCAAATGCCCTGAAAAAGAAGGGTATTAATAATACGAAAATGTTCGGTGTCTAACATAGGGAGCTGTTATGGCAAATCCTTTTGATGATGTATTGCCGGATCCTGGATCCGGAGAGAATCCTTTCGATAGCATACTTCCTGAAAAGGTAACGACGCAGGAGGAATTTGCAGTCAAGACTTCACCGGATAGAAGGACAGGATCAAATCCGTTTGATTCTATTCTTCCAGATGTTTCTATTTCACAACCTGGTGAACAGAGTGGAATATTAAGGCCGCCAGAACCGCTTGAAGGATTAAAACGCAAAGGAGAATATTTACTCACCGAAGCGGTTATTAAGCCGGCAAAATCATTTCAATCTGGTGTATTGAAAGGATCTGCGGCAACGGCGGATCTTCTTGATTTTTATTCAGATAAACTCGCAAATGCTGTCGGATTGCCAGAAACGAAGAACAGCATCTTTGAACAGTTAAAGAATAACTGGTCATATTATTCAGAGAAGTTTGATAAAGAAGGTGTCTCTGACGGCCTATTGAAGCAGATTTATAAGGGCGCAGGACTTGGAGCAGAAAAGGCGACGGAACTTGCATCTTTGGCAAAAGCCGGTCTTGGCCTTTTCACATTACCGGTAACAAGCGCTGCCGAAGGATTCAAAGAGGGAGGAACAGCCGGAGCAATTATAGGAGCCGCGCAGGGATCTCTTATGCACGGAACTGTAAAGGGATTAAACCTCCTTCCTTCAATGTTGAAATATCCTGCCGCTTTTACGGCTGGCGTTGTAACTACACCAGGAACCCCGGAGGAAAAGGTAGCCGGTGGTGTTATCATGGCTGGTATGTCTGCCGGTAAATCTCCCGGGATGGATCAATTCAAGCAGCTCTTAAAATCATCCCCGGTCGCAAAAATAGTCGATAAGATAATCCCTCCGGAAACAAGAGAATCCATATATCAGAATACAATAAACAGATTGCAAAGCATCGAGAATATAGCTGAAAAAGCAAAGTCAGCAGGAGCGCAGCTACAACCGGGAGAAAATCCTGCAAACAGAGCAAGATCGTATATGGGGATCGGTGGAAAGGTTCAGAGCATCCTTGAGAATAAAACCTTCAAGATGAAACCTGACGGACAGATTGAAATTACCGGAGAGGGATTAAAACCTATTCTCACGGACTTTGAGAAATTGAACATATCCGAACCGGTAGAGACAAGAAGAAAAGATCTTGCCGATTATCTTGAAGCTCGAAGAACTCTCTATGATCTGCAAAGACCAAAGAGACCTGGAAGCCAAGAGAATATAGCAACGCCTCAACAAGTTGCTTCTGCGCAACAGAAGATCAACGATCTCACGCAAAAATACGGAAACAATTTAAGCCAATTCGATACGACGGCAAAACGATTATACGATTATCAGAGCAGAGTGCTTTCCTTGCTTGTTGATGCAGGAAACATATCGCAAGCTCAATATAATAAAATAATAAACGATAATCCGAATTATGTTCCGTTCGACAAGGTAATGGATTCAGTCGAGGGAACAACTCCTGGAACGCCGATAAGTAAAAATCGTTTTACTGGTGCGAAAGCTCCAATCAAAACGATCAAGGGATCTGAATTAAAGAACTACGATCCAATCGAGAGCATGATTAAGAACACATATCGCATCGTTGACGCCGCTGAACGTAACACGGTTGCGAGAGGCGTCGCTAAACTTGCTGATGTTCTTCCTGGAGATATTGTCCCGGTTGAAGTTCCCAATGTTCCGGTTGCGACGGTGGATGGAAAAGCGATTTACAGGCCGAGCAAATTCAAGCCGAAGGGTAATGTCATTGAATACTTCGAGAATGGGAACAGAAAATACGTCGAGGTGTCAAAGAATCTGTATCAGGCCATGACGGGATTGAATGAGACATCGCTCGGGATGTTCACAAAGATCATGTCAATGCCGGCAAGCTGGTTGAGGACGGGTGCCACTATCACTCCAGAGTTCTTGTTCAGGAACTTCATTCGAGATCAGTTTACGGCAAGTCTACAGACAAAACTCGGTTTCAAGCCGGCAGTTGATAGCGGTGCTGCCGTTGCCGATATTCTTGGAAAATCAGACGCATACAACGATTGGTTGAGATCCGGAGGAGCATATTCAGGGTTTGTAGAACTATCACGCAACAATTTGAAGAAGATCTATAATCAGCTCATAAACAAGCCAAATATCCTAAAAACATTAAATGTCGTTGGCAGATTACAAGATTTAAGCCAGCTACTTGAGCAATCAACGCGTCTGGGAGTTTATAAACGCGCGATTAAGCAAGGAAAATCATCTATAGAGGCAGGACTTGAAAGCCGGGAATCGACGCTCGATTTCGCAAGGCGCGGAGCAAAGACCAAAGAATTTAATGCCATGATCGCGTTTCTCAATGCCGGGATCCAGGGCGTTGACAAGTCAATCAGGACCGCAGCGGAAGATCCGGTCGGGTTTGCTGCAAAAGGTGTTGCTTCAATTACCATACCCAGCATCATAACGTATATGCTGAATCGCAATAATCCTGAATATGACGAACTTCCTAAATGGCAAAAAGACATATTCTGGAATGTAAAACTCGGAGATACCTGGTGGAGAATACCGAAACCGTTTTTATATGGTCAGATATTCGGATCAATGCCGGAACGCTTTTTCGAGTATCTTGATAAAAACGATCGGTCGGTGTTTGACGGATTTACTCGATCTCTTTATGATTCGGTTTCTCCGGTGGCGGGAGATCCGGCGACGGGATTGCTGGCGACGGGACTAAAACCGCTCATAGAGAACGAGGCTAATTATAATTTTTTCACTGAACGAAGCATCGTCCCGGAATCCAGGCAGGATCTCCTTCCTCCATATCAGCATGGGAAATATACGACAAGGACGGCAAAAGAGGTTGGAAAACTGATTAACTACTCGCCGGCAAAAATTGAGAACCTTGCACAAGGATGGTTAGGAGGATCCGGAAGATACGCATTACAGGCCGGAGATCTTGCGTTAAACACTGCCGACAAACTTCTCGGAAACAAGACGGAGAATAAACGGCCTATTGAATTGTCTGATATTCCGCTTGTGCGTGGGTTTGTCTCGCGTCCTGCTGAATCGCAATCAAATAGCGTTGCAAAGTTCTTTGAGAATAGGGACAGCTTGAATAAGGCCTACAACACATACAAACTGCTGATAAAACAGGGCAATAAGGAAGAAGCGAAACAAATACTTTCAGACAATCCTGATCTAAATTACGCAACAATGTTCAACAATTACAGCAAGATCTTCACCAATTACGATAAGAACATAGACCGTATAATAAAGTCAGACAGATATAGTCAGGATGAGAAACGAAAGCAAATATCTGCAATCGAAAAAAAGAAAGTCGAACTTGCCAGGAAAGCAAACAAAGTTATTAAGACGGCTCAATAATTCATAGGAGCGTCATAATCTCCCGTGCTTTTGTCGGTTGCCTTGTTCAATGTGATAGCTGCGAACAGAAACAACAATATCAATGACACATTGAGCAGCAACCTCACTATCATGGCAAAATCTTCATTTTTGTGGTAGAGGTCTATCAGGTTCATTGCTCCCTCCAGGATCCGGCAGTATGCCGTCGAATGGGTTTTCATTGTCCTTTGAAGGTTCTCCAGATTTTATACATTTCAAACCTATTTCAAGTTCTTCTTTTGATGCCCCTTTAATTGAACGACAAATAAGATAAATTGCATCATTTAGAATAACTGTTTTATTGCGATAATCATTATAAAAAATATCTAATCCCTGCTCAATTTGTAGTGGAGAAATCCCATTAAATGAATATGGATTTACGCATCCCAATGGATGTTTTGATGGATATTTTGGAGTATTGAATTTATATTGATTTTCAAGACAATGTATATATCCATAGATGAAAGTAACTTTTTGACCATCATTCATTTTATCCCAATCGTGTCCGTTTACTGTTGATGTTGATTCTTCCGCAAGCAGGGAAGCAGCCAGCACTAAAAAACAAACCGTGAATATGATCTTTTTCATAAGCACCTCAATCGTTATCTGACCCGCTTTCCACGGTCATAATCATGCCCCTGGGACCCCGTAAAAGGGTTCTGGTTTCCCTTGTGGGAGTAGTTATCCATGACGGTGTTGTTTGAATTCGACCGGTTATATCCGCTGACATAGGTGCCGTCCCGACGCGTGTAGCCGCTGACCATTCCGGCGTGACAGTTTGAGACGCACAGCAGGACGATGAGACAGGGGAGAAGGTGTTTCATTGGATCCTCCTTAAAAGAGAAAAGGGCTGGAGGTTTTGAAGCCCCCAGCCCTGTCCGGTGCTATTTAAGTTATGCGCGCCCACCGGATAGCATCCGCATAACTTTCATTGTCTACCTCAATATTATCACATTTGTATCGCTTGTCAAGCATTTTGAGGATCCTTCAAGTGCCCTTGTTGCTTCATCAATATGTTTGATTTCATGAGGTCTATGTAAAAGTCCTTCTCGTTCATGAGATTTATGCTTAACCCAGAGGAGAGACCGAAACTCGCAAGCCCAACTCTTTTCCCAAGTCTTTGCACTTCCTTGATTAACTGACAGTAATCAGCGTCTCCTGCAACAAGGATAGCCTCATCATAGATATTACTGTAAGCGGAGATAAGCATTTCCATCGCGATTGCCATATCAACGCCTTTTTCCTTGCAACCGTCTTTTCTGATCTTAACGTCGATTTTATAGCCAAGCGTATTGAGTTTTGCGAAGAAATTCTTTTTCTTACCGAAGTCCTCATACGTGACAGAGGTGGCATAATAGGTACGAACCAATACGCCACTATTATCCTTTAAGAGATAAGCCTTGAGTTTCTCAAAGTCAACCATGTAATACTCGTTATCTTTGAGCTTCTTTCCTTCACGGTGTATATCCGTTACTCTTCCGACGCAACCGTGAAGATTTGAACCGTCTATGAATATTGCCAGTTTTGTCATAATCCGCCTCCAGATCAATACTCTCAAAGACAGGAAAAGAAGTCAAGAAATATCTTGACATATGTTACAACATATAATATTATGCGAGTGAAAGGGGGGATGCTATGGATATTATTGTCGAGGTAGAGAAGTTGAGGAAGATAAAGAAATTAACACAGGAGGCAATGGCGCGGGAGATTGGGTTGACGACGCTTTATACTTATCACCGCTGGGTTAATAAGAAGTGTAAGCCTTCACCAGCAATGAGAGAGAAAATCACCGCCTATCTTATTAAGGAAAAAGTCTTATGAGATTCGATTATACAGAAGAAATGGTAGAGAAAATAAAGCATTATCAATCAATGATCAGTATTAAGAATCTTAAAAATCATGATAAAGGATACGCGCAGATTAAGACATTGCGTAAGGCGATATTGAAGAAGATGAGGTCAACAGATAGATGTGGCGTATGCAATAGAGTTGGAGATCAATATAATAAGTTATGCGTACACCATATTGATGGTGGCAAATCGGATCATAAATTGAAAAATCTCATTATCTTGTGTAGATCTTGCCATAAAAAAGTACATGGAAGATCGTCAAATTTCATAAGGACAAAAGAGATACATCCTTTGGTGATCAAAGTTGAACAAATACGAAAGAAATTCAATATACAATACCAACTGCTTGCGTTGTGCATGGGAATAACATCAATGACGTATTTCAGATTGGTAACTTACGGAGGCAACCCAAAAAGAACTGTCTCATATAAGATTACGAAATGGATTAAATGGTCGAGATCAAAGAAATTGAGCAATCAATATCTTGAGGATTATCGTGAAAAGATGTCAGATGAAGATCGTTATGGCATAAGGTATATCGATAAAAGAACTTTTAAGCCGTTAAAAATTGCTTGTTGATGATTCGTCAAGATGGGGATGCAGCAATATCTGTAAAGTAGGGATTTACAGGAGGCGTATTATGGACTATCAGACGCATAGTTTCTTCTTAAAGCCGGACGTATGGGCCGGCATTT
>ERZ795055.1797-NODE-1797-length-16890-cov-4.934898_pt1 | contig 16890 bp, 10 predicted proteins | sample MGYA00375139_ERZ795055 | MGnify/ENA primary metagenome ERZ795055 (study PRJEB30184, sample SAMN05720283) | anaerobic digester metagenome | isolation source: active sludge of municipal wastewater-treating anaerobic digesters | place: USA | collected 2015-01-23 ... | reverse complement strand
TTCACAATTATTGTAACAAATTAACTATATTATATTTTGATTACAATTTACAAACATTAAAACCCCCATCCTGGCCTTCCCCCACGGGGGAAGGTAAAAAATCCATATAGCACATAATGAGGGATAAAGCCCGTTTCCCCCTGTGGGGGGAAATTGAAAGGGGGGTAATCCGCGAAAAAGGGTTACATGAATTCTGAAGAAATACAGTTATCCTGGATAAGCTATTCTTGAGTGATAAATATTTAATAATCTTTTCTTAAATACCTCTTTAATTTCTGCTATATCCCTGAATGTCAGAGGGGCATCTGAAAACTGATCTTCGTGCTCCTGGAATATTATTATCCTTTCAACAAGTTCACTTATTGATTCATCCGTGTACCTTTCAATCGTTCTTGATGCCGCTTCAACAGCATCAGCCATCATTACAATAGCTGTCTCCCTTGAAAATGGCCTGGGCCCCCTGTACTTAAAATCGTCCTCTGCTGATTCAGGCAGAGCTCCCCTGTCGAGATACATACGATAAAAATAATAGGCTTTTGAAGTGCCATGATGTGTCTTTATGAAATCAATGATCTGTACAGGCAGTTTATATTCTTTTGCCAGTTTAACTCCGTTTTCCACATGGCTTATTATCATTCTTGAGCTTTCAGCAGGATCGAGATTAACGTGAGGGCTTTTTTCAGGATTTTGATTTTCAATGAAATACATGGGCGAGATAATTTTCCCGATATCATGATATAATGAACCAGCCCTTGTTAGCAGAACATTTGCACCAATTTCCCGTGCGGCAGCTTCTGCAAGGTTGGCTACCTGCAGAGAATGCTGGTACGATCCGGGAGCCTCTTCGGAAAGACGACGAAGCAATGGTGAACCTGAATGTGAAAGTTCAAGAAGAGAGATATCTGAAAGAAAATAAAATTTCCTTTCAAACAAGGTTATTACCGGATAGCCTGCAAGTATCAGAAATCCGTTTCCTGCAAACCACCTGAAAGTGCTGATGTCAATATTCCCAAAGCTTTCATGTTCACGCAACTCGAATGCAGTGTATATTATAAGATATGTCAGTGTAACAACAAGAGAAGAAAATGCAAGTCTGAATTTTCTGTTAATATCAGACAGCGAAAGAATAGCCACAACTCCTGCCAGAATATTAATTATTATGAACCGGAAGGGGTCGCTGATCATGAAGCTGGCAAGAATGAGAGTAATAAGAAGTATAAATAAGGCCAGCCGGGAATCATAGAAAGTCCTTACAAGAACAGGAATAAGTGCAAAAGGTACAATAAAGATTAAATCCCGGGATGGATTGAATAATACCAGTCTTGCAGCCAGAAGGAATAGAAGTATCAGGGCCAGGATGAAGAAGACTTTCCGTGAAACCTCAAGGATCTCACTGCGGAAATGAAGAAGAAAAAGGTACAGCAACAAAAAGCAAATTGCAACCAACACCAGAGTGGAAGCGGATTTAGCCGGTGATAAAACAACTGAACCTTTAACAATCAAAACACCAATAAGGAAGCTGACTGTAAAAAGAATGAGGTTAAGCACTTTCTTCTCTGAAGGATGTTTCACCTTACCGGATGCTAACATTTTGTGAGGTTTAGGTAAAGCTTCTTTATAAATACAAAAATAATTGTTTTTGAGTATCAGGAATCATACAAAAGGGACTTTGATTTTCTTCGTTTACCCCAACCCCGAGGGGGAGCGAAGAAAATCAATTTACTCCCCTTGGGGACGGGGTGAATAAATTGATTTTCTTTCGACATATTCACATGCAGAATAAGTGCTGACCATATCAGCTATTATTATTAATTTTGGATAAATAATTTCAGGATGGAAGTCTATATATGTGAAAATGTTTTTGTTCCTCTACGTTCAGGCCCTGCACACAGGTCGGAGATGCTAAGTCAGGTTCTTTTCGGCGAAAAATATGTGATTGAGGCAGCATCAGGAACATGGATCAAGGTTAGAACACTGTTTGATGATTATACAGGATGGCTCGACACGCAACATCTTCAGCACGTTAAAGAGACCAACGATTCAAAAGGAATTGTATTGAACAGACCGCTCCTTTGCTTCAAAAGCGATAACTCAAGGATAGTGCTTGAAGCAGGATGTGAGATATATGAACCTGACTATGAAGCAAAAAGATTCAGAGTCGGAGAGAACATCTTTTCTGCACTACCAGAGTTTAATCCGGCTTTCTGCAAGGCTGAAGAGTCACTTTCTGATACTGCACTGAAATTCATTAACAGCCCGTATATCTGGGGAGGCAGGGTTCCTTCGGGGATTGACTGTTCAGGATTCACTCAACTTGTTTATAAAATTCATGGCATTGCAATTCCACGCGACAGCTGGCAGCAGTCAGAAGCAGGAAAGGCTGTCGATTTCATTAGTGAGGCGAGAACCGGTGACCTTGTGTTTTTTGACAATGAAAAAGGAAAAATTTCCCATGTTGGCATGATACTGTCACAGGGGCTTGTTATTCATGCGTCAGGGCGTGTAAGGATCGATTCAATAGATCACCAGGGCATCTTCAAGAAAGAGATCAATGCTTATTCACACAGACTGAGGACCATCCGGCGTATCATTTAATTGTCTTGCAGGTCGTTAGTCTTGCACGACAATAAAAAAAGGCTGTTCCGTATTACCAGACAGCCTTTTTTAGTTTAAACGATTATTCCGTTAGTTATTTGGAGTCATAAGCTTGTTATAGCTGAGTTCGCTATCAGGCACCGGCCAGTAGTATGACTGAGCAGTAGGAGCTATTGAAGCTACAGTACCAAAAGTAGGATCGCTTTTGCCGGGGATTGTAAGACCAAGACGCAGCAAGTCCATGTTGCGAATACCTTCACCAAGGAATTCCATGTTCCTTTCATTCAGTATTGCAGTGTAGAATGCATCTGCATTGGCAAAAGAAGCCAGTGTATAAGCTCCGGCTGCAAAGGAACGAGTCCTTACTGCATTCAGAAGATCCACAGCTTCCTGTGTAACAGCATTACCGCTGCGAACCAAAGCTTCAGCACGGTTAAGCATTACTTCAGCATACCTGATAACCTGTGGGTAATCTGTTTTATTTGCCTGGTCAACAAATTTCGTGATGTAGGTTTTCCCTGAAACAGTATTTGTCATAACTTTCCTGGCATCAGCAGCATCCATCAATGCGTATGCAGAACCTGCTGCTGTATTCAGGTAATATGATTCACCTGTACCTGATTTAAAGTAATGAGCCAGGTTATTCTGAGTGCCAGGGTTATTTGAGGCAGTCATAGGTAATGACAAAATAGTCTCATTTGTGGCACTGGGTGACGCAAAAACAGCAGCGAAAGCAGCATTAAGTTCGTTTGGCACTCCGGAACCAGCCTTAAAAGGAGCAGAAGCAGGAACAATCTTAGCAGATTCTGTTACTACCTGAGCCCAGTTATGCATGTGAAGAAGTACCCTGGTTTTATAGGCAATAATAGTATTCCTGTGGACTCTGGTGGTGTTCTTTCCAATACTGCCATGATTCAAGGCAGCAAGGGGTTCTGCTTCATTCAGGTCGGCAAGAATCTGTGTATAAACTTCAGCAACAGTACTTGGGGCCAGATCGTTTTCGGCAGCGGATTTATTTGCAACGAGTCTGAGAGGAACACCCTGACCGGCACCATTATTAAGTTTATATGGTTTTGAATACATCTGCATAAGGTCAAAATAGCAGATTGCCCTGATAGTAAGACCTTCACTGCGGTATTGATTGTATTCTGCATCAGTAAGAAATGATAGTTTTCCATCTTCTTTAGCTGCCTGCAGCCCGTCAAGGAAAACGTTTACAACGTTAACTGTCTGGTAAACAGCTCCCCAAAGGTTCTGTACTTCATTTGTAGAGCTTATTACAGTATGGTTCCATGTTGCAAAGCAAGTTACAAGGTTTGAACTTGTAGGAAGGAAGTTGTCTGCCCTTACATCGTTATATACCATGAATCTTCCGCCAAGATGGTTACCATCCTTGAGTGAAGTATACATACCATTGATCTGGGCTAAAATCCTATCCTTGGTATCAAAGGCTGTAAGGTCTGACAGTGAGGTTACCGGCGCCGGATTCATCCATTTGTCTTTGACGCATCCGTTCAGTAATAATATCAACAGGAATACTGTTGAATACTTGATTATATTTTTCATATCTGTTTCTGCATTAATTGATTAAAAACTTACGTTAACCCCGAATGAATATGTCCTTGCCTGGGGTGCTGAGTTTCTGTCAATACCAGGAGCAAGGTTGGAGTCCGTATTTGTTGATACTTCAGGGTCGGTGCCTGAATAACCGGTAAGTATAAACGCATTAAACACCTGACCATACAGTCTTATCCTTTCAATATTCATTCCCTTCTTCCATACATTTTTAAAGGTATAGCCGAGAGAAATGTTCCTGAACTTCAGATAATCACCTTTTTCGACGTTTTCTGAGATCGCAAATGATGAACCGTTGGACACGTTATCATTCATGACAGGTTTCGGAATGTTTGTAATGTCACCCGGTGATCTCCAAGCAGTTTCATATACTTCAACTGAATTGTTCCACCATCTCTGATCCCTGATACCTGCTTTTGAGCCACAATAAACATAGAAACCAAAAGCATAAGTCATATTAAGTGCAAAGTCGAAATTCTTATATGTTACAGTATTATCGAGACCGCCATAATATTTAGGAAGTGGGGATGCGTATGCTACTCCGTCTTTTGCAGTGTTTATTGCAGGAGCAACAGAGCCGTCAGCCCTATAGGTCCATCTGTTGGCATTTTCATGACTGTACAGAATTTCCTGTCCGAGAGCGTTTACATAAATTCTGCGGCCTGTTGCCGGATCAACACCTCTTGTTTCAACTGCCAGCAGGTTACCAACTGGCTTGCCAACAACTGTAATATTTGTTGTTTCAAGATCTGCTGTTGATGTACGTATTTCGGTAACACCAGGAGCAAGTTCTGTAACTTCGTTCTTGATCCATGTGAAATTGAAATTTGTTGTCCAGTTGAAATCAGGTCTTGAGATATTGAAGCTTGTCAGAGAAAATTCAAATCCTTTGTTGTACATAGAACCTACGTTAGCAGGAATTGAGTTATTCGGAATACCTTTCGAGCGTGCCTGAGGTACGTTAAGGATCAAATTATTAACATCATTGTAGAAATAGCTGAAGTCCATCTGCAGCCTGTCTTTCAGAATGCCGAAGCTTAATCCGACATCATATTTGTCACTTGTCTCCCACTTCAGATCAGCATTACCTGCCTGGGTGAATGAAAGACTCGATTCAGTTCCATAAAGACCTCCGCCATACAGGAATAATGAGCTGTAATTTCCAATACCAAACATATTACCTACGCGTCCGTAGCTTGCTTTCAGCCTGATATCAGAAAAAATTGTTGAAAGGCTCGAACCTGTAATAAATGATTCATTGGAAACATTCCACATCAGTGATACGCCTCCGAAGTTTCCATACTTATTATCTTTTGAAAGTCCGCTGAAACCATCACGTCTGAAGCTTCCTTCAAGATAATATTTCTTATCCCAGTTAGCGCTCAAACGTCCGAAGGATGATGAGTAGAAATTCTCTCCGTAATCACCGGCCGGCACTCCGTAAGCTGTTGTGAATGAGCCTGCAAACTGATTAAAAAATGGATCAGATACAGCAGTTTTTGTAGCATCCCAGTTACTTGTAACAGTTCTTTGCTGTTCAAGACCGGCTAAGAAACCCATATTCAGTTTCTCAATGAAAGTTTTGTCGTAATTAATTGTGTTTGTGAATGTCCACCTGTTATCTTTCCTGGTATAGTTATATGCATAACCACCATAGCTGTAACCATCACCACCAATTGGCGACCAGAATGTTGTTCTCTGTATGCCAAGGTTATCCAATCCATAAACTGATTTAATTACAAGCCCCTTAAGAGGTTCAAAACTTGCATAAAGAGTACTTAGTATCCTGTCGGTTCCGGTTGTATGCTTATTTGTTTCGAAGATCTGTGCCGGGTTATGGTAACCGAGGCCTGCAGCAAGTCCTGTGCCCATTCCGCCAATACCTCCTGAGCTAAGATTATAAGTTCCATCATTCAGATATGGACCAATTATTGGAGGAAGAACGAAAGCAAGACGTGCAGCACCTGAAGTTGCAAAGCTTGAACCTGTATTTGGTGATTCTGTGTAACCATTTGTGTATCCGATATTTGCACCAATAGAAAGATATTTTGTTATCTTCTGATCAACATTCATCCTGGCATTCTTCCTCTGATAAAAGTTGTTTTTAATCATACCGTCCTGATCGGAGAAACCAACAGAAAGGAAATATGAAGTTGTTGGTGTTGATCCTGAAACTGTTATTGCATGGTTCATCTGGAAACCTTTCTGATATATGTAATCAGACCAGTCTGTTTTAACGGGATTTCCATTAGCATCATTTACAAAGTGAAGCGGTGCAGTGCCATTTAAATTTGTATAGGCACGGTTTTTATGTTCCAGATACTGATCAGCATTCATCATATCAAAAAGTCTGAATGGTTCAGTCCATCCTGCATAACCATCATAGGTAACCTTTGTTTTGGCACCCAGACCGTGTTTTGTTGTGATTATGATTACACCGTTTGCTGCCCTTGAACCATACAATGCAGTTGCAGAAGCATCTTTAAGGATCTCCATTGATTCAATATCATTGGGGTTCACGTCTGCCAGAGAGTTCTGGATAGCAGTACCTCCGATATTACCTGTAAAAATCGGAACACCATCAACAACAATGAGAGGATTGGAAGATGATGTTATTGAGTTGAATCCCCTTACCCTGATTACAGGAGGGTTATTAAGGACTCCGTTAGGCATTGTTATGGCAACACCTGCAGCTTTACCTGAAAGAGCCTGGTCAAAGCTCTGAACAGGTACTGCTCGTATGGCATCGCCCTTCACTGAGGATATTGATCCTGTGATGTCGCGTTTCTGCTGCGTACCATAAGCCACAACAACTACTTCATCAACCTTGAAAAGGTCAGTTTCAAGAACCACGTCAATTGAAGTCTTACCGGCAACAGGAACCTCCTGGGTTCTGAAACCGACAAAACTATAGACCAGAGTCTGTGTATTCTGCGGAGCTGCAAGGATATACTTTCCGTCAACACCAGTTATGGCACCGACAGTAGTTCCTTTGGCAATCACAGAAACGCCGGGAACCGGCAGTCCATCCTCGGAACTTGTCACAGTTCCGGAAATTTGCACTGTCTGTGCCATGACAAGTGAACCTGTCAGCAACAGCAGTGAAAAAAGCATTAGGAATCTTTTCATACAATCTGTTTTAGGTTTAATGGTAAATAATCGCATCGCTAAAATAATTATTTATTTAACATGACTATTGTCATTATTAAATTATTTTAACATGACATTTACCATTTCCAACAGATTATTGGAAGGATTTATTCAATTTTATCAATAATTCTGCTTCTTTTCTTTCAGATTCCAAATCGATATGTCTGCCTTTTTCAATTATGATATTTACAAAATCCTTATCCTTCAGATCACGTGAATTTATCATGACATTCATAAAGGCTCCTCTGATTGCCGCCCGCAGGGCAAGGGCTCCTACTGCTGCATCCGTAATTGAAGAAGGATTACCTTTTTCAATCATTTCCGCTATCAGATCATAGGCTGAAAATGCTGTTTCCATTACTGTAAATGGAACATTTATAGCATGTTTTGTTGCTGCCTCAACAGCTTCTTCCCTTTTTTTCTTGTCAGCTTCTGTTTTTTTGGGCAGACTATAAGCTTCAAGTATCATATTAAAGGCTTCTGTATCTTCATCAACAAGCTGAAGAAGCCGTTTCTGAACCTGAATTCCTCTTTCAGCCCATGAAGAAAACTCCTCCCATCTGTCATCCCACCCCCTCTTATGCGCGGAGAGGTTGGCAACCATTGTTCCCAGTGAAGCGCCCAGGGCGCCAAGATATGCTGATACCGAACCTCCGCCCGGTGCAGGTGATTCGGAAGCTGTTTCATTTGCAAAATCAGTAAGGTTCATGCTTATAAGCCTTCCCTTCCTCACGTTGCCTGCCATAACATAATCAATTATCCTTTCGTCAGGTCTGAATTCACGTATGTCATTCAATCCCAGCGACCTGACTGCTATTCTAATAAGTTCCTCATCAGGCACTCCTGCTGATCTCTGCTGTTTGCTTAGGAAATACTTTCCGGCATCAAGCAGCGATTTAAGTGGTATCAGACCAACAAGTTCCGATCCTGTAACCCTCACTCCGCGTGCATCGGCCTTCCTGCAAACCTCGTCAAAAGCAAGGTGTACAGGTGTTACAGTAATATTCGTAAGGTTCATTGAAATCTGTGCAATACCGTATTCTTCAATATACCAGCCTATTGCCTTAACTGACTTAAGTGAGCCCGGAACCATTACAGGTTCTCCTTTATCATCCTTTACAATTTTACCTGTAAGTGAATCGCCCTCACGCTTTGGTCTTCCCTTTTCCCTGACATCATAGGCTATAGCATTTGCCCTTCGCACAGAGGTTGTGTTCAGATTCACATTGAAAGCCACAAGGAAATCCCTTGCCCCCACTGCTGTGGCGCCCGATCTTACATTTAATTTTGTTGGTCCGAAGTCCGGTTTCCAAAGGGGATCTGTTAATTTCTTAACAAGACCCTCGTATTCGCCTGATCTGCAACTGGCAAGATTACGGCGCTCCTCCCTGAATGCCGCATTTTCATAGCAATATACCGATATGCCAAGCTCATTGCCTATTCTCTCAGCAAGTTTGCGCGCATAAACAACAGTCTCTTCCATAGTGATACCTGATACCGGAACCAGCGGACATACATCTGTTGCACCCATACGGGGATGTTCACCGCTGTGTTTCGACATGTCAATTAATTCAGAAGCCTTTCTGACAGACAAAAACGCGGCTTCAACAACAGAATCGGGATCTCCCACAAAGGTCACAACAGTTCTGTTTGTGGCTTTGCCGGGATCAACATCAAGCAGCTTAACTCCTGCACATTTCTCAATTTCATCAGTTATCTGCCTGATAATCTCCATATCACGGCCTTCACTGAAATTCGGAACACATTCTAATATTCTTTTTTCCATATTGTCATGTTCTGTTCTCCGCTGCCCTCTATGTTACTATGTGCTGCTCTGTGTAATAAAAAAGAACTAACACAGAGTTCACAGAGGACCACAGAGTGACACGGAGATATTTTATATTATTTTTCCTTTTAGTATTACTTTTTCAACGAGATCACTTCCGAAAGCATAAGGCATGAAAGCAAGCGAAGGTATTTCTTTGGATATAAACACATTAGCCACTTTTCCTCTTGCTATTGAACCATGTGTTTCCGATATCCCCATAGCACAGGCGGAATTTATTGTAGCAGCATTAAAAGCTTCTTCGGGAAGCATTTTCAACCTTATGCAGGCAAGAGACATAACAAGTTTCATGTTTCCGGAAGGACAGGATCCGGGATTAAAATCAGAAGCCAGAGCCACAGGAAGTCCGGCTTCGATCATTTTTCTTGCAGGAGGGTCAGGCAGACCAAGAAAGAATGCCGAACCAGGCAACAGGGTTGGTATTGTATCAGAGCCTTTTAATGCAAGTATCTCCTCATCTCCGGATCGTTCGAGATGATCAACAGACAAGGCGTTGTATTTGACTCCGGTCTGTACCCCTCCGCTGAAATCAAGTTCGTTAGCATGAATTTTAGGCAACAGCCCGTGTTTGATACCTGCCATAAGTATCCTTTCGGTATCCTCAACACTGAAGAAACCCTTGTCGCAGAATACATCTATATAATCAGCCAGTTCTTCCGCGGCAACAACAGGTATCATTTCATTAATTACAACGTCAACGTACTTTTCCCTGTTGCTTTTGTATTCCTGCGGCACTGCATGAGCTCCCAGGAAGGTCGAACGTACTTCAAGCGGGCTTGTCTCCCTTATACGCCGTATTACCCTGAGCATTTTTAGCTCATCCTCAAGATTTAGTCCGTATCCGCTTTTAATTTCCACTGCCCCTGTTCCAAGTGTAATGATCTCTTCAATTCGTCTGAATGACTGTTCATATAGCTCATTCTCAGAGGTGTCATGTATTCTTTTCGCTGAATTGAGTATGCCTCCGCCACGTTTTGCGATTTCCTCATAGGACAAGCCTTTGATCTTATCTGCAAATTCAGTTTCCCTGCTTCCGGCATATACTATATGTGTATGTGAGTCACAGAATGAGGGGAAGACTATTTTTCCTCCGGCATCAATTTTAGTGTCTGCCTGTTCATAGCCGCATTTCTCATCAGGCAACTCATGCATCGTACCAAAATCAAAGATTTTTTCATCTTCTATATACAACCAGGCATCATCAATTGTCCTGATTTCTGACATGTCCTTCCCACATACTTTCAGTCTCGGTGAATCTTCAACCTGAACAAGTGTTTTTATATTTGATATAAGCAAGCTTTTTCCCATCTCCCGGTTTCAGATATTAATGTTAAGAATTAGCTTTTGATGCATTCAGCATTAATCAAGTGCCTAAGGTAGCAAATATTGAAAAAACAGTATGTAATTTCCTTTTTTCTTTATCTTTAGCACCCTGAACTAAAACTGTTTTTATGAAAAGGAGCCTGATTCTTGTTTTCTCCCTGGTGATTACAGCAGGCCTGACCGCACAGGAAGAAAAGCCTAAAAAGACCGGATGGAAGTTTGGCGGGGCTTTGCCTGCAATAACCTTCGACACCGACCTTGGTTTTCAGTATGGCGCTCTTGTTGAGTTTCACAACTATGGCAATCCTAGCGTTTTTCCCGATTATAAGGAAAGGATTTACATAGAAGGCTCACGCTTCACCAAAGGAAGTGGAATATACAGGATAATGTATGAATCAAATACACTTTTCAAAACGATTCATTTCATAAGTGATCTTAGCTATCTTCCTGACAAGGCAAGTTATTTCTATGGTTTCAACGGATATGAATCAATATATAATAAGGACTGGGCTGATGATGAGCTGGCTTCACCTCCTTACAGAACAAGGATGTTCTACCGTTATGAAAGAGACCAGTTCAGGTTCAAGAACGATGTCCAGGGAAAACTTGCAGGCGAGCATCTGAAATGGGCGGCAGGGCTTGCTTTCCAGAAGTTTCAGCCAAACTCGGTGGACATTGAAAAAATCAATAAAGGCAAGGATGTAAAACTGCCTTCTGTAACTGATATGCCAGGCCTTTATGAAAGATACCAGGCTCTTGATATAATTTCTTCCGATGAGGCCGGCGGAGGCTGGGTGAATACAGTTAAGCTTGGGCTTATGTATGACACCCGCGACAACAGGCCAAATCCCATAAAAGGCATCTGGACTGAAGCAGGTATTGAGACAGCTCCATCCTTCATGGGCAATGACTGGAGTTTTTCCAAGTTTTATTTTACTCATCGTCAGTACTTTACATTAATAGAAAAGGATCTTACCTTAGTTTACAGGGTTGGTTACCAGACTAATATTTCAGGCAAAGCTCCATTCTTTTACCAGTCACAGGTTATTACATCCATACTCACCGGAGCTACAAATGAAGGCCTCGGGGGAGCAAGCACATTAAGGGGTGTATTAAGGAACAGGGTTATAGGTGACGGTTTTGTAATGGGCAATGTTGAACTGAGATGGAAACCGGTATACTTCAGGTTCCTGAAGCAGGATTGCTACCTGGGATTGAGCGGATTTTACGATTTCGGCATGATAACGAAGGAAATAGAAATGCCTTCGGATTTGCAGACAAGATTCGCAACACTCTACACCACAGAGAACTACTCTGATTACTTCAACCCGGGAGGAGAAAAGCTGCATCAGAGCGCAGGTATCAGCATTATGCCGGTTATGAACAATAACTTTGTGATTGCAATTGACATTGGCAAGGCTTTCAATGCCCAGGACGGAAATATAGGTTTCTCAATAGGCCTGAATTACCTGTTCTAGGATAAGGAGACTCTCTCCATACTTATTAATCAGCGTAATCTGCGGGATAATATAGTTCCCACAGATTACGCTGATTTTTGTTGATTACTGCTCATTAAAAGCCTCTCAGGAAGTAGGCCAGTGTTGTTCCGAAATAATTTCCAAGCATATAGCCTATTACTCCGCCCGCTATACCGGTAACAATTACATCCTTGTTCCGGAGGGCATTTGCAACAAGAGGCACAAAGGGCGGGGAAAAGATGAATGCAGTGGCCGTTATAAGAAAATTATCAGCATCTATCCTGAAAATTCTCGCGAGTATTATGTGCAAGATAAGCGAACCAAAGTAGCACCAGGAGATAAAAAGTATCAGGTTAAGCATTCCCTTGTCAAACATTTTTGTAAGATCAGACTGGGATGCTACAGTTAATGAAAAAACAAGTATAAGATACATACCAAGCTGAAAGGTCTTCTCTATCCGGTTAATTGATTTTACAAGCGAGGCAATTAAAGAAAGGGTTGTTATCGATAATACAACAACAGCCATCTCATATTGCTTCTGTTCAGGTGGCAGCAGCAGGCTCATTGCAGCTCCCGCACCGGCAATGAGAACAGCAAAACCAAGAGCTTTAAGCAGCGGGACTGCCATGCTTCGACTCAACATTCCTGAAAAATCATTCAGGTTCTCAGTTTCAGTTACAAGCTGATCAACATCTGTCCTGATACCATTCCTGTCTTCGAACCTGGGAAGAATAGCCCGGAATATACGCGGGGCCACTGTTACAAAGAAAAGTACAAGAAAAGCCCCGACTATAATATCATAAGTATTCAGCACCATAAAACGGTGAGCATCAACATCCAGTACAAGCTTTAATGCTGCAAAGTTAGGTGTGCCGCCAGTATAAATCCCTTCAAACATTCCCGCCAGCTTCCATGTATCAGGAAAAGCGTTTTTCCAGATAAAAAAACCGGCAGTCACAATAACCAGGCCTGAAACCAGAGCCAGCGCAATTGATATAAATCCCTTGCGGGCCATTTTAAGCCACCTCTTCAGGTCGATAGAGAAGATTATCAGCGGGAATGCCAGAAGAATAGCTAATGTTACTATGTTATTCTGAACTCCTGCAATGCTGTTGACAAGCCTGTCAGCCTCCACAGCCTTTCCTTCAGAAATCAGATTTTCAAGCACTTCTGTTTTCAGTACAGACTGACCATGCAAGGCATCAATGTATCCCTGGCTCCCTTTCGGAAAAATCCCTGAAGAACCAAGAATCAGTCCGAAGCCATAAGCCAGTACAATAATTCCCAGTTTTTCAAAGAAGTTCCACTTCCGGCAAAGCCAGATAATGAGCAGGGGGAACAAAAAGTAAAACAGTATTAGAAATATATTAACTGCCATAATCCTGAAAATAATTAATTCAAATATAAAAAAAGCGGCTCCCCGACAGGAAAGCCGCCATGCAAAATAGGTTTTTATACTTAGTAGATATCACTCTTTTTTTCGTCGCAGTCACATTCGTCGAAACTTTTCTGATACTGGGAAATAGCTTTGAGACTCATCCCCATGCTTGAAAAACCTCCGTCGTGAAAGAGATTCTGCATTGTAACCTTTTTTGTAAGATCTGAAAAAAGTGTAACACAATAGTCGGCACAATCGGCTGCAGTTGCATTGCCCAAAGGGGACATTCTCTCTGAGAAATCAACAAGCGAGTCGAATCCATGTATCCCGCTTCCTGCGGTTGTTACAGTAGGTGACTGGGAAACAGTGTTAATTCTCACTTTTCGTTCGCGTCCGTATATATAGCCGAAACTTCTTGCTATTGACTCGAGCAGCGCTTTTGCGTCACCCATGTCATTATACCCTGAAAGAGTCCTTTGGGCTGCGACGTAGGAAAGAGCCACAACAGAACCCCATTCTTTTATGGCATCCAGTTTATAAGCCGTCTGAAGCACCCTGTGAAAACTAAGAGCAGAGATATCGAAAGTTTTCAGCATATTCTCATAATTAGTTGACTCATAAGGGATATCCTTCCTTACGTTCGGAGACATGCCAATTGAATGGAGGATAAAATCAAACTTGCCCCCGAAAATTTTCATACTTTCTGTCAGGAGGTTTTCAATATCTTCCATTTTTGTTGCATCAGCAGCAATAACCTTGCTGCCTGTAATCTTTGCAAGTTCATTTATTGTACCCAGCCGCATTGCAACAGGTGAGTTGGTTAGAACAAGCTCAGCTCCTTCTGCATGTGCCCTCAATGCTACCTGCCATGCAATCGACATCTCATTAAGAGCGCCGAAAATAATCCCTTTCTTTCCTTTTAAAAGACCTTCTCTCATTTTTTAAATAACTAAATTTCAATTAATTAATCACAGTCTTAAGCAACTCTCTGGCATTTTTCAATGCTGTTTCTGTAACTTCGCTGCCACTAAGCAGCCTGGCAACCTCCAGAACACGTTCTTCATCTGTTAACAAACGAATCCTTGTAATTGTTGCATCATCATTATCATCTTTATATACATGGTAATGCCTGCCTCCTCTTGAAGCAACCTGAGGCAGATGTGTAATATTAATGACCTGCATGTACTTACCCATGCTCTCAAGTATCTGTCCAACCTTATCAGCAACCTCTCCTGAGACACCTGAATCTATCTCATCAAATATTATTGTAGGCAGGTTGCTGTTTCTTGAAAGAACCGATTTAAGGCTCAGCATAACTCTTGAAAGCTCACCCCCGGATGCTATCCTTGAAATGTTCTCCGGAGCGATCTGCTTATTCGAAGAAAAAAGGAATTCAGCATTATCAGTGCCTGATGGCCTGTATTCACCATCGGATGAAAAATCTATCCTGAACCTGGCATTTGGCATTCCAAGCTGTTTCAGCAGTTCAGTTATCTTACTTTCTGTTTCAGGAAGTATATTCCTCCTTTTTGCTGACAACTCCTCTGATAGTTTTCTTAGGTTTTTTTCTTCTACCTCAATAAGTTTCTCAAGTTCAGCTATCCTGTCATCACCAGAAGCAAGGGCAGTTAGCTGCGATTTCATTTCTTCAGTTTTAACAAGCAGCTCATCGAGGTTTTCAGCCCGGTGTTTATGGCACAATGTATAAATGACATCCAGTCTTTCATTTATCTGCGCAAGTCTGGCCGGATCAGCATCTATTGTTGAAGCAAGCCTGTCAATTTCTGCCGCGAAATCATCAAGTTCTATAAGCGCTGATTCAATCCTTGAGCTCAGGGCTTCGCTCTGGGGAAGAAAATTTCTTATACGTGCCAGGTTTGAACGAACCTCCCTGAGCATTCTGAGAATTGATATTTCGTCTGAAAGAAAGAGCTGGGCAGAAGAAGTAAGGGCATTTTTTATCTCCTCTGAGTGAACAAGAAGCTCCTGACCTGCTTCAAGTTCTTCCTGCTCTCCTTTTTTCAGTTTTGCCTCCTCAATCTGTAACAGCTGATGCCTGTAGTATTCAAGATCAGCCTTATTTTTGTCATAGCTCTGCTTCAGTCCGGAATATTCCTTTTTGAGTTTCCTGTATGTATTGTATGAACCTGAATATTTTTTCAGAAGCATTTTTGTACCGGCAAATGAATCAACAACCGACAACTGAAATGAATTATCATTCAGCATCAGGGTCTGGTGCTGTGAATGAATATCTATAAGCCTGTCGCCCAAATCCTTAAGCACAGAAACAGTAACCGGAGTGTCGTTTATAAAAGCCCTTGATTTTCCTGCAGGATTAACCTCCCTCCTTACAAAGGTTTTATCATCATAGTCCAGGTCATTGCTTTTGAAGAAATCCTGAAGTTCATAAGCTGACAGGTTGAAAATCCCTTCTACTATGCATTTCTCATTTTTATCAAGCAAGGCTGATGTATCAGCCCTGGTACCGAGAATAAGGGAGAGTGCACCGAGAAGGATTGATTTTCCGGCACCTGTTTCACCTGTAATAATAGTCAGCCCTGATTCGAGGTCTATATCGAGCTCCTTTATAAGTGCATAATTTCTTACAGATAATTTAGTCAGCATGGAGAAGGCTATTGAGCTGAGGATGAATTGATTTTTTCGTACTTGGCCTTATTTGCAGGATCAATCTCATTCATTATCTGCATAACCCTGCTTTTTTCCTCGGGGAATGATCCTGAAAATACATTAATTATTTCATCTGCCTTGGCATCAATAATTATCTGAAGGAAGTACATATACGGATCAGGCCTTTTTCTGTAGACCTCCTGCAGCAGCTTAAGGCTTTCTGCCATATTTATCCTGGCTTCACTCACTCTTGCTTCCATCATATCCATGCCTTTCATGTAATATTCATAGCTGAACAGCCTTACATTCTCATACTCCCTGTTCAGAACATTCTTTACAAGCCAGTACCTGTTGCGGTTCCTTGAACCATCGAAGGGCTTCCAGCCAGCCTCAGGGGCATTCTGGGCATTTGTGACAATTTTTTCTGCCATCTGGAAATAATCTGTGCCGCCGAGCGGAGAAAAAGTATCATAGTCAAAACCAAGGATCATGTATGTATAATAGGCAAGAACAGAAATAAGGTTGTTCCTGTGTGTGCTCGGATCGAACTCAAGAGTCTGAAACTCAACATATCTGAACTGAAAATTATTATCAACAAAATTCAGGAGTGTTGAATTGTATGTTGTATTGAAAACGGGCCGTCTAAGCTGTATCTGGATTGTACCCTTGAATTCATCACCGGAAAGCTGGTCGGTAAGGTTTATAAGGATATTACAGTCGATCCTTTCCGCGTAACTGAAAACATTGTTTGTCCAGATCGTATTATTCATGAAATCATAAATATCGCGCTGCATGTTTTCGAAGATCTCCCTGTTTGACCCCTGGATCATCTGTGCAGAGATCTGAACATTACAATTCAACTCCTGCGACTTCAGAACCACAGAACTCAGAAGCAGAACAGCTGACAGGCAATATCT
>ERZ795055.1795-NODE-1795-length-16894-cov-5.764713_pt1 | contig 16894 bp, 11 predicted proteins | sample MGYA00375139_ERZ795055 | MGnify/ENA primary metagenome ERZ795055 (study PRJEB30184, sample SAMN05720283) | anaerobic digester metagenome | isolation source: active sludge of municipal wastewater-treating anaerobic digesters | place: USA | collected 2015-01-23 ... | reverse complement strand
TTGACGATCTGCTTGCCGTCGGTGATCTCCTTCATGCGCGGGTGCTCCCTGGCCATCTTTTCCATGTCGTCTTTCGTGATGTCTGACGGCACCATTTCCTTGGCGCGTATCTTGCCGTTGACCTGGAACACGATCTCGATCTCTCCGCGTTTGGTGAGCTCCTCGATGTAGCCGGGCCACGCCCTGAACACGAGCATGTCGGTGTTGCCGAGGGTCTCCCAGAGCTCCTCCGCGGCGTGCGGCATGAACGGCGAGAGCATGGGGATGAGCTTGTCGAACACCTCGGATATGACCTTTTTCCCGGCTTCGGTATCAAACTCTTTTTCATCCGCCTGGTATAACGTATTCACGAGCTCCATCATGCGCGCGATAGCGGTGTTGTACTGCATTTTTTCAGCGATGTCGCCGGTCACGATCTTGATCGTGCGGTGCAGCTCGGTCCGTATCTTTTTCAGGCCGTCGGTGAGCGCAGATGCGTCGACCGCGCTGTTCTTCACGTATTTGTCCGCGTGCCGGTTGACGAAACGCCACACGCGGCTCACGAAGCGGTACGATCCCTCGACGCCCTTGTCGGACCAGTCGAGGTCTTTCTGGGGCGGGGCCGCAAAGAGCATGAAGAGGCGTACGGTGTCAGCCCCGTACCTGGCGATGATTTCATCCGGGTCGACTACATTGCCCTTGGACTTGCTCATCTTCGCGCCGTCTTTTATGACCATACCCTGGGTTAAAAGCCTCGTGAACGGCTCGCGGCATTTCAGTATCCCCAGGTCGTTCAGCACCATGGTGAAGAACCGGGCGTACAGCAGGTGCAGCACCGCGTGCTCGATGCCGCCTATGTACTGGTCGACCGGCATCCAGTAGTCGACCATTTCCTTGTCGAACATCTCTTTCGATCCGGGCGAGGTGAACTTGGCGAAGTACCACGATGAATCCACGAACGTGTCCATGGTGTCGGTCTCGCGGCGGGCGTCGGCGCCGCACTTGGGGCACTTCGCCTTCACGAAGCTGTCCATGCGGGTCAGCGGCGATACGGAATCCCCCTTGAAATCGACGTCTGTCGGCAGCACCACGGGCAGGTCCTTCTCGGGAACGGGCACCGCGCCGCACTTGTCGCAGTAGATTATCGGTATCGGGCATCCCCAGTAGCGCTGGCGCGATATGCCCCAGTCGCGAATGCGGTAGTTTATTTCGCGTTTGCCGATGCCCTGCTTCTCGCAGTAGTCTGCGATCTTTTCGATGGCGTCGCGGTTGGAAACGCCGTCGAACGGGCCGGAGTTCACGCACACGCCGTTGTCGACATAGGCGTCGGTCATGGTCTTCACGTCGAGAGGCGCTTTCGGGTTGTCGATGACGATCTTCACGGGGATGCCGTATTTCTTCGCGAACGCGAAGTCCCTGGTGTCGTGGGCCGGAACGGCCATGATCGCGCCCGAGCCGTAGTTCATGAGCACGAAGTTCCCGACGAACAGCGGGACCTTGTCGCCGTTGAAGGGGTTGATTATCTTCAGTCCGCTGTCGATGCCTTCTTTTTCCTTGTCATCCGAGGTGCGGTCGATCATCGACTGGTTCTTGAGCTTCTCGATGAACGCCTTCACCTTCGGGTCTTTGACGCGTTCGAGGAACGGGTGCTCGGGCGCGATGACCATGAACGTGACGCCGTACACGGTGTCCGGCCTGGTCGTGAATATGGGAAAGTCCTCGCCGGATTCGGTCTTGAAATTTATCATCACGCCGGTCGAGCGGCCGATCCAGTTGCGCTGCATGGTGAGCACCTGCTCCGGCCATCCCTTTTCGAGCTCGGCGTGCCCCTTCAGCAGATCATCGGCGTACGCGGTTATCTTGAAGAACCACTGCTCGAGCTCCTTCTGCACGACCTCGGTCTCGCAGCGCCAGCACACGCCGCCCTCGGCCTGCTCGTTGGCGAGCACCGTGTTGCAGGTGCCGCACCAGTTGACCAGGGCCTTTTTCTTGTAGGCCAGTCCCTTTTCGAGCATCTTGACGAAGGCCCACTGGTTCCACCTGTAGTACTCGGGCCGGTATGTCGCGAGCTCCTTGGTCCAGTCGTACGAAAAGCCAAGACGCTTGAGCTGCTGTTTCATGTGGTCGATGTTGTCCGCGGTCCATTTCAGGGGGGGGATGTTGTTCTTGATCGCCGCGTTTTCGGCCGGGAGCCCGAAAGAGTCCCATCCGATGGGATGGAAGACATTGTAGCCGTTCATCCTCAGGAAACGGCTGTAGAGGTCTCCGATGGTGTAGTTGCGCACATGGCCCATGTGGAGCCTGCCGGACGGATAGGGGAACATCTCGAGAACATAGAATTTTTTCTTCGAGTCGTCCTTTTTCGTCAGGTAGGCCTTCTCGTCATCCCACTTCTTCTGCCATTTGCGTTCGATCTCGGTGAAATTGTAGTCTCTTTCAGCCATTGCAGTACCTCGTGATGTTGCCGCCCGTCTGGATTCGGTACGGGCCTTGTTCGCTTCTTGCCGCGGGAGGGCCTATTCGCCGCTCAGGGCCCTGAGCGTTTCCTCGGGCGTCTTCGACCGGATTATGGTTTCTTTAGTGCCTTCTTTTTTCAGAACGGCCATGATCGTCGACAGGAGCCGCAGATATTCCTTGTGCTGTTTTTCTCCGGCAGCAACCAGTATTATCAGGTGCACCGGCTGCCCGTCCATAGAGTCGAAATCGATGCCCGCTTCCGATATCCCGACCGCGAAGGTCAATTTTTTAACTCCATGCAGACGGGCGTGGGGAATCGCTATGCCGAATCCGATGCCCGTGCTCATTATCTCCTCGCGCTCCTTGAGCGCTTTTATCAGCCCGTCGATGTCTTCGCACACTCCTGAACCGGTAAAGACCCTGGCCAGTTCGTCGATTGAGTCCATCTTGTTGGTCGATTCGAGTCTCTTGATGAATTTTGCGTTTGTGTTGTCTGTAACTGATGACATGGTCTTCTCCCGGGGCGGTTTTCCCGATGGGTTATATAATAGGTTTTTTGCCGGTTTATCTGTCAATAATTAATTGCCGTCCGGGCCGCCTGAAAAGGGCATGGCGTCTATTTTTAATTGACGCAGGCCGGATTTGCGGTAGTCTTTGATAATTCGGATTTAAAATTGATTTTCACGAGTGTGCCCGTCATGCAGCAGATAGGAATCATCGTCAATCCCAGATCGAAAAGCGTAAAAAAAAGCCCCCGCGACATGGGGAAGCTCTATGCCTCGATAGGCGGCGAGCTGGCCGATGTGCGGATGACCGCCGATTTCGGCGAGCTTGAAACAGCCTGCAGGGATTTCAAATCAAGGGGATATCCCTATATCGGCATCACCGGCGGCGACGGGACAATCCACCAGGTCATGACCAGGCTCATCGATGTTTACGGCCAGGGGAAACTTCCCCGCGTGGTTCTTCTCCGCGGCGGGACCATGGACAATATATCCAGGGACCTTTCGGTCAAGGGCAGGGGGCCCGCCATCCTCAAGCGGCTTGTCTCGGCCCTCTCGTGCGGCGGTCCGGTGCCCACGACGTCAAGGGACACCATTACGATCGAGGGCCGCCACGGGTTCATTTTCGGAACAGGAATCATAACGAACTTGCTCGACGAGGCGTACAATGTCCCCGACCCGAACGTAATGCACAACCTGGCGGTGGCGGCAAGGGCGCTCAGGGACGGATTCCTCGACAGGCCCGATTCGCGCATTTTCAGAAGAATGAGGGCGCGGGTGGCGATCGACGGCGCCGAGATACCGTTCACCGACATCATCGGCGTTCTCGCGGCCACGGTCGAGCACCGGGGCATGGGTTTCAGGCTGCTTCCGAGGGCGCATGAGGAAAAGGGGCGCTTCCATGCGCTGGTTTCGGGACTCAGGCCGCCGCAGATAGCGGCCCAGGTCCTGCGCATAAAAAGAGGATTGCCGATGAAAGGAGAGCTTAATTTCAACGGGCTCGGCAGCCGTATCGACATTGCAGGCGACGAACCCTTCTCGTACACCATTGACGGAGATCTTTACCAGTGCGCCGGCAGGATTACGGTCGAAATCGGCCCCGAGGTCAATTTCGTGGAGGTGTAAATGAAGCGTTATGCGGTGCTTTGTATGGCGTTTTTCGTTCAGCCTTTATTCCTTTCCGTTCCCGGTTTAACCGATACAAGAGGAGGTACGACCATGAAAATCGAGCTTTCAAGTCCCGCATTCAAACAGGGAGGGAGTATACCGGCAGCGTATACCTGCGACGGCAATGACGGGTCCCCGGCGCTCGCCTGGAAGGGGGCTCCGGCCGGAGTGAAATCGTTCGCCCTGATCTGCGACGACCCCGACGCTCCCGGGGGCACGTGGGTCCACTGGGTCATGTATAACATTCCCCCGAAAACGACATCCCTCCCGGAGAGCGTGCCCGCGAGCAAGACCCTGGGCGACGGGTCCATGCAGGGCGTCAATGATTTCAGAAAGATCGGGTACGGAGGCCCGTGCCCTCCCGGAGGGACTCACCGTTATTTTTTCAAGGTCTACGCCCTTGACGCGATGCTCAATCTGGGGCCGGGCGCGACAAAGGCCGCCCTGCTCAAGGCGATGGACGGGCATATAATCGGCCAGGGCGAGCTGGTGGGCGCCTATTCGCGCAGGTGAGAATATAATACCGTCAGGCAGCAGCGAAGCTTGCTTCGCTGCTGCCTGACGGAAATCCCTGATATTCCCGAGGATTTGTACGCACTCACGCGGGAACCGGTAAAAATGTATTGACTAATGTCACATAATTAATACTATATTCACCATTCAATTCACCAAAAAACAGCATTCAGGGGAGCGCTATGAAGGTCGTACACGTATTGAAGAGAATAGAAATTCTTGACAACGATATAAAAGATTTACGCAAGCTCGAGAAGACCATCTCAAGGGACAAATCGTTTTCCACGCCGATTTTCATGTCCATCGAGAAACAGATAAACATTCTTCTGGGCGAGCGCATAAAGATGCTCGAACTGAGAATCGAGAATCCGCCCGAAAACCTGGTCGAGGAGATAGAGGGGCCCAAACCGGTCGAGGAAAAAAAGCTGCTCAAAAAGACCCAGCCCCAGAAAAAGGCCAAGGCCAGACCCGAAGCGTCCCAGGAAAAAAATTTCGACCTCGACGACGAGGACGCCGACATCAAGATGCTCACTCAGGACCTCATCGACGAAAAGATAAACAAGATCAAGTCCGAAACTCCCCCCGCGCCCAAAAAGGCGGCCAAGCAGGAATCCCCGAACAAGGAAACCATTCTTTCCGGGGAGGAGAGCCCTGCAGGCGACGAGCATGTCAAGCTGCTTGACATCGCGCTCGAAAAGGGCAGCCTCAAAAAGCAGGACATCGACAGGGAAAAAGAAAAGAAGGTTCGCTTTTTCAGGGAGAATTTTCCGGTTGAGTGACCGTCACTGGCCTTTTTCGAGCAGCGTCTCGAGCCGGTATTTCTCGACGAAATAAAGCGTTGACCCGACCTCGCGGTCTTCCTCGGTGCGGTCCATTATCACAATTTCATCGATGATTACCGGGCCCGGCTGCAGGGATATTTTTCCTTCCTGCACGCGCTCCGCGATGCCTTTAATCGTAACCGGATCAGATGCGGTCCCGTCCGAGTTTTTCAGCCGGTAAAGCGACTGCTCGGCCTTGTGCTTGAATATTTCAGCCGAGAGCGATCTCTTTGTCTGGTATTTCAGCAGGTACACGTCCTCGATCCTCTTGGATTCGTTCACCACGGCGGTTTTTCCGAACTTGTCGACGCTCAGCCTGTTGAAGTTGACCATCTCGTTTATGAGGGGCCTGGATGCGCGGCTGTTCATCTGGGCTATGACGTTGCGGCAGAAACTGTACATGTAGACCAGGCTTTCTTCAAGGGTCGTCTTTGTCTTGACGAAGGAGAAAATGTTGCCGCTTTCGTTGATCACGTAGATGAACAGGGCGTTTCCGTTTTCCTGGTATACGACGGTCAGTGTCCGTGGCCTGCGCAGCTCGTATATCTCGCTGAGAATCTGCACGTGGATGTTGTCCCCGAAGAAGGAGTAGCCGATCCTGTTCCGGGGGGTCAGCGAGTTCGCCGTGAGAAACTGGATGTAGTTGTTGTACGGTTTTATCGAAAGGGAGCCCCTGTCGCGGTTGATGAGTATGTACTGGTTGCCCAGCTGTGACAGGAGCCGCAGCGACAACCGCTCGTCGCCGCTGATGATGAACTCGTAGGCGTGTTTGAAAAGCCGCTCGATGTCCTTGTAGATTTTCTTGAACGGCTCGGGCGTGTCTATGACGATGTATTCCTCGAAGGGCCTTTTCTGCTTGAGGCCGTCGTTCAGCACCCTGGTGAGGATGCCGATCAGGTCGTTTTCTGAATGGTACTCCTCGATATACGACTCGCCCCAGCTCGTGCGGTAGATGTAATGGATGTTCCTGATCGCATCGGTGTTCTCCATGTTGAAATTTATGATCGCCATGTTGACCAGGTTGAATGCCGGATTCAGGAAATAATCGTTGCGCAGCGATATGCCCTTGCCCGAGAAAAGCGACGATATCTTCGTCAGGAGCTCCACCACGAGATTCGGGTTGATTCTGCTGTAGCCCGACTGTATTTTCAGCCTGCTGAAAGTCGGGTTGAATATCTGGTTGATGCCGGTCCATGCGAGGAGCTTGATGAGGCTGGCGTCGGTCTTCAGCGTGGTAGTGGCGAACTGGTCGGTCAGTTCGGTGTTTCTCTTGTACAGCCTCCATTCGTGGGTGTCGATGCTCTTGTCGGACGGCTCGATGTATATGATCGATTCGAACGGCGTGTCCTTGAACGTGATGTAGTGGTCGATCTTGTTTTCCTCTGACGAAAAATATGTCTTGATCTTCCTGCTCAGCAGCTTGAAGTCGGAGTCCGAGATTTTTTTCTCGAGGTTGATGCTCGGAAGCTGGACCGCGATCTTCTGGTAGCTCAGGAGCATGAACTTCTGTACCTGGTTCCAGAACGCTATTATCTTGTTGTAGTCCCAGTTGTCGAAGTTGTCGAGCTCGTGGATTTCCTTGCCGCCCCATTTCCACTCCCTGACGTACTTGAACATGACCATTACCTTGTATGGCAGGTTCTGGCTGTTCTTGATCGCGGCGTACTTGGAGAGCTGCGGGTCGATCTTCAGATAGAGGTTCTGCCTGAGCGTCCTGAGCAGCGACTTGTCTTCGAGCACTGACTCGTAATAATCATAGACTTCTTCGAACATCAGGATGTAGGAATCGAGTATCTTGTTGTCGAAATCCCCCCGGTGGATGAAGGATTTGACCTTCTGTGACAGCAGCGGCGACTCCTCGGGGCCGAAGAGGTATTTCTCGAGCACGCCGATCTTTATGATCGATTTGAAGGGGTTGCCCAGCGATTTTATGATCTGAAAAAGGGCGGCCCCGAGGAAATCGGTCTTCGATATCTCGTAGAGGTTGCCCAGGTCGATGAATTTGCTTTTCATGTCTTCGGGGATTTCATGGTACAGCTTTTCGTAATCGCTGTCCCTGACGAAGCGCGGCAGGACCCACCAGAACGGCGTCTTGCCCGCGATTATTATAGAACTGCGGAAAAATTCGTCCTTGAGCACGGCGCCGACCGTTGACCCGAAGGCCTCGTCCTCGTCTTCGGCGAAAATGTCGTTTTTTATGCTTTCAATGTCGTTGACGAAGAGGTGGACCTCAAGCTCCATCTCCTTGATCGCCCATTTCTGTATTTCCTCGATTTTTTTCTGGAAGTTGTCGAGCATGCTTTTCGAAACGCTCTGCTTGTCGACGCAGACCCAGTAGTCGAAGTCGGATTTTTTAGAATAGGCGATCGTGCCGACGCTGCCCATGACCGCGAGCATCTCGATGAATGGCTTGCTTTTTTTGATCGTTATCGTGTGCAGATGAAACTTCCCCTGGAGGAATTTCTTCGTGTCCTCGTCGGTCTCGTAATTGGCGATGCCGCAGGGAACGTCGCCTTCGACGTAACCGGGAAGTTTTTTTTCGTTGACGCACAGGAGAAATGGGATCGAGTTGATTATTTTTCTGACGGTGTTGTTCGTTATCAGCTGCTGGAAACGTTCGTATTTCAATCTGTTGTAGTCCAGAAAATGCTGGTGATTGCCGGTGATTTTTTCAAGTATGGACATTTCTGATCAGATCAAATGGTTTAGTATAATCCCGCAGCTGCAGTGCGGACTTTTCGGCCCTTTCGGGCCGCTATTCTTTCGTTCGCCGGAACTATTTTTGGCAAACGCCGGGAATGGGATTACTATTATAGATATGAGTGTGCTGTTCAAGCAAAAAAAATTGATTATCGGCGGCAAGAGCGAAATAGTTGCAGCATGCGCCCCTCTTATGGAAGGGCCGGGTTCGCAGAGCCACTGATTCTTTCGCCGTTCGCCCTATTTTAATTGACGGGGCTTTCCTTATTAAATTGACAAAAATCGGCATCGACCGTACATTTCGACAATTCACATGCGAGGATTTTGATGGAAATTGACGACATAATCATTGACAACAATGATATTCCCATTGACACGGACTTGTTCGAGCGGGAGCTGATATCGATCGATCAGGTCCTGCCCGAGACCCTGTACATCATTCCGATCAGGTACCGGCCGATTTTTCCGGGAATCATCACCCCCCTGATCATTTCCCAGGGCCGGTTTTCCGATGTGGTCGACCGCGTAATCAACGAATCGAGGACCATCGGCCTGGTTCTCATCAAGGATGACGACAAGGAGGAGATAGAATTCAGGGACCTCTTCGATTTCGGCACTGCGGCGAAAATACTCAAGAGGATAAACCTCCCCGACGGAGGTGTGAACGTCCTGATCAACAGCGTGAAGCGTTTCAGGATCAGGAACCTGATTTCGGACAAGCGTTTCATCGTGGCCGACGTCGATTATCTCGATGACCGGGTCGCCAACAGAAACTCCACCGAGGTCAAGGCCCTGACAAGGGAAGTCCTCGGTCAGCTGAAAATGCTGTCAGATAACAATCCCCTTTTCACCGAGGAAATGAAGCTCACCATGCTCAATGTCGACGAGCCGGGCAAGATAGCTGATTTCGTGACCTCGATCCTGAGCCTCGAGAAAAACGAGTACCAGGACGTGCTTCAGACGCTCGACGTGAAAAAGAGGCTCGAAAAGGTCCTTCGCCTGCTTCACAAGGAGATGGAGGTCGCCGTCGTCCAGAAGAGAATACAGACGTCGATCAACGACAAGATAGACAAGCAGCAGAGGGAGTTTTTCCTCAGGGAGCAGATGAAGGCTATCAAGCAGGAGCTCGGCATCGAGGAGGACGAGCGCTCCCGTGAGCTCAAGGAGATGAAGAAAAAGGTGAAGGACCTCGATCTTTCGGGCGAGGTCCTTGACAAGGTGAATGACGAAATCGAGAAGATCTCGCTCATGGATTCAACTTCGTCCGAGTACACCGTGACCAGAAACTATCTCGACACCGTCCTCGCCCTTCCCTGGAACACCCGCACCGAGGATTCTATCGACCTTGATCGCGCCGAGAAGATACTCAATCGCGACCATTTCGGCCTTGAAGACGTGAAAAAGAGAATACTTGAGTTCCTCGCGGTGAAGAAGCTCAAGCCGGATTCGCGCGGCTCGATAATCTGCCTGCTCGGCCCTCCGGGGGTCGGCAAGACTTCGCTTGGCAAATCGATTGCCGCATCCCTGAACAGGAAATTTTTCAGGATATCGCTGGGCGGGATGCGCGATGAGGCCGAGATCAAGGGCCACCGCCGCACGTATATCGGGGCAATGCCGGGCAAGATCATCCAGGGAATCAGGATATGCAAGTCCCGCAACCCGGTTTTCATGCTCGACGAGATCGACAAGATGGGCCAGAGCTTTCAGGGCGACCCCGCTTCGGCGCTGCTGGAAGTCCTTGATCCCGAGCAGAACGTCGATTTCAGGGACTATTATCTCGACCTGCCGTTCAACCTGTCCGACGTTCTGTTCATAACGACGGCCAACGCTCTCGACACCATACCTCCGGTCCTTGCCGACAGGATGGAGATAATCCGCCTGTCCGGATATATCGCCAATGAGAAATACGAAATAGGGAGGCGTTACCTTCTCCCGAAACAGCTCAGGCAGCACGGCCTGAAAAAAGATGCGGTTAAAATTGACAAGGAAGGCTTCCTGTATATAATTAATGGATGGGCGCGAGAGGCCGGGGTGAGAAACCTGGAACGCCAGATAGAAAAGATTTGCAGGAAGACGGCGACAAGTGTGGCCAAGAGAAAGAAGATTCCCGGCGGGGCTCTGTCGCTCAAGAACATACTTGAGTATCTCGGCCCGGTGATATTCACCGACGATGAGCTCGACAAAACCGGGCGACCGGGCCTGGTAACGGGCCTCGCATGGACCTCATACGGCGGGGAGACTCTACAGGTCGAATCAATTCCCGTGGGTCCGAGGCAGAACGGCGAACTGAAGCTCACGGGGCAGCTCGGAGATGTCATGATCGAGTCGGCGAATATCGCCTACAGTTATGTGCAGCATGTGCTTCACGGAAATCCGAGCGCGGCCCAGGTTTTCAACGGAAAGCTCGTGCACATACACGTTCCGGCAGGCGCGACTCCCAAGGACGGGCCTTCGGCCGGCGTCACGATCTTCTCGTCGCTGTATTCGATGGCCACGGGGAAGATTGTTCGCCCGAACCTGGCCATGACCGGCGAGCTGACTCTGACGGGCAGGGTCCTCCCTGTCGGCGGTATAAAGGAAAAGGTGATAGCGGCGAAAAAGGCCAATATAAAGTATATAATCATGCCGAAACAGAATGAAAAAGACCTTGTCGATATCCCTGATTACATCAAGCGAGGGCTGGTGTTTCACCCGGTAAGCCAGGCCGACGAGGTGATCAATTTTGCGTTTCCTGACCGGAGAAAGAAGACAGATTTAAAGGAGGGATGAAATGTCCATTAAGAACCTGATGGAAGAAATCGTCGCCGATGTCGTTAGTGAGATCGTCAGAAACGACAAGGACCTGCAGATCAAGAAAACGAGCAAGGACGACATCGTCGCGTATGTTCTCAATCGCGTGGAGCCTAAATATGTCACCAGTGAACGGGGGGTGATTCACGGCATGCTCGACAGGAAGTTCATCGCTCAGCAGAGGTCCGATATCCTTTTTCTCGTTTATGAAGCGGTCGGGGTCATAAAGAACAGGCGTGAAAGCCAGAGCGGCGGTGAAACCGGGATTCAGGCCGGCATCAGCGCTTTTCCGCATATACTCGGAGAAGTGCTCGAGGAAACGACGTTTTCAATCATCCCCAATGTCGAAGTTACCCTGCTTTACAACGGCAATAAGGCCGAGATGATCGACGGCAGCTGGAAAAACCCGTGTCTGACCCACAGGGCGACCAAGGGATATTATCACTTCTGGCCGACGCTGCCGCAAGAAAAAAAAGGAAAAGCGAAGACCCACACCTTTACGATGCGCTTCAGCCACCCCAAGTTCGTGGAGAAAGAAGTTCCCGTGGATCTTGAAACGCTTTCGCACGACGAGGCTACGGGATCCAGGGTGCTGCCGATAGTTCTGTTGAGCGTCAAAGAGGGTGTTGACCTTGATTTTCTCTACGATTGACGGCCCCCGGGCCGCTCATTTCGTTTTTTTCGTAAAGGCATAGTCGAGGAATTCCGCCATCCGTGCCGCGACTTTTTCGGATTCGGCGCCCCTGACTATGCCGTGTCTGCCGGCATAAATTTTGTATATTTCTTTGTCTGCGGTCCCGATTTTCTCGAACAACTGCGGCCCGCTTTCGGGATTCACCACGGGATCATTCGAGCCTTGGATTATGAGCACGGGGATTTCGATGTCAGCGAGCCGTTTCTCGACCACTTCCATCAGCTTCCCGAGCTCCCGCACGCCGCGCACCGGGTTCCTGAAATAATTGATCCCGGGGTTCTCCGGAGTATTGGTTACGAATTCCATGGCGCCTTTTTTCAGGTTGATCCTTTTCAGGAATGTGTTCCACAGAACGACCACAGAAGTCACCCTGGACGCGATGTTCTGGAGCTTGAGGGGAGCGTTGATTGAAATCGCACCCCGGTATTTTCCGTCCTTGTTCGCCGCCTGAAGCAGGGCGATTCCTGCGCCGGTCGAAAATCCCGCAATCGCAATCTCTTTCACCGAGTTTTCCATTATTATATATGCCCGGTTGACCGAATGGTACCAGTCGATCCATTCCCTTTTCGCCAGGTCCTCCGGCGCCGTACCGTGTCCCCTGAGGCGCGCACCGTAGACGTTGTAACCCTTTTTATAGAGGTATTCGCCGATAACCCTTATCTCTTCCGGCGCAGCCATGTATCCGTGAACGAGGATTATCCCCCGTTTTCTGCTGAAGGGCCTTTTCAGAAAGAAGGGGCGCCCGATCTCCCGGGGCTTCGATTCGCCGGGGATGCCGTATTTTTCGTAATCCTGCTCGAACATCGCCCTGTCGAGGTTGAGGAACCTGTTCCGGATTATTTTCCTGTGGCGCCTTGCCGGGGTCATCATTGTCTTGTGCAGGACCTTCATGACCTCATTGAGGGGCTCCACTTCGTTCTTTAAAACGGCCACGATATTGTCCCTTCTGATCCGGTGGAACTGGTACGGCATGTCGAAACGGCCCCTGTCTTTTATAATGGTCCCCTTTTCGACCCTCACCAGGCCGTCTTCCAGGGCCGCCTGGATGAAGCTGGTGTATTTATCGTGTTCGTCGTCGGTGATCAGGTGAAACTGGTTTTTATTCATGCTCGAATGGATGTTCGCCATTTTCTTTTCCTTGATCCCCTCGATCGCGACGAATGCCCTGTTTTTCAGCTCCTTTTCAGAAATCCTGCTCCGCGGGTCCATGGTCAGAAAGTACGCGAAGATATGGTCGTGGTTGAGCGTGGTCATTCCGTATATGCCGTCCATGTAGCTGAACATCAGCTTGAGGCTCGCTTTCTTCAGGGAAAGGTCTTTTTTCAGCTCTTTCAATTCCAGGTAGCGTTTTGTCGAGGGGATGAACTTTGCGGCTTTGCTGTACCGGAAAAGATAGTCGCGCGCGTAAATGCCCTCGCCGAAATTGATGTCGATATCGACGCCGTCGGCGATCATCGTGGTCTCGACCTCGAGCTCCTCCTCGAACCGATCGGACATCTTCCCGAGGAGCCTTTCGGCGATTTTCGTGATGGCGTTCTTGTGGGCCCGTATCGGATAGTAGGTGATGTTAACCGGAACGACGACGGTCTGCTGCGAGATGACCTTTTTAACGTCCTTGTCGGGGATGCCGAAATACGACAGGTATTCCCTGAGCTCCACGATGCGCCCGTGGGTGTGGAAATATTCGATTCTTTCCCGATAGAACTGCGAGAGCAGGGCCAGCCTCGCGGAGCCCGTGTGCGGAGGGCGCCTGATGCCGGAATTATAGATCATGTACTTCCCTTTTTCGATGATCTTCTTGTCCTTCAGCATCTGGCCCTCGGGGAATATCACGCAGGGCATTTCTCCGGTGAGGAGGTTTCTCAGAAAAATCCTGTCCCTGTCGGGATCGTTGGTCGATATTGCGCCCAGCTTTCCCATGAGCTCGCCGAACTTGCCGTGGAAGAACGAATGGTGGGCGAGAGATATGGGATACCTGCCGGTTTTTTTTCTCAGGATATACGGGAAAAAGACCGTCTCCATCCTGGTGAAGTGGTTAATGACGAACAGTACCGGCTGGTCCGGTACGTCTTCCAGACCGTGAAGCCGTATGTCTGCGCCGGACGCCTTGAATATGCCGTCAAGGGCGACTGATAGCGTTTTCAGGAGCCACTGGGGTGTTTCCATTAAATCTCTCCCTTCTTGATTGGGGTAGTTTAATACCTGCCGTCAAAATAGTCCATCAAAATCTTGCGGTGGTCGAATGCGATATTATCCGGCAGCGTTTCCCTGGTGAAAATACCGGCCTCCCTCGCGTCGTCGGCCGCTCTCGGCGTGCCGGTTGCGCGCGCGATGAATACCGTGGTGATGGTGTGCCTGCGCGGGTCCCTGGAAGGGTCGGAGTAGGAATGGAACTGCCTGACGAGCTCGACACTGAGAGAGGTCTCCTCCAGCGCCTCCCTTGCGGCCGCGTCTTCGAGGGATTCGCCGTAATCGACAAATCCTCCGGGAATCGCCCACCCGTATGGCGGATTCTTTCTTGATATCATCACGATCGCGGTTCCCGGGCCCTGTCGGTCTCCCGGCTGATCGATTTCGATGATGATGTCGACCGTTGGCACGGGGTTGCGGTATTCATTGGTCATTTCGCGGCCGCCTTAAGGTATTTGATCAGGGTGACTTCGTTTCCCTTGTCATTGTAAGATATTTCGTCAAATGCGTTTTTAACCATCTGGATTCCGACCCCGTGGTAGGTTTCTGCCAGGCCGTCGCTGAAATTTTCCGAGGCGACTGACACGTAGTCTTTCCAGTTGAATCCCTTGCCCTGGTCGGCAATGGTATATGCTACTTTTCTGTCGTCAAGCGTGTAGGTTATGAACACCTTTTTGTCCCTTTTATCGGGCTCGTCGCCCCTCTGCAGCAGGACCTCGAGGTAGTTCAAGTCGGCTCTTTTAAGCTTTGTCTTCGTCTCATAGTCGATTTCCAGATTGCCGTGCTCTATTGCGTTGATGAGCATCTCCTGCAGCGCTATCTGGATGAGCAGGATTTCACTGTGGCCAATCTTTCCTTCGAGGTTTCTGGTCAGCCTGTGGCAAAATAGGATGAGATATGAAACGCTGTTGTCCATCTCATATGAAGATTCTTCTCGCTTCAACCACCTGTTGGTGATATAGTCGCTGCCGAGCAGCCTGCCGGTCGCAAGAATGTTCTTCAGTTTGCCGTCGGCGACGATGGGTATGAGTTTAATATATATGGATTTGTTCTCCTGGTATCCAGGGAGTTTTATCGGCAGGATGAAATCCGAGCTTCTCATCCTGAAGACCTCGTTCAGGTTGTCCAGGATGACCTTTCTGAAAAAAAGATTGCTGCCGGGTTCAGGCAGGTTGAATATTTCCCTGAACGGCTTTCCAGCCGCGCTTTCCATGCAGATGCCGAGGGTCCTGGCGAAGGCCCTGTTGATGTTCCTGATGATCCCGAACTCATCGAGCAACAGCATCAGGTCGTTTACGTTTTCGGACATGAGGGAAAGAAAATCCATTTCCTCGACGACCTTGCGCTTCTCCCTGTCGTATGCCGAACCCGCCTTTTTAATGACCGCCATGTATGCCGAAATAAAGAAAACCGTTATGAGGAAAAATACAAGGATGCGCAGTTCGCGAGGAGCCCTGTTGAGGAATAAAAGTGAAGCAACGGCATGTGCGGCGGTGCAGGCAAAAAAGAGCAGTATGGTCGCGAGCGGGATTTTTTTTCTGATCAGCCTGTCGGCCTCTTCAGGGATGGATTTCGTCTCTCTCAGCATAATGATTCGTGACGCGTCCGAATTATCAGGATAGACTCGTGAAGGCGTTTTTTCAAGTAAATATTTTTATCAATTGACATGGTCCTTCGGATATGTTATGTGACATAAGAGTAGTTGCAAGAAACAATTATGGATGCGCCCCTGACAGCGGTTGTGCCTGATGAAGCGAGTTTGTTTCATTACAGATAGAAAAGATTTTTTCCCCGCAGCCTGTTACGAAGGGGATTTCGACTTCTCATTCATCCCCCCGTCTTCATGGGTTGACGGCGGATTCTCCTCTTCAGGGATGCCCTCCCCGGATTATTGCATAATCGACAGCGCCTGCGTGTCCGCGAACCTTGAACCCATCCTGAAATCGATGGGGACCGATCCGTATACCATATGTTTGATAGACGCCATGGATGATGATCTCAGGTCGGTCCTTGTCAGGAACGGCGTGACTGACGTTATCGATCCGAACCAGAGACGGGACCTCGTTACATATATAGAGACACTCGAAGACAGGCACATGGGCATGTCTGGAAACATCGTGGTGCTCGACGATGATGAGGTTCACCGTCGGGCCATACGGAACATCGTAAGCCGGTTCGGCTACCGGGTCCTTTACGCGGACAGGGCCGAAACGATGATCGAGCTGATGCAGAAGCCTAATCTCCAGTTCGTTCTGGTCAACCTCGGGATAGACGCGTGCGAGCTGAATGAATTCCTGAGACACCATTCCATCCGGGTCGAAATGCGCTCGACTCCCGTGATCGCGTACAGGGACATGTCGTCCGGGCTGTATATTCACGAGGTCCTGCGCGGTCTCAACAGGCTGACCCGGTTCATTCTGAGCCCGGACGAGCTTTACGGGTTTCTGGTCGATATCATGTTCAAGAAAGACATCATGCCACTGCTTGACGGGCTCAATTATTCGGTCGATTACAAGTCTTCCTCCCATTATGCTCAGGAGCCGCTGAAGAGGATTTACTATATCAACGAGGGCGAGCTTTTCAGGGGAGAGAATATCCTCAGAAGCGAAAATCTCGACCGGATCGAGGGGGTCCTGTCGCTGATCAACAAGTCCCTCTCCAGGGTCAGGGGACTCAAGTGGCTGCGCCGCGACGTCTCCAGGGCCGATTTCACTACCTGCGGAGCGGGTGTCTGAGATCGACATCCCCCTTGACCATTTTATCTATTACCTGTATCGTGATCTTCTGCCGTATTCTTTCGGCGCTGTCCGCAGGGTAGCAGGGCCGCGATTCGCTGTGGCATGACAAGCACAGTTTCTCCCTTTTTTTCAGGTGGCTGTCGACGATTCCCAGTATCGGATACATCCCTTTTTTGATCGCTTTCATGTAGGCGCTCTCCCTGTCGATGTAATCGACATGCACGCTGGTCTCGTGATAATCGCTGCCCGGGCCATGGCAGGCTTCGCATCCGACGCTTTCATCCCTCGTTTTGGCGTTTTTGCCTCCACCGGTAGTATGGCACTGCAGGCAGGCCGGGTCTT
>ERZ795055.1791-NODE-1791-length-16943-cov-8.979808_pt1 | contig 16943 bp, 14 predicted proteins | sample MGYA00375139_ERZ795055 | MGnify/ENA primary metagenome ERZ795055 (study PRJEB30184, sample SAMN05720283) | anaerobic digester metagenome | isolation source: active sludge of municipal wastewater-treating anaerobic digesters | place: USA | collected 2015-01-23 ... | reverse complement strand
TATCCCCCGCCTTCACAGCTCTGGTCGATATTCTTTAAGGCATCCTGGAGTCCGCTGCCCGCGGCAAACTCGCGCTCGCGTTCAATCACTTTTTTGGCATCTTCAATGATGGTTGAAACGGTCTTCTCAGATCCCGTTACCGGAATGAGGTGATCAATCCGGTAAAGAAGGTGGGTGCTGTCCAGCTCGGCAAACATCTGCCCCCGGATCAGTTCCATATGGAGGATTTTACCCGTTGTCCCGGTCTTCGGATAACGGACCCTGTCTCCAAGAGATATCTTTTCCGCTGACATAAGGGAGATTTTAGTATCCGGGATCGATATATTTTTCTTGCGGGCCGAACCGGTGTTTCAGGAAAAAAAAGTGATGCCGTTACGAAATAACCGCTCCCTGCACTACGGCGGATTCGGGCACATCATACTGCTTTCCGGTACCCGACAGGGTATATTTTCCCGTAGTTTTCACATCAAGGGAATTTCCCGTTGTGGCATAGGGAACAATAAACTCCCCGTTCACGCTTGCCTGCCGGTACAGGAAGGTCCGGCCCGTATTTGTCACCACCGGGACCTCGATGATACCCTCCCCCTTGATGCGGGCTCCTTTCACATACTCGAAGATTTTTACATACCTGACATCCGCGACAGAGGAGCCGAAAACATTATTCGGGGATTCGTGGACGAGCCGGTAATGCTGTAGTGCAGGTACCGTATCGATCGGGTGGACAATATCCGTGCTGGCCTCCGGGTTCAGTACCGCTGCATGATACCCCGGCAGGGCCCTGAGGTTATACTGGTCAGCCCGGATCTTTGCCTCCGTGGCATTGGCGATCTTCTCAGCGGTTATTGCAACCGGGTATGCGACATTGGTGACCGAGGAATCTGCATATTCGATATAGCGTACCTGTGATGGTGTTGCCAGCGATCCGTCGAAGTTATGGAGACGGGAAATCGTTGTCATATAATATGCCTGTTTATTCAGCCGGGCAAGGTCATAGCTGTCGGGATTATTGGCATTCGGTATCAACAGCATCATCTGGTAAGGCTCCGTAGCGAGTGTTGCATTGTCCCACGTGGACATAGCCCAGAATTTTCCGGTATCCATCTCGATGTCCGTAACAACATAGCGGGTCCCGAGGTGGTCAAGAATCGCGTTTGCCCGGTCTTCAGACGTTGACATGAAATAGGCAGCCGCTCCAAAGGGACCAGCCACGCCCTGCTGGAATGGGTTTGCATTGGGGATGCGTTTTGCAATGTAGGTTATCAGGTGCCCGTAGTCCCACCATGACATGATACCGTAGGATCCGGCAGGATACTCAAATGATTTCTGGTCATAAATCCTGAGGTAATCGACACCGGTTTCGGGAGTATCATTACCCATCCATTCCATGGATTCCCGCCAGTCAGCGTTCATCTGGGTCGGATTAGCCAGCGCATTCGTGTAACTGTAAGATACCGAAGTGAATGCAAAGAGCAGGGAAAGGCAGACGGCGATAAAAATAACCACCAGCAGGGGAACATTTGTCTCCCCCCGATGGGTTACTTTTTTCTGGGTCTTTTTCTGTTTTTTTGTTTGTGATCCTGTACCCGATACATTCTCTTTTAAGTTCCCGCCCTCCTCCTGGGAGGAGAGCAGACGCCGGATATCCCGCGAGCCCCGTGAAAACAGATACGTGACACAGACCGCAGCGAGCAGGGCGACGTTGATTGCCAGGTAATACTCGTACCTGACATGCTGCCAGGTGGAAAAAAACATGACAATGGACCAGATCAGGGCGAAAATCTGCTCCGGGTGTTCGTTGCGGATATTTTTATAGATCATGACCAGAATTCCGCCGCCCATCAGGAGAAGACCGTAATTAAAGGTCATCCATGCCAGATCCGGCGCCCAGCCCCGGGCTTCCTGGACCGTATTGGTAACCGGCGCCTGGCCGAAGAACGAGAACAGGTCATAAATCAGGAGCGTGTATAAGTCCGGGATCGCTATATACAAAAATACCGCAAAGATGAGGCCGCATCCCGCAAGTGCAGCCGGATAAAAATATTTTTCTTTTTCTTTGAGAAAAAGCTGCAGCAGGTATAAAAAGCCCGTTCCCAGGATCATCCCAAGATAGGCAAAAATGTGTCCTACTGAGTAGGTCGACAGGTCAATCCCTGAGTTTTTCAGACCGAAAGCCAGCAGGCCGATAATGGCAATGACAAAGACGGTTATATTGATAAGAAGGAGGTATTCGCTCGTCCTGCCACGATATACATCGATCGTAAACTGGACAACGGTGAATATCCCGGCAATCATGGCGAAAAGGATCATTGTCGGCATCGTAAAGAGGCCAAGGAGGTATGCAACCCCTGCCAGACTGGATATCAGGAGCAGAGACCTGTAGGAACCTGGATTTTTCAGTTCGACGGAGGTTCCTTTCTCTGACAGAATTGCGTACATGTAAAAAAGGCAGAAAAGAGTTGAAAAAAGGACTTCTGCGATATGGTGGTCCATATACCCGTAGAGAGACCGGTAAAAGAACTGGCCGGTGACTACCGCGGTAAACCCTGAAGCAAGAATACCGGTTTTCCAGTCCCCGCAGGTTTTTCCCACAAAGTACATGATTGCAATGATTGCAGCAGCCATGAGTGGCGGTATCACAAGACCCACACTGATGATCTCCGTCCGTGTTGCAGCACCCGTGATGAGACAGCAGATAGCGATAACGGTGGGAAACAGCGGACCCCAGTAAATAGACGTTCCATACGGGTACTGGGTCATGGCATCAAACCAGCCATAATTCGGGAAATTTGCAAGGATCTGCTCCACTTGTCGTAAGTTATACAGCGGGTCGTCACTCGCAACTAGTGTCAGGACATCGGTATTCCCCATCGTGAGCATGGGGAGCAGGCGGAGCCAGAGAGCAAAGAGGGAAAAAAATGATATAAGGACGACGATTGTATAGAAATGTCGGTTTTTATAATCCAGTGATGTCATGAGACCAACCTTTTGTGGTTAGTACGTTTCAGCTGAGACCATTAATAAATTTGGATGATTGCATCAGACGAGATTTTTTAGAAGTTCCTCGAATTGCCCGGCCTTTTTCTTCCAGCTGTATGTTTCAAGATTAATGGTAAAGGTACGGGGGTTATTCATCAATGATTGTATTTGTGCAATGTACTCCTCCTGATTTCTATAGACAAAGAGGTTCGGTCCCCCGATACTGGCCACATCGGGGATAGGTTTCATGACAATTGGTTTACCGCATGCGGAATATTCGAAAAATTTATTCGGAAGGGCAATCTCCCCCCATTGCGGGGGTGAGAGGGGGATGGTACAGGCATCCATGCAGGCAATATACCGGGGGAGTTCCTCATACGGTTTGGTGCCGGTGAAAATGACCCGATCTGAAATACCCAGTTCTTCTGTAAGGTTTTCAAGTTCTTTTTGGTAACCGGTAAACAGCGACCCGCCAACAATGAGAAGCCTGGTCCCGGCGCGATAGCGGATCAGGTCCGGGAGTGCACGGATCATATCGTCAATGGCATACCAGCGTTCCACACTTCCCGAGAACCCTATCACAAACTCATCGGGCGCGATCCCAAGTTCAGCGCGTGTCTCATCGCCATTCATCGGCCTGAACAGGTCCGTGTCAACACCATTCGTGATCAAACCCGCCGTAAAGCCCAGTCCCTTCAGTTTCTCAACGAGCGATGGGGAGACGGTGGTTATCCGGTCGCTGTCGGACAAATTCCGCTTCGTGATTTCCCATACACTTTTTCTGACAAGGTTCTGCAGGAACCGGCTCTTTACATAGGCAGCCGCGGAATCGGGGAACCAGTCCTTGAGATCGAAGACCACCGGGATGGCATGGCGTTTTGCTGCGTGAATCACCGCGGAACCTGCAAGTACATTGGCTGCGACAACAACCTCAATTCCCCGCTCACGGATGATTTTATCGAAGATAGAGAATTGATAGGGTGCATTGAGAGTATAGTGCAGGAGCGGGTTTTTCAACGGGAGCAGGGTGGCCTCCTCAACGATGAGGCGGGTTGGGCGTGCGTTTCCGCGACTGACATGGAAATGGGCAACATGCACTTCATGACGCTTCGCCAGTTCCTCAAAGATGTAATGGTGGCGGGACGGTATCGGGTGGTGGATATAATCCTGCGTGGAAACAAGGAGGATCTTCATGCGTTACACGGATCCCTGAATTCAGCCTTCTCTTTCGGATTTTTGGGAATTATTTTTTCCTGGATTTGGCCATCGCCTGAGGCAGATCTTTCATTCTGGCCGGGGTACCGACAGCCATCATATGATCGGGAACATCGCGGGTTACAATAGAACCGGCCGCAACGAATGCCCCCTCGCCGATACAGACGCCGGGAAGGATCGTTGCATTCGCCCCGATCGCAGCTCCGGTTTTTACAACGGGCCCCTCGAGAGATCCCGAAGGAGGGTACCGGTCGTTGGTAAGTACCGCATTCGGCCCGATAAACACGTGATCGCCGATAGTTGTATTGGTTGGGATGTAAACCATGGTCTGCAGGCTCACGTCGTTGCCGATAGTGGTATTGCCGTCAATGACGGTTGCAGTTCCGATGGCGGTCCTGTCACCGATACGGGTCTTCTCCCGGATCAGGGTATTATGGCCACTCTGAAAATTGTCGCCGATAATGACATCACAGTAGATAATGGTGCCCGACCTGAGCACGGCATGATGACCAATAGTTGTACCAGAAAAACCGGTCTTTCCTAGGTTTTCCCGGGAGGGAAATCCAATCGTGACCGGTTCGAAGACCTGTGCACCTTCACCGAGTACATTCTTACCGTATTCTTTCATTCCACCGTCACGCTCTTTGCAAGATTTCGTGGCTTGTCAACATCGCGCCCGAGAGCCACCGCAGTATGGTACGCGAGGAGTTGTTCGATAACAAGGCTGGTGAGGATTTGGACGAACAATGGTGTTTTGGGGACCGCAATAAAACTATCAACAATCTCCGGTAGTTCCCTGTCTCCGGTCGCCCCGATTGCGATGACCGGCGCCCCGCGTGCTTTCACCTCCTTGATATTGGAGATCATAACGCTGTAGGTATCCCCGGGCAAACAGAGTGCAATGACCGGCGTTTCCGGACTGAGCAATGCCAACGGACCATGTTTGAGTTCCCCCGCTGCATACCCTTCGGCATGGATGTAGGCGATCTCCTTCATCTTCAGTGCCCCTTCAAGGGAGACCGGGTAGAATGGACCGCGGCCAACATAGAAAATACTCTGTGCGTTTTTGCATGCGGTCACAGCATCGCTGATATCCATGAGAAGCACCTCCTCGATTGCTTTATGGGCCTGCAGAAGTAAGTCATCAAAATTCGTATCAGAGATACTGTTGACAATCTGCATCAGGATCGCGAGTTGCGCGACAAATGATTTGGTTGCTGCCACGCTGATTTCAGGTCCGGCTCGCATAAACAGGGTAATATCAGCAATCCTTGTAACACTGCTTCCCAGGACATTGGTGATCGCAAGTGTTGAACAACCGATTGACCTGGCATACTTCAGTGCAGCAAGGGTGTCGGCAGTTTCTCCCGATTGAGTAATGCCGATAACAAGTTCATTGAGCGGTGGTGGGAAGTATTTGAACTCAGAGGCATACTCCAGCCTGGCAGGAATACCACAGGTTTCTTCAAGAAGGTACTTAAAGATAAGGCCTGTGTGGTATGAAGATCCGCATGCAACCAGGATAACCGATTTTGCACGAAGTACTGTCTCAGGCAGGTTGCGGCGGTTAACTGAACGGATCGTATTGTAGAACGCCTGTGGCTGCTCGTATATCTCCTTGAGCATATAGTGAGTGAATCCTCCTTTACGGACATCTTCCAGTGACCAGTCGATAAGTTCGATCGGTCTGGAAACGATCTTCCCTTCATGGAATATTTCGATCTTTTCCTTTGAGAGAGAAACCATATCCCCGTCTTCAAGAAAAATTGCCCGTTCCGTGAATTCGATGACCGGTGTCATGTCAGAGGCAGCAAAAAATTCCCCGTCACCCACTCCTATGACAAGCGGACTCGCGTTCCGGGCTGCGATAATCCGGTCCTCACCAACGGTTATAACAAGAATGGCATACGATCCCTCCAGTTTCGGGATAACCGCCTGGACCGCAGGGAGTATGTCCGGTTTTTTTGCATATTCTTCTTCAATGAGGTGAACGATCACCTCGGTGTCTGTCTCCGAGCGAAACAGGTGTCCCCTCGACTGCAGTTCCCGCCTGAGTTCGGCATAGTTTTCAATGATACCGTTATGAACAACCGCTATCTGCCCGGAACAGTCTGTGTGGGGGTGGGCATTCCTGTCATTCGGTACCCCGTGTGTTGCCCACCTCGTGTGCCCGATACCAATCTTTCCTTTCAGACGGGATGCTGTATCGCCATTTTCGGATATCCGACCCTGGTGTTTGTCAAGATCGATCCCCTGTGCCAGCGTTGCCACTCCAAACGAATCGTAGCCACGGTACTCGAGTTTTTTAAGACCCTCGATTATCAGCGGTGCGGCTTCCCTTCTGCCAATATACCCAACGATACCACACACGTCATATCACCATAGATCCATCCGGTATGTTACTGGAAGAGATGCAGTCCTGCCCTTCAATGGTCACATTGTTGCCGACAATACATTTTTTGTATACCGTGAATGGACCGTTTGCCACGTTATCCCCGAGGATTGCACCGAATTCTGACCTGATGGAACACCCTTCGATATCTGTCTGACCGGATGCCTTAAAAACAGATGTGTGATCCGCAAGCGTACATCGTTCGCCTATGACGGTTTCGAAAATACGGGAATGTGAACCGATTGAAGTATCATCCATGACAATGACATCTCCTATGAGGGTAAAAGGCTCGATATTCACTCGTGAACCGATGCTGGTATTGGGCATGATACAGCAATTCGGCCCGATGGTGCAGTCATTGCCAATAACGACCGGGCCGGTGATAACCGTATTCGGCCCGATTGTTGTCCCCTTTCCGATCAGCACCAGCCCATTGATAATTGTCTGTCTGCTGATGACACCCTCCCTTTTTACCTGGTGCAGGCCGCTCAGGAGACGCCGGTTCATTTTCAATAAATCCCACGGGAATATGGCATCCTGCCAGTCGTCTGCCGGCACTGCCCGGATCTGCTGCCCGGCACGGATCATCATTGAAATCGCATCAGTGATGTTAGGTGTCTGTATACGGGAAAAAAAATCCTGTTTAAAGGAATAAATACCGGTACTCACCAGGAAACTCGGGGCATGTGAAGGTTTTTCAACGATCTCGGTTACGATGCCGTTATTCATGAGAACAACACCGAAATTGGAGGGATTCGGATGCTCTTTTACGAGCATCGCGTTTGGGATATCCTTGATCTTCGCTATCGATTGCGGATCAATATAATTGTCACCAGCAAGGACGAGGAAGTCCCCGGTGATCTTCGATTCCGCACACTGAAGGGCATGAGCGGTGCCAAGCGGTTTATTCTGGACCACCACTTCGAGAGGTATTTCGAGTCCGTTCAGGAACCTTATTACCTGCTCTTTCCTGTATCCAACAACAACAACAATATCCCGTATCCCGTTTTTCAGGAGTGCGTCGATTGCATACTCAATAATCGGATGGTTTGCAACCGGGATCATTACTTTTGGCCTGTTTCTTGTGAGCGGCCCGACGCGTTTTCCTTCACCTGCTGCTAGAATGACTGCCTGCATTTTCCCTCCCCTCTACTGGATGATTGCATTATCTCCGATACACCCGTGAATGAATGAATGTGGTGCAAACTGGGCATTACTTCCTATAACGGCACCAACATTGATGGAACAGTTGATCCCGAACTGAACATTATCCCCGATAACCGCCCCGAATTTTTTTCTTCGCGTATCTTTTCCGCATATCCTGACATTTGCGTGGTCATTTCTGAGATTCGCACCTTTGGTGCCCGCACCGAAGTTGCAGTTACTCCCGATAACCGAATCCCCGAGGTAATTGAAGTGGGGGATTTTTGTTCCCGGCATGATAATGGAGTTCTTTATCTCTGTGCAGTGCCCGATGTGACAGTCGTTACCAATGCTGGTCGAACCCCTGATATACGCATGGGGGCCAATGCGGCAGTTTTTCCCGATTATACAGGGACCTTCGATATAGGTACCTGACCGGATTATGCTTCCCTCGCCGATAACAACGGAACCGTGAATCGTTATCCCTTCCTCAAGGGTCCCTGCATTTCTTTCAGTGATCCGGGTCATGAGTGCAGCATTGGCATCAAGCATATCCCAGGGGTGGCCGACATCCATCCAGTACGACAGAGTGTATGATCCAAGGCTCCTTTCAGCAATCAGCCCGGCAAGAGCATCCGTGAGCTCAAGTTCTCCCCGGGGCGATGGTTTGACCCTGTCGAGATCATCAAAAATATCCGCAGAGAAAAGATATGCCCCGGCATTGATCCGGGTGGATTTTGGGTTTGTTGATTTCTCTTCAAGCGATACAATCCGATCTCCTTCGACAAGAACAACGCCATAATCCTCCGGGTGATCGGTCGTAGTGGTACCCATGCAGGGAGGTTTGCATGTACAGAACTCCGCGATATCAGCACTTTTAAGTATCATATCCCCGTTCATAAGCAGGAACGGCTCAGTTACCAGATCCCTGACGGATCTGACAGCATCCGCGGTCCCACGCTGCTTGTACTGCGTTACATATGTGACGTTAATGCCGAATCCGGATCCATCCCCAAAATGCCTGCGGATCTCCCGCTCACCATATCCCACCACGATGATGAAATCCGTAATTCCGGCATCCCGTGTGGCCAGGATGAGGTGTTCCATCATCGGGCGGTTCGCCAGAGGGAGCATCACCTTCGGGCGGTTCGCCGTAAGGGGGCGCATACGCTTTCCTTCCCCTGCGGCGAGAACGACACATTCCATATCTACACCTCATCCTGCAACATTTAAGCAATTTTCCCCTTATTGATGCAATCTTTTCCCTTTGAAAGGAGAGTTTTCGCTTTCGCGAGTGTTTTTCCCTCAGCAGTTATGCGGATTTTCGGCTCTGTGCCACTAGCCCGGATCAGGCACCAGCCGTCTTCATCCGCAATGCGGATACCGTCCGTTGGGCTGGAAGCGCCAAGCCGGCTCATGATCTCCCGTGCAGTTTCGCTGATAACCGATTCTCTCAGGAGATGATACTTGGGAATCTCATCGATCTCTTTGGCAATATCCCACTCAGAAGACATCTCGCAGAAAAGAGCAGCTGCAAAAGGGCCATCGGGACAGAGAGAGATTTTCGGGAAGATCCAGGCTCCTGAGGGCTCCCCCCCGAAATCTCCCCAGGTCAGGAGTTCTTCTGAAACATACGCATCGCCAACCGGTGTTCTTTGCACCTCGGCACAGTCTTCAATAATCATCGAAGCATCACTGGTGGTCACAACGTGTCTGGCGCCGAGATATCGGGCGAAGAGCACGAGTAAATGATCCCCGCTGATATACCTTCCTTTGTTATCGAACGCCATCATACGATCGGCATCCCCGTCATGGACAACTGCACACCGGGCACCGGTCTTTTTCACCATCTTCCCGATATACCCCAGATGCTCTTCCAAAGGTTCAGACGGACGGGAGAAATAGCCCGTGGGATTACAATTGATACAGGCAACCGTTATCCCGGCATCGGAAAGAAGCGAGGGTGTGAGCAGACACCCTGCACCGTTACCGCAGTCCAGAATCACAGAGCTGCCCGCTTTGATCTGAACCCTGTCCAGTATCGCGTTTTTATGGGGGGTAATGGCATCAAATGTCTGTTCACTCCCCTGATGTTTCCAGTCAGTCCAGTGGTGGGTATTGAGTATTGATTCCATCTGGGCCTGCTGTGACCTTGTGAACGATGAACCATCCCTGTTAAAAAGTTTCAATCCATTATATTCTTCCGGGTTATGCGACGCAGTGATCATGCACCCGGCCTGAGCGGTACGGGTACTGAAAGCAACGGTGGGCGTGGGAACGATACCTGCATTCCTTGCGGATCCGCCGGACCCGATAATACCCGATATCAGCAGGTGTGCGAGCACAGGACTGGTTGTCCGGGTATCCATACCGACAACAATGGCTGGAGATTGGGAAGCAAGCGCCGAGCCGATTTTTAACGCCGTATCTGCCAGTGTTTGATCAAATTTCCTCCGAATTCCCGACGACCCGAACAGCATGCAGGAATATTAACGGTCTGTCTAAAAAGAGTTTTATCTTCGAAAGCAACGGGAATTGATGCCCGTGAGGATCTCACGAAGACCTGCCGTACGGGCACCATTGTCCGAGCGTATGTAACCGTGACACGCCTGCCGCAGATGGCCCGATACAGAGAACCTGTGTTTTCTTCTGATACTGTTCAATCAGATCTCCGGTACCCGGGGTAACCAGCCCCTCGCCGTTGATAAGAATCACGTCTGCGTATTCAGGATCTGAAAGGATCATTCCTCTGAACTGGTGCTCGATCTCCGGCAGGCTTCCGATACAGTAGATCCTCTTTCCCCCAAGCTCCCGTTTGAGCTCTTCCAGACAGGGTGCGTGAGATGACTCCCTGCATGCATGGAGTACCCGCGAAAGACAGAAAAAGCCCGTGACAACATTTACGATTGCCAGCGCCGCGCTCCTCGTAGATGGGGTGTTAAGCGGGGCATCGTACATAAATGAGATTTTTGTTCGTGCCCTTATGGGATCGAAGGTGACAAAATCTGCGGTTCTCCCGCCGAACGATGCAAACATGCAGGCGCCTTTTTCAAACTGGCAGTTCCTGCAGGAAGGGTTTACATCAAGAAGGACCCCCTCTTCCCCGCACCCGCCATGTTCAAGGATACCTTTCATTTTTATTACAGATTCCCGGATTATGTCCATGGTTTTATGTCCCCTCCTGTTTCAAAAGAACGACCCTGGCTGGTGAACCGTCAAGCCCTGCAAACCGCAGAGGCAGGGCTACCAGCTCATAATCTCCTTCCTGCACACCAGACAGGTCAAGTAATTCAATAATGATACATCCGTTTCCCAGCAGCAGGCGGTGAACGGAACCGTCACCGGAATACGATTCAATGGAGGGGGAATCGATGCCAATACACTCGATCCCGGTATCCGTGATCATGTATGCAGCATCATACGACAGGGAAGGATAATTTTCGGTAAAGGTATCCCTGCCGGAAAAAATCGTTTTGAGGAGAAGGCGCCTGACCCCGTCGAGTCTTCCCTCTAAATGTTCTGCGGTGATGAGTGTACCAAAACGGCTCACATCGATAACACGGCATCTCCCGATAACCCTGCTCAGGGGAATCGTATCAATCGTTTCACCGGAATTGATATAATGTGCCGGGGCATCGATATGGGTACCGGTATGAGAACTCATGTGCAGGTCACTGATCAGGTACCGGCCCTGAGCTGCCTGGTGAAAAGACGGGATACTGTCTCCCTTGTATACAAGCATGCCGTTGACAAGGGGGCGTGTCACATCGATTATTTTCATGAGATTCTTCTCTCCCACCCGTGGTGCCCGATGAGGGGAACAAACCTGACCGCTCCATGCGACTCCTGGAGCAATGATCCCCCCTCTTTATGAAGGGTGATCAGGTCCTGGACATCGCGTCCCCCGATCGGAAGGACAAGGGTTCCCCCATCAGCCAGTTGTCTGATAAGCGGCGGGGGTATTTCCGGGGTAGCTGCTGTAACGATGATCCCGTTATAGGGAGCATTTTTTGGGTATCCGAGAGTGCCATCGCCTTCGATAACAATGACGTTATCGATACCGACATATTCCAGATTTGTTCTGGCCAGGTCCGCCATTGGTGTGATGCGCTCGATGGTAGTCAGCCTTCGCACGAGCCGGGAAAGAATCGCTGCCTGGTACCCGCTTCCCGCCCCAATCTCAAGCACCGTATCGGTGGCTTTTGGGTGGAGCAGTTCTGTCATCAGTGCCACGATATAAGGCTGGGAAATGGTCTGCCCGCTGCCGATGGGAAGCGGGTTGTCATCATATGCTGCACGATCGTACGGGGGAGGAATGAAAAGATGTCTGGGTATTTCCAGCATTGCGGCAATGACCCGCGGGTCACGGATGCCCCGGGCTGCAATCTGGCGTTCTACCATCGTTTTTCGTTCATCTGCCCGGGGGTAGGGTGGCATACATCTCTTCAGAATCCTGCTTTTTCCGCTACATCGACGGATGCATCGATCTGCTGCTGCAGGGCCTCGGGAAGCCCGCTGATCTTCACGTCAAGAAAACCCCTGATGATTGTTGCCGTTGCCTCGTCTTCGTCAAGCCCTCGTGACATCAGGTACTCGATCTCGTCCTTGGCAAGTTTGCCGACCGCCGCTTCGTGGGAGAGTTCTGTACCGACAACCGACCCCTCGATCTCCGGGATTGCGTAAATTACCCCGTCCTGCAGGATCAGCCCTTTGCATTCGAGATGCCCCCTTGTGCCGGCAACCTTGCCATTGATATGGCCCCGGGAAATGATTGTGCCCCCCTTCGTTATCGCACGGGTAATAAGTTCGGCACTTGCACCGGGGGCTTCAAGGACTGCCCGGGAACCGAGATCCATGTGGGATCCTGGCGTTGATATGACGATACTGCTGAACCGGGCAACAGAATTTGCCCCCGTTAGGTTTGCTGTCGGGTACATCTGTACCTTTTTTACCGGTTGCATGCAGACATAATTGGAAAGGAAAATACCATTTTCCTCAACAATGGAGGCACTTCTCGGGTAGACCTCAATGTTCTCGCTCCAGTTATGAATCATGGTAAAGCTGATCTTGGCATTCTTTTTTACATAGAACTCAGAAACCCCGTAATGGGCACCACCCTCGCCGACATGTTCCCCGCTCGTGCACCCGGAAATGATATGGAGTTCTGATCCCTCTTCAGCGATGATAATATTATGCACATGCTGGATCTGTTCTCTTCCGAGGAAGAGGCATGCCTGGATCGGGAAAATGTTGTTTGATCCTTTATGCGCAATAATTACGTATCCCTTGGGTTCTTTCTGGGCTGCAACGTATTTTGTGATCTCATCTTTTTCCGGTGAGACAACATTCCACGCATATTCTTTCAGCCCGTTATATTTCTCCATTGCTTTCTTGTAGGACAGGATCTCAATGCCTTCCTGTCCGCATTCTGCGTGGACGATATCCTGATCCATCTGGAGGTAGCTGCCGCACCGGTTTTTCATGGTGAGGTCGATGCCCGACTGTGCAAGACGATTCTGATCGGCCTTTGACAGTTCCGGAATCACTGGTTGCGACATTCGAGACACTCCTTATACCCGCGTTGTTTGATATCCTTTAAGATCTCCCGGGGATTTCCGTGGCAACGTATCTGCCCGTCACACATCACATGTCCTTTATCCGCATCGAGATAGTCAAGAATATACCCCGTGTGCGTGATAACAAGACCGCTTTTTTTCCGTTTTGCCAGGTGCTTGTCTTTTTCCAGCAGCGCTCCGATGGTTGTTCCGATAAGAGAAATATTCTCAAGATCGACACCGCTCTCAGGTTCATCGAGCATGACGAAGTCCGGGTTCTGGATCATCAGCTGCAGCACCTCACTCCGCTTGATCTCGCCACCTGAGAATCCTTTGTTGATGTCACGTTCGAGGAATTTGTCCATGTGGACGGATTTTGCCAGTTCCGGGATGTTCTCCTTCTTCGTACGGGAAATCGCAGTCAGCATTTTTCCCAGTTTCAGGCCGGAAATCGTAGGGGGGCGCTGGAAGAGCATCCCGATACCGCGTTTTGCACGCTCGTGAGCGTGCATGGTTGTTACATCTTCTCCCTTGAAGAGGATCTTTCCCCCGGTTATAGTATAGTTGGTAAAACCCATGATGGTCATCAGGAGGGTGGTTTTACCTGACCCATTGGGGCCAAGCAGTACATGGGTCTCCCCTTCATTGATATGGAGGTTGATATCGCGCAACACTTCCTTGTCGCCGACATTCACATGAAGGTGTTCGATATGCAGCATAGTACAATCGATGAATGTATGCGATTGCTGCATTAAACATTTTTCAAGGGGACATACGTTTACCCGGTCTGGAGAACGTATGGATTACCGGACTGACCCGTCCCTGGTCTTTCAATCGCGATCCGGTTTTTACTAAAAAAATCGCGGATCGATTTATATGGAAAAACCGGGATCCGTTTTTCAGATCAAAATCGATCAGCGTTTTTTCCGGAACGGTTTTTTACCGCGATCATGATCGCGGTTGCAGTTTTAAAATCAGGATCCGATCGCAGAAAGAAAATCACAGATCGATTTTGAGATCAAAATCGCTGATCGAGTTTCGTACGAAAATCAGGATCCGATTTCGCGTTCTCTCTGTACTTTTCGTCCGGAAACGGTTTTTCGAGCGCGGATCGATTTGCAAATGAAAACCGCAGATCGATTTCGATCTCAAAATCGCCGATCGATTTCCGGATCAAAATCGGATCGTGATTTTTCCGGAACGGTTTTTGATCGCGATCGTGATTGCGATTGCAAATGCGGGAACTCTTAAACAGTTCCCGCAAGTGGATATCAAAGCTGCTCCGGCTTTTTACCTACTTTTCAAAAACGCGTCCCGGTTCTTAACAGGTAAACAGGCACCCTTTTACTTGTGTGCGGTAATGTGTACCCGGGAAAACGCGAATGAAGCCAGAGAAGGTCCATGATAAGGCGGGAAAAGCCAGGATCCGAAAAGGACCCCGGGAGGCGAAAAAACTATCCCGCTCCGATGAATCACCGGATCTCACTGCCTTCACAAACCAGATCATCTGCGGGGATTCACGGTCTGTTCTTTCTCGTATTCCGGACCGGAGCATCGACCTTATTGTTACCTCACCCCCTTATAATTTCGGACATTCCTATGCACAGGATCTCCGTGATGATACCCGCGAATGGAATGAATATTTTGAAAACCTGCTTGATGTCTGGCGCGAATGCGAGCGGGTACTCAGGCCGGGTGGCCGTATCGCTGTGAATGTTCAGCCCCTCTTCTCGGATTATATTCCAACCCATCACATCATCTCCCGCCAGCTTGCAGACCTCGGTCTTTTGTGGAAAGCGGAATTTCTCTGGGAGAAGAACAATTATAATGCCAAATACACAGCCTGGGGAAGCTGGAAATCCCCCTCGATGCCGTACATAAAATACACCTGGGAATTCATTGAAGTGTTTGCCAAAGAGACCCATAAAAAGAGCGGCAGGAGTGAGGACATCGATATCACGGGCGATGAATTCAAGGAATGGGTACTGGGCAAGTGGTCATTTCCTCCGGAGATCCGGATGAAGGATTATGACCACCCTGCCATGTTTCCAGAAGAACTTCCCCGCAGGCTGATGAAACTTTTCTCGTATAAAAACGATATCGTGCTGGATCCCTTTAACGGTGCGGGGACCAGTTCTCTCGTAGCGTATAAACTCGGGCGCCGTTTTATCGGTATTGATGTATCCCGCCAGTATTGCGACACTGCTCTTGCGCGGGTGAAAGTGGCTGCTCCGGGAATGATACAATCTCCGGGCTACCCTGCCCCGGGGCTTGTTGACATGGATGACTTATAAAAAAATGCTCATGCCGGATCTTTTCTGAATTCGTGCCTGCCTTTTCTATCTCCTGTTTTCCAGGATGTCTTTGATCCGGGAGACGGAGTCGATGATGCAGGCTGGTTTGATCGCCGATGTATCCAACGAATCCTGGCGGAACTTGCCTGTTCGCACGAGAATCCCTTTCATTCCCGCACGATGCGCCCCACCAATGTCCGTGATAATATCATCACCGATCATGGCTGCCTGTTCCGGGCGCAGGTGCATATCCTGGAGGGCGAGGCAGAAAAAAGCCGGTGAGGGTTTTCCCATAACTATCGCGGTTTTTCCGGTAGCATACTCAAGAGCTTTGACGATGGGCCCTGCAGAGAGTGAAAGCCCGTCCGCAGCCATCCAGTACCGGTCATTTTCAAGCGCGATGAGTTCCGCACCATCCATGAGGTGGCGGAATGCAGTGTTCATGGTATCGTAGGTGACCTCATTGCCAGCATCTCCGATGATAACCCAGTCTGGGCGTGCATCAGGATCGGTGGGATCTGTTTCTGCAAAGTCCCTGTTCACATCACCGGTTGAAAGGAGGTAATAGTGGATCCTCCCGGTTTTTTTCATATGAGCAACCGCTGCAAGCGGCGGAGTGAAAATATGGTTTTCCGGAATCCGGAATCCCAGTGATGAGAGATGGCCGGCGATGGTATGCCTGCTTTTTCGTGTCGTGTTGGACACACACCGGAACGGAAACCCGTGGTCGATCAGGAATCCGACAGCCTCCGAAGCGCCATCGACAACCCTGTTCCCAACGTATAAAACCCCATCGAGATCGATGAGGAGTCCACGGATATCGTTCATACAGTCTGTTTCAGGGGAGTCCATAGTACCACGCTGGATTTGAAGTTTTTTGTAAATATTGTCGCTCTGTATCTATGAACCTCTTCTTTCCAAACCTCACACTGCTGATCGGGCAGCATTACTTTCACCCTGCACGGTCCGTGTTTAAACGCCTCGGCCGGGACGTTTTATCTGACGATGTCGGCAACCCAGGTTTCCCAGGCGCGAATCGGTTCTCTCTGGCAGCAGAGAATGGACTCCATGCGGGAGTACGAGGTTGTCCGAGACGGGAACGTGTTTGCAACAAGTTTCTCGAACAGTATCGTGTTCTCATCCGAATACGAGGCCGCCCGGCAAAATCTGGGCCAACTACTTGCAAGGTATGAAGGACGCAGTATCGATCAGGTATTCTATGGAGGAATGGAAGAGGAAAACGACGGGGGCATCTGCTACCAGATCGAGAGCCGCGAGCCCTTCGACTGCCCGGCGTTCGATCAGGACCGGTACCAGAAAACGGTTCTCGGTGATCTCACGCTTGTCCATGGTATCGGGAAAACCACC
>ERZ795055.1790-NODE-1790-length-16950-cov-4.674046_pt1 | contig 16950 bp, 14 predicted proteins | sample MGYA00375139_ERZ795055 | MGnify/ENA primary metagenome ERZ795055 (study PRJEB30184, sample SAMN05720283) | anaerobic digester metagenome | isolation source: active sludge of municipal wastewater-treating anaerobic digesters | place: USA | collected 2015-01-23 ... | reverse complement strand
TGGGTCTCGCGATTTTTAATCGCGGATTTTTAAAACCGCGATTAAAAATCGCGAGACCCAACCCGAATTCCATTTATTAGGACCTTATGTGGATAATCATAATCTTTTACCTTTCGGAACAATTCCGACACATTTCATGCTGTTTCCGGTTTTGTAAAATTGAGTTTCTGAACCCATTGGCTTTATCGTTATGCCAAATTGTCTGAAACGAACTTTCAGTCAGGTTGCCGTAAGAGTACTCAGCATTTTTATCGAAACAACAGGGCAATACTTTACCTTCCGAATTGATAACAGATCCGAGCCACATTCTATTGCAGTTATTTTTTAGCGGACTTTTAATTTCATATTTGCCGGTTGATGATTTTTTATAGCGTGAATATTTATCTATGGTGGTCAATAATTCGTTTCCATTTTCGAAATCGTATAATTGGGCAGTTTTAAAAACAAGACGATCGGCATTCAACTCTTTTTTTATTTGCTTCATTTCATTCAATTGATGCTCATTGGTTTTGAAAACAATGAATTGAATTTCGACCAATGGAGTAAGCGAATTTAACTGTTTTTTCCAATGATTGATAAATTCGACACCTTCTTTTACTTTTTGCAATTTACCACCTATTCGGTATTTTTCATAAACTTCCTGCGTTGCTCCGTCAATCGAAATAATAATTTTATCCAGCCCCGAAGCAACTATTTCTTTGGCGAGTTGAAAGGTAAGTGCTTGAGCATTTGTTGATGTAGAAGTAAAAATACGTGCATTATGAGCGTATTCAATAAGTTTAGGAAGATTCTTATTTAACAAAGGTTCGCCCTGAAAGTAAAAAATGACATGAAATAATTTTTCTTTTAATTCGTCAATGGCCCGAATACAAACATCTTCATCAATGCGGTTTGATCTTATTTCAGTTCGTATCCCAACCGGACATTCAGGACAATGTAACTGACAAAAATTATTGGGTTCAATAGAAATAAAAACAGGAAGTACATTTTTACTGAAAATTGCGTGATTGGTTGACAGAAGATTTAAAAACCGCAGCCTAAGATAGTTATTTAACTTTTTAAATGTAAAATATCTCCGAAAATAAATGATTGTTTTTATGTGTTTTATAAAGTTTTGCATAATCCGTTTTTATATAATATGGCTGGTCGCCAAATTAATTTTAAAAAAATAAAAAATAACCCTAATAACTCCACAAAGTAAAATAAAATTCGTTGATTTATTGTACTTTTGCATTCTGGAAAATGGAAATAAATAAATTATATATAAAAAATAAGAAAATTATGAGAAAACAGATTTTGTTCGCAGTGTCGATTATTGTTACACTGTTTTTCACATCATGTAACAAAGACTTAACGGCGTTAGATCCAAGTCTTTTTAAATGCACTCCAAATCCACTCGAAGAAAAAGGAGGAAAAATTAATGCAACTATCACCGGTAATTTCCCCGAAAAGTATTTTGCAAAGAATGCTACAGTAACAGTTACTCCCGTGCTTAAGTTCAATGGAAAACAAGTTAAAGGTCAACCTGCCGTTTTCCAGGGCGAAAAAGTAATCGGAAATGATAAAACCATTTCTTACAAGACCGGTGGAACTTATTCAATGCCATGTGCTTTCGATTATGTGCCTGACATGGCAAAATCTGAATTATTTCTTGAATTCAGCGTGGCTACTTCGAAAAAGACTTACGAAGTTCCGGCTGTAAAAGTTGCCGATGGAGTAATTGCAACTTCGCAACTGGCTTATAATTCGTTTATTAATAATTCCGGAAACGATGGAGTTGTTATTGTAGCTGATAAATTTCAACGAATAATTAAAGAAATGCAGGAAGCTGACATTCTTTTCCTTATTCAACAATCAAGCCTACGTACAAGTGAAACTAAGTCGGCAGATGTTTTACAATTGACCAAAAAAATTAAAGAAGTAAAAGAAACTCAGAATAAAAGTATCGCAGGTTTTGAAATCTCAGGTTATGCTTCGCCGGATGGAGGAATGGATTTGAATACCAATCTTGCTGAAAAACGTCAGAAAGTTACTTCTGATTTCGTAGCCAAAGAATTGAAAAAATTAAAATCGAAAGTTACAATCGACACCAAATTTACAGCTGAAGATTGGGATGGTTTCCAAAAATTAATGGAAGCTTCGAATATTCAGGACAAAGAAGTGATTCTGCGTGTTTTATCAATGTACTCAGATCCTGAACAACGCGAAACTGAAATTAAAAATCTTTCTTATGCTTTCAAAAGTATTGCTGAAGATATTTTACCAAAATTGCGTCGTTCGCGCATGAAACTTACTGTAGATGTAACCGGTAAATCGGATACTGAAATTGCTGATCTAGCAAAAACAAGTCCTTCAAAATTAAACGTTGAAGAATTATTGTATGCAGCTACATTAACTGAAAATCCTGCCGAAAAAGCAGTTATTTATCAGAAAGTTATCGAATTATATCCAAGTGATGCACGCGGCTACAACAATCTTTCATCCATTAAAAACGCACAGGGAAAAACTGAAGAAGCTGCTGACCTTTTTGAAAAAGCATTAGCCATTTCGCCGGCTGACCCGGATTTAAATTACAATGCAGGTGTATATGCTCTTGCCAAAAGAAATGTAGCTAAAGCGGAAGAATATTTCGGAAAATCGGTTGGAACTGTAGGTAATTTAGGAAATGCTTTAGGATCGTTATACATAATGAAAGGCGATTACGCAAAAGCAAAATCTTCATTTGGCGATACTGAAACAAATAATGCTGCCCTGTTGCAAATTTTAAATAAAGATTACAGCCTTGCTCGTAACACATTATCGGGCATTAAAAACGCAAATGCAACATCTTCGTATCTTGCTGCAATTCTCGGTGCACGTACCAACGACCGCGATGCCGTTTACAGTAATCTTAAAAATGCAATTGCTGCTGATAAGTCATTTGCCGTTAAAGCAATAACCGATCTTGAGTTCTCGAAATACTTTACTGATCAGGCTTTTCTTTCAATTGTCAGATAATTCAGAATTAAATATCTAAATAAAAGTCTGGTACAAATAAATGTACCGGACTTTTTTTGTTCTGTCATAATGTCATGTAACTTTGAAATAAATAGTTCAAAAGCACTTAGGTATAAATTTTGTCAGACAAGCCTTTATTACACAAAATTATATTAACTTATTAAATAATAAATAACGCGATAAGCTAAATAAATTATCTTTGCAGATGAATCGCATAAATTAAAATAACCAAATAGGAAATGATCGAAAACGAACAAATTGTTAATAAAATTGTTGAAGGAATACAGGAAAGAAAAGGAAAGAAAATAGTGGTTGTTGATCTGAATAAATTAAAAGAATCACCCTGCAACTATTTCATAATCTGCGAAGGAGATTCGAATGTACACGTAAATGCAATAGCATTATCTATAAAAGACTGGGTACACGAAAAAATAGATGTTAAACCTTATGCTACCGATGGATTTTTAAATTGTGAATGGATAGCCATGGATTATGGTCAAATAATTGTTCACGTTTTTCAGCGCCATACACGCGCTTTTTATGATATCGAACATTTGTGGTCGGATGCCGACCTTCGAAAGCTCGAAGATTTAAATTAAAAATAATCAAAGACTTATATATTATAATGGAAAATAAACCAACAGCAAATAATAAACCTATCAGTAAAATGCCAAAATTCAACATTTCGTGGATTTATGGGATTATTATTTTCATTTTATTAGGATCGTATTTTTTAAATGACTCAAACCCAATAAAAGAAATACCGTATTCAACATTCGAAGAACACATTAAAGCAGGTTATATCGAAAAAATTGAAGTATTCCCAAGCAAAAATTCACTTGAGGCTAAAATCAATAAACCGGCAATAAAAAAAGTATTTGGCGAAAAATCTGAATTGTACGAGAAAGATCCAAAAATCAGTGTACGCATTCCTTCGATTGAAGAATTTTCAAAATTTATTACCGAAGCCAAGAAAACAAATATTTATACGGGAGTAGTTGATTATAAGGCTAGTCGCGACTATATCGAAGTTTTTTTATATTCGGTTTTACCCTTTTTATTGCTGATATTTTTCTTTGTATTTATGAGCAGAAGAATGTCCGGACAAATGGGTGGCGGTTCAGGAGGAATTTTCAGTGTAGGAAAATCCAAAGCGCAGCTTTTCGATAAAGGGAACACTGTAAATAAAATTACATTTAAAGATGTGGCTGGTCTGGCCGAAGCCAAACAGGAAATTGAAGAAATTGTATCTTTTCTGAAAAATCCCTCAAAATACACCGAACTTGGAGGCAAAATCCCCAAAGGAGCTTTGCTTGTAGGCCCTCCGGGAACAGGTAAAACATTATTAGCCAAAGCTGTAGCCGGCGAAGCGGATGTACCTTTTTTCTCCATGTCAGGTTCTGATTTTGTTGAAATGTTCGTCGGTGTGGGTGCTTCACGCGTTCGCGATTTGTTTCGTCAGGCGAAAGAAAAATCGCCTTGTATTATTTTTATCGACGAAATTGATGCCGTAGGTCGTGCACGCGGAAAAAACCCGAATATGGGTAGTAACGACGAGCGAGAAAACACATTGAATCAGCTACTTACCGAAATGGATGGTTTTGGTTCAAACTCAGGTGTTATTATTTTAGCAGCCACCAATCGTGCCGATATTTTGGACAAAGCTTTATTACGTGCCGGACGTTTCGATCGTCAGATTCATGTTGATTTGCCCGATGTAAATGAACGGAAAGAAATTTTCAATGTACATCTGCGTCCGATAAAAATTAACGAAACTGTAGATGTTAATTTTCTTGCCAAACAAACACCGGGTTTTTCAGGAGCCGACATTGCTAATGTTTGTAACGAAGCAGCTCTGATTGCCGCCCGTAAAGATAAAACATTTGTTGAAAAGCAGGATTTTTTAGATGCAGTGGATAGAATAGTAGGTGGACTCGAAAAGAAAACGAAAATTACGACCAAATCTGAAAAGAAATCAATAGCTTATCACGAAGCAGGACATGCTACCATAAGTTGGATGCTCGAACATGCCAATCCGCTGGTTAAAGTAACTATTGTGCCACGTGGTGAAGCATTGGGCGCAGCCTGGTATTTACCTGAAGAACGCCAGCTTACTAACCGCGATCACATTCTCGATGAAATGTGCTCAACGCTTGGTGGTCGTGCTGCCGAAGAAATTTTCCTGAAACAAATTTCGACCGGTGCAATTAATGATCTTGAACGGGTAACAAAACGTGCTTATGCCATGGTGGCTTATTTCGGAATGAGCGAGAAAATGCCAAACATGAGTTATTACGATTCTTCGGGAAATTCCGATTATGGATTTACGAAACCTTACAGCGAAAAAACAGCTGAATTGATAGATGATGAGGCCAAAGGAATTGTAGCAACTGAATATGAAAGAGCCATACAAATTTTAAGTGAGAATGCTGTAGGACACAACAAACTGGCTGAATTACTGATTGAACGCGAGGTGATTTTTGCTGAAGATCTGGAAAATGTTTTTGGTAAACGTCAGTGGACTTCGCGAAGTGATGAATTGATGGCTCAAAATGGCGATGTTGAACCGAAGGAATTAAATGATGGTAACGAAAAAAAATCAGAATTACCTCAAAGTAATAAATCAACTCAACCTACTCAAAATGAATCCGTTGAGTTAGAAAATAAAACAGCCGAAACTGACACCACAGAAAAAACTGATGAAAAATAATGCCTCCCGCGAAATAATACTGAGCAGGATTTCAGACATAAAGGGCAATCGATCAAATAAATTTGAACAGATTCATTTCGACAACACAGCTATTTATAAAGCTGTGTTGCCTGATTTGGTAAGTTGCTTTAAAAATGAACTGGAAAGTATTAGCGGGAAATGTTTTTTGTCGGAAAATCAGGAAGAACAATTACAACAAATAAAGTCTTTTATTGAAAACAACCATCTACAGGAAGTTTATTGCAGAGATACAAATATAATTACAGAACTTAAAAAGCGTAATATACCCTGTATAAATGACGAAAAGTCATTTGAGAATATGAAAGCAGGAATTACCGGCTGTGAGTTTCTTATAGCCCGTACTGGAAGTGTAATTGTGACATCAGCCGGCGAATCAGGTCGTCAAATGAATGTTTTTCCACCTGTTCACATCGTAATTGCTGACAAATCGCAACTACTCGAATATCCCGAAGATGCATTAATTGCAATCCAAAAAAAATATGAAAATTCACTTCCATCTACCATAACTACAATTACAGGACCCAGCCGAACCGCCGATATTGAAAAAACTTTGGTTTTAGGGGCTCATGGACCAAAAGAATTTGTGATTTTTCTCCGATTAAATTAAACTTTTTTTATCTTTGCACATATATAAGGAGTTCGATGAAAAAAGTCCTGCTTTTTTGGTTTCTTTCATGTTAATCCTTTATATAACGGAGAAATTATAATCTAACAATTAAAAAATATTTGGTTCCAATGAATAACTTTATCACCCGGACACTCAGTGGACTTTTTTTTGTGGCAATTATAGTTGGCTCTGTCATACTTGGCTCATATTATTTTGCCGTCGTTTTCTCAATCATTACAGGATGGACTGTTTTTGAATTTCACAAACTTACTAATCAGCAGGAATCAGTCAGTGTAAATCCGATAGCCGGAGTTTTAGGAGGTGTCATACTATTTTTCACCTCTTTTTTATTTGCATCTGGCCTGGTTCAATATCCACTCTATTCAGTTTATGGTTTATATGTTGTAATTGTGCTTATAATCGGACTTTTTTATCAAAATAAAAATCCATTGCACAACTGGACTTATTTTCTTGCAGGTCAGTTATATATTGCACTCCCGTTTTCATTGCTTAATTACATACTTTACATACACGATGTACAGCCCTATTTTTTGCTGGCGCTATTTATTGCCATTTGGGTAAACGATACCGGAGCTTATTTAGTGGGTTCAACTTTTGGCAAACACAAATTATTCGAAAGAATATCTCCTAAAAAAACATGGGAAGGTTTTATAGGCGGTGCATTACTTTCGTTAATTTCCGGTTATGTTTTTTCACTGCTAATTCCCGAAATCAGTTTAATACAATGGTTGATCTTCAGCGAAATAGTTGTTGTATTCGGAACCTTTGGCGATCTGGCAGAATCATTGATGAAACGAACAGTGGATGTAAAAGATTCAGGAAACGCTATACCGGGACACGGTGGTTTGCTCGACCGATTTGACAGCATGCTACTTGCCGGACCGGTCATCTTTTTTTACCTGAGTATTTTGTTCAAATAATTACAAAAAGATAAAATAAAATAACTAAAAATGAATACAGCTTTTGAAGAAATACGTTGCTATAACAACGATGAAATTCATGGCGCTTTGGAACGTTTAACAACCGAAAAAGCGTTTATGAAAATTTTGAGTACAGTTTATCCATTGATTCCAAAAGAAGTCATTAAGCAGCGGGCATTAAGTTTCCATACAGCCATTGATTTTCAGAAAGAGTTAATTTTCCCTTTTCTACAATACCTCGAAGCGCACAAATCAAAAGGAATTGAACTCGAAGGATTGGATAGAATTGACATTACAAAGCCCCATCTTTATATCTCGAATCATCGCGATATTATTCTTGATTCAGCATTTTTATGCGCCAAATTTATCGAGAAAGGACTTGATACAGTGGAAATTGCTATCGGTGATAATTTATTGATTTATCCCTGGATTGAAGAGTTAGTGCGTGTAAATAAGAGTTTTATAGTGAAACGAGGATTAAGTCCGCGTCAGGTTTTGGAAAGCTCAAAATTATTATCGCAATACATTAATTATGTAATCAACGAAAAAAATCAATCGATTTGGATTGCGCAGCGTGAAGGTAGGGCAAAAGATTCGAACGACCTGACTCAGGAAAGTTTGTTGAAAATGTTTAATATGTACGGAGAAGGAAAATTTACCCAAAATTTATCGAAACTAAACATTTGTCCATTAGCCATTTCGTACGAATACGATCCATGCGACTTTCTGAAAGCCGCCGAATTTCAGTTAAAAAGGGACGATCCTGATTACAAAAAACAACCACAGGACGATTTGATTAGCATGCAAACCGGTGTTATGGGTTATAAAGGCAAAATAGTTTATAAAATTTCAGGCGATATAAACAATGAAATTATTGACCTGGAAAATAATGGATTGAACAAAAAAGAACTTATAACTGAAGTTGCAAAACTTATTGATCTGAAAATTCATAGCAATTATACTATTTTCAAAAATAATAAAATTGCATACGACTTATTGAATAAAACAGATCAATTTGCAGCCGAATACAGCATGATGGATAAGTTGGATTTCGAGCGATACTTAGAAAAACAGATTGAAAAAATAGAGATACTCGAAAAAGATGCTGACTACTTGATGTTGAAATTACTCGAAATGTATGCCAATCCTCTTATAAACTATTTGGAAGCAGTAAAATAAAAAAATGGCAATTCAGAAATTCTGAGTTGCCATTTTTTTTCTAATTTTCCCAATTTCTCCCGAAGCTTTCGGAACTCCCAATTTCTAATAAACCGGTTTCTCAATTCGTAGGAATTGTTTCTTTTTTCGGAACAATCGGCGTAAGGAATGTAATGGTAGTAATATTTGAACCAAAATTGTCTTTAAAATTTGCATCCGAAACGATGGTCATTTGCACTTTAGCTGAATTACTTGGTGCTTTTGCAACGTATTTAAACGGGAAAAATAAAACAGTTGATGTACCGTTCATTAAAAATTTACCGGTTTTATAATCGGATGTCGGTAAAAAAATACTGTCCATCGAAGCTTTGTTGGGCATAATGATTTTACTTACACTATCAGCCGACTCTTTTAGATAAAATGCTGTCAAATTATTGTCAAATCCTGTCATGTAAGGCGAAAAAGTAACCGTGTCGCCAACTTCAATTGTATCAAGACGAAACACCCCACCATCGTCAGTTAAATAAGCCAACAAAGAATCACCGTTCTGTAAAGTTGGATTTTTAATTAAAATAATTTGTGGTGTGGTATTGGATTCACCTTCTAATGTACAGGAAGAAACCAGAACAATTATTGATGCCAAAATGAAAAATATCTTCGATTTCATAAATTGTGTTATTAAGTCCACAAAAATACAAAAATTATACCACATAATCTCATAAAAAGCCAAAAATATAAAATTATTTAGCTACAAACACAAGAATAATTAAAAATCATGTTTTTGCAATTACTTTTCGACAGGATTTTGCAATATTTTCTCAAAATTGAAATTTTCAGAAATTAATTAACAATTATTTTAAATTTTTTCTGTACTAAAATGTAGTGAAATAATGTCTGCCAAAAGCTCTTGATTTTACCTGTTTTTGATAACCAAAAAATATTTTTCACTTCAATGCAAACACAAAAACAAGTTATTTGAAATAAAATAAATATTGTAATAAATAATTGCACATTATTACCAATTCCTGAATTAAATATTCAAATCGTTAAAAATTAAAAAAGCAGAAACTCTTTTGAAGTAAAAGATTTTCTGCTTTTTATTTGTCGGGATGACAAGATTCGAACCTGCGACCTCTACGTCCCGAACGTAACGCGCTACCAACTGCGCCACATCCCGGGCACTTTTTTATGTAACAAAAATACGTATTTTTTATTTTTTAAAAAAGATTTGCGGCTGTTTTTTTGAAATTCGGTTACGTTATAAATTTATAATAGAAAATTAACATTTTGATAATAAAAATGTATTATTTTGAACTTGCAACATGTAAAATTCGGTTTTTTAAGCACAAAAGATATATCTTTGCACTAAAATTCAAAAAATAAATGTTTTCCACTGCTATAAATTCGTTTTTAAAACAAAATAATTATCCCGATTTTAGCCCAAAAGCCGTTTTCTTTGACATGGATGGCGTTCTTTTCGACTCGATGAAATACCATGCATCCGCCTGGGTTCAGGCACTCACAGATGTGAACATTCCATTTACACATTACGAGGCATATCTGAACGAAGGCAGAACCGGACATTCGACCATTGATGATGCATTTAATCGTACGCATGGCAGAGATGCCACCGAAATCGAAAAACAACAGATTTATCAATTAAAATCGAAATATTTTGAAAAATTTGATTCCCCCGAAAGAATTCCTTTTGTAACCGAATTACTAAATAAAATTAAGTTACAGGGAATGCAAATATTTGTTGTAACAGGTTCCGGACAAGCAAGTTTGATAGATAATTTACAACTTCATTTTCCGGATATTTTTCAGAAAAGCAAAATGGTAACTGCCTACGATGTTATTCAGGGAAAACCATTTCCGGAACCATATCTGAAAGCGCTCAAAAAATCGGGTGTAAAACCCTGGGAAGTTATTGTCATCGAAAATGCACCGCTGGGCGTTGAATCGGCAAAAGCTGCCGGACTTTTTACATTGGCTGTAAATACAGGACCATTAGATAAAAAGGTTTTATTTGAAAGTGGTGCCGATATTGTTTTTGACAATATGGAAGAACTGAATGAGAAATGGAATGTTTTTTTGTCAGAAATAGTATCGTAATTCTTTAATTTAATAAATATGAATTTTTTTAGAAAACAAATTGTAATAATTATTGTTTTATTTGCAATAACTTGTTTAGCAAATGCTTCCGATTCGACAAAAGTTTATTCAGCACGAATTGAAGGGACTATCAGAGGCAAATATGAGTATTTTACTGAAGTGAACGAGCACCGTTTTCAGGTTCGGAATGCGCGCTTCAGTTTAAAGGGAAATGTTAGTCCCTATGCTTCGTACAAAGCAGAAATTGATTTATCCGACGAAGGTAAAACAAAAATGTTAGATGCTTATGTAATGTTACAACCAAAGAAATGGTGGAGTTTTACGATCGGTCAGCAAAAAGTACCTTTCAGTACCGATAACTTACGATCACCGCATAATTTGTATTTTGCAAACAGATCGTTTATGGGCAAGCAGTTAACAAATTTACGCGACGTAGGTATTTCTGCAAATTTTTTGAATGAAAAAAAGTTGCCGGTTGATCTAACAATAGGAATTTATAACGGACTGGGACTTTATACGCAGGATAAAACAATGACATTAAATGAGTTAAGTTATGCTGCCCGTTTAATTGTTTTTCCTAAAAACCCGTTAAAAATTTCGTTAAATGCAAATACCATACAACCGTCAAATATTCGTATGACTTTTTATAATGCTGGTTTAATGTATGATTTAGGAAATTTTCATATAGAGTCAGAATATTTATATAAAACTTACAGTGAAAATTCGCTGTTAGATACAAAAACAACAACAGGATATGTGATATTTAGTGCGTATAAAATCAATACACCTAAATTGAAAATTGTTAAAAATATTTCACCGGTTCTGCGTTACGAAGGCATGACCAGAAACCTGAAATACGACATACAAAATTCAAATTCAATAGCTACAAAGATTGATGAGGCCAGAAATCGCGTAACCGGAGGTTTAATTATCAGCCTTGCTAAACCATTTATAAATGATATACGTTTAAATTACGAACGTTATTTCTGGAAAGATGGAACCAATGCAGATAGCAAATTTGTAGCAGAATTTGTTGTACATTTTTAATAAAATGTTTTTCTTTGTGAATTAATATAGAACTAAATAAAATGCAAATATTTAAATATCCGGCAAAAGAGACATGGGCTGAAATATTATTACGTCCGGTTTTTGACAGTACTACCTTATTTGATAAAGTACAAAAAGTGTTGGACGATGTACGTTTGCATGGAGATAATGCAGTAAAAAAATATACTGAACAATTTGATAATGTTCAACTAGAAGCAATTGAAGTTACAAAAGAAGAAATTGCGGATGCCGAAAAAGAAATTTCAATACACCTGAAGCAAGCCATTGAAATGGCCCGACGGAATATTTCGAAATTTCATTCAGAACAACAAATTGATTTACCCGAAATACAAACTTCGCCGGGTGTATATTGCTGGCAAAAAGCCATTGCCATCGAAAAAGTCGGGCTTTATGTTCCGGGTGGAACAGCTCCTCTTTTCTCTACTGTTCTTATGTTGGGTATTCCGGCTAAAATTGCCGATTGCAAGGAAATTGTACTTTGCACACCTCCAAATAAAGAAGGAAAAATTCATCCGGCAGTATTATATGCTGCAAAAGTGGCTGGAGTTCATCGTGTTTTCAAAATCGGGGGAACTCAGGCAATTGCAGCAATGGCGTACGGAACCGAAACTGTACCTAAAGTTTATAAAATTTTCGGTCCGGGAAATCAATACGTAACAGCGGCCAAGCAACTTGTTTCGTTGAAGGATGTTGCCATTGATATGCCGGCAGGACCGTCGGAGGTTGAAGTACTGGCCGATAAATCGTCGAATCCGGTTTTTGTCGCTGCCGATTTATTGTCGCAGGCCGAACACGGAGCAGATAGTCAGGCAATTCTGATAACCGTAGATGAAGATTTGGTGGATAAAGTGCTGGAACAAATAGAGATTCAAATCGAGAATTTACCTCGCAAAGAAATTGCACGTAAAGCATTGGAAAACAGCAAAATTATAGTCCTGAATACGCTTGAAGAAGCTGTAGATATGACAAACGAATATGCACCGGAGCATCTTATCATTTCTACGCGTTATCATTTGGGTATTGCTGACCGGATCATTAATGCCGGTTCTGTTTTTTTGGGCGAATATACTCCCGAAAGCGCAGGCGATTACGTATCAGGAACAAATCACACTTTACCAACCAATGGTTACGCCAAAGCGTATAATGGTGTGAATTTGGATAGCTTTATCCGAAAAGTGACTTTTCAGCAAATTACCAAGGAAGGATTGACAAATTTGAGTAATGCGATTATATTGATGGCTGAGAATGAAGATCTTCAGGCACACAGTAATGCAGTGAAAGTGCGATTGGATGAAGAAAAAGAAGTGGAAGAAATTAACAGTCGACACATGCGATAAAGTTAGAAAAAATAAACTGATATACCGTTTATAAATTAAAATTGAAACAATAACTAAAAGAAATAATAAAATGAATTTAAACGAACTAATAAGAAAAAATATTCTTGAACTTCACCCCTACTCTTGTGCCAGAAATGAATTTCAGGGTGAAGCTTCGGTGTTTCTCGATGCCAACGAAAATCCATATAATTCGCCACTGAATCGCTACCCCGATCCATTGCAAATAGAATTAAAAGAGCAGATTTCGAAAATTAAAAATGTTCCTGTTGAGAATATTTTCACAGGCAATGGAAGCGATGAAGCAATTGATTTACTGTATCGTGCATTTTGCGAACCAAACCATGACAATGTAGTGGCTATTGAACCCACTTACGGAATGTATAAAGTTTGTGCTGATATAAATGATGTGGAATATCGAAAAGTAATGTTGAATGAAAATTTCGACATCGAAGCATACCGACTGATAGATGCTACAAACGTACGGTCGAAAATAATCTGGCTTTGTTCACCAAACAATCCCACAGGTAATAGCCTGAACAGAACCGAATTGCACAAAATCCTCAAATGGTTCAGAGGAATAGTTGTCATTGATGAAGCGTATATCGACTTTTCAACCGGTGGATCTTTTTCTTCATTTCTGAGCGAATATCCTAATTTAGTTGTTTTACAAACCATGTCGAAAGCTTGGGGAAATGCTGCTGTCAGACTCGGAATGGCTTATGGTTCGGCAGAAATTGTAAATGTACTTAATAAAATCAAATACCCTTACAATGTCAATATTCTGACTCAAAATGCAGTTGTTGAAGCACTTCAAAATCCGGAACAAATGCACGAATGGGTCGATAAATTGCTTGTACAACGTGAGTTTATGATAAAAGAATTAGAAAAATATAATTTTGTAAATCATATATATCCAACCGATGCTAATTTTATTTTAGTAAAAGTAAAAGATGCCAATTCACTGTACAAATATTTAGTCAAAAAAAGCATAATCGTCCGAAACAGAAGCAATGTATCACTTTGCGAAAATTGTATACGTATAACTATTGGCACACCTCAGGAAAATAAGATTCTTCTGGACGAATTGAAAAGGTATTGATTCAGTTTAAAAAGTAATCTTTTACATACCATTTTAAATTGTTGATTTTCAGAGTCTCATACCTCTGAGAAGCTCAGCAGTTTCCATGCGTTTTTTTCCGGATGCCTGAATCGAATTCAGATGTATAAAACCATCTTTTAGGGCAATTTTTACAAATGTTTTTCCATCAGTCTGCATCGTACCGGGAATTTCATTATGAACCGTAAATTCTTGTGTGGTTTCATAAACTTTAAGTATGGTTTTTTCAGTCTGACCCGGAAACAGTACTGAAATCCATGCAGCCGGGTATGGCGAAAGTCCACGCACAAAGTTGTGAACTTCATTGACAGATTTTGAGCAATCAATTTCACAGTTTTCTTTGAATATTTTTGGAGCGCTTTTCAAATCAGTCTCGTTAGAAATAAACTGAGACTGATCCACTCCATCTGTTTTTCCCGCTGCCAATAAATCAATTGTTTTACGCACCATTCCGGCACCGGTAACCATTAATTTATCATGAATTGTTCCCGCATTATCACTATCGCTGATCTGAATTTTTTCCTGTAATATAATTTTACCGGTATCAATCTCGTGTGTGAGGAAAAATGTGGTTGCTCCGGTTTCTTTTTCACCATTCATTATGGCATGATTTATTGGGGCAGCACCACGATATTGTGGTAATAATGAAGCATGTAGATTAAATGTGCCCAAAGGTGGCATATTCCAGACAACTTCGGGTAACATACGAAAAGCCACAACCACTTGTACATCAGCATTTAATTCTTTCAACTGAGTCAGAAATGTTTCATCCTTTAGTTTTTCGGGCTGCAAAACCGGAAGTTCATGCTCAAGTGCATATTGTTTCACTGCCGAAAATTGAAGTTTATGTCCACGACCGGCGGGTTTGTCAGGCATCGTAATTACACCTACTACATGATATTTATTTTCTACTAAAATTTTCAGACTTTCCACCGCAAATTCCGGGGTGCCCATAAAAACTATTCTCATTGATTGATAACTAAAATTAAATACATAAGATTAAATAAAAGAAAGCAGAAAATAAAAAAATCTTCAAACTTTCAAACCTCAAACTTTTCAAACCCGAAACGTGAAACATGAAACGGAAAATTCAATTCCTCATATCCACGCCCCACATAAGCTTACTTTTCAATGAATCAAAAAAAGTATGATTCAATTGTTTGATAACTTTTACGGTATAATCGGCTTTGGAGACACGGAGTTTCGTATTCTGGTCCATCACTTTTGTGCGTCCATCCAACGATATCATATAACTGTTGCTCCGGCTTTTTACTTCGAGATCAATCACCCAATTATCCGGAATGACTAACGGTCGCACGTTCAAACTATGCGAAGCAACCGGTGATAAAATTATGTTCTGGGCTTGCGGAACCAATAACGGACCACCAACACTCATCGAATAAGCTGTTGATCCTGTGGGAGTTGAAATAACAAGTCCATCGGCCTGATAAGTATGTACAGCTTCCGAATTTAAACTCACATTGATACTAATCATGGACGAACTGTCCTGCTTTGAAATGGAAATATCGTTCAATACACACGAGTAACCAAACGGTGTTCCATCCCCGGCTTCAACCTGCAAAAGCGAACGTTCTTCGATGGTATATTTTTTTGAAATAATAGTTTCAAGAGCCGGTAAAATATTTTCAGTGGCCACATCAGCTAAAAAACCCAACCGACCCGTGTTTATTCCCAAAATCGGAATATTTTTCCGACCAACGCGGGCAGCTGTCGTTAAAAAAGTTCCATCGCCGCCAATGCTTAATGCAATATCAGCATCAAAATTATCATCCAAAATAATTTCCGTATGATCCATACAGCATTGATCATACGATTTCACAAAATCAAATAATTCATTATCAAGCATTAATGTTACACCTTTTTGTTTAAAAAAGTCGAATAACACTTTGATGTGCGATAAAATTACCGGTCTGTAAATATTTCCAAAAACAGCTATTTTCATACTTTTAATTGCAAATTAATTATTGAGATATATTTGAGAAACAAGATTTTAAAAGATTAAAATTACTGAAAGATGTCTTAATTAAGTCAGCGGTTTAATTTTTTAGCGTACTTTTGTAATTAGTAAAATATTATGTAAAAATATTTTGATACAAAGGAACAAAATGAAATTGATAACAACAAATTAAAATTACCTGTTGTCTGTTTTGAACGTTTCTTTTCTGATTATTTCAATATTTGTGTTGAGTAAAACGTTTATTCTGATTTATTAATTAACCTGTATTTTGATAGAATATTAATGACAAAACTAAGTGTAAATATAAATAAAGTTGCAACGATCCGCAATGCCCGCGGCGGAAATATACCAAACGTTTGCAGAGTGGCTTTAGATTGCGAATTATTTGGAGCTGATGGTATCACAGTTCATCCCCGACCCGACGAAAGACACATTCGATATGCCGACGTGTGGGAATTAAAACCATTGCTTCGTACCGAATTTAACATTGAAGGAAATCCAACGCCCGAATTCATAAAATTGGTAAAAGATATCAAGCCACATCAGGTTACTTTGGTGCCCGATGCGCATGATGCAATCACATCCAATGCGGGTTGGAACGTTCGTAAGAATTTTGATTTTCTGAAAGCGATTGTGTCTGATTTTCAGGAAATTGGCATTCGGGTTTCGATATTTATTGACACTGATTTAGAGAATATTGAATTAGCAGCTAAAACCGGAACCGACCGCATTGAACTTTACACGGAGCCTTATGCCGAATTATTTCCAATGAATCGCGAAAAAGCCATTGAGCCATTTATCGAAGCAGCAAAACTTGCCCGTCAACTTGGATTAGGGGTTAATGCAGGTCACGATTTGAGTCTGGAGAATTTAAGTTACTTCCACACTTTAATTCCATGGG
>ERZ795055.1787-NODE-1787-length-16968-cov-167.252942_pt1 | contig 16968 bp, 19 predicted proteins | sample MGYA00375139_ERZ795055 | MGnify/ENA primary metagenome ERZ795055 (study PRJEB30184, sample SAMN05720283) | anaerobic digester metagenome | isolation source: active sludge of municipal wastewater-treating anaerobic digesters | place: USA | collected 2015-01-23 ... | reverse complement strand
TTGCCGCCGAGTTCGCTGGTGAAGCGGATGGCGATGCCGTTGAAGGCGAAGCGGTTGTTCTTGAAGCGGATGGTGGTGTCGGGCTCGAAGGGTGAAAGATCGGAGCCGACGCCGATGGCGCAGTAGATGATCTCGTTGCCGATGACCTCGGAGTCGCTCGATTCCTTGAAGCCCAGCCCCATGCCGGTGGCGCCGGTGGCGTGCGAGATGATGTTGTTGCGCAGGTGGATGCGCTCGGTGTACATCAGGTAAACGCCGACGGCATTGTCGTAGAAGGAATTGCCCTCGACGATGCTGTCCTTGGCGAACATGAAGTGGATCGAATAGCGGCTGCGCTTGCCGATGTTGCCGCGATAGATATTGTTGTTGGCGTACCAGGCAACCATGTCGCGCGAGTCGACAATCTCGTTTTTCTCGATCAGGTTGTGGTTGCTGTACCAGAGACGCAGGCCGTCGCCGCGTACGCCGAGATCGAAGGGCTTGGAACTGATGCGGTTTTCGCGGACGACGTTGTGGTTGGCCTGCTTGAGGTCGATGCCGAACAGGCAATCGTCGATCACGTTGCCTTCGACCACATGATGGTCGCCGCGCACGTTGAGGCAGGTGTCGTCGCTGTCGTGCGAATCGCCGGAGCCTTTCAGGTGCATGCCGCGCAGGGTCGCGCCCTTGGTGTCGATCACGAAAACGGTGCCCTTGCCGCCGCCGTCGACGGTGACCTTGCCGCCGCCGTCGATGATCAGCGGCTTGTCGATCAGCACCGGGCCGGCGTAGTCGCCGGGGGGCGGCTTGAGAACCGAACCGGCGGGTGCCGCATCGACCAGGGTCTGGAACCAGGGAATGTCGGTGCGGTTGGGGGCGGCGGGGCGGATCGCCTTTTCGGACGACGAGCCCCAGTTGGCCGCCAGGTTGGGCTTGCCCATGCCCTCGGTCGATTGCGATGCCGCCAGACCGGCCACGCCGAGGCTCGCGGCGATGCCGAGAGCGAGCAAGGGGCGGCGAACGAGTTTGCGCATCGCCTTACTCGGCGCCGCCTTCGCGCAGTTGCTTGCGACGGATCAGCAGGGCCAGCATCATGCAGACGAAAATTACCAACAGCAGGCCATAGCCCCAGTATGGGTAGGAGAAGGTCGAGAATTGCGCGACCTTGCCTTCGCCGAAGACGGTGGGCATGAAGGGTTTGACGGTGAAGGCGCCCCACGGGTGCAGGTTGTGGCCGAAGAACCACAGCCAGCCGGCGTAGGTGATGACGAAGAAGACGGGCAGCAAGGCCGGCACCAGCGCCAGCAGCAGCTGGAAGGAACGGATCTTGGCGACGCCGGCGATGACAATGGCCATCACCGCGATCAGGCCGAAGATGACGATCTTCGAAACATTGGTGACATTGTCGCCCCAGACCTTGATTTTTTCCGGTTCCCTGAAGAAGGTGCCGGCTTCCTTGACATAACTATCGACGTGGCTGGCGAGGTGACCGAGGACGAACTGGTCGGCGAGCATCCAGGCGGCGACAGCGCCGAAGCCTGCGGTCAACACCGCCAGGCGGGCCTTTTTCTTCGGCAAGGCGAAGGCGATCATCATCACTGCGAAGAAGCCGAAGAAGAACTTGGCCAGTGGCTTTTCGACCGGGGCGCCGGTGGCGATCGGGAACATGCCGACGTAGTGGTTGATGGTGTTCATTTCATGGACGCAATCGAGACCCTCAGCGCCCTTGTCGACATCTTTCTTGGCGTCGGTAATCGGGTTGTAGCGTTCGTCGTCGGCGCCGAGATCCTTCTGGATGATCTCGTTGGCCATCCGCGTTCCTTTGCCGGCCGCCTTGCAGCCGTTGTAGACACCGTCGAAATGGAAATGGATGCGAATGCCGTCGGGGAAGGCATCGGGCGGATAGTTGGGCGCGGTCAGCGAAACCCACCAGATCGGCGCGAAGTAGGCGACGACGAGCGCCACGAGCGAAATGAAGGTGAGGCCGGCGACGATTCTGTTTTGCTTGTCCATGACGCTACTCTCTGTGTTGCATGTTGTCGGAAGGCATTCTGCGATGCCTGGGGGGCAACCGTCCACCGGGAGGCTGGCGGACGGTCGCGTGCTGCAAACTTACTTCTTCTTGGCGGCGCCAGCCTTCGGCTTGCACATGGAGCCCGGCATCACCAGGCTGGACTGGTAGGCGGAAATCGCCACCAGCTGGTCATTGGTGTAGGGCTTGATGACCTTGACCATGTCCGGGTTGGCGTTGCGGCGGTGGCCGTCGCGAATTTCGGTCATCTGGCGCAGCAGATACTTGTAGTGCTGGCCGGCGATCACCGGGTAGAACTTCTCTTTCTGGCCTTCGCCGGTCTTGCCGTGGCATTCCAGGCACTGCTTTTCGTACAGTTCCTTGCCTTGGGCGATCTTGATGGCGGCATCGGCACCTTCGTACTTGCCATGGTCGACGGGAATGCACAGGCTTTCGATATAGGCGGCGGCATCGGCCAGTTCCTGCGGATCGGTCAAGGTGGCGGCAAACGGGTACATGGTCGGATTGTCGCGCAGGCCGGCACGGATGTCGGCCATCTGCTTGATCAGCACGGTGGTGTGCTGGCCGGCGAGCTGCGGGAAGGTGCCGTCGGGACGGCCAGCACCGGAGGGCAGGTGGCAGGCGCCACAGACTTCGTACGCTTCTTCGCCACGCTTCTTGTCGCCCTTGAGTTTCAGGGCTTCGGATTTTTCACCGCCATCGGCGTTCCATTTGTAATCCTTGCCTTCGATCCCTTGTGTTTTGGGGGCAGGGGGGCTGGCAAAAGCGACGCCTGCGGAGAGCAGGCCAATCAGCAGAAGTGATGCTTTCATGTTCGGTGTCCTTTTATGGCAGGTTGGTCGGAACGCTGAGGGGCATTGTGGGCCGATGAATATCAGCGTTCCTTGATATGCGTCATAGGCCGGAAAAGCCGGCCAGATGGTTCATTTCAGCTTTGACAGGTAGTCGGCAATGGCCTTGATTTCTTCGTCATTAACCAGGTGCATGACGCCCTTCATGGCAGCTGTTTGGCCGTTGTTGCGGGCGCCGCTCTTGATGTCCTTCATCTGCGCTTCCATGTAGGCGGCGTTCTGGCCGGCGACCTTCGGGTAGTTCGGCATCAGCGGCTTGTTGCCGGTCGGGCCGTGGCAGGCGTTGCAGGTCTTGTCCTTGTAGAGTGCAGCGCCATCCAGCGCGGCGAAGGCGGGCGAGGCGACGAGCGCGGCGGCGAGCAGAGTCATTACAAATTTCATGGGTATTCCCTCCTGAATGTGAAACGGGGAGCAGAATGAATCCGCTCCCCGATGTTTGCCTTAAGTCAGATCAAGACTTTCCGGCTTACTTGACCTTCTTGGCGCCGTTCTGCTCAAGGTAGGTCTTGGCACGCAGACCGATGTCGGCCGCCTTGACCTGGTATTGCCAGATCTGTTCGGACCACAGGTTGGCCTGATCCCAGTCCTTCTTCGCGGCAGCGGCGTCAGCCTTGGCCTTGGCTTCCTTGATCTTGCCGAGCTGGTCGGTTGCATCGTCGACCATGTTCACGACATCCGGGAAGTCCTTGAAGTTGACACTGGTGATGTAACCGACGACGGAGTCGATGACGGCCTGGGTGTCGGCAACCTTCTTCAGCGTCGCCTTGTAGTCGGCTTCGGTGTAGGCGGCCTTGGTTTCCGCGGCGACCTTGGTCGGCTTCCAGCCCTTCGGCTTGACCAGCAGGTAACCCTGCATTTCAAGGTGCAGCGCCGAGCAGAATTCCGTGCAGTAGTACGGATAGACGCCTTCCTTGTCGGCCTTGAACTTGACGGTGACCGTCTTGCCCGGCTCGACCGACGCATGCACGTTGTAGGTGGAAACCGCGAAGCCGTGGGTTTCATCCTGGGCGCGTTCGAGGTTGGTCAGGTGGATGACCACTTCGTCGCCGACTTCAGCCTCGATGATTTCCGGGGTGATGTGCGAGCGGATCAGCGTGCCCTTGACTTCGACCTTGTTGCCCTTGCGGGTCGTCACTTCCTCACCGGCGCGAACCATGTCCGGGCTCAGCTTGTCGGTGCGGCTGTTGGTGCCGACCTTGTAGCGGACGCCCGGCTTGATCTTGGAGGCTTCGATGGCAACCACGTAGTGCGGCTCACCCAGCGGCAGCGGCATGTCGTACAACAATTGCATCTTGTCGTTCGAAATGTCGATCAGCTGGTGATTCTGCGGATGCAGCGGGCCAACCGGCAGGAAACGGTCGATCGACAGCTTGTTCAACGCAACCAGGTAACGACCCTTGGGATCGGCAGAATCGCCTTCCATGGTCATCAGGTGGCCGATGTTGTAGTGCACCGAGATCTTGTCCAGCACCTTGCCTTCGCAGTAGTTCCACTTGACGACTTGCGAATCCACGTAGAGCGAGGTGTAGGCAACGCAGGGCTTGCTGTCGTACTGGGTGTGCAGCGGGCCGAGGCCGAGCTGAACCTGGGTATGCAGCGCATCCTTCATGGCGATCACCGGAATACCGTACGGATCCTTGGATTCGAACTTGCCGGCCTTGATGGCGGCCATGATCTTCTCGAAGGAGAACACGGAAACGTGGGTGTCGAGCTTGCCGGAAACGGTGATGAGCTTGCCATCCGGGGTCACGTCTACGCCGTGCGGAGATTTCGGTTCCGGTACCAGGAAGAGAATGCCTTCCTTGACGGCGGTGTCGATCGACAGCACGTCGTGGCCGTTGATCTTCTTGCCCTTGCCGGCGGCAACCAGTTCGGCGGCCTTCTTCCAGTTGATCACGTGCAGGTAGTCGGTGTCCTTGGCGGAACAGCCGGCTTCGAACGGCGGACGGCCGCGTTCGACGCCGCCGACGTAACGCTCGGAACAGAACGAGTTGGTGAACGACCAGCCGTCGGAAGGGCCTTTGCCGGCATCGGAAAGGTCTTGCGAATACGGCGGCAACTCCATGGAGAAGGAGCGCTTCGGATCGAGGCGGCCTTCCTTGCGGTCGAACTTCCAGTAGGTCACGCCACCGCGATACTTCTCGTTGAACTCTTCGAGCGGGTAGAACTTCTTGTTTTCCAGCGGTGCGGCGTACTGGGCGGCTTCGATCACGTAGTCGGTGTTCGGCGTGACGAAGGCGCCGCCGTGTTCGGACTTGTAGATCGGGTTGACGACGATCTGCTTGGTTTCGAAGTCGCGCAGGTCGATCACGGCGAGGCGCGGATTGGCCTTGTCGTTGATGAACAGGAACTGGCCGTCGTACTTGCCATCGGTTTCGGAAATGGCCGGGTGGTGCGTGTCACCCCAGTTGATTTCCTTGCCGTCGATGTTGCCCTGGCGCAGAACCGCCCGGGATTCTTCGTCGAAGCCGTAGCCCTGCCACGGTTCGGGGGTGAAGACGCCGATGTACTTGAGGATGCGCATGGACGGAATGCCATACACGATCAACTGGCCGGACTGGCCACCGGAGCTGAATGCGTAGAATTCGTCGCGCTTGCCGGTCGGAACAAAGGTCTTGGAGGCGGCCAGCAAGTCTTGCTGGCTCAGTCCGCGACGCTTCATCACGTCCTGCAGCGATTCGGCTGACCACGCGTTGGCGGCCCCGAACCCGATCCCCGCTGCGACGAGCAACGTGGTGGATTTCACTGCAAATTTTTTCATCTCGATTTCTCCCATGAAAACAAGAAGTAGAACTTCCTACCCTCCATCGCCACCTGTGACGTTTTGTCACTGTGACAATTTGTCGCACACTGTAGGCGCCTCGGCGTGTTAAATAATTGATCTCTGCTAATTCCTCTCGCGCCTGATGAAGGAAAATGCGCTATCTCGTTTGGCCGCCAGGTTTGGAACAGACAGGTGAACAAAAAAATTCTGATGGACGTGATCGGCATCCTGTTGATTGCGCTGGTGGTGGTTGTCGGTTACAAGCTTTCGCCTTTGCTGTTGCCCAGGGCCGATGTCACGGTGCATCCCGATCCCGCCTGTGACCTGCATCGCTCGCCCTGCGAGGTAACGCTGCCCGGGGGCGGCAAACTGGCGGTGCGCATGCAGCCGCTGCCCATTCCGATGGTCAAGCCGTTTCAGGTCGAGGTGAAGCTCGAGGGAATCAGCGCATCGCGTGTCGAGGTCGATTTTGCCGGCGTGGACATGAACATGGGCTTGAATCGCCCTGAACTGAGCGCCCGGGCCGCGGGCGTTTATGGTGCCGAGGCCACGCTGCCGGTCTGCATCACCGGCCAGATGGAGTGGCAGGCCACTGTCCTGGTGGAAAGCACCGGGCAGCGCATCGCCGTGCCGTTCCGCTTCGCTTCCTTACCCCACGGATAATTCATGTCGCAACGTATCCTGCTTGCTATCGCTGTCCTGCTTGCCGCGCTGGTGCTTGGCCTGGCGTTCTTCTGGCAGCCGGAACTTCCCGAACGTCCCTTGCCTGTCGCGGCGGCCCCGGCCGGCGGCGATTTCACGCTGCAATCTGCCGCTGGGCCGGTGGCGCTGCAGGATTTTCGCGGCAAGGTGGTGCTTGTTTATTTCGGCTACACCTACTGCCCGGATATTTGCCCGACCTCGCTGGCAGCGACGGCCGAGGGCCTCAAGCTGTTGTCGCCGGAAGAACTGGCGCGGGTCGCGGTGATCTTCGTCTCGGTCGATCCGGAACGCGACACGCCGGCCCGCCTCAAGGAGTATGGCGAATTCTTCCATTCCGCGATCGTCGGCGTCACCGGCACGGCGGCAGAGGTCGCCGCCATCGCCCGCCGCTACGGCGTCTTTTACGCCCGTCAGCCGGTTGAGACGGCGGGTGGCGGCTATGTCGTCGATCACACTTCCGATACTTACATCATCGGGGCCGATGGCCGGCTGGATGGCAAGATCGCCCATGCCGCGCCGCCGGAACAAGTAGCCGCAGAGATTCGCAAACGTTTGACCAAACCATGAAGGAGAGAGTGCTCATGAAACAACTATCGCTGCTGGCCGCCGGCCTGCTGTTTTCCGTCGGTGTGCTGGCTGGCGCCGCCGACAACGTCTCGGTGCAGGATCCCTATGTCCGCCTGGCGCCGCCCAACGCGCCGGCCACCGGCGCTTTCATGGTGATCAAGAACACCGGCGACAAGGACGTGAAGGTGCTCAAGGCCGACAACCCCGCTTCCAAGGTCACCGAGTTGCATACCCATATCAACGACGGCGGCGTGATGAAAATGCGCCCGGTGCCGGCCATCGACATCAAGGCCAAGGGCGAAGCGGTACTCAAGCCGGGCGGGCTGCACGTGATGCTGATCGATCTCAAGGCACCGATGAAGGAGGGCGATGCCATTCCGATCACGCTGACTTTCGACGACGGCAGCAGCAAGACGGTCGATGCCAAGGTGGTGCGCCCGACACCGGCCCCGGCGATGGAGCACAAACACTGATTTTTGGCTGTTTTTGAGGGTCGACCGCAACTGCCGCGGTCGACTCGTGGCTGCCCTGGGGGCTTTGGGCTGATGCTTATTTGATGCAGGTCGTGAATTCATTCACGGACAGTCCTGTGCCAATTTGTCATCATCCGCTCAACGACTCCAGGAAAGGTCACGGATAATGACAAACACATCGAGCAAGGCGAATTCGGCTTATTCCGAGATATATCCGGGTAGCGACCGGCACGATGGCAGCGACCGTTTTGGCGCGGGCTTCGATCTGCGCGAGACGCTCGGCGATACCAAGGTGCGCGAGGCAACCTTCGCCGAATTTCTGGCAGAGCTCAAAAAAGCCAACAAACAGGCCAGTTAAGCGCATTTTCACCACGGGCACCCGTGGCGGCCGGTTGTTGCCGGCCGCGCCGACCTTTCCCCGACGCGGCGTGCCTGCCTGGTTTCAGATTCTGACCGGGCGTTTCGACAACTTTCTTTGCAGGGTTCGACGGTGCATCTTCAGCGCGCGTGCGGTGGCCGAGATGTTGCCGTCGTTTTCATTGAGCACCCGCTGGATATGCTCCCACTCCAGACGGTCGACCGATAGCGGTTCGTCGGAGGCCGGCAGGTCGAAATCCGGGGCCTCGTCCTGTTCGAAAGCGGCGATGATGGCTTCGATTTCAACGGGCTTGGCGAGATACTGGACGGCTCCCAGCTTGATGGCGTCCACCGCCGTGGCGATGCTGGCGTAACCGGTCAGCACGACGATCCGGCAGTCGGGTTCGATGAGCAGCAGTTCCTGGATCAGCGCCAGCCCCGAACTGCCGTTCAGATTGAGATCGAGGACGACGCGGGTCGGCACGATTTCACGGGCCAGTGCGAGCGCAGTGGCTGGTTCCCCGGCGCCCCGTGCCGAATAGCCGCGTCGCTCGAGACTGCGAACCAGTATGGCGTTGAAACTGGGGTCGTCGTCGATGATCAGGGTGGGTTCGCTCATTGTTTCCTCGGGGTCAATTCGAGGCGGGCAAGGGCGCCGCCCTCGGGCGGGTTGGATAGCGCCAGGCGGCCGCCAAGTTGCTCGATCGCCGAGCGTGTCAGTAGCAGGCCGATGCCGCTGCCTCGTTCGTGTGCCGGAAAGGCGGTCTGGCCGCCGGCGCGCAACACGGCCTGGGGAAAACCGGGGCCGTGGTCACGGATGTCGATCGCGATGCTTTCGGATGTCCATGCGAGACCGATCTCGATAGCGGTGGAAGAGGCGTTGGCGGCGTTGTTCAGCAGATTGAGCACGGCTTGCTCCAGGCGCGGGTCGTCGATTATTTCTGGCGCCGGCCGGTTGCCGCTTATTTCCAGGCGGCTGGCGGCGCGCGGCCGCGTGGCATGCCAGCGCTGGCGCAGTCCTTCCAGCCAGTGGTCGACCGCCGTAATGGCAGTGTTTTCGAGCCGCTCGGCACCGGCCCGGCGTGACAATCCGGTGATGATTTCCTTGCAGATGCCGATCTGCTGGCGGAGCAGGGCGATGTCCGGTTGCAGGCTGGCTGGCAGTTGCGAGTCGTTGGCCAAGTCGCCGGCGAGCAGGGCGATGGTACCGAGCGGGGTGCCCAGTTCGTGGGCAGCGCCGGCCGCCAGGGTGCCGATGGCCATGATGCGCTCGTCGCGCAGCGCCTGTTCGCGGGCGGCGGCCAGCTCGGCATCGCGCTCGCGGATCAGTCGCGTCATGCGGACGACGAACCAGGCGATCATCGCCGCCGAGACGGCAAAGGTCAGCCACATGCCAAGCAGATGCAGGCGGGTGGCGCGCCCGGCATCGTTGAGCGGCAAGGGTATGTAGTAGACCATCAGCGCCGAGTAGATGGCGATGGCGGCCGCGCCGGTCGCAACCACGCAACGTACCGGCAAAGTCAGTGCGGCGATCGCCACCGGCGGCAACAACAATGAAACCAGTGGATTCGTGGCGCCGCCGCTGAAAAATACCAGCGCGCCCAAGGTGGCGATGTCGATCAGCAGCTGTGTGAACAGTTCAGCCGGGGATGCCGAATCCGCATTGCGCAGGCGCCAGTGCAAGGTGCCATTGAACAATGCGGCGATGCCCAGCAACACCAGCAGCGGTGCCAGGGGCAGGGGGATTTCCAGCAAGCCCGGAACCAGCAGCGTCAGTCCGGCCATCAGCGCCAGTGCGGCCCAGCGTGCTGCGACCAGCCGGCGCAGGTTGGCCAGGTGGTCGCTGCCGTCGGCAGTGCATGAGATGAAAGGCATGCGACGGATTATGCGTGATTTGCGTCAATTTTCTGCAGCGGGTGCCGTGCGACAATTTGCCGCATCGTTTTCCGGGGCTACTCCGCATGCGTTTTTGCCGACTGTATCTGCTCGCAGCTGCCGCCTGGCTTGTTACCAGCTCGGCTGTTGCGGTCGACCTCGAAAAAGGCAAGGAAATCAACGGTACGTGTGCCGCTTGCCACGGCGATCAGAGCGCGGGCGGCAAAAAGGGCGAATATCCCCGCCTTGCTGGCCAGCGTGTCGCCTATCTGGAAAAACAGCTGAAGAGTTTCCGCGCGCGAACACGGATCAACATTCCGATGTTCCCTTACACGCAGGAAAGGGAGTTGTCCGACGAGGACATCAAGGATGTGTCGGCCTATCTGGCCGGCATCGAGTTGTCGAACCGGATGCCGACCTACACCGGCAAAGAGGATGCGCTGACCAAGTTGTTGATGGCCGAGAAGGTGATGATCATCCCGCGCGCCGAGGGCGATCTCGCGAACGGCGAGGCGATCTATCAGAAGAAATGCGCCGCCTGCCATGGAAAATCCGGCAAGGGACGTGGCATGTTTCCGGTGCTGGTTGGTCAATACACCAATTATCTCAAGCGTCAGGCCGACCTTTACATCAAGGGTGACCGTCCGCACGACGAGGAGGGTGTCGTCGGCGTCCTCAATACGCTGAAAGAGCAGGATATTCAGGACATCCTGGCCTATTTGACCTCGATTCAGGAGCCCAGTGAATGAAACGCCTTTTGGCAATCTGCCTTGTTTCGCTGGCGCCGACTTGCGTCTGGGCGCATGCCCATGCCGGCAAGATCGACGACAGCATGCCGGATGCGCAGAAAATCCGCTTTTGTGAGCGCGTCCGCGATTTTGCGCTGCAGGCGTTCTACGATCGCGACAAGGGGCGGCCGATGAAGGTTTTCGTCGAGGACGGCAGCGACGGGGCGCGCATCACCAATCATGTCATCAGGCGTATCTATGAAGAACCGCAGATTTCCAGCCCGAAGAAGGCTGAAACTTTCGGCCGGGCGACCTGTAACGAAATGATGGGAACGAAGGTCGCACCCGAATAGCGATATCAGGCGATTCCGAATTTTACCGGGCGTGGTTAAACTGCGCCCATGAGTAAAATCCTGATTACGCGCAAGCACCGGCTGTCGGCCAAAAAAGCGAAAGCGGCCGCCGAGCACGTAGCACTCGACCTGCAGAAAGAATATGAGCTGGAATACGCGTGGGACGACGACGGGGTGCTACGTTTCGAACGCCATGGCCTGCATGGCGAACTCAGGCTGGCCAAGGGCGAAGTGACTGTGCTCGTGCATCTCGGGTTTCTGCTATGGCCGTTCCGCGCCAGTCTCGAGCGGGAGATCCACGCCTATTTCGACGAGCGCTTTGCCTAGGCCCTGAGCGATTCGATCAGGTCGATGTAGGCCTGCTTTGCGGTTTCGGGCGCTGTACCCTGCAGGCCGGCCCAGGCGTCGTACTTGGCGCGTCCGACCAGATCGGTAAAGCCCGGCCGTTTGCCGCTCACATCGCCTTCGCTGGCCTGCTTGAAAAGGGAATAGAGGCGCAGCAAGGTCTGGTTGTCCGGGCGTTCGGTCAGATTCTTCGAACTGGCGACGGCGGCATCGAATTCAGTTTGCAGATCATTCATCGGTTTCTCCCGCGGGTAGTGAACTCAGCGATAATTAATCAGTATTATAGATATTTGAAGTCTTCCTGGAGCCCGTAATGGCGTCTCGCGAACAGATCTCCCACGTCGATACAGCCTGGCTGCGCATGGATCGCCCAAGCAATCTGATGCAGATTGTCGGGGTCATGCTGTTTGAAGGGCAACTGGATTACCCGCGCTTGCGCACGGCGATCGAACGTCGAATGTTGGGCTATAGCCGTTTTCGGCAATTAGCAGTGGCCGAGAATACCGGCTATGTGTGGCAGGATGATCCCGATTTCAACCTGGATCACCATTTACACCGCGTCACGCTGCCGGGCGCGGGGAGCAAGGAGGATCTCGAGCATTTCGTCGCCGACCTTGCCTCGACGCCACTTAATCCGAACCGGCCGCTGTGGGAAATGCACCTGGTCGATACCGCGCTGGGCGGTCAAGCGCTGGTAATGCGTATTCACCATAGCATTGCCGACGGCATCGCCCTGGTCGGCGTCGTTCTTTCAATGGCCGATAACGCACCAAGCGACGCTGTGCCGCATGCACGGCCTAAGCGCAGTCATGCAAATGACGAAGACGACGATGTTTTCTGGCGCACGATCTGGCGCCCGATGAGCGATGCGATGGTGGGTACGGTACGCGTATCCACAAGTCTCTGGGTGAAGTACATCGAACTGATGAGCAACCCAGGCAAGATGTTCGACTATGCGCGGATCGGCAGCAATATCACCGGTGAAGTGACCAAGCTGGCGCTGATGCCGGATGACAGCCATACCCGCTTCAAGGGCAAGCCGGGCATTGCCAAGCGGGTCGCCTGGTCGGAGCCGATTTCGCTGCCCGAGGTCAAGGCGGTCGGCACCGTACTCGGCTGTTCGGTCAATGATCTGCTTCTGTCGGCTGCGGCTGGGGCTTTGCGTGCCTATTTGGGCGAGCGTGGCGACAAGGTCGACGGCGTCGAGATTCGCGCCATGGTGCCGGTCAACATGCGGCGGCCAAGCGATGCGGGCAAGCTCGGAAACCGCTTCGGACTCGTCGCCCTGGAACTGCCGGTCGGCCTCGAGAATCCATTGGCGCGGCTTTACGCTACGCGCGAACGGATGGCGAAACTCAAGGGCTCCTACCAGGCGGCGCTGACACTTTCGATTCTGGGCTTGGTGGGCATGGCACCGAAGTTTGTCCAGCAGCAGATTCTCGATCTGCTGGCGAGCAAGGCCACGGCGGTGATGACTAACGTGCCCGGGCCGCAGGAGGCGCTCTATCTGGCCGGCGCCAAACTGCGACAACCCTTGTTCTGGGTGCCGCAGTCAGGTGACATCGGCATGGGCGTGTCCATCCTCTCCTACGACGGCAAGGTGCAGTTCGGCCTGATTTCCGACCACGGTCTGGTGCCCGATCCCGAACGCATCGTCGAGCGTTTTGCCAGCGAGTTCGACAAGCTGTTGATGCTGGTGCTGATGGAACCGTGGGGCCGCCTCGGCGATCCCTTAGCCGTCGAGGCGGGTCTGGCGGACGAAGGCGCCTGAGTCCGGGCGCTCAGTCCATTTCGGCCTTGGCGGCCTCGATGTCCAGTTTTTCCATGGCATCGGCCGGCGTGCAGGCGACCGCTTCCTCGTAGAGCCTTTCGGCATCCTTCATGCGCGAGCGTCCGAACAGCATGACCAGGCCGTCGGCGTATTCGGTGCGGGCAATCGCCGAGTCTGGGTTGAGATCCAGCGCGGCGCGGAAGTGCTTCTCGCTCGCTTCCTTCTTGGCGCCGTAGGTCAGTCCGCCGACCAGGCTGCCCACCTTGTCGATGATCTCGGCGTGCCAGGTGCCGAGCGCAATATGCGCATCGGCGTGCCGGGGCTGGAGTTTCAGCGCCTGGTCAAGACTTTCCCTGATCTTGCCGCCCAGGCCCTGGGCGAGTGCCTTGGCCACCGAAATGCCCTGGCTGTAGCGGCCCAGCGCGTAGGCGTGGATGTACCAGGCATTGGCGTTGGCCGGGTCGGATTTTTGAAGCGCGACGCAGCGCTCCGCAATCTCTTCGAACAACTGCAGTTTGCTGGCTTCGTCGTCTTCCAGGTAGTTGGCATGGATCATTGCTGCCTTGTTGGCGGCGTTGATGCCCGCCGGCCCGGCCTCAAGGCCGATTTCCACGGCTTTGGCAAAGTCGCCGGCATGATAGGCGCGCCAGGCATCCTGCGCTGCTTCATCTTCGGGGTAGGGCTCGCCGTCGCCGCGGTGCAGGCGCTCCCAGTTTTTCTTGAGCGCCGCGCCGCCATAGGCGAAATGCTTGTCCGGGTAGGGGAATTTCTTCCAGGTTTTTTTTGCCATTGTCTCTCTCCTCTAGTTTTTCTGGACGTAAGCGCCGGACAGTTTTTCCAGGAGGTGCCGGGCCTCGCCTTGCAGATAGGGGGCGGCCAGCGACATCACCTGATAGATGCCGCGCCCGATGTCCGGCTCCTTGCGCGGGCGGCGGGCATGTTCGAACGATAGCCAGAAGGTCGCGACCACGCTCATGTTGGTGGCCAGGGCGCGAATTTCCGCACCTGTTGCGGTCAACGCACCGGAAGCGGCCAATCCCTGGCAAATAATGATGGCAGTGCTTTCCTTGTGTTCGAGGATGCGTTGAAAGTGCGTTTCGACCAATCGGTTGCGGGTCAGCAAGTCGTTGATGTCACGGTAAAAGAAGCGGAATTTCCAGATCGTCTCGAACAGCAGGTGCAGGAACAGCCAGATGTCCTCGGTGCCCTGCGGACGATTGCCGGGTGCGGTGAGCAGGGATTCGATTTCCTTTTCATATTCCGCGAACAGCGCATTGACGATTTCGTCCTTGCTGTGGAAATGGTAGTAAAGGTTACCGGGGCTGATTTCCATTTCATCGGCGATCACCGTCGTGGTGACGTTCGGTTCGCCGAAATCATTGAACAGCTTCAGTGCTGTCTCGATAATGCGCTCACGCGTGCGCCGCTTGGGTTTTCGTTCCATCTCCGGGCTCGATTATTGTTGTCTCCAGAGAGCAGGATACATCAAGCCGGCATGCGTTTTTCAAGCCAGCCTTGCAATTCTTCGAGCGAGGCATCGAGTGCCTTGGTGGTCTTGTTGAGACTCGCCCCGGCGCGCTGACGCTTTGCGGAAACCAGCGAGCGGCGGTGATCCTTCAGTATGACCAGATCCAGATCCAGACCGTGGCGTTCGAGTATCGGTTTCAGTTCGTGCCGGCGCCGGTAAAGGTCGATGCGGGTGCGCTGGTAGGCGTGTTCGCACAGGCGCCGCCGGTCGCGGTAACTGAAGACGTTGGTGAAAAACATCTCGGCATCGTCGCGCGTCGGTTCGAAAAGCACGACATCGGCGTTGCTGTATTGGTGCTTGTAGCGATCCATGCCGACGCGCATCCGGGAATGGATGATGGCGCGGAAAGTCTGCGAGAGGACGACCGGCAGGCCGCCATCGTTCAGAGTCTGGCGCTCCTGGGCATTGCGCCGGGCCGCCAGTTCGGCGTCGAAGGGAACCAGCGGGTTGATGCACAGCACCAGTTCGGCGCCTTCCTTGAGGGCCACCGAGGCGTGCAGCGTCTTGATCAGCGCGCCATCGACGTAATAGTGATCGCCGATGCGCACCGGCGGAAAGAGTCCGGGCAGGGCGGTGCTGGCCTGAACGGCGACCGAGATCGGCACGTCGTCGTGGCCGGGCGAGCCGAAGGCGATGGATTCGCCGGAGTCGAGATTGGTCGCCACCAGGAAGAGCTTGCGCTTGAGTTTGCGAAAATCGTTGGTGCGACCACGGCGGGAAAACAGATCCCGCATCACGCGATCGATACCGCCGTTGTCGAAAAGGCCGGTCGGAATGGCTCGCGAAAGTCGCTGGAACGACTCGAACAGGCCGTGATGGAAAGGGTCGCCGAGATAGTTCTGGGCGGCGGAAAGCAGAAGATTGGGTACTGACATGGCGCGGCTGAAATACTCGCGGAACGCCGGGCGCAACAGCATTTCCGGGTCGAACAACTCTTCCGTGTCGTTGTCTATAAGAATCCGCGCCAGTTTTTCCGGCGTGATGCCGTTGGCGAAAGCGGCTGCTACCAGACTGCCGGAGCTGACGCCGACAAAGATGTCTGCCCGATTGAAATCAAGTCCGACAATCGATTCCGCGAGCGCAACGCTGGCACCGATTTCATAGATGCCACCCAACGGGCCGCCACCGGCCAGTGCAATGCCTATTGTGGACAAGTCGTCTCCCTCCGCACAATACGCAGAATGCCCGGCCGGGCCGGGCATTCCGAAATGCCGTTCTGCCTTTCCGGGTTATTTATACCCGGTTTCCCTGCTTATACAGGATTTGCTTTACCAGCAACGGCATCAGCAGGCTCGGCGGCCGCTTTGGCGGCGACGCTTTTGGCAGGCGCCGGCTTCTTGGCGGGTGCGACCTTGGTGGCAACAGCCTTGGCAGTTGCCGGGGTTGCCGCCTTGGCGACCGGTTTCGCCGCAGGCTTGGCAGCAGCCTTCGTGGCAGCGCTTTCCTGGGTGTCGGTCAGTTGCTGGACGACGGCGGTGAGTTCGGCAACCCGCTTCGACAGCTTGTCGATGTCTTTCTTGCTGGGAACACCGAGGCTGGACAGGGCGCGGGCAACGCGATCCTCGAACACCTGTTCAAGACGATCCCAAGTACCGGCAGCCTTGCCTGCAACTTCGGCCATCTTTTCATCGGCCACCTTGCGGGTCTTCTTCTGGATGGCTTCGCCTTCCTTGACCAAGGCGTCAAACACCTTGTTGCCTTCTTCCTGGGCCTTGGAGTAAGCACCCAAGCCGGCCAGCCAGATTTGCTGAGCGGAATCCTTGACGGTTTGAGCAAGTTGATTTTCCGACAGGCTCTTGAATTTCTTGACCATGATCATCTCCTTTTAAAAATTGACTGATTCGGCAGGCATTTGTCTCTGCCCTTGGAAACAGTGTAGGAGATTCGGTTAGAACAGGCACACTAATTTCCTAGGTCAGCTATTCTAGAATGGCATTGATTTAAAAAATTATTCCAGGAGACGAACATGCAGTACTTCATCACGGGAGCATCGGGTTTCATCGGCAAGCGTCTGGTCAAGAAGCTGCTGGAGCGCGACGACAGCAAGATATTCTTCCTGGTGCGCGAATCTGAAAAAGATGCGCTGACCGGACTCTACGAATTCTGGGGTTGTGACGACAGTCGGGCGATCCCCGTCGTTGGCGACCTGACCCAGCCATTGCTTGGGGTTGCTGCGGTCGACCGCAAAAAACTGGGCAAAAAGACCACGCACTTTTTCCATCTGGCGGCGATCTACGATCTCTCGGCCGATGCCGAAATCCAGCTTCGGGTCAATGTCGAGGGCACGCGCAATACGGTGCAGTTCGCCGAGTCCATCGGCGCCAGGCATTTCCACCTGTTCAGTTCCATTGCCTCGGCCGGCATGTTCGAAGGCCTGTTCCGCGAGGACATGTTCGAGGAGGCCGAAGGGCTCGATCATCCCTACTTCAAGACCAAGCACGACTCGGAAGGCATCGTGCGGCGCGAGTGCAGCATTCCGTGGCGCATCTTCCGGCCGGCCATCGTCGTCGGCGATTCCCGCACCGGCGAAATGGACAAGGTCGACGGCCCCTACTATTTCTTCAAGCTGATCCAGAAGATGCGCAAGATGCTGCCGTCGTGGATGCCGACCGTCGGCATCGAAGGCGGGCGCATCAACGTGGT
>ERZ795055.1786-NODE-1786-length-16974-cov-6.090372_pt1 | contig 16974 bp, 15 predicted proteins | sample MGYA00375139_ERZ795055 | MGnify/ENA primary metagenome ERZ795055 (study PRJEB30184, sample SAMN05720283) | anaerobic digester metagenome | isolation source: active sludge of municipal wastewater-treating anaerobic digesters | place: USA | collected 2015-01-23 ... | reverse complement strand
CCCCAAAGGAAGCCGTCTTCAGATATATGTAACAAAATTGATTTTTGCTCGTTGTCCACGATGCCTTCAATTCCGAATAAATAAGACATTTTCACGTCGCTCTCTTCGAGCATATCGTCACCGTCCACCTGAATATCCATGCGATTGCGCCGAGCGTATTCAAGTTTCTTATGTAGCATCATCGTAGCGACAGTAGGCTGAATGCGCTTTCCGCCGTTAATGATGAAATATCCTTGTTCGATATTCACGTAATACGAATTGTAATCCCATAAAAGCATAATGCTCGTAATCTTATTTTTTAGATTGAAAATATCTGAAAACTGAATCTCCCGCGCTTCAGCATTGTCGTCCGTCGTAATTATGAAGTCCGGCGCTTTTGCCCTTGAATTCATTTATGGCTCCATTCGATAAATTGTGGCGAGAGCCTTTCGACCCTCGCCACTTTCGATCATTGTTCGTCCCATTGGAAAGTTAGCGTCTTCGTATTCACCGCGCCTGCGGGAGTAGCCGCGCTAACGTCTAGCTGAAGCACGATATAATCCGAATACGCCGGAACCACCGTAATGCCACCTGAAAGGCTTCCGCCTATTCCCAGGTTAGCGCCCGAGGGCTCGCTTTCCGGCATTGCCTGAGTAGCGAACGTCGAATCAGTTTGAACCGGGCCGCCTGAAGGGTAAGACGATGCCGCATAACCTGTAGTTCTCAGGTTAGTGGACATTCCCTCGCCCGCTTTCCATCCACCGCCTAGATTAGAAAGCCACACCTTCAAGTTATCTACTCGCGTCGAACCGCCTAGTAGATTTACATAAAGGCGAAGCCACTTCTCGTAGGAGTGTCCGTCCGTCTGCGCCGTGATCGGAGCCGAGGTAGGATTCAGCGCGGCCTGATCGACCGAACCTAAATTGACGTTGGATACATCGATAGTTTCGGTCGATGAAGCGAGCGGGCCGTTACGCTCCGCTACTACTACTGTAGCCGCCATGCGTCACCCCTTTATTAAAGCCCGTAGCTTTCCCACATAACCTCTAGCTGTCCAGCGGAAGACGCCGTACCGCCCGTGTTATTCAGGTATCCGTCGAGAGTAGCCACCGCGCCGACGCCGCGCTTCGTCGCGGGCTGAGTGGAATCGCCGCCGAATTCGGAAGTAAGGTCTACGAGGTTGCCAGCGGCAGTCAAGCGATAGATCACGGAAATAATCTTGTCGCCCTTCTTAATGCCAGCTACCGCAATATCGCCCGCCGCGCCGCCAGTTACGACAGCCTTGCGAACGAACGTCTGCGCCCTCTTATACAGGAACTTCTCGAAAGGCCCCATGCGCGTGATTCGATCCTTCAACGCCATAATTATATTCTCCTTCTAAAACTAAGGGAGGTTAGACGAAATCCAACCTCCCTTAGCACGTTACACGGTTAGGTTAGAACCAACCGAGATTTGACGGTGACACGTTTTTGATCCGAATATGCTGTTCCGGCTTCTTCAGCGCGAGAGAGCCGAAGAGGAGCATAAGGAACGGATAGACGGCCGCGTCGGTCGGGTACAGGTCGAACTTCATCATCGGAAGGAACTGAATCCACTCGATCGCGTTGTAGGCCGTGTTCATATTGAGAATGAACACGTCCGAGCAACCGGGAAGATTCTCGTTGCGGTCGATAATGTTATTCGACGCCGCTACGACAGTAGCGTGCGAAACGGTGAAGGCTTCCTTGACGGCCGCGCCAGTAGTACCGCCCACCTTCGAGCGGAAAACCTTGTACGCGGTAGCGGCAGGAACGGGGAACGTGGTAATGGGGATGGTTACGTTGTCGCCAGCCACGACGCCAGTAACGTTGACTTCCACCGCCGCGCCAGGGCCGAACTGATTGATCGGGACAATCTTGTAGCAATACGTACCCGCATCGGCCGCGCCGAACTTAGCCGTCGCATCGACGGGAGAGGTAGCGGAGCCGAAAGCGATAGGCGTAGTGCCGCCAGGAATGCCAGCTAACGCGCTTACGCGAGGAGCCGCGCCTTCGCGGATAAATACGTTATCAACTAGCTCCATCTTCCCGAAGGGAGTAGGATACTCGTTGAAAATCGCGGAGCCTAGCTGATTGCCAGTACCGAACCGAATGCGGTCACGGAGAAGCGCCTGCACGTCCTCCATAACCATCGTGGACGACAGCATGGTAGTAGCCACACCGAAGTAGTCACGAATCTGCCGGGCGGAATCGTTCATCGCCTGTTCGAACTCAGCGGAGGTAGCATCCTTGCCGCGAAGGTCGATCACGCCGGAAGCGGGAATCTGCGAAATGAGTCCGTCAGGCTCGTAGGAGTTGTACGAACTATTTCCGTAGATAAGGCCCTTCTCCACGTTGCGAATAAGCCAAAGAGCGCCAGCTTCCTGCTCGATGCCGATAGCATCCTCAAGCATATTGGTAGTGGCGGCCTGAAGCGTAACGGAACGCTTGGTCTGAAGGTACTTCGCAGTCGTGAACTTGCGGGAGATATTCTGATCGGCGTTCTGAGAAGAGCCGCCTTCAGGCACCCAACCACCATCGTCCGCGCCTACCTCGTTCCTGTAATTCCACTGGTGGACGACGCTCTTGACGGGATTTTTCTTGAGCCGCTGGAAGAGCCGGGCCTCGTCCGTGGTATGAAGCACGGAGACAAGCACGGAGTCCAGGGACTCGGGAGTGAGAGCGCGACCGCCAGTAAACGACGCCGCATCAACGCCGTTGCCAGCGGTGAGGGCCTTTGAAAGCGCCTCTAGTGTCTCGGAGTTCGCCTTAGCGAAACCCTCATAGCCTAGATCGAACTGACTCATTAAGTCCATAATTATTTCTCCTCCTTAGCCGAGAGAATGTTCACGTATTCGTCATTAAGAGCAAAGCCCTTATTAAGCCGATTGTTAATCTTGGCAACGTCGAGAGAGGTTAGCTTGCCAGCCTTGGAAAGGCGGACAGCCTTCTCTAGTACCTGATCGACGGACATTGACTTTAGAAGCTCCGCGTTAGCGTTGCCAGCGGCGGCCTTCTCGGGATACTTGTCCATGCTCTTGCGGATCACGGAGCGGGAACCCACGGGAGCCTCCGCGATAGCCTGCACCGTGGAAGCGATCATCATATTCTGATCGCCGAAAGCGCCTAACGACTTGGCTAGAGCCTTCGTCAGCTTCGCGTTAGCCGCCTCAAGAGTGGCGAACCTCTTGGAAATAGACTTCGTGAGGGAGCGGAGGAACGGCTCTACGTCCATAGCGGCGGCGGCTTCCTCGTCGGAGGCTACGTCGTCTTCCAGGGACTTCTTGATTAGCTTCTCCTGCCCGTCGTCCTCGTCTTCCTCCTCGCCGTCGTCCTCGGCCTCTTCGTCGTCGATGCCGTCAGCATCGTCCGTGTCCTCGTCCTTGGATTTCTCTAAATCCTTCTCCTCGTCCTTCGACTTCTCTAGCTTCTCGGAGCTATCGTCGTCTAACAGGGACTTGAGAAGACTCTTAGAGTCATTCCATGACTTCTCTAGCTCGTCTAGCGAAAGCACGCTAACGTCTTCTTTCTTGGACATTTTCTGCCCCTCCTACCGTAACATTGGAATTTTTCTTGAAACGAAATCGATCATCGCGGCGGCAACGTCGTCGCTATAACCCTGATCCAAGGTGTAACTAATAACGTCATTCATCGACGCTATTTTTCCCTGTTTAATTGAAAGTAGTAATCCGTCGAAAAACCTCCTTCCTTCTTCATACGTAATTTCAGGTGAAACATCCGTCTGAGCGAAGGTAGCATCGACAGTCTTAGAATCAATATGCTCAGGGCTTAACGCACGGCCGCCAGAATAGGAAGCCGCGTCAACGCCTGCGCCCGCCATTAGCGCCTTGGCGAATTCGGTGAAGGGAATAACCTGGACGTGTCCGAGCGTCATGTCATTTACGGGCTTGTGCGTGATAGCCGTCTCGTCCCAAATAACGCGCTCGATTTTTCCTTTTGACTTCGAGAGAATACCGCCACCTACTGAAGCGCCTAACTTCTGCGCCCCGGACTCGATATTCGCCCATAGTTTTTTAGCGATAGGATTTTTCTGGTAGAGCCAGCCCTTTACCAGAGTTTCGTTTGACTTGGAAAACTGCACTTCAAGAGGCTCGCCGACAATGAACCCCGGATCGTGTAATAGTTTATGTTTATGATCCCACGATAAAACGCCATGAGAAAGGTAATAATCGCGGGCCTCTTGAAGTGCCTTTGAAAGAATTATCTCCGAATCCTGGTCTAGTCCCTCGTTGGAGGCTTGCAAGTACACTATCCATTTCCCACCGTGCTCTTCGGCTTTGATAAGTACCGAGCCTGAAAACGGGGAATAGAATTCCTCGTCGTCTTTATAGTCAATCCTATCTTCAACGCCCATTAAAAACCCCTTGCAATAAAACGCCGAAAAGTACAGGCCCGCTTTTGGCAAAGTCCGTACCCTTCGGCTATCTAGTAGCTCGCATGGAGTAGGCTAACTGCGGTGCATTTTGCCGCAACGCCTACATTTTATTTCGACCACTCTATCAGTCCCTACGCTCTTCTTCAACTCTCGAAAAAGAAGCGCCCCGCACTCGCACCTAACGTCTTTGAAGTCGTCCGATTTATTCAGAACTAACTTCACTTTTCTCTTTACAATTTTATTATCTATTTTATCCGATGAATTGTCAACACTCATTTTTCGTCCTCCTTTTCAGGCGGCGGAGGAACGTCCTCCTCGTCAATTTCCTCTTCATCCGAATAATCATTATAGCTTTTCAGCGTGCGTAGCACTTCGTCTTTTGTTTTCATTCCTAGACGCACGGCCGCCATTTTGCTATGAAGCTCTGAGTCGCCAGCGTCGTCGAAGCTCAAATTCTCTCCATCGCAAGCGTCGTCAAAGTTGCATATAACTCCTTCGAAGCCTGCAAGCGTTTCCAAAAAATACGGACATTTATAGCAAGCATTGGTAATGAACTCTGGAACAAAGTTAGCGAGTATATCTAAATGGTGACAATAAACCTTTCCAGAATTGCTAACATAATTAAAGTGCTGGTGTTTCATTTCATAGCTCCTTACACTCTGCCTACGTCGATCCATTGAAGCGGAATCATCTGCATAGGGTCTTTGACAGCGTGTTCATCGTGATCCAAGCCGTACTTCCTATTTCCAGTAGGATCGCCCTGTCCATAAACAGTATTATACGTAGGGTCATGTACGGCTTTCACCGTGTCCGCTCCCGTAGCATTAACTTTTCCCATCGCTATGCGTACTCTAAACATTACACCATGTCCGTGATGGCTAAATTGTTTATTAAGGTACTGAATTGTTTTTGACGTACTAGAAGTAGAATATACACGATCACTTCTAATACCTGTACGTTTTTGTATTCCTAACATATTTCCATTTTGTACGGGCATTAACTTGAACCCGCCCTTTATTATTGAAGAGCCAGCGGCAAAGTTAGTGGAAGTAAAACCTATATGTACGTTTCCTATTTTATCCTGTACCGCTTTATATTTTTCATAATAATCGTGATACATGATATTAAATGCGTGATACACTTTGAAGTGTTGCGGCTGGAAATCATAATTTTTATGAGTCCATTTATCCACGACTTCCTGCCTAATTGCTTCCATTTCACTAGAAGTTACAGTTTTGAGGCATATTTTAGGAATAACCTTTCCAGTAGTACCGCGCTGAATGTCGGCGTCTAGCATACCTAGCTCTGCCGCTATTGAATCATTCTTGGCGTCAGTAAGCATACTGACGTATTTTTCAGGCGTGAATTTATATTTAGCGTTTAGAGGAGTGCGGCTTCTATATCTAACGGTACGCGCGTACTTTCTTCCTTTACTAAAATTTATATCATCCACAATAGCTTCTTGAGTTACAGGAAAACTATTCTTTTCGTCAAAAGGCTTCGTACCTGGATACCACTTCCACTCAGGGATGATTTTATTCTTTTTCGTAATTTTTCTAATCTGCCAGTTCAAGCCTATCGCCGTAGCCAACGACGACGCCGCGTGAGTCTTAGTTCCAGCATAACGTGAAGCGTTATACGATCCAGCCGATCCCGCTGTTTGGATTGTAGTCAACGAATTCCACTTGGCCCTCTGCGCGGCTTTCAGGTTAGTTGTTTCGCCTATTTTCTCATTTTTTAGATTTACAACTTGCCCTGTTCCTGTACTCTTGTCTGCCTTCCAGCCTGCATATTCGAGTATCCCATAATCCATAGGATCGTTAGAATAGTAGCTCGAAGTTTTTGTTTTAAAGTAAGCAAGAGACAAGGGACTCATTAAAGTATCTTCATGGTACTCTATATCGTTATCGCTACCAGCGGGAGGATTTACTTCGTATTTCGCGTATTGAGGAGTTTTTATATAACCGTCTGATTCGCTGGATACGTCCTTACGCGCTTCTTTCAGTTTATTCACGGCTTCGTAAGGCACGTTCGCAAGAAATGTGTCTGAACCGATTTCTCCTAATGCTGAAGCGATTTTATCAAAATGCGGCTCTGAGTGAAAATACTTTGCCGACTTCAATTCTTTAATAGCCGCCGCTAAATCACCTACTTTACCTTTGCTATTGAAAACCAATCCATTTTTATTAGTATACCCACTATTTAGTTCTAAAGAATACCCACTATATTCATTTATGTGGGTATTGAAAGTTCCTTGTGAATTATGCACTAAGTAAGTAGACGCATCTAATACTTTTGAAACTGCGGGATATTTTTCCCTTAATTTTTTAGCATTTTCAGCTAAACTATCGGGAGTTACTCTAGTAGTACCGTTAGCACCTATTATATTAACTAACATACCGTTTTCTATTTTGGTATTCAATAAAGGATTTTTAGCGAATTGTGCGGACGTTAAATGTGCCGCTAAATTTGTATCGAAACCAGGATGCAACACTAGAGTAATTAAAGACGAAATTACTCCCATTGAATTTCCAGGCTCCTTTCCTTCTGTAAGCATACCTTTAATTACTGATTCATCTATCCCAAGTGATTTTAGATCATTTACTATATTAGTAAATTTATCCATGCGCTCGTTTTTCGGTACTTTCGGAATGTCCATCAATTCGGGATAGATTGTATAAGCTAACGTAGATGGAAGTATCGCTAGTTTAGTCAACGGAGCCAGCTTTTCGTCCAAGGCACGTAATTTTGCGATAGCAATAGAGTCTTTATCGTTTGCCTTAATGGCGTTAATCCAGGCGGCTACTGAATCGAGTAAATCAAGATACTCACTATGCGTATGCTCTGAAATATACCTTTCATAATCATTATCATCCTGCAAGTGCATAGCTTCCCTTACGGTATGATACGTGCCGTCCTGCTGAGTATTCAACTCCGCTATGATTCTATTTTGAATTTGATCCTTAGTCTGTTTCTCGTTCCGCTGTATATCTCCATAATACTCTTCCAGTTTAGTAAGAGTATCCTCCATAAATACAATGTCGTCGCTAAACGCCGCATTCGTATCCAACGGCTTAGTAGGATCGGCTTCTTTAATAACTGTAGTGGACGCCGCATCTTTGAATATAGTATCTAGCTTCTCTTCAACATAATCTTCAGCTTCTTTATCCAGGCAAAGGATTCCGCTCTTGTCACATAGCGCTCTAGCCCTATCGGTAACTTCAGTCCAGTATTTTTTCTCTTTGGTAGACATTTTATCCAGCGCGGCTTGCTTAGGAGTGCCGTCTGAATTCCAATTGCTCATTTCGGCCGCGCTAGGCGCATTCTTTACTTTCTCAATCTGAGCCGCATTATTCGCACGCTGTTTCTCAGCGGCCTTCTTTCGGCGTAGCATTAGGAGATAAGCCTTGGCTTCAGCCTGAGTAGCCATGCCTTCATAGCTCCACGTACCGTCAGCTTCCTTCCTAGACCAGTAATAATTTCCCGAGGCATTCTTTCGCATAACGCGATCACCTACATTGTAGGTATCCTTCTTCTTCGCTTCAGCTTTCTTCGCGGTTTTCTTTTCAGCTTTCTTCGGCTCTACCTTCGCCACCGCGTCTACTGGCTTCGCCGCATCCGGGGCCTTGCGAGGACGGCCGCGCTTCTTCGCGTTAGTCGCTACAGCCGCAACTACTTTCTTCGGCGCGGGCGCGGGAGCCGCGACGGGAGCGGTAGCCTTCGGCTTATTCTTTGATCCCTTGGGACGACCCCTGCCGCGCTTCACCGGGGCCTGAGACGATTGCGAAGACGTAGCGGCCTGCGTCTGAGTCTGTCCGCTTCCTTGACTCTGCACGTTGCCAGGAACATTGACTTGACCGACTACCTGTCCGGCCATGTTCGTAACGACGCCTTTCTTGTTCACCTTGACGTGAATCCACTTCTTGCCCTGCTTCATGCGCTTGTAGGGCGTACCTTTTACGTCTTTAATAGTGCCGTCAGGAACGGCTTTACGTCCCTTCTCCAAATTCAAAATAAGCCGTAGCTTGGATTTTTCCAGCCCGGCCATTTTCTTGTAAATACCCATTATATATTTATAGTCGTCGGCGTGCCCTTCTTCGGCCGCCAGGGCCTTCGCCTTCGCCCACTTGCTTTCATCTACAGGCTTTCCGTTGATATTCTTAGGCATGATATTCTCCGTTTGTTACAAAATATGGGAAGACGCCTGCAATGACGCCTTCCCATATTTATTAAATTTAGAACGCGCTAGGAAAAATGGCCTTGACCTCTTCGAGAGCGCCGAACTTACTGGCTAGGAACTTGGCGATGCCGAGCGCAAGGTCGGCTTTCTGATCGACAGTCAGCGGAACCTTCTCCTCGACGACGGGCGCGGGAGCGGGCATATCGGCAGTAAGCATCGTCTCCTCCTTGACCTCGGGAACGGTAGCCTTCTCGGCCTCTTCCTTGGCGACGGCTACAGCGTCAGCCGCGATGCCCTGCGCCTCTTCGTCGGTAGCGCCGTCCGCGATGGCCTTGTCGTAGGCTTCCTTGAAAATCAGTTCGTAATCATTCATTCGATGCTCCTAACTACACGCGACTAGCGCAACGTGTAATTGTAATAACCCCGCCCGCTGAAAGGGTAGGGACATAAAAACCAGCCATGTAATTCTGAGGAACCACGTACCTGTCCATGTAGTTAGCTGTAGGAGCTAACCCGTTGTAGATCAGCGTGCCGTCAGCCGCCGTGATAACGGCCTGATTGCCAGCCGCGCCGCCAGTTAGATTCCATTGAATCACGTCGCCCGCGTAAATCTTCGCATTCAGCATTCCAGCCGCCAGTATCGCGGTATCAATATAAATCTGCTTCGGACTAATTTTGTTCGCCATTTCAATCTCCTCCTACATATTAAGAATATCACGACTTCATCGCGTCTCGCAATCTGCTAATATATTCGTCAGTCACGTCGGGCATTCGTATCCAATTACAGCGGCAATGCGGATGTTGCGTTCCAGCCGCTATCCACCATTGCGCCCGCTTCCTTCCGAAATTATTCTTGCCCGGCCAGATTGCCTTGAACGTCTGCCCTTTTATTACAACGTCGTCGCCGCCCGTCTTCGGCGGGCCGTCTAATAAAACGACGATCCTATTATTTACTTCGGTAGAACAAAACCCGCACGCGCCGCCTCCCGATATGCCTTGCATAAATACAGGCTCGCCGTCTTTGCTATTCTCCTTTAGCTCCGCAATGAGATACCCATTGTTGAAGTTAGTCGCCGTTTCTGTTTCAGCTATGCGCCTCCAATCTCGATTCATAACCGAGAATGCTTCGAATAGATTGTCCTCTAGCTCTTTCGTGCTAACGCGATCCTGGTAGCCCTGCATAATCACGCGCACGATTGCTTTGCGACTCCGTTCCGTAACGTCCTGAATCAATTCGCCAGTATGAACGTCCGCGAAGTCTACGACGTGCTTGAACTGCGTATCCGCATTTACAGCGCCCAACGCGCCTTTAATATCCATGTCCTTTAGGCTCGCGTCCATTCTCGCGTCAGGCTCCATCGAATGTAGAATCTTTCCAGTCGCCAGCGCCTTGTTCACGATCCCTTCGGTAGTGCCGTTGTACAGCCACTTGAAAATGCGGTTAAGGTCTTTCTGAATCTCGGCCCATTCCTTCTTCGTCAGGTACTTTCCAGTCTTCGGATTTATATAAATCTTCCCATTTAATTTATACGGATCGACCGCCTTTTCCAGGTCTGAGCGAAGCCACTTGGAAAGGATCAATGAATAGAACTGCCATAGCCTGCGCTGTACTGGCGCGTAGACTTCATCGGCCAACTCGCGCACGCATAGGTAGGGAGTCGGCTCTGAGGGAGAATTATCGTCGTCATGGTTTGCGTACTCGATATTCCTTCCCGTAGCCTTCGCCAGCACTTCAAGGATCGTCTTTATCTTCTCCTCCGTATTCACGGAAGGATTGCGAACCTCGAAAATAATGTCTTTCATAAATTAACCCTTCTTCTTCTTGCTTAATGATCCGAAAAACTCCGATAGGCTCTTTGCCTGCGTAGGCCCTTTGGCAATCTCCATCTTGAACTTCGCCTTTTCCCGTTTAATTTTCGCGGTGTAAGCGTGTCCTGAATCACTAGCCTTCTTTCCAGCATCGGACAAGACAGCTTTGTACTCGTCAGCCCCTACGTGTTCCCAGGTGATTAAACCTTCCTTCGTAAGAGTATTATATATTTTCTGCTCTTTACTATTTATATCGTCCATGTAGACGGGCTCTTTGGAAGTAGCAATCTTATGTAAGACAGCGAATACTTCCTTCGATCCTTTTATTTTCTTTCCGCCCTTCTTAGCGGACGCGGCGGCTTTCTCGCTCGCAGTCATGCCGTTGTCAACGGAAGTCCAATCTCCGTTCACCTTGCGCGACTTCTTCCCTTCATTATTTTTTACAGCGCCTTCAGGATAGCCGTCGTCCTTCAGGTCAGTTTCGGGAGACAGCTTCTTCAGCATTTCCAACACGTCAGGCGCGACTTTACTTAGCGGAGTCACGTCGCCGTTGTCGTAGTAATCCTTGTTAGATTTCGTAGCCTTCTCCTTGGAAGCCTCGATAGCCTTCCTGAGTTCGCGTAACGCCTTTAATAAAGACTGCACGCCTTTGCCCTTCTTGGAAATAATCTTGGGCTCGCTCTTGTCGGTGCTAGAGTTGTCAACGAATGTCCACGCATCACAGTACGGCTTTAATTGCTCGAACGTATGCTCGTTGGAAGTGTTCGATAGAACGACGCCTACAGGAACATAACGCTTTGTTTTTCCCATGAAACGATGCACCGCCCGCTCTGCGGCAATCTGCCTCGGGCAATACATATAATGCGACTCGATTGAATATCCGGCATTCTTGAAATACTCGACTTTCTTCATAGCATTCTTGCTAGTCTTCAGCGTAGCGTCTATTACGACATTCAGGCCCAACGCCTTTGACATAAATAGTATTTTCTCAAGAATATCCGACGACTCTTCGTGAACCTGAGCCGCGTTCCAGCCTTCGTACTCGTCCAGCTTGCCTTTAATTTCGTCAGCGTCCAGCACGATACTCTTCTCAGGATCGTAGACCTTTCCCTTGAACCAGGATTTTCCTGAGCCGCCGCGCCCGCCTAGCATAATCATTACTGGCGGCTTGCCCTTTTCAGGCTTCGCGTTTTTTATTTTCTCTACGCTTAATACTTCTTGAATAATTTTATCGTGTAGCTTCCTGCGCTCATTGGTATAGACTGCCGACGCCGCCTCGCCTTCCACGCGATACTTGGCAATCGTCTCTTCGATATGCTTCAGCCGTTCCTCTGTCTTTACAATTTCAGCTTTAATCTCGGGATATACCTTTTCCAATTTTCCTAGCAACTTCTCAGCGTCTATTTCAGCATCATCGAACTTTTTATTGTATTCCGCCGCGTTGAATTCATTCGGCGGAATTCGGTCAACGTCTTCTCCATTTTTCGACGGCTTGCCTGCTTGCTTTCCGACCGACAATTTCGCTTTCGCTTGCTTCTCAGGCTTAGGCTTCAGGTGAGTAATTGCGCGATAGGATACCTTCACGGTTTTCCCGCTCTTCAGTTTTACCTCTACTACTTTCGTGGAAGACGCATTGACGATTACAGCGTCAACCACGCCTTCCTTAGTCTTCACTTTTACCTTGTCGCCATTATCGAATTTATGCGTACCGTATCCGTGCTTGCTTCCGCGTGTCTCTTCAGGATCGACCGATCCTGGACGAACCCACCGATACGCTTGATACGTACCTCTGGCGGAATGAATCGTAACCTTTTTACGAACAAGATTTTCACGCGCCTTCATAACTAACTGCATTTTCCACTCTCCATTTTCGCAAGTTTCGTATAGTAGTTTGCGTCTTCGGATAGGTGATCCATCGCAATCTCTCGCGCAACGTCCCTATCGTCAGTATGCTCCATTTCGACCTTAATTCCCATATCCTCTTGCGCCTGCGTCCAAGTCTTCTTTCCGCCCTTGTATTTTCCCTTTCCCTTCAACTCTTCGGACAGCTTTGATTTTTCCAGCTTTACTACCATGCGAATTAACGACTTCATAACTTCCTCCCCGATATACTTCTTATATATCCTGGCTAGTCTGTTATCATCGAATTCCAGCATCTTCTCGTCAGGGTCTACCTCTTCGAATCCCCATCCGTAAGTATTCATCATTTTTCTAGCGGTAACATGATCCGCTTCCATGTCTTCCTTCGTACCTTGAACACTAGGATCGGAAATCAGCCTGCCTTTAAGATCATATTTTTCTTTGTACTCTATGCTTCCCATACCTTTCAATGCTATATAATTTCGGAACGTCCTGGCGAATATCTCTGTAGGCCGTTTCCAGTAGCCCCTACCGTCACGGAACAAGTCACTCGCTTTCGACGTGCTTCCGTATAATCCTTCTTTGGCGGCGTCTGCAATAAGCGCCCCGATGCTAGACCTAGCGTACCTATTCAATTTCGAAAATCCGTCCCTAGCTTCTCGCATAGCCGCGTAGAAGTCAGTAGAGTCAGCGTACATGGCTTTAATATCTGCGTTTTTAGAATAATGAACCGACGCGAATGTAGTCAGTTCATAATCGGTGTAATTGTCTATTTCATTGAAAATACGCTGTATTTCGCTAACGATGCTATTGTCTGGCGATTGTCCTGCTGAATTGTGACTCATTGGATCGTAGCCTACGTGCTTGTAATACGATGTACCGTCATGCGTCATTTTTCTACATACGGCAATAAGCGCGGACATTGATCCCTTGAATGTTTTTACGCGCTCCTCATTATAGCCTTCTCTCTTTAGTAAATCAGCTAACGCGAACTCTTCCAGCACCTTCTTGCTTGCGCCCTCGAAATACTCGTCTATTACACGATGCCATTTTTCAGGCTCTTCGCGCACTTCGTAAGTATTAGTCTTTAATTTTTCCTCAAGCCCTGAGTCCTTTACCCATTGCATGAACTCGGCCTGCATTTCCTTCGAACGATCCCAAAAGTAATGTCCCATTTCATGCGTGATAGCACCCTTATGCAACGGGCTTATATTTATAGTAGTTTGCGTCTCGTCGTATGATCCTGCTACGTTGGCTCCCTGGTTTAATTCAAGCGTAAGTGACAATTTTCTGCCATCAGGCGGATTGTACTTTTTCATGTCAACGAATTTATTTACGTTTTTCATAATATCAATAACGTCTTTATAGAATTCACGCTGAGTCTTTTTATCGACTAGCGCTGGTTTATTTTTTGCCGTTCCTCGCTCCGCACGTTTATTCGGATCGGTCTTCCAAGCATTGAACGTATTACTGAATTTGACTTCCAGTCCTACCTCGTCTTTGAATTCCTTTACTATGCTGGATAATTTAGCGTCACGCTCAGTCTCGTATTTTTTATAGCCTGAACTCATTTTCACCGACTTAATAAACCGTTGCCTCGCCGTTCCCTTCAGGTACGTATCTGCCAACGATTGTAATTTAGAAAAAGGTACTACGAAATTGAATAACTGCGAGTATCCGTCTTCCGACGCCAGCGTGACGTACAATCTATCTGTCGCCATAAACGACTGCATTTTTTGCGTTGCCTGCGTAAGGTTTGTTTTTAGATACTTCAGCATTCCTAGATTGCCTATCATCGCATTAAACCGTTCCCACGATTCTTGACGAACTACTATATCCGCATATTCCTTTGTTACTCCGCTACCAGAATCGCGTGCTTCAATAGCCACTTTCAAATACTGCTTACGCGCCGCAGTATTATGTTCATCGACTATTTTATTTATTTTCTGCGTGACAGGATCATCGAAAGTTTCTGACTTCAAATACGCTTGCTTTATATCTTCAAGTGAATCAAATCCAGCATCGCGCATAACGTCCATTATGAATGTGGGAAGCCCATTCCGCCATTCATATTTATTATCGTATTCTTGCGCGTAAGCGTAGCTCTCCGTCCTTCCCTTTATTTCATACGTTCCATAATCCAAATATGAATCAGCCACTTGTTCGATGGTTATATCTTCACGCTTGAATATGTCGCGTGCTAATTTACTCCCCTTCGGCCTGCCGCGCTTCTTGGGCGTCTCCGGGGCTTTCGCCTCGTCTCCTTTCTTGGCGGCCTCGTCAGCATCATTTCGCGTATCGCTTCCTCTATCATTAGCTCCGTCAGTAGCCCTCTGAACGGCCTCTTCTTCGTCGTCATTTTTATCTCCCTTTTTATTAGGAGTTTCCTCGGGAGCCTTTTGCTTGCGCTCTACCTTGACGTGCTTCCAGCCTGTAGCTGTCTTCTCTCGATAGTATTTTCCGCCCGGTATCATTACGCGCGTGCCGATAGGAACGGCTTTCCTGCCTTTGAATAAAAGCATCATAATTCTGGCTCCTCGTCTTCATTCTCTTCGAACTCGTGATTATCCAAGTATTCAATAAATTCTAACTGCGCCTCGTTGTCTTCTTCCTCGTCTTCGGAAATAAATACCGCGCCTCTGTCGAACTCGTCAGGCGCGACGAACCATCCTCTGTCCTGCAATAAAACCGTGCATCGTGTCCGTATAATTTCCAGCGCGTAGCAATCCAGCCCGGTCAACGATTCAAGAATCTCTTCCTGAGTTTTCATATCAACGCTCCTCTACAGAATACGCGAAGTGATCCTCTACGAATAAACGCATAGTCGTCGGCGGCTCTCCGGGGCGAAGGCGAACTTTCACTTCCTCAGTAGGCAACGTCTTTACGGACTCCGTGTCGAAATACTCCTCGCACGTATCACCGTTCACAATCGGGTAATACGTGTCCGCGTCGAACTCGTCTAACTCTTCAAACATATTGCCCATTAGAATCGCGTCCTTCATGTGAGGAACGCCCTTCGTGTATTCCTGGTATATCGTCATTTTACTTCCCCCTGTAATTGGAAATTACATTCCTATAAATCGTCTCGAATTTCCTGTCCCATAGATTACTGTCGTAGGAACTAAGAATATCCTTGAACTTCAGTAGGCCCTTCTCTCCGTCCTTCTCTCCTATCTGATTTTTCAGGAAGCTATAAATGCGCTTCGGCGTCAGCATGAAAACCCTGGATAGATTGCGCTTGAACAAGTCATGCGATTCGTCGGTTATTTTGTATCCACGTCCCAGGAACTTCACCGCTCTTAATAAATAAACTGGCGTCTCGCGGAGGATATTCGCATCGGCGAAATTGATTGTATTCGTCTGCGCGTCTTTGATTCCGTGTCCAGTCGCGTCGATCAGGATATTCGTCAGCGGATTCACCTGTAGCGTGTTCATGGCAATGTCCCTGGATAGCGCGTCCTCTTTGAGATTCCATCCCTTAGCCATGTCGCGCAACTCGGGCGAGTATTTATGAATGGGAGTAATATCCACTACGTCAGCGCCATCCGTGAACGAACGCAATCCTAAATGGGAGTCGCGCTTTATTCCCATTATCCAATTCGGATTTATGTCTTTCAGCGTAGCCTCTAACTCGTTGTCGCTTCCATCGAAAATAAAATCCACGTCCTTTGACGCCTTGCCGCCTAGCACGTCCCGCACCGTGCCACCTACGACGTGCAACGTAAACCCGCGCTTTTGAAACTCTTTGCATAAATCGTAATAGGTCAGGCTGGACGTTCCTATTTTCTGGTGTAGCGTCTCGCGTAGCGTCTCCGAGAATTTCCCTGAACAAGCGTAGACATTATCGGCAGTCAGCCCGTCGTACATCGAATGCGGCTTGATTGCGCCTGTCGCTTTTATGTCTCTCCACGCGGCCGAATAATTCTGCCCGTTTACGTTTATCATCGCGTAGCCGTGTTCGCCGATTGCGACCAGCGTGCCCTTCTTTCCCTTCAGCGCCTTGTGATAATCGCCCTGGTAGACGATTTCCTGCCCGTAGCCCATTCGATCCCTGCGGATAGCCGCCCTGCGGATTATTTCTAGCCTATCAGGATCGATTTTCTTCAGTCCCGTGGTAGATTCACCCTCCGACGCCTTCGGATCGCTTGTAGGCCCTTTTGCGTTACTGTCTGTAGATACGGTAGGCCCTGCCTGCGTAACTTTCGTTCCGCCAGCCTGCACGGCCCCGGATAAATTGGAATTTAATTCATTATTTCTCAATCCTAAAATACTGGATTCCTTCAAGTGGTAACGATGGCCCTTCTTGTCCTTGAACGTCAAATAGTCTTCACCTGAAGACGCATCCTTGGAAACGGATTCAGCCGTAACTCTAATTGTCTTACGTTTACCATTTACTAGCGCTGTTAGAATAAGTCGATCACCATTTTTTATTTTACTTAATGACAGTTTATCTGTTTTGGTTTTTGATCCCTTCGGGCGGCCTCTGCCCGGCTTGGCGGGCGCGGCGGTAGCGGTAGCCGCCTGCGGATCGGCGGCCTGCGTAGCGGTTGAATCTGTTTTATTATTTATTTTATCGGCCTGCGGCTTCGTGTCGCTCCCGTCCCCAGGCTTGTTCCCTGTCTGCCCGACTACCTTCCCCTTCGTGTCGGTTATAGTTCCATTCTTTGCTACTTTGACGTGTACCCATCCCGTCGCCGTCTTCATTCGCTTGTACGGTGTTCCAGGTACGTCTT
>ERZ795055.1785-NODE-1785-length-16977-cov-44.065359_pt1 | contig 16977 bp, 30 predicted proteins | sample MGYA00375139_ERZ795055 | MGnify/ENA primary metagenome ERZ795055 (study PRJEB30184, sample SAMN05720283) | anaerobic digester metagenome | isolation source: active sludge of municipal wastewater-treating anaerobic digesters | place: USA | collected 2015-01-23 ... | reverse complement strand
TCGTCCAATCGCGCTTTCAACTCCTCAACCGTCTCGGTCTTGTCGATTACTTGCGTGTCAACCTGTTGTTCGCCTGTCTCAGGCGCTTTCAATTCGTCCACCATCTCGGTTTCCTCCATGATTATTTCGTTTTGTACGGCGGCTCTCCGCCAAGTAAATCCCAAAGCGGCTTGGTCTGAAGCATCTCGCCGTAGACATCATCATGCCGCCGTCCTAACATATCCTTAAGCTCAAATCCACCGGCTTTCCAAACGTCAAAAGTTTGTTTCCCCATCATCTTTTCTTGCTCTGATTCAGATAGTCCCTTGAACCAGTCCTCCCCTTTTTGATTGTCGTATTCGTACCCCTTCACAACCGGCGTGCTCACGCACCTGCAGTTGTAGTGGCTGTCCATTGGCTCGTCTATTTCGTGGATTGTGCCATTCTCAATCGCACAAGCCATGCAAACATCGCCATCCATTGACGCGTTCCACATCCAACCGATCACCACGTCCGCGTTCGCCGCGTAACTTGCCCGCGCCGCTTCTCGGTTGGCGTAAAGCTGAGAGGTGCGTGACATTCTCATCGCGTCCGTCAGTCCGCCACCCATAACTGATTCGAACATCTTCGCAGTCTTAGCAGGGTTGTATCCAAGCGCAATACCCTCAAGCAACGAGTCCGCTACCTTCTGCGCGTGCGTGCCAGCCAGCTCACCAATCCGTTTCCAGAGCGGCGAATCTTCCTGCAGAAAACCGAGCATCGAATATATCGCGTTCGTTGGCAAGGACTTCGGCAATGCGTAACCAGCCGCTTTCAAGTAAGCCGCCGTCTGCTTGACCGCTAAGTCAATGGAGGCCTGCGCGTTAGCCTTGATTTCCATCTCAACGAAGCCGGAGTATTTCGTAAGCTCCGATTCGATAGACCTGATAAGGTTCTGATACTGCGCAAGCCTGAATACCTGCCCCTTTGTCGGCTCTTCCATGTTCGAAATAACCAGCAATAGCGCGTCCAGTTTGTCCTTCATCCGTGCGTAAAGTTGCGAGTAGGTTCGCGCCAATCGCCCCAACGCCAAAGCGTCCTGTCGGTTGACGGCGTTTCTAAACTGCGTGGCGAGTTCGGTCGGTGTTGGCAAGTGTTATCCTCCTTGACTAAAAGTCCTGAGAAGTGCACTTCCAAGATTATCACCAGCCGCCGATTCGTCAGCAATGCGCTGTTCCTCGTCTTCCCAAACGTAGCCCCTTATGCCAGCCGCCGTCTGTTTGCTCACCAAGCCAAGCTCCAAATCGGTCCGGATAGCGAGTGCGACCTCGCTGTCGTTGGTAGGCATAATATCAGGCCATTCGACCTCGCCGCCGTCCGAATCAGGCGCGCCGGCAAGCTCCAAAAGCCGGTGATTGATTTCCACAATCCCCTCACCGTAAAGCCCCCGCTTCTCTTCGAGCTTGCTCAGCGCATCCTGGTACAACACGCGTAAACCGAAGTTCGTCAATGAACCGAGTTTATCCGCCAGCGAGTCAATGTCCACCGACCGCGCAACGTCAAACATAGCCTGGCGCAGGTAGCGGATGAAGCTCAAAGACGAGCCCAAATCCGACTGCATCTCAAGGTTCTGGATCATGCCGTTAGAGTCGGATAGCATAACCATCTCATCCACGCCCCACTCCACCTTCGCCTGACTCAACGCGCCCCGTCCCCATGTCTTCGGATGTGCGTGATATTTGATAATCTTCGCCGTGTTGGACGAAACAAAATTGATCTTGTCCTGCAAGTCAATCAGGTCGGCGGTAATGTCGGGTCGTCCGTAAGGACTGCCGACTTCTGGTAAGTTCTGCCAGTGCACAATTGGCGCGAAGTCGTACTCCCACACCTGCACGTTGGTTTGCTCCCAGCGTGCCCCGTTGATTGATTCGTAATCGGTGATAATCCAGTTACCCGTATCAGGATCGTGCTCCGTAACCTGCCGAATCGCCTTGTCCTTGCCGGTTGTCTGGTCAACAATCGCATACGCGATGGTGTAGCGAATGACCGTCTCAATATCCTCTGCCAGCGCGTCCATTGTCACGGTTGCAGGATCCAACGCAATCAAGCGCGGAACTAACCTGCCGTCCCTCGTGAGCGCCCCGTCTGGCAGTATCTTCATGTAGCACGTGCCAGCTTCAGCCCCGTAGACTGCCGTTTGTTTTAAGAGGTTCTGCTTGCGGTTAGCGCGCCACACCTCGTCAATGTACTGCTGCGCCGGCGCGTCTGATTCGCCAGGCAGGTCAAACGCCGGCTCTTTGCCGAACAGGTTGGCCACGCTCCGGTCCACCTGCAAGCCGATAAAATTAACGATAATGGCATCATCCGCCGACTTAATCGGTTGCTTGTGAATGCCCTTGCGATAATCGCGCCGAGTCGTTAGCTCGTTCTGTTTTGTCACCCACTCGTGGCCAAGCAGCGGTTCAAGTAACCAGTTCCGAAAGTTAGTTAATAATCCCATATAGCCTCACTCTAATATTCATAGAACGGATTCTTGACCACACGTACACGCTGTTCCATGCCACTCCACGCAATCGCCAGGCTCATCACGCAGTCGTCGTGCATCCCTGACGGCGCGCTGTAGCTGAAGCTGCCCGACGCGTTCCTGGTCGCCTCGAAACTCAATAACTCACCGACCAGCACCGCGTCGTTCAGGACTCGAATCTGCCCATTTTCGAAGGCTGATTGCAAGCTCTGAATAATTGACTGCTTCGTCGCCGAAGTCGTCGTAAATGGCACGATATTCAAACCACGCTTGACTAAATTATCAATAACTGGTCTACCAATGCTGTTCGATTCCACAAGCATGGATGACATGTGATAACGCTGGTACACGCTTACCAATCTGTCTTCCAAGACCGGGTAATCCACGCGGTTGAAGCGATCCTGCCAGACTTGCTCACGCGCTTCCACATCGAACACGCACACCACCGTAAAATCAACGGATGAAGCCACGTCCACGCCGGCAATGTACTGACGGTTAGGCTGCGGCTCTTGCGGTGATAATATTGCAGCCTCCTGAACGCGCCGGAAGACGCCGCCGTCAGAATCTATAAATTCTGCCAACACTTCCTGACGGTAAATCAATTCCGGCATAGTGTCACGCATGGCCTCAACTTCGCTTTTTGCAATGGTCGGGTTGGCGCTTGTCGGAAATTGCCACGACTTCCATTCGGTATTCAATTCGTCTTGCCCCAACTGGAACAATTGATGAAAGCCGTTTCTGCCTTTTGGCGTTGATTTGAAATAGGCATCGCCTTTCAGGTCAACCAATGTCGGTCTCAAAATAGCGTTCCAAGTATTCATCAAATCGCTTACCATTGCCGCCTCATCGAATATCAGGCGCTTGTATTTTCTGCCACGAACAGCGTCAGCCGCTTCAGCAGACCACATTTCAATCACGCCCCCCGTGACCAGCTCAAGCCGATGTTCCTGTTCGCTCTTATCCTTTTTCAGCGGCGCGAAGACATTGACGAACTCACGCCACACGTCCGAAAGCATCTTGTAAGTTGGGAACATAATTCCAACTGGCGCTCCTGCTAAAACCACCGGGACCGCCTCGAAGATGTCAAGTTGTGTTTTGCCAAATCGCCTACCACAAACCTCCACGTTGAACCGCTTTGCTTCATCGAGTATCTGTCGTTGTGCCGGATGTGGCGCATTAGGCAGGATTAATTCGATTTGTCTGGTCGGCATATCTCACAATAATCTCAAGCGCGTTTCCTTCCGCGCCTGTTACCTCTGACTTTTGCGGCACTTTGCCAAGTTCCCGTTCGATAATCTCAGTGGCAACCGCCTGTTTGATGCGGTCGTCACGCACACGCAATCCAGCAATCTTCACCTTCGCGGCTTCCTCAACCGCATCAGATAGCAACATGACGGCTCTGACTGCCTTGTCTTTTCTCAATCTATCGGCGCGACTATTTAGTTCATCAATGTTTCTGTTATTCAACCAGCCTTTAGAAAACCCACAATTCCGCAGTGCTTCCGCGTTACTAACCGCATCAGACCGCGCTAAAACATAGGCGGTCTCTCGCTCATCGAGCGTGTCAAAAACAGTACTTGTGCGGTTCATTTTGGTACTTAGCTCTTTACCCTCGCATCGAACACCAACGGAACGCCCTCGCGCTTCGCCTCAATCAGCATCGCCATTTGCGGGATTGCCGACTCTGGTAAGTCAAGCGTTATTCGGATGCCTCCATCCGATAGCGTCTGCGCCTTTGCCACAATCGCGTCAAAGCGAATTACTGCCTCTGCCAAATCAGCCTCGTCTTAAACAGTAATCGCGCTTCGTCTTTGCGCGAGAAGCCACTCGATAGGAGTTTTATCTTTCTTGCTCATGTTACATTTTTTGCACGCTGGAACAATATTGTCCATTGTTGTTCCGCCACCTCGTGAGACTGGAATTACATGTTCTTGTTGAATGTTTTCTTCACTTCCACAATAGGCGCACCTATTACCGTACATTTCTAAAATCAATCGCCATTGCACCGTTGTAAGATCACAGACCAATCCTTTTTTTCGTGCGTTTCTTCGGCTTGAGGCGGATGCAATAGCCTGTTTTCCGCCATCCGATTGTCGATAAAGTGCTCTTGTCTGTTTATAAAGATCGCTTTCTTGATACTTTTTTCTTTGCAACACGCGTTCTGGTCTTGCATTATCGAGTTGGTGTTTTTCTCTTCGTTCTGGAGTGCTATTTAGCTTTCGAATGTACTCGTGGTATTTTTCTGACTTTTGATAGTTTTGTTTATATTCCTTGCCTTTATCGGTTTTGAACCATTTGCGTGTTGCTATTCTGTTTTGCTCTCGGAGTTTTTCGATATTCTCTTCACGCCACTTTGCTTTTGACTCAGCCCAACGTCCTTCAGCATTGCCAGCTTTTAAGTATGCTTTTGAACATTCTTTGCACCACCCACACAAGCCGTCGTAACGAGATTTGTTCTTGTAAAACTCGCAAGTGTTCAAGATGCGATTACATTTAGGACATAATTTAGACATAATCATTCTGCCAAACCAATCGAGTGCGCAATACCATGCGCGAGTACGTCCACAAACACTCGCGTCCGCCCTGAAAGTCGGTCAGCCACTTCATTGCGGCTTCACTCGCGGCTTTGGCACTGGCTTCGACACGAGCGCCAGGATTTCCTTCGCCTGCTTGTCGTGCGTGTTGATGTCCGCGCGCATCTCGTCAACGGTCATTACCAGCTTGCCGGTAATCGAAGCGAGGTTGGCGAGGCTCTCATTCACGTCGCTCATCGCGCAATTGTTTTCCTCGCGCTGTTCCTTGTTGAACTGCCGCCATTGGTTATCAACCTTGAAGATAAATTCTTGCCATTTTTCGGATTGCTTTGTCAGCCATGCCAGCACACCGCCGAAGAACGCGATGAATAGGCAAACGTAGACCGCTTGCTCCCATGCAATAATAGGCACAGCTTCCATCGCCGGTTACCCTTTGTCCAGCCAGCGCTCGGTAGCCGACTGCGTTTCCGGCTTGTTGATTAGTTGCAGCACCGCCGCCTCGATAGCCGCGTCGATCAGGTCAATGTCCACGCTCACGTGCCGCGCCTCAAGCCACAACTCCACGATCTGGATCGCGTACTGTTTCTTGTCGTCAATCAGCTCGGCAATGCCAGCTTGTTCCGCTGCCCTCACCGCCATCTTGGCAGCGTCTTCGAGCAAGTCGGTGATCTGCGGCGCGAATGAGTCCTTAGCCTGCATCCAAGCCTTACGTGCCAGCGCAATCACCAGCCCCAAGACAGCGACCGCGAGTGGCGGCAATACGGCGATCAGCACCGCTTCCAGTACCTTGCTAAATATCGGCATCCAGTCCATTCAAAGCCTCCGTAAGTTATTGATTATTCGTGAACGTGTGAGATTTCCCTGCATCCGCGCAAGGCAAAGGTCGGTTTAGCTCGATAGCCGCCCCGACCATTAGGTTCGATTTCTGACAATTGAAGGTGCTCGTGCCGTCTGTCGCTAAGCTCAACGCGGTTATTGTCGTTGACGATTAGCCGTAACCATTCAGGCCATTCGGCGGCAACGTAACCATAGATACTTCCACACTCAGCACAAATCCAACGTTTATTGGTTATCGACTTGCCGCATGGACAGAATCTTGCCATAGTTAGTCCTCTACTAAAGATAGCGTCACAACTATGCCTTACTATGCAATTTATCGAGTAATTTGGAAATATGACCTTGCGAATATCCGAAGATTGAACCAATCTCAGTTTGACTAAACCCACATACCCATAGGTACAAAATAGCTCGGTCGATGTGACCGAGCTTGTCGATTGCCCTTTGCGCGTCCAGCTTGTTGTCAACGCTCATCGTGTCGTTCGTTGCGAACATGTCATCCAAGTTCATTCCGCCTCCAATGCCTTCCTGACCATCTCAACAGCCTCGCCGCTCTTGACCGCCTTGCCGTCGAACGACAGCACGCGCCAGCCGGCTAATTGCGCCAGGTTCGCCTTCTCGTAATCGCGCCTTATCCCCAAGCCGGTCGAGTGCCCTCCGCGCGTGAACGTGCCGCCGTTGATCTCAATCAGCAACCGCGCCTCACGAAAGCAGAAGTCGAACCGGAACTTGCGCCCTGGTATCACGCACGCCTCCCGCTCCGGCTCTGGCAACCCCAACGCTCTAACCTGCACAACGAACAGGTCCTCAAGCTCGCTCATTTCAGCCCCATCCGGTTTAGCGCCGTCTTGACCGCCGGACGGCTGACCTTGAACTCCCTGCTCAAGCCCCAGATGCTGTGCCCGTCCGAACGCAACCGCGCCAGCCTTGCCAGTTGCTCACCTTCGAGCGCGTAAGGCTTGAATTTCGGCTGCTCTTTCAACTCCAGCCCCCTTTCCACCATAACCCGTTTGATGCGCTCGTTGCTCACGCCCAACCCAAGCCGGATGTCGGTCAACGTGCTGCCGTCAAATACCATGTCCGCGATGCGGTTTTCCAACTCAATCTGCTCATCGGTCTTGTGCACCACGTGGGTTGCCCTTTCGTTGTGCGGTGTGCGCTCCTCGCCTTGTTGCCAGCGCGGGCACTCCAGTAACCCGCCCTCAAGCTGGAACTCCCACTCATTCAGCACCACGCAGAATCCGATCACCGGATCGCTTGACCTGTTCCAATGCTTGCAATTCAGGCAGTTAGTCTTCATCGCGCGCCCCTGCGACCAACAGCGCGAACACCAACAGCCCAACGTTCGCGCCAACGAAGATGCCAACGATCAAGCCGGTAACGAAGCTCATCTCTGCCTCCACTCATCCACCAACTTGCGCCACTCGTTCTCGGCTCGCGTCACGATGTCGTTGTCCATGCCGTCCTGGTTCAGCAGAATGTTGCCGACTGCGATGAGCCATCCAATCATCTGCTCCGCACGTCTGGCACGAGTGTACAATCTACGCGCCTCGTCAAATAACGTACCTATACGTGATTCCAAATGTGATAACTCAGACGCTAACTCGTCACACTTAGCCTCCGACTCCTCCAACTTGCGCTTCAACTCCTGATTGTCAATCCGGTACGCCGTAATCAGCGCGTCCTTGCATTTCTTGGCTTTCATGCCGCCACCTCCGCCTCACGCTCGACCCACATCTGCACCGCTTGCGCCAAGTCGCGCATCTGCTCGCCATTCAGCCACCACGGATTGAAGCCTTGTATAAATACCTGCGTCATTCCTTCATGTTCGCGCAACGAAACATTACCTGCGATTATTGACTTGCTCACGTCTACCATCGGTCTGCTCCTGTTTCTGATCCGTTCGTTCCGCCCAAGTGTCATCCACGATCCAGTTGCGGTCGTGGCACTCAGCCTCAATCAGCTTGCGGAGGCGCGAGTACGTCAGCGCCTCCACCTCGAACTCACCCGACTCGTTGTAGTTTCGGATGAGGTAGCGCATTAGTAACTCTCGTCAATTTCCGGCTCAGCCTTGCCACCCAGGAAGCGCACATTGTCCGCCACCACGTCGTAGCTCGCGCCCCACGTGCCGTCCTTGCGCTGGAACACTTTCGGACCGCCGTTCGCGTCTGGCGCAAGCCTGCCTTCGACCAGCACCTTGCTGCCCTTCGTCAGGAATTGCGCGCACGATTCCGCTTGCTTGTCCCAGACGGTAATATGCCACCAGGTTGTTTCGTCTTTGTCGCCATATTTGCGCGACGTTGCCACCGATAGCGTGCAGACAGGCTTGGCGTCTGCGGTGAAGCGGAGTTCTGGGTCGCGTCCGAGATTGCCGATAATGATTAGTTTTTGGTACATTATTTCTGCTCCTCTGAATTAGTTTGAACTTTCAACTTGTCTCGAATATCGAGGTAATCCACGCACTCCGCCGCGTCCTCGTCCCGCGTGATCCGTGCGCACTTGTGAAGCACGCAGTACCAGTAAGGCGGGAACGCGTCCGGCTTGTTGCTCGACCAGTAGCATTGAGAGCAATATTTCACCGCGCGCCTCGCTTCGACCAGGCTTCGTAAGTGCCAGCCTGAACGATCGCGTCGTACTTGGTCGGCTTCGCACCGTTCCTGCCTTCGCGCTTCCAACGTTCCAAGATGCTGTTGACATAGCCGAACGTCTTGCCCTTGCCAGTCGCTTCGGCAATGGCGTCACGAACCCAGCCGGCGGAGTAGATGTTCACCGCGCTGTCTATGGCGGTGGCGATGCGTTCTGTAACCGGCGTTATGGCTTCGAATGCCACGTACAATTCTGAGTTTTTGCCTGAATAAGCAGCAGCTGGTTTATCTTTTAATTCTTCATCTGTATGGGTATTAACATGGGTATGGGTATGGCTTTCGTTTTGCTTTTCATTTGCTTTCATTTTGCTTTCGTTTTGCTTTTCGTTTGCTTTTGCTGGACGACCTCCTTGCTTTCCTGCGTCTGACCTTTTGCTTTTTATTTCTTCGATTTGTGTGCGTGAATAGTTGTAATCAAGGAAGTCGTGGATGAGGTATCCGCCCTCCACTCTATCGAGTAAATCGCACTCAACAAGGCGGTCTGCAAGTTCTTTTGGTCTGCGTTGGAATGCCTGCATACCAACTAAATCGAGCATGTCATCAGCGATAAAACCTTCAGTCAAAAACGCGTTGCAATGGCATAGTGCAGCCACGTAAAATATGATCGCATCCTTACCAGATTTTCGCACCTTCGGATGATTAAAAAAGTTGTCGTCAATGCGCGCCCAAGCCATCAGAACAATCCGATCTGCGGCGCGCGGTCCAGCTCCAACTTTGCCGGCAACTTTGCGCGTTCGATCACCATCCGGCGCTTGCGTGTCGTGTTCTCGCGGCTCAGCAATTCGTTCGCCACGTGCCAGCGTTCCTCTTCGTTGTTGATAATCCAGCGCCCTGCAATGCCAGCATGAGCGCCGATTGGCCAGCCGTAGTCAACCACCAACGTTTCCAGCATGTCGCGTACCTGGCGCTCACCGAAGCCAACCCGCTCCGCTAACTTTTCGATGCGTACGGCGTTGTCCTCACCGATGTGGTCGCTCATGCAAGCGGCAACCAGGCGGATGTCGGCTTCCTTGATCTCGGCAGATTTCAGGCGGTAATAATCACTTGGGTTCATAGATGCCCTTCTTCCGGTGAATAACGCCCGCCGGCAGGCTCGTGGGTGAAGGAGGCATCCACGCTAAATTTCTTTATTCGCGCGTGCCTTGATGATGACCTTGCTGGCGGCCAACTTGTCCTCGTAAACCTTGCGGTCTTCAGGGTTCAGGTTGTTGTTCTTGAGCGCCTTATTGATCCCCAACTGCATCGCCTGAAGCTTCTCGCTTGGCAGGTCGCTGTATTTGACGCCTTCGCTGTTGGTCATGATGAGCGCCCGTTCCAACGGCATTGTTGGCGCTTCAGGATCTTCAACCTTGACCGGCGCGGCTTGTGGCTTGTTCGCGTCACCGTCTTCGTCTGAGTAAATGCCCAGCAACGAGGCTAAAGCGTAGCGGCGCAAGTATGTTATGATTGACCCAGCCACCTGTGCGCTTGACTTGCCGCGTTCCTCGCCAACTGACATTGAAACGGAGCTGCAGATCCATTCGCCTGAGTTGTGGATGAGTACGGTCTCGACACCGATCACCCCGTCTTCGCCAAAAGTGAGTTGACTGGTCGCCAGACCGTACTTGGCTAATATCGGCTTGACCGCGTGGATGATTGCGCCTAAACTGGCGTAACCGTTCTTGAGGAATGGATTGACCGAATCGAATTTGATGGCAGGAAATTCCGCCTGTGCTTGGCTGAGCGCCTTCGATAGATTGACGATACTTTCTGACTTGTTCACGATAGCTCCTTTACGCGTTCCTTTGCGAGCATGACTTCTTCCATAATGGCATCGATCTCTCGCTTGTTCAAATTCCAACTGATACTGTGCGGGATCATCTCTTGCATTTCCTGCCTGAGATAGCGCACCGTTTCCATTGCGTGCTCGATTGAGAATTGGTATTCCAGCAACAGCTTGCTTTCGGTCATCGGATACGCTCACTCTCTGTCAGTACGTCGCTAATCCACGCCAGCAAAACGAACGGCGCGCCGATTACGATTGTCATCAAGATAAACGCTAACGCTGCTTCCATGTCTGCCTCCTAAAATGATTGTGATTTGTTGCGAATTTCTGCAACAAGTTGAATGTAGTTTTCGCCGCGTGCTATCATCGCTATCGGACCGGAAGATAAATAGCCGAATTTCCTTGCAATTTCTGATTGAGAAACCCCCTTGTCAAGCAGTTCTAAAACCTCAACTAATTGGCTTTTTGTAAGTCTTCGTGTGCTCCGATTAGCATCCCCTAATTTTTTATAGGTTGCTTGAAGGTGTCCTTTGTCAAACGCATCTTTCCAGTTATCGTATGGAGTGCCAAGAAATAAGTGTTCAGGATTTACGCATTTAGGATTGTCGCAAGTGTGACAAACCCATTGACCGTCGGGAATGTCCCCGTAATTGAGAATGTAGGCTATTCTGTGAGCAAGAAAAGCCTTAAGCACTCGATTTTCTTTTATGTGCAAATAGCCATAGCCAATCGATTTAGTTGTGCCATTCCATGTCCAACAGCCATCGTCACTTTTAGTAAATCGTTCATAAAAACGTGCGATTACTCGTTCTGGTATTTGGTCTAACCTAAGTCCCTTTTTTACCATCTCTACTCCATTAAAAAGGCACATCATCCAACGTTGGATCGTTGGGCTTGATAAATCCACAATGCCAGCACTCGCGGCTCGCGGTCTTGTACGTGTGCGTGCAATTCGCCTGGATTTCGGCAACCTCTTCGTTCGTGCCGGCTTCGGCTATCGCGTTGACGATTGTCATGTGGTAGCGCCAGTCGTCGTTGGCGTCTAATTGCGTGTGTCCGTCCATTAGTTGCCTCTCAGTTGGTAAGCCGCTTCGATCAAAATGCGGATTGTTTCGGACCTTGTGACCCTGGTCATCTCGTCTAACTTGGCGAGTGCCTCATCGGTCAGCCATACCCCTACCAGTGTTCTTTTGTTGTTCTGCTTGTTTCGTGTTGCCATTCAACCTCTCTCTATTTACGCTGTTAACTCGTTCTGATGGTGATTATACACTATTGTGTATTCTTGTCAAGCACTTTTCACCGAATTAGTAAAATTGGTCTGGAATTGTGTATAATGTCAATAAATGGTGATTTATTATGCAAACACTGAAAGAATGGCTGGAATATAAATATTTGGAATGGCAAGCCGAACACGGCCGACTGTCTCTAAAAAAGTGGTCGGATATGCTCGGAATTAAATACAGCTACCTGATGAATATGGTTAGCGGTGAGAACCTGTCAACGTCGATGCAAACGGCTTATGCTATCGGTGAGCGGCTTGGCGACTTCACGATCCTCGAAGTGTTAGGCTATCCCGTGCCAGACGCGCCACTAATCGGCTTGGCGGATGATGAGCGCAAGGTTGTGCTGGACTGGCTCGAAAGCGTGAAATTAGCGCTGGACAAAGTGCCCGAAGCGGAACGAATGAGTAAGCTCAACGAAATTCTGGCAGGGCTGCCTGATGCTGAGATGGATGCGGATTGAGTAAGTCGTTTCATGGTGTGTTGCCCTCCCACGTGTATTATAGCACGCCTGTGCTAATTATTGCAATGGTAGCAACCTTAACAAATCGCGTGACATTAGGTGACTGGCTTAATAGCGGAATGATAGTGGCAAACACAGCGAACCAACGAGGCGAGTTGTTCCCGTGGCCTAATGGATAAGGCACTGGCCTCCGAAGCCGGTCATGTGGCACAATCGCCGCCAGCAACTCAGCCCCCTCGTTGAAGCGCACAATTATTGGCGGTAGCAATGAAACAAGGTGACTGGCTTATCCCAAAAACGCACGATCCCGACAATATTCCTCGCTGGTTCGATGCCTTCCTTTTGGACCGCCGCGCTCAAGGTATGGCGACTGGCACGCTCGAATTCTACCGTTGGAAGCTGCGCCTTGTTGACCTGTTCCTGAGTTCTCAGAATATCAGATTGGTTAGTGAATTGACGCCCGACCTTGTTCGCTCGCTTCTTATCCACCTCGAAGAAACACACAATCCAGGCGGCACGCACCAAGTCTACCGCGCGCTCCGAACGTTCCTGAACTGGTACGCTATCGAAGCCGACCCGCCCGACTGGCATAATCCCATGAGCAACGTCAAGCCGCCCAAATTGGTGGAGCGCCCGCTTGCGCCGATCTCTATTACTTACCTGAAGAAACTTGTCGCCGCGTGCCCTGACAATTTCACCGGCATCCGTGACCGCGCCATTATGCTGTTTCTTTTCGACACTGGTCTGAGAGCCGCCGAACTAATCGCACTTGACCGCGAGGATGTGGATGAGATTGACGGCTCGGTGAACGTCAGGAACGGCAAAGGCGGCAAGCCGCGCCTCACCATCATCGGTAAGCGCACCCGCAAGGCTTTACGCGCGTTCCTGCGCTCACGAAGTGATGAGGAAGACGCGCTGTTCGTGACCGATGATCTGGAGCGGATGAGTTATCGCGGGCTTGATAATATGCTGAGAAGACGCGCTGAGTTGGCGAAAGTGCCGAAGCCGACGTTGCATAGTTTCCGGCGCGCGTTTGCATTGAATAGCCTCCGTAATGGCATGGACGTGTTCAGTTTGCAGCGCCTTATGGGGCACGCCGACCTTCAAGTGATGAGGCGCTATCTGGCACAAACCGACGACGATCTTCGCACCGCGCACGCCAAAGCGAGTCCAGTTGATTGCTGGTAGGTAATTATCGCACGCATGTGCTACTCGCGGTTTTTGGGGCGGATTTTGGGCTTAGAAGCGATTGTGGTTGTAACGGAAAAAACGATTAATTGCGTGCGAAACCGCAATCGGACTGCGGAATTTCACGGAACGAAATTGCCGAAAAGTGCGGAATGAAATAGGCGTAATTCTCGGACATTCCGCACAATGAAACCGCGCCAAGTCGCACATTATGCTGATCATAATCACGCTTCTAATCGCTTCTAATCGCTTCTAATCACAATTATCGTTGGAGTTATGTGCAGGCGCTCACGTTTATCATTTGATAAATGTGAACTAGTAATTAGGTTTATCCTGCTTTGTGGTTCAAAGGTGATGAATATTCAGACTTTTGAATGAGATTGTAAGTTTTGCGCTTATTCTTTCAATGATGTAAGCGACTTTGAAACATTCCTTGTCACCGAACCTTTACTATCGTGCTCGTTTCGTGACTCAAAGTAGCACCATAGTAAAGAGCCACCCTTGCGAGTGGCTCTTGCCTTGCCGAGCATTGGCGCGCGCTGCCAGTCGGCGGGTCTCAGAAAGGTGCGCATTGTCAAGAGGCGTTCCGGACACTATGCGGAGGTGGTGGGAGTCGAACCCACGTGTATGCGCCCCGAAAGACGCGCGTCCCCGTCACCCCCATTTCACTATATTATCACATCGGCTAACCTGCCACCTTATTCTTATCGGTCTGATACCACCCCTGCCCCTTGAAGTGCACCTCCACCGGCAGCCACACGCGCTCCATCAACTCGCGGCACTCGGCGCACACCGGCTCCTCGCGCTCCTCCATGTCGTACGGCTGCCAGACTTCGACGCGCTTGCCGCATTGCGTGCATTTGTAGACGTAGACGGGCATGGTCAGGCCTTCCTGTACGCGGTCGCCGGCTTGCCGTTCTGCGTTCTAACTTGCCGCGCGATTAGCTGACCAGCGGCAAGTTTGTTCTTCAGCACCGCCGCTGCTTTGCTCCAGCTACAACCCGTGTAATCTGCGACGCTCTGAGCGGTTACCTCGTCAGGCGCGATGTCGGGCAAGCCTAACTCGCGCGCAAGCTCTTCGAGGAGTTCATATTCGGTCATCATAGCGTTATCACCTTTCGACCGTCCGGTTGCCCCTTGTACCTTGCGTGCGACAAATCCAACTTGCCGTCATTGAGTAATACCGCGCCAATGTCCGAGCGCCGTGTGTTGCCAGCCACGCGGTTGGCGTAGGTGGTCTTCAACTGCCACGACGGGCACTGAATAAGCCGCGTATTCTCGAACTTCGAGCCGCTATCGTCCATCGTGTGCAAGTGACCCCTGAAGATGTAATGTGGCAATGGCAAGCCTGATTGAGCGTAATCTAGCATAATCTCAGACGCCAGACTTGCCGCGCTTGAAGTCCACGGTCTGAAGCCAGCCCGCCCGTGGTGCGCCAAGTCAACCAGAACGCCGTCAATGTCGATGGTCATTTGTTGCTCCACGTAATCAGCGCCGAGCTTGCGGTATAAATCAGCTTCAATGGCATGGTCGGGTCCAGCGTGAACGGCTGTTCCCAAGATGCCAATAAACTTGTCGGCAATGTCGCGGTAAGGTTGCAACAACTCCAGCGCCATGACCGCTTGATCGCCGACTTCCTGAACCAATTGCGTGCTGTCGTGGTGGTACGAGTCAATCACGTCGCCCAAGTGAGCAACGATCACGCGCTTCTTCTTGCGCTTCTCGTTTACGTAATCCCAGAAGTCAACCCAGTTACGATGTAGCCATCGTTGCAAGCGGTTGGCTTCCATGACTTGCGCCTCGTAACTGGAGCGGTTGTGCACCGTGAACTTCAACGGAGCAATAGCGGTTGAACTGCCAATATGAGTATCAGACAGAACGACCAGGATTGTTCCGCTCATGCCACGAGCCTTGTCACGTCCGCAGTCACGACCAAGCCGCCCGTTGTGAGCGTACTCACCTCCGCCGCTTCGATTAGCTGAATGTCGTACACGTAAGAGCCGGGCACAAGATCATCCGTAACAGCCGCCTTGAGCATGATCGTTATGTCACCTGTTGGCGCGTCGGTTATGGTAATCGAGCCGTCCGTGCCGGTCGTGTAAGCCGCTCCGTTCAAGCGCACAAGCCCGTCTGTCAAGCCGGTGGCGTTCTTGCGGATGCGGACAATGGCGTCGTCATCAGCTTCGTAGGCGGAGCGTTTGATCGTAAAGTCGAGGCTAACGTACGATGCCAGACTGCCTAAGTTGAGCAATGCCGCCGAGAGCGTGTCGCCTCGCAGGATTGTTATTGTCGAGCCAATTACGGCGGTCACAAATTCAACCGAGCTCACATTCAACTTGTCTAAAACATCGTCTACTTTGTCGCCGATGATTTCAAGTTCCTCTGAAGTAGCAATACCAGTAGGGTCAACGGTTGCTGAAGCGTCAATCTTATTTGGGACTGTGAATGCCATTTGATCGGTCTTTACTTTTATGGCATCAACGTTCCCGTCAATAGTTGCCAGCGCTGTTGAGGTCGCCAACCCAGATGTATCCACAGTTGCGGTTGCATCGATCTTATTTGGTGTGGTGAATACCATCTGGTCGGTCTTCGCCTTGATCGCCGCAATGCCAGCGTTATCAGGCGCAGTATAGCCAGATGCCAACAGGGGCGCTGTTGGGATAGCCGCAATCGCCGCCGTGTATTCGCCAGCTTCAGCAGGCGCGGCAGGAATAAGGTCGGTCTTCAGCTTGATAGCGTCCACAATGCCGTCAATCGTGGTAATCTCGGTGTCGATGAAGTTGTCCACCGCGTCAAGAGCCGCCGCCGTTGCTAACGCGCTCACATCCGCCTTGTAATCGTTGATGGTCTCGGACGGCACGACCTTCTGATTTTTCGCACCGAATGAACCAACCGAAGTGTGGTCTGCAATCGCCTCGTCCCAGACCGCGTCTGCCACGCTTGCGGCTGTTGGTGCTGCGGCAATCGTGTCGGTCTTTGCTTTGATGGCGTCAATCAGCAAGTCGGTTCTGCCACCGTCGGCAAGTTCAGCCTGCAACTCGTTGGTGTCAGCCAGAATGTCAGCTATTTCCGTATCAAGGAAGTTGTCGATGGTGTCAATCTTGCCGTCAAGTGCTGTAATGGATGCGGCGGTAGCAACCGTGCTCAACTCACCGCTCGCTATTTTGACCCCGTCCGTGCCAGTGTCGGTCAGGATAGCCGCCGTGTCCGACTTGACAGCCGGTAGGTCAGTGTCGTGAATGTCGGTCAGCATCGTTTCCAAGCCATCAACGAGGTCATCCAAAGTCGTGCCCGTATCTTCCAAGATGGCGGCTGATGTTGTCTGTGTGGCAATATCATTCGGGTCGTTGGTCAGCAATTGCACTTCCAATAAGACAGGTGCCATGTTAGCCGCCCCCTTCAGCATCACGATTGCGCTTGGCACGCCCGTTGCGCATACCGCGTCTGGCAGGTCGAGCCTGTAAACGCCCGGCATGTTCGTGGCGTCCACCTCAACGAACCCACCGTCCGAGTGTGCCCCCGTGACGGTCTGCGTTGCCAACGTGATTGCCGCCGCGCTTCCGAGTGGGCGGACATAGTAGGCGGTCAGTGAGGCTGTGTTGTATGCCAAACCTGCCAGCCCAACGCCCGTAGTCTTGGAACTATCTTGCGCGAACAGGTAGACCGTTACGTCCGTTGCCGCTTTTTTGAGTGTGAGTTTAGCCATGAAAGCCTCCAGAAAGTGATTGCATTTGTGCGTTCATATTGACGCGGAGTAAAGTGCCGGATGCGGCTTCGGTGTAG
>ERZ795055.1783-NODE-1783-length-16981-cov-68.124660_pt1 | contig 16981 bp, 14 predicted proteins | sample MGYA00375139_ERZ795055 | MGnify/ENA primary metagenome ERZ795055 (study PRJEB30184, sample SAMN05720283) | anaerobic digester metagenome | isolation source: active sludge of municipal wastewater-treating anaerobic digesters | place: USA | collected 2015-01-23 ... | reverse complement strand
AGTCATAAAGTTCAAAATAAATAGTTGAGGAGAATCATCGGTGGCCTCGCTTAAAGACATAAAAAGAAAAGTTAGCGCTGTTCAAAAGACAAAGCAGATTACACGCGCTATGAACATGGTTGCTGCGTCTAAATTTAAATCGGCGCAGTTGAAAATGGAAAATTTCCGGCCCTACGCCGGGAAATTTATGGATGTTCTCAGCAGTGTTGCTTTACGAGTGGATAGTTCAACACATCCCTTGCTTGCCGTGCGCGATCCCAAGAAAATAAGAGTCATTTGTATGACGTCCGACCGGGGACTTTGTGGTGGATTTAATACAAACCTGATTAAAGCAACTGAAAGATTTTTACGCGAAAAAGGAAAAGAAGGTAAAGAGATCGGCCTTATCAATGTTGGGCGGAAAGGCAGGGATTATTTCCGGAAAAAGGCCAACGTGCTTGCGCAGAAAGTGGACGTCTTAAGCAAGTTTGATATGACCCTGGCGGTATCCATTGCTGATGAAGTTATTACACCTTTTATCAAGGAAGAATATGACGAATTGTATTTAATTTATAACCAGTTTGTCAATGTATCCGTTCAAAAGCCAACGGTTGTCCGGTTGTTTCCTTTACCATCGATTGGCCAGGATGCCGAGGTGGATGCTGATAAACGACTCGATTATACATATGAACCGTCTGATGAAATATTGTTGCACAAATTGCTGCCGATGTATGTTCATGTTTTAGTTTACCGTGCTCTTCTGGAAACGTCAGCCGGTGAAAACGGCGCACGGATGGCTGCTATGGATAACGCAACCAGCAATTGCGAAGAACTGATCAGCAGTTTAACTCTGAAGATGAATAAGGCAAGACAGGCGGCCATTACGGCGGAGTTGATGGATATCGTTGGCGGCACTGAAGCTCTGTCGAAAGGTTAATTTTTCTGCGGTTATCTGCCGCATGTAAAATATATTAATGCGACTATTTGTAAGGAGATAGTTATGAATATCGGAAAGATTGTTCAGGTTATTGGACCCGTTGTTGACGTGGCTTTTGAAGAAGGGAAACTTCCCAGCATTTTGAACGCAATTTTGATTACCAACCCAGCGATCAACGATAATGAAGATAATCTGGTCGTTGAAGTAGCACAGCATTTGGGCGACAACGTTGTCCGGTGCATCGCCATGGATGTTACCGACGGTCTGGTTCGCGGCATGAACTGCAAAGATACGGGAGCTCCGATTACCGTTCCTGTCGGCAAAACATGTCTGGGCAGAATTCAGAACGTTGTCGGTCGTCCTGTGGATGGCTTGGGACCCATTAATGCTGAAACCAAGATGCCGATTCATAGACTTTCACCGACTTTCCTTGAGCAGGACACATCCGTGCACGTTTTGGAAACCGGCGTTAAGGTTATTGATCTTCTGGTTCCCTTCCCCCGCGGCGGTAAAATGGGCATGTTCGGAGGCGCAGGCGTCGGCAAGACAGTCGTTATGATGGAAATGATTCATAATATTGCTATGCACCACGGTGGTATTTCCGTGTTCGCAGGCGTGGGTGAAAGAACCCGCGAAGGAAACGACCTTTATCGTGAAATGCTGGAATCCGGCGTTATCAAGCAGGCCGCTCTGATTTACGGACAGATGACAGAGCCGCCCGGAGCCCGCGCAAGAATTTCTCTGACCGCTTTGGCCAACGCAGAATATTTCCGCGATGTGGAAGGTCAGGACGTGCTTTTGTTTGTCGATAACATTTTCCGTTTCACACAGGCCGGCTCTGAAGTTTCCGCTCTGCTGGGACGTATGCCTTCGGCCGTCGGTTATCAGCCGACACTGGCGTGCGACCTTGGAGAATTGCAGGAACGCATTACTTCGACCAACAAAGGATCGATTACAGCCGTTCAGTGTGTTTACGTTCCCGCGGACGACTTGACTGACCCGGCGCCGGCAACCACGTTTGCGCATCTTGACGGAACCGTCGTTTTGTCCCGTCCGATCGCAGAACTGGGTATTTATCCGGCGGTGGATCCTCTGGATTCAACATCGCGTATTCTTGACCCGAATGTTATCGGTCTGGATCATTATCAGGTTGCCCGACAGGTACAGGTGACGTTGCAGAAGTATAAAGATTTGCAGGACATCATTGCCATTCTGGGTATGGACGAACTTTCCGAAGCTGATAAGCTAACCGTGAGCCGTGCTCGAAAGATTCAAAGATTCCTGTCTCAGCCATTCTTTGTCGCCGCTCAGTTTACAGGAACGGAAGGAAAATTTGTTTCCGTCCCCGATACGGTTAGAGGATTTAAAGAAATTCTGGAAGGCAAGCATGATGATTTACCGGAACAGGCTTTCTACATGGTTGGTGGCATAGAAGAAGCCATAGAAAAAGCTCAGAAGCTTTCCGCATAAGCGAGGATTTCAATGTCGGAAGAAATAACTCTTGAAGTGGTAACACCGGAAAAAATGGTTTTTTCCGGAAAAGTTGAGGAAGTTTTAATTCCCGGAACCGAAGGAGAATTTGGTGTTTTACTAGGCCATGAGCCTCTCTTAACTTCTGTGGATATTGGAGAGTTTTATTTTGTTGCCGGTGGCAAAAAAACTCATTATGCCGTCAATACCGGTTATGCCGAAATAACGGGGAGTAAAATAACCGTATTAATTGAAACAGCGGAAAGAGCCGATGCAATCGATAAGGACAGGGCAAATAAAGCGAAAGAAAAAGCAACCGCTGGCTTATCGCAGCTTACAAAAGAACATGACGATTATGAAAGATTACGTTTAGCGCTTGCCCGGGCGATTAACCGGATTAGTGTTGCTGAAAAGTTATAGCAATACTAACCTGTCGCCATATAGATCAAAAAAGGCAGCTCATATAAAATATGAGCTGCCTTTTTTGTGGATACAGTTCTTGACCATTTATTGTTGGGTATTTCGATTGCTCATTCAACGGATATATCGATAATTTGAAAATTGCGTGTTCCACCTGGCGTTTTTACAATAATTTCATTATCAATTTTCTTTCCGATCAGGGCTTTTCCGATCGGAGACGTAACGGAAATTTTGTTTTGATTGATGTCCGATTCCAAGGGTCCAACCAATTGATACTTAATTTCTTCACCGCCTTCACTATCAACGATAATTACATAACATCCGAATACGACTTTGTCGCTGTTTATTCCTTTCAAAGGGATGATGTTGCAGGAGGCCAGGTTGTTTTCCAGTTCCTGAAGTTTGCCATGCAGGTAGGACTGACGTTCTTTTGCGGCTGCATACTCGGCATTTTCAGAGAGATCACCATGCGCTCTGGCTACTTCAATATCTCGTATATTTTCGGGAATGGAAACATTTCTCAGCGTTTCCAAATCTTTTTTCAATTTCTCAAAGCCCTGTTTAGTAATAGGCAGCTTGTCCATAAACACTCCAGATTATTTTGCCTTGCTCTGACGTGATCTTGTTGTTCAACAACAGGCAGGAAACTCACTTAATTTTTGTTTAAACGAGAAAGAGCATCATGTCAAGAAACATTTCACTTTTTGTTTCGAGTATATATGCGTTCATCCGAATTGCCGCACGATTTTGCCGGACACGACAGGCTAAAGTTGTTTTGTGTGATTGTTTATGTTATTGAACGTCAGTCAGATAATTGAAGGAGATTTTAATTTCAAACCATGCTGGATAAATACGACAGGGACATAAATTATCTGCGAGTTTCTATCACGGATCGATGCAATTTGCGTTGTGCGTATTGCCGGCCCAAAGAAGGTTTTTCACTGAAGGGACATGATGATATTCTCCGCTATGAGGAAATTCTTCGCGTTGTTTCTCAGGCCGTGAAAATGGGATTTATCAAGGTTCGTCTGACAGGCGGCGAACCGCTTGTCCGGCGCGGGTTTGTCGAGTTTGCTGCCGCCCTGAAAAAAATTCAGGGCCTTCAGGATATCAGCCTGACAACAAACGGCATCTTGCTCGACAAATATGCTCAAGGCATATTCAACGCGGGAATTTCCAGGATCAATATCAGCCTGGATTCATTGGATGAACAGAAATATTTTCAAATAACCGGTGGGGGAAATATTCACGACGTATTCCGGGGTATTGCTGCCGCGGAAAAGGCAGGTTTTGATCCCATTAAAATCAATACAGTGGTCCTGAAGGGATTTAATGACGATGAAGTCCTGAATTTTGTTAATCTGGCCATGAGTAAACCTTTTCAGATTCGTTTTATCGAAATCATGCCGATCTCTGAAGTGAATATTACTCAACCGCAGGAGTTTCTGGCTGCAGATCAGATGCTGAACATAATCGGCAAACATTTTAAGCTTGAGCCAATCAACGGCAAGAAACACAAAACCGATGGTCCGGCAAGAATATTCAAAGTTAAGGGAGGACGGGGAGAGATAGGTTTTATTAATTCTGTCAGCAATCATTTTTGCGCCACATGCAATCGTATGCGGCTGACCGCCGACGGCAAGCTGAGGGTCTGTTTGCTCAAAGAAGTTGAAGTTGATTTGAAGGAGGCGCTGAACCGCAATTGCAGTGATGGTGAATTAGCGGATCTGATTCGCCGGGCAATTTTGTTGAAACCCGCGAAGCACGACATGGACTGCACGGACAGGCGTCTGAAAAAATGTCACCGCGATATGTCGGACATTGGCGGTTAAATATTATGTTGATGCAATAATCTGGATATTGCGTATAATAAACGAAGAATCCGCTTAAAGCCGCAGCAGGGGGTGATAGTTGGAAACAGAGCTGAGCCAATATATATTTTCACGTCAGGAAAAGTTAATCTTGGACTTGGTGTCACCTATTGCCGGTGAATCCCTTTTAGCTGTGGGGTGTGAAACTGGAAACTATTTGCGGATGTTCCAGAATAAAAATTGTGCCCTAACAGGAATTGATTCGTCGGACGCAGCTCTGACATCAGCCCGGAATAAACTTGGTCATCGATGCGACTTGGTTCAGGGAAATCCCGCAAATCTTCCTTTTTCCGATAATGAATTTGATGTCGTCAGTTTAGTTCATGGCCCGCAGATATTGGGTGATCCTGGAAAAGTCATGGCGGAGGCCGTCCGGGTTAGTCGCAGTCGTGTTTTCGTTGGTTTTTTCAATAAGCATTCTTTTGTAGGAACAAAGCAGTCTGTGCGGAAGCTTTTTTGTTTTCCTGTCGCCTCCGCCATGCGTTTCTTTACCGTCAGCGAAATGAAATCTATTATCAACAAAACAATGTTGCAACCTTCTATCACATGGGGATCCGTAATTTATCTCCCGAGTCCGGTTTACACATTTTTTTCAGAGTTGGAAGAACTTTTTCCCATGAAAAATAACCCACTGGGAGCTTTTATCGGCATGGTATTTCCAGTCAAATATACCTATCGAACCGTACAAAATCCCATCCGGAATTCATTTGATCTGAAAACGAAAACGCAGGCGGCAGCTCCGGAAGCCATTCGGGGGATGTTTCAAGAGAGAAATCGATGATACGCGAAGCCCTGCTTTATGAGAAGCTCACTGATTCCCGCGTGCAGTGCGCTTTATGCGCTCACCGGTGTAAAATCAATTCCGGCCGGCGCGGTTTGTGTGGTGTTCGAGAAAATAAGGATGGCGTTTTATATTCCCTGGTTTTTGGGACACTGATAGCCGAGCATGTTGATCCTATTGAAAAGAAGCCGTTTTTTCACGTTTATCCCGCTTCGCGATCCTATTCCATTGCCACGGTTGGCTGCAATTTCAACTGTGACTTTTGTCAAAATCATGAAATATCTCAAATGCCTCGCTCCACCCTTATGATTATGGGCGAAGATACGGCACCTGCGGTTATTGTGGAGCGTTCTCAAAAAAATTCATGTAAAACAATATCCTATACCTATACAGAACCGACGGTTTATTTGGAAACCGCCTTAGAAACCGCAAAGATCGCCTGCCTGAGAGGTTTGAAAAATTTATTTGTTACAAATGGTTTTATGACGGCGGAAGCCATTGAAATTATGGCGCCTTATCTTGCCGCCGCCAATGTGGATTTAAAGTCCTTTCGCAATGAATTTTATAAGAAAAAATGTGGAGCGGCACTCCAACCAGTTCTGGACAGTTTGATAAAAATGAAAAAGTTGGGAATATGGATTGAAATCACTACACTGCTTATTCCCGGATTGAATGATTCTCCCGAAGAATTAAAAGATATTGCCGCTTTTATCTCCAGCCTGGGTTCGGAAACACCCTGGCATATCAGTAGATTTCATCCGCAATTTAGAATGCTCCAGGTTCCGTCAACCCCTATTGCGTCGCTGCATTTAGCCCGCCGTATTGGTAAAGAAGCCGGCTTAAAGTATGTGTATAGCGGTAATGTGCCGGGTGACGAGGGTGAAAACACCTATTGCTCAAATTGCGAAAAAATCTTAATTAATCGCCATGGTTATAGCATTATTGATAATCTTCTATCGGGAAATACATGTCCTCATTGCGGGAAAAAACTGGAGGGCCTTTTTTAGACGGAACAGTTGAAATTGGGACCCGCCAGGCATTCTTGATGAATTTCTATTTTGCATCAACTATTTTTTTTTCAAGGCCACCTTTTCCTCGAAGCAAATATATCTTGTCCCATGGATCAAAACACTATATATTGTGGTATAAATTTTTCATGACTACATTTTGTTGTATTTTCACTTTACAAAGGAAATATCTTTTGTTAGGCTTTACAAAAATTTAACACTTCCATAAAAGATACGTTATGAAGCTAAAACGTTTAGAAATAACAGGTTTCAAATCTTTCCGCGATAAGGTCGTCATTGATTTTTCCAAGGGTGTCAATGCCGTTGTCGGTCCCAATGGTTGTGGAAAATCAAATGTAGTCGATGCGATCCGCTGGGTGATGGGCGAGCAGCGGGTAAAAGCGTTGCGTGGAAAGAAAATGGACGACGTGGTCTTTAACGGTAGTGAAGACGCTGCCCCTGTGAGCATGGCGGAAGTCGTCATGACGTTGGCGAGCAACGGATCAACCTTCCCGGGTGTTTATGGCGAGTTAGCTGAAGTATCCATTTCACGCAAAGTCGTCCTGGATGGTGAAAGCGAATACTGCATCAATCGCGTACCCTGTCGTCTGCTCGATGTCAAAGAGTTCTTTATGGGCACAGGCGTTGGTGCGCGAACTTATTCGTTGGTTGAGCAAGGTTCCGTATCTTCTCTGGTTGAAGCCAAACCGGAAGACCGCCGCTTGTTTATCGAAGATGCGGCTGGTGTGTCCAAATACAAAAGCCGTAAAGAAGCCGCTGTTCGGAAAATGGAGGCAACCAAACAGAACATTTTGCGTCTCAATGATATCCATAAGGAAGTCAAATCCCAGCTTAACGCCATCGCCAGGCAGGCTAAAAAAGCTGAACAATATAAAGAAGTAAAGCTGCGCATTAAAGAGACGGAGCTTGTTTTGTCCCGACAGGGCTTTGCCAAACTGACTGATAAAAACACCGTGCTACAGGAAGCGCGTGTGAAGCTCTCTGATCAGACTGAAAGCATCAAGGCTCAAATGGAGTCGAGGGAATCCGCGTTGGAAGAAATGAAGGCGAAGTTGCTGGAAGAAGATGAACGGATCAGTCGCCATCAAGCCGAACTCTATGAAATTAAGAATTCAATTAACATCAAGGAAAAGAATATTGAATTTTCGCGTCGCCGGATGACGGAAGCCTCGGAACGCAAACAAAAAAATCAGTTCGAGATCGAGTCCATGGAGCAGAAGAAATCGAGTCTGACCGTCGAGATTGAAAATCTGCAAAAGAAAGCTGAGGACGCCTTTAATCAGATGACCCAGCTTCAAAATGAATTGGATGAAGGGCAGAAAGAGGTTCAAGGGCTTCTGGAAAGCGATCAGGAAATTAACTCCCGGCTGGAAGAACATAAAATCCGTTACATTGATGTGATGCAGGATCTGGCCAAGTTCAACAACATCATAGCGAGCCTCAACAAAAACATGGAGGATTTCCGGAAGCGCGAGGAGAGGGAAATCCGTGAAATTGAACAGGACAAAAACAGGCTTGCCGAACTGACCGAAAAATTGCAATCGCTTACGACGGGTCTGGCGGCTGAAGAAGAAGAAAGCGCGCGGCTTGCGGATCAGAGAAAAACAACCGCCGGTGAATTGGAAAGAGCCAAATCGGATTTACAGCTGATCGAAGAACAAATCACGCAAATCAAAGAAAAGGCAGGCGGTAAATCATCCCGTCAGCAATCGCTTGAGGAATTTCAAGCCGCTTTTAAATGGTCCAATGACGGCGTGAAGAAGGTCATTGAAACGCAGGAAAGTCGGGACACATTTTACGGTGTGGTGGCTGACCACATTAACGTTCCACGCGAATTTGAATCGGCGGTGGAAGCAGTGCTGGGTGACAAGCTTCAATATGTTGTCGTGAAGAACCAGGAAGAAGGTGTGCGTGCCATTGACTATTTAAAAAGTTATCAGTTGGGCCGGGGCAGTTTCGTGCCGGTGGAATTGCGCGGTCAAAAAGCTGAGACCTATGGCGCCGAGCACCTTCAGGAAGCGGAACCTTTGCTTCATAAAGTGGTTGTACAGGAAGAATTCAAGCAGATTGCCGATTGTCTGCTGGGCGATGTCTTATTAACGCCGTCGATTGCCACCGGCATTAATCTCTGGAAGAAAAACGGTTTTCGAGGCACCTTTGTGACACCGGAAGGCGATACCATCAGTCCGCACGGTGTGTTGACCGGCGGCAGCGGATCGGCGGTGGAGAAAAGCCTTCTGGCGACGAAAAGAGAAATAGCGGAACTGAAAAAGGAAGTTTCCAGACTTTCCGATGAGCTTGAAGATCAAACGCGTCAAAAGAAAAGTCTTGTTTCATCAATTACCCACTGGGATGAAGAACTCTCCGGATTGGAAAACAGGGCGCACCGGTTGGAAATAGATATTAACGGCCGGAAAAAGGATATGGAACGCTTTGAAGATGAAATGGAACGATTAAAACAAAGAATCGCCGTCCTTGAATACAACCGTCAGAATATTAAAACAGAAGAAGCCCAGGCCGAACAAAAATTGTGTCAGATCAAAGCGGATGTTCTCCGGCAAGAAGCGGCGGAAAAAGATCTCAACGAAATCATTTCCCTGTTTAATAAACGTCGGCAGCAATCGCGGGCGGCTATTGACGCTCAGGAAAGGCTTATAACGGAGAAAAAAGTTTTGCTGGCCTCTTTGTTGGAGAAGAAGGAAGCGGATCTTAGAACCGTCGCGCGATTGCAGCATGATATCGGCGTCAATGAAAGTGAGATTGCGCGCAAAAGCGAAGAGATTGTTGCCTATGAAAACCAAATGGCTGAGTTGGCTTCCGCCGTCGAAGCGGAGCAGACGGCGCTTCAGTTGCTCTATCAGAACCTGGCCTCCTGTGAAGCGGTATTGGCTGAAATGAAAGAAAAGCGGGCGCTCGAAGACGAAAGCCTGAAAGTTCAGGAAAACGAGATTCGAGACATCAAAAAGAAGCTTGATGATTTGCACCGGCAGGTGAATGAACTGGAAATGCAGTGCCGCGAGGTGGCTTTAAACATTGAGAATCTGCAAAACGCAGTTGCTGAGAAGCACAGTGTTGATCTGGCGGCCCTGATGGCGGACTTCACAATGGTGGACGATGACAGAATTGCCGAACTGGGCGGTCTGCTGGAAAAAGACAAGCAGACGATCGACAATTTCGGAGAGGTGAATCTGCTGGCGCTCAATGAATATGCAGAACTGGATCAACGTAATCAGTTTTTGACGGCGCAATTAGGCGATCTCAACGAGTCGCTGTCTTCGCTGCAAAGAACGATTACCCGGATTAATAAAATATCGCGTGAAAGATTCGCCGAAACCTTCGCCGCCGTCAATGCTTGTTTCAAAAATGTTTTCGCACATATATTCCCCGGAGGCCGCGGTGAACTTCTGTTGACCGATCAAGATGATCTGCTGGAAACCGGCGTGGATATTGATATTCAGATTCCCGGTAAAAAAGCGCAAAGTGTCAGCCTGCTGTCCGGCGGTGAAAAATCCCTGGCGGCGATTGCGCTGATCTTCTCCATCCTGATGTATCGTCCGACGCCTTTCCTGATTTTGGACGAAGTTGATGCGGCGCTCGACGATGCAAACACCAACCTCTTTAACCGCCTGGTTAAGGATGTTGCCGAGCAATCTCAAGTCATCATGATTACGCATAACAAGAGCACGATGGAAGTCGCCGACACGCTTTTCGGCGTGACCATGCAAAAACAGGGTATATCGTCTCTGGTCTCCGTCAATCTGAACTAATCCATTCCTTTACTTTGGCAGGGAAAATCGTTATGAATATACAACAGTCTTGGCTGTTTTTCTGTGCATGTCTTGCCCGGGGTCGTTTTGCAGGCCATTCACAGAATATTATTCTTGAAGAAAGGGATTTGTAATAAATTGGGTTTATTCGACAAATTAAAAGCGGGGCTGACCAAGACGCGGGAAGCCCTGACAAAAAATCTGGATCATCTTATTTTTGGCAAAAGGGTTTTGGATCAGACCCTTTTTGACGAACTCGAAGAGCTGCTGATTACAGCCGATATGGGGCCGCAATTTACTTATGATTTAATTGATGATGTCAAGCAGAGAGTCAAGCGGAATGAGTTGCAGAATGCCGGGCAGCTCAAAAAGGTCTTGCAAGAGCGCATGATCACCATTTTACAACAGATGGAAAAACCACTGGCCATTCCCAAGCATGAGCCCTTTGTCATCATGGCGATTGGTGTCAACGGTAGCGGTAAGACAACCACCATCGGGAAATTGGCCAATTCACTGCGTAATGACGGCCATGAGATTTTACTCGTGGCTGCCGACACCTTCAGGGCGGCAGCCATCGAACAACTGGAAGTGTGGGGAACCCGCGTCGGCGCTCCTGTAATCAAGCAAAAGATGAACGCCGATCCCGCCGCCGTTGTTTTTGATGCGGTCAGCAAGATTAAAGCCGGTTTTAACGGTGTTGTCATCGTGGATACCGCAGGCCGTCTGCACACCCGAACCAACCTGATGGAAGAGCTCAAAAAGGTCAAAAGGGTCATCAGCAAGGAGTTGCCTGGCGCGCCGCATGAGATACTACTTGTCTTGGATGCTACAACAGGACAGAATGCCTTGATGCAGGCCAAAATGTTTAAAGAGGATATCGGCGTAACCGGTATAGTGCTAACGAAACTCGATGGAACGTCAAAAGGCGGTGTCGTGGTTCGCATTGCCGGTGAACTGGGGCTTCCGGTGCGTTTTATCGGCGTCGGCGAGGGACTGGATGATTTGCGAACCTTCGATAGTAAAGATTTTACGGCCGCCCTGTTAGATTAAGATGTTAACTTATGACGGCAATCGATGATGAATAAAATATTTACCATAGGAGACATTCATGGCTGTCTGGATAAGCTCCAGCGTCTTATAAAGAACATGGCAGCCGATCCGGCAAATGATACGTTGGTCTTTATCGGTGATTATATTGACCGCGCAGGTGGCGGCAGGGACGTAGTCGATTACGTGTTGAGGCTCAAAAAGAAATATCAGAAAATGGTTTGTCTTTGCGGTAATCACGAATCCATGCTGCTTCGTTACCTGGAAGGCGTGGATGAGGATATGTATCTGGCCAACGGCGGCATGATGACGCTCAGTGCCTACGGGATATTGCGATCGGATGCCCCACGCGAAAGAAAGGCAAAAATTCCCAAGAATCATCTGCGTTTTTTTGAATCGCTTTTGCCGTATTATGAAACGGATCAATACATATTTGTGCATGCCGGTTTGCTTCCCGGGATACCGCTTCACGGGCAGGATTTCCGTGACCTGCAATGGGTCCGGCAGGCGTTTATTGATTCCGATTATGATTTTGGAAAGCGGGTTATTTTCGGGCATACTCACTTCAGCGCGCCTCTCATTACCGCGAATAAAATCGGTATTGACACCGGCGCAGTTTACGGCGGCAGACTCACCGGTGTTGAGTTGCCGTCTCTAAAATTTTATCAGGTGTAGCCATGAAAATCATCGAATGTGTGCCGAATTTCAGCGAAGGATGCGATTTGAATAAAATCGAATCGATTGCCCGCGTCTTAAAGGCGTGTTCCAATATTCGCCTGATTGATTACAGCGGGGACAGTGATCATAACCGGAGTGTTTTTACGTTTCTGGGAAAACCGGAAGACGTGCTGGAAGCGGCATTGGCCGCATCGGGTCAGGCCCTGAAACTCATTGACATGCGCGGGCAGACCGGTGTTCATCCGCGACTGGGGGCTGTTGACGTGGTGCCCTTCGTTCCACTGGGAACAACAAAAATGAAAGACGCTGTGGATCTGGCGCATCTCTTCGGTCATCAATTATTTGAACGATTCGGAGTGCCTGTTTATTTTTATGGCCATGCGGCGTTGATCCCCGAACGCAGCGAACTGGCGAATGTCAGACGTGGTGGATACGAAGCTTTGGCGGAAAAGATGTCCAATCCTGACGACGCCCCGGATGCCGGCATGCCGGTATTTAATCCGCGCGCAGGCGCAACAGCTGTAGGCGCGCGCGAACTGTTGGTGGCCTATAATATCAATTTGAATTGCGATGATCTGAGGTTGGCGCAAAAAATCGCATCTCTCATCCGCGAAAAAAGCGGTGGCCTGAAACACGTGCGCGCCATAGGTGTCATTTTAAAAAGTAGGCATCTGGCACAGGTGTCCATGAATCTAACAAATTGTAAAGAAACACCGTTTAAAGTGATCTATGAACAGGTTGAAAAGCTTGCGGCTGAGCGTGGTATTGAGATTCTGGAGTCGGAATTGATCGGGCTGGCGCCCAAATGCGCTTTTGTTGGCACGAAGCCACAACACCTGAAGCTGGTGAACTTTGATAAAAATCGTTTGCTGGAAACGCACCTGAAGGATTTTGCAGGCAAGCGAAGCGCCGGAGATTGACAGCCTGTGCAAAGAATGTTAAATCGCCGCATCTTGTGGGAACTTGAAATTAAGGTTGCCCCTGTAGCTCAGTAGGATAGAGCAACGGATTCCTAATCCGTGTGCCGCGCGTTCGACTCGCGCCAGGGGCACCAATAAATCAATTACCTAGATAGTATCAATAAAACTCAACATTCTGTATTGCCAAAGTTCATCCCACTCTCTCCCCGCTTTTTAATTTTCACCGCAATAATCATTGACATCAAGACATCGCTTTCTTATAGTAAAGCAACTTCTTAAACCGGTTCATAAATCAAAACACCGGATAGCATAAATACTTTTTCACAATTCAAGAAGGAACGATGGAAGGTATCCATTGGCGATAGAGGCGAATCCATGAACCACAACGGCAGCGACATCGAATCAAGACTCTGGGAAGCGGCGGATGAACTGCGCGCCAACTCCAAACTGAAATCCTCTGAATACTCCGTTCCGGTGCTGGGATTAGTCTTTCTGCGCTATGCCGATCACAAGTTCAGAGCGGCGGCAAAAGAACTGGAAGGTTCCGGCGGCGGACGGCGCAAAATCGGTCCGGCGGACTACCAGGCCAAAGGCGTTCTTTATCTGCCGGAGAAGGCGCGATTTTCGGAGCTGATCCAACTGCCTGAAGGCGCCAACATCGGCGCGGCCATCAACGACGCCATGCGCGCAATCGAAGCGGAAAATCCCGACCTCAAGGACGTGCTCCCCAAAACTTACAACCGCTTCGAGAATTCCCTGCTCAAGGAACTGCTCAAAACCATGAACTCCGTCCCGATGGACATCGAGGGCGACGCCTTCGGCAAGATTTATGAATATTTCCTAGGCCACTTCGCCATGAGCGAAGGCCAGAAAGGCGGCGAGTTTTTCACGCCGACTGCTATCGTCTCGCTTCTTGTTGCCATTATCGAACCCTTCCACGGCCGCATCTGTGACCTGGCCAACGGATCGGGCGGTATGTTTGTCCAGTCTGCTCGGTTTGTCGAAAACCACAGGCTCAACCCGTCTGCGGAAATCAGTATCTACGGGCAGGAGAGAGTGGCGGAGACAGTCCGGCTTTGTAAAATGAACCTCGCCGTTCACGGGCTGGCCGGCGACATCCGGCAGGGCAATACCTATTATGAAGACCTGCACAACAGCTTCGGCAAGTTCGATTTCCACCTGGCCAATCCGCCTTTCAACGTTGACCGCGTCGATAAAGAACGTCTCAAGGACGACCCGCGCTTTCCGTTCGGCCTGCCGCGCACCGACAACGCCAACTATCTCTGGATTCAGCTTTTCTACAGTTCGCTAAACGAAAAAGGCCGGGCCGGATTTGTCATGGCCAATTCCGCCTCCGACGCCCGCGCCTCGGAGCTGGATATCCGCAGGCAGATCATCGAAGCCAAAGCCGTGGATGTTATGGTGGCCGTCGGCTCCAATTTCTTCTACACCGTGACGCTTCCCTGTACCCTCTGGTTTTTTGATAGGGGCAAGGCGAAAACCAAACGCGCCGATCAGGTCCTTTTTATTGACGCCCGGCATCTTTACCGTCAGATTGACCGCGCCCACCGCGACTGGACGCCAGCTCAGATCGAATTTCTGGCCAACATCGTCCGGCTTTACCGCGGCGAAAAGGCAGAAAACCTCCACGATAGCGCCGAGTTAATGACCCGGCATTTTCCCGATGGCAAATACGCCGATGTTTCCGGCCTGTGCAAGGTGGCGACGATAACCGAAATCGAAGCCCAGAGCTGGAGCCTGAATCCCGGCCGCTATGTGGGCGTGGCCGACCGCGCAGAAGACGACTTCGACTTCAAGGAGCGTCTGGAGGAACTCAACGAAGAGCTGGAAACCCTCAACGCCGAAGCCCGGGAGCTAGAAGACCGAATTGCAGACAATGTCGGCAAGCTGCTGGAGGCGGAGTGATGAGGTTAGGTGACTATATTGCGATAAATCCTGAATCGATCCGCAAGGAATATCCTTTTACTGAAATTAATTACATTGATATTTCTTCTGTGGGCACTGGCACTTTACATGGCACACAGAATCTTCCAATCAATGATTCACCAAGCAGGGCAAAGCGGATCGTTAGAAACGGTGATACATTGCTCGCTACAGTTCGGCCAAACCTCCGTTCATTCTGGTTTGCGCAAAAGATTGACGAGAATACAATTGCGTCAACAGGGTTTGCTATATTACGCGCTGGCAAATTAATGGATAAACGTTTCCTATATTATACAGTCACAAATCAAACATTTACAGATTACCTTGCCGCGAATGCTAAGGGTGCGGCCTATCCAGCAGTTGATGCCGAAACAATCGAACGAGCTGACGTTTTTGTTCCTCCAATTCTCACTCAGCGCAAAATCGCAGCGATCCTTTCGGCCTACGACGACCTAATCGAAAACAACCTGCGGCGGATCAAGGTTCTGGAGGAGATGGCGCAGAACCTCTACCGCGAGTGGTTCGTCAAATTCCGCTTCCCCGGCCACGAAAAAACCCGCTTCACCGATTCCCTCCTCGGCCGGATACCAGAGGGGTGGGAGATAAAGACACTGGGTGAACTGTGTACCCAAATGCAGTCGGGTGGTACGCCAAGTCGTAAGAAGGCAGAATTCTGGGATGGCGGTGACATAGACTGGTATAAAACAATGGAGCTATGGGATCGTTTCCTCATTAGTTCTGAAGAAAAAATTACCGTCGATGGATTAAAGGGATCTTCCGCGAGACTATATGAGCCAGGAACAATTTTAATGGCAATCTACGGTTCACTTACAGTCGGACGACTCGGCATAGTGACACAACGTGCGGCATGCAACCAGGCAGCCATTGGTATGTTAGTTAATCCCATCTTGGCTTCTCAGCAGTTTCTCTTTTACGCCCTCTATGAACTGAGAGGGCACTTCAATAGCATTGCACAAGGTGCTGCACAGCAGAATATCAGCAAGGCGAAAGTAGCGGAGGCTCAGTGTGTCTTGCCTCCAATTAATTTAATGGAGTACTTCACCAACCATGTAGTCCCCATATGGAGCCTGCTGGAAAATCTTCAGAAGAAAAACAATTGCCTCCGCCGCACACGCGACCTGCTCCTGCCCAAACTCATCTCCGGCGAGGTAGATGTGTCGGAACTGGACATCACGATTCCCGAGGAGGCGGTATGAGCAATTTTAACAGAGCCGCACTGGGGTGCGGCGATCCCAGGCTGGGGTGCGGCGATCCCACAATTAGGTGCGGTGATCCTACACTGGGGTGCGGCGGTACAGAGGTGTTTGGGAACGCCGCACCCCAGTACGGCTCTGTTGACGACAAACGTAGAGAGAGCATCTCGGGCAAGAGTTGTTCCCAACAGAATCGGGGTTATTATACGCGCGGATACCTTCCCCATTTCGATTCTCCCCATGCTATCCAGCATATCACTTACCGTCTGGCCGATTCTCTACCACGCCTGGTACTGGAGCAAATGCAGGCAGAAGTAAAAACATCCTTGCAGGATGACGAAAAGCGTAAATCTGAACTGCGCCAACGAATTGAAACCTATCTTGACGCAGGTCATGGTTCCTGTATCTTGCAGGATCCAGAAGTTGCCGCGTGCGTGATTGATACATGGCATCATTTTGACGGGGAGCGATATCATCTGCTGGAGTGGGTTGTTATGCCGAATCATTGTCATGTACTGATTGAACAGATTGAAGGTGTGTCCCTGGGGAAAATTGTCTTGTCGTGGAAGAATTATACAGCGCGATGGATTAATGAATACAAACGCCGCACCGGGACGCTACTGTCCCGGGAAAATTCAGACGGGGAAAAAGTTTGGCATCGGGAGTATTGGGATCGTTGCATTCGTAACGAGCGTCACTTTTTAACGGCAAGGGATTATATTATCATGAACCCAGTGAAAGCGGGATTGGTCGCAAGGCCAAGTGATTGGCAGTGGGGCAGCGCGAAAAGTCGGGTTGAGAATAATGAGACATCACATTGTTAAAAGCGCCGCACTGGGGTGCGGCGATCCCAACAAAGGTTGCATTAAAAATGCCCTGATTGCCGACCTGCTCCACCGGATTACCTTTATCGAAAAAGCGGGAA
>ERZ795055.1772-NODE-1772-length-17035-cov-11.837574_pt1 | contig 17035 bp, 11 predicted proteins | sample MGYA00375139_ERZ795055 | MGnify/ENA primary metagenome ERZ795055 (study PRJEB30184, sample SAMN05720283) | anaerobic digester metagenome | isolation source: active sludge of municipal wastewater-treating anaerobic digesters | place: USA | collected 2015-01-23 ... | reverse complement strand
CGGTAAAAGGTGCTACGGATGCCCACATATTTTGCCTGCTTGTTTGTATCAAGCCCCAGCATGTAAAACCCGTCTGCAGCAATGTCATGGGTGGCTGAACCAAACGCCAGCAACCAGAAGAAAGCCAGGGTGATCTTGAAGAAGAGTGATGCCGGAATTGTCAGGGCGACGCTCGCGAAACCCAAAGCCAGTACAAGCTGCGTAATTACTATCCACCACCTTTTGGTCTTCAGCATGTCAACAAGCGGGCTCCATATCGGTTTTATCACCCAGGGCAGGTAGAGCAGGCTGGTGTACAGCGCAATATCGGCATTTGAAATGCCCATGCGCTTGTACATTATAACGGATACGATGTTGACTGCCACGTAAGGCAAGCCTTCAGCCAGATAGAGCGAAGGTATCCATGCCCAGGGCGAACGGGTGCTGTTTTGTGTTGCCATGCTGATCTATAACCTGTTGAAAGTGTATCCTTTTCCTGTATAATAGCTTATAATCTCGTCAAGCCTCGACCAGAGTTTGTCCGTGCGCTCCGGTGCGGTGCCCGGGTGAATGAGGATTATCGCCCCGTTGAGCCCGGCCGGTGTACTCTCCTCAAACGAGGCCAGCCTTTCAACCAGGGAATCCGATGAGCGGTAGTTCTTCATGTCGGGAGTGGTGTAATCAGCATTGGTGCCTGTCCCTGGCGTGAAATTGACAAGTGTCAGTCCCATCTCTTCGCTCCAGCGACTGACCGCACTGTTGTACCATTCATAAGGAGCCAGGAACCAGCGGGGCTCCTGCTTCTTCAGCCCTGCCTTCCGCAGAGCGATGATGTTGTTTTTCAGATCCTCATTGAACTGCTCCTTCGTCACCAGCAGAGTGTCACGGTTCTCCCACGGGATATAAAGCAGATGCCTGTCTGAATGGGGCCCTGCATAATGCCCGCCGGAAATAATTCTCTTCACAACCGGCTCGAAACTCCTGTTTCTCAAGAAGTTTCCCGTCAGGAAGAACGATGCTTTTATATTCCTGTTCTCCAGCACATTGAGTATGTGATCAAATCCTTCTCCGTACTCATCTGCCGAAAATACAAGGTAAATGTTCTTCTTGTCAGCGCCTTTCCTGATCACGGCGCCGTGAGCGTCACGGATATCTGCGCCTGCCTCATAAGCCCTTCCCTCCTTCTCGAGGGTCGACAGATAGTAGCTCAGGCTCGCTGTTCCGTCGAGGGTGGGTTCGTTTGTGCTGTAATCGCCGATATCATCATGATAAACAGCCCTTCCTCCCTGAAAAGCTGCGTAAGAATCCGGCCTGAGAAGTGTCAGACCCTTGAGGTTCTCATGAATTGCTTTATTGATTGGCCCGTCAATCAGGCCGCCCGTGGTTGTTTTGCCCAGGTATACTGTCACTGCCGAGTGGGGCAGCAGCGGATAATCACCTCCCTGCGGCAGTCCGCAGATCATCGATGTGCCCCACGGATTGCACCCGAAGAGCCAGTCGCGCATCGCCGCCTCCATGTGATCAAAACGGGTATCGCCGCTGGCTTCCCGGTAGAGCCTGCACTGAGTCAACGCCGCAGCCACATAGTTGTTCGAACACCAGACAAAGGGAATCTTGACCTGGAACACGTCGTTTTCTTCCCTGCCGTTTATGATCTCCAGCCCCTTCCTCATGAATTCCAGGTACTTCTCCGAATATTCCGAATCCGACAAGCCAAGATTGGCATGGCCCAGATTTACGAAGGGATAGAACTGATAATGCCTGGCTGTGTCCTTTTCTATCCATGGCGTGTATGGCTCAAGCGTCCCCCAGTAGTCGGCCTGCTCAAAATAATACTTGTCTCCTGTGATAGTCCAGAGTTCCCATGCTGCAAGCTGCATGTCATCCACATAGTTGTCCTCCTCGTAAAAGTAGGGCGAGACATTACAGGCGGTCTGCGTGGCTCCGGGATCGGTATGGGCAAATTCAAATGCGTCAGCAGCCCTTGCAGCCATCATCTCAGCCATTCTCGGGTCGCTCCCGGCGAAGAGCTTCGCCCCCATGGCAAAGACCGAGGCAAATTTGCCGGCAGTGGAAGCCACCCCTTGGGTGCGGTTCTTGAACTTCGCCAGTCCCTGTGGCTTGCCTGTAACAAAGTAGACCGGCCTGTATGGGCCGAGCCCGTAACCGGCCTTGTCAAGATTGGGAAGCCTGAATCCCTGGTGGTCACGGTCATCAGCTACCTGGTTGAACATCACGCCGCTGTCGGGATTCATCTTCAGCAGCCAGTCGAGCCCCCATTTCACCTCATCGAGGATGTCAGGTATCCCATTGCTCCCGGCAGTGCCGGCAGCGTCATGTGAATCGCCGAAGATCTCAGGCGACTTTGTATAAGCAAACATCATCTGGTATACCGAGTTGGCCGTTGTGGCGGTGTACCTCAGGTGGTCACTTGCATCATGATAGCCGCCTCGCACATCAATGGGAGTTCCGGAAAGAGTCGGATGATCCACAATAATGCCGTCATACCTGTGGCAGGTGTCGGCAAGGAACGGGTTATACCCGCAGCGCTGCTGCCTGATGTAGTTCAGAACGAAATCAGCAGTGCCGTCATAGACCCCTGATCCTATCCGGAATGTCTCCGACCGGGTGCGGCCATATAATATATAGTATCCTCCAGGCACAGTCATTCCTGAGAAATCAAGCCTCGCTGCAGCAGCCATTCCCCATACGGCACCGTCATAGAGGACGGCGCTGCCTCTGAATACAGGTCTGTCAGTAAGGGCATCGCAGACAGTGAATATCTTCTCTGCTCCGGGCTCCTGCGAAATATATACTGCCACCTTGACCGATCCGGGCAGGTATCCCAGCTGGTTGATCCTGATCCACGAGTCAGCCTTTGTGGCTGATATCGCAAGTATTGAAAGGAGAATGGAGAGAGCCGCTTTTTTCATCTCAGTAAAGCTTTTTGATTTCTGCGTCCACGAAATAATGAAACAGAATCTGCCGGTAAGTGTAACCAGTTGCGCCCATCACTGCAGCCCCTATCTGGCACAGTCCGACACCGTGTCCCCATCCGGCGCCGTGAAGGACGAAGAGCGTTTCTCCCTGGTCCTCAATCTTCTCGACATAAAAGGCAGAGCTGTAGAGATGTGATCTGGAGAGTGCTTTCCTTATTTCCAGCTCCTTTCCTATCACAATGCTCTTCTTTTCGCCGGTTATTCTCAGCCTTATGAGGCGGCCCGAGGTACCCCTGGTCAGAGGCTCCAGCGATGTTATCCGGCCGAAGTCAATGCCTGTCCTATCCCTGACCAGGTCACCAAGCTCATCCTGGCGGTATGTGACCTTCCACCGGTAGAAATCGTTGGTCTCCTGGTCATAGTTATTGAGCACCTGCGAGAGTATCTGACGGTCGGAAGTATTGCAAAAGGCCTCCGGTTTGCCACTGATCCATTCCACGGCATTCTTCTCAATTGTAAGGTCTGTATCAGCAGTGCCGGCAGCCACTGTTGCGTCAATCACCTTCCGGAGATACGGGTGATTCACAGGCTCCCAAACATTTTCGAAGAGCTCCGCAGCGCCGCCGCAGCATTTTGAATACCTGGCATCACAGATGAACTCACCGAACATAAGCACCTCACCGGCAGTCTCGCGCACTGCTTCCTCAACCGCTTTTGTTGAAGCCCTGGTTATTCCCTGGTACCGCTGGCAGTGGTCATCAGCACATACATCATAATCCCTGTGATCCTCCCTGTCATACCACCTGGTGATTTCAGTGTCAGTCACGAAGCTTGTGCGGTACTTCTCGCCCGCATCGCTCAGGCGAAGGGTCTTGTCCATCTGTGCCAGCAGCCAGCTCCTGGAGATGACGGCATGGGCTCTTAGAAGCTCACCGGATGAAGTTGCGCTCATCTCCGACGAGATCACGCTGACAAGGTATTCCTCCACCGGAAGCACGTTGACTGCAGTCACCTGACCACCTCGCAGGATGAATTTCAGATTCCCCCTGAAGGTCTGGTCCTCATTCCTCTGCCAGTGAAAGTTCACCCCTATGGTCACGGCGTGAAGGGTGAAGCTGCAACTCCCGAAAGCTGAAGGAGTAAGGATGATCTCATCTCCGGGCCTGATCACTTCCGCTTCGCTCCTAAGCAGGAGCCTGTCATTTTCAGCCACGGCCGTATACATGCCAGTTAGCTTCCTCCCGCCCTCAGAGGTCAGATAGTCGCCGTGAAGGGTGAATGTAAGTCCGCTCCCGGAGACAATCCCGACACTGATTTCAGGTTCGTTTTTACCGGTCATATTAAATCTTTTACAAGGTTTCTAAGCTCTGTTTCTCCCAGGCAGACTTCACCCAGGATGGCGTGAATATCTTCAGCTGTTATCTTGCGGAAGTCCTCTTCCCTGGGGGTGATGAACACACCTCCGATATCTACCGATGCAGGGCTCAGCAATATCCTGCTTGCATCTTCGGCGAAGTAGCAGGCAGGCCTGTGAACACTTCGCGGAATGACGTGCACGGTCCACTGGCTGTCAGTTTTGTATGCAAGTATGTTCAGCATCGGTTCGGGCCTGTCGGGCTGTGCCATCGCGAAGCGTTCACGGAACCTGTCGAAAACCCCGGACATCGCTGACCGGTCTGTGCCCTTTAGCGTCATAATGCCTCTGCCGTAGCCACTCCATAGCCATATCTCAGTCTCCCCGGATGAGGCAACCATATGGCAGAGCTCCGGGTTCTCAATATCACTCTCAATCGGAAGAAATCCCCTGTTGCCCGCCTGAAAATGCAGATGGTCAGGTGCCGAGGCACCGCACTGAGGGCCATTGTAAAAGACAACATATTCAGGCAGCGACTCCGCAAGTCTGAGCATGGTTTCGAAGCTGCCCCCGATTCGCTGTGGCGTATGAGAGTTTGAAACTATTGTAAGATGACGCCGGAAGATCGGGAACGGGTTTATTAATATAATATAGTCATCTCCGAACGGGACACCCCTTTGCTCAGCCGGCCGGTTCTTCTCACACAAAAAGCAGGGTCTGGCCTCGATTGACCTGGCATCAACCTTCGCAGCTGAGGAGGTGATACGCCCCGGATTGAACTGGACAGAGATATCATAGCCCGGGAAGGAGACGGTCCGTACAATCACCCGGTCAAGCTGGTCATAGTTGTCCCTGGCCAGCTTCCACTCCCTGAACTGGTCTTCGAATAGCTCCCGGACTTTATGTGAGTAGTCTCTCATTTCAGGTCTTTTATTCCCTGCCACTGTTCATCCTGATCCTTGCCATCAGCTCAATTGTCCTGATCCTGTCCTTGTACAGGTTGTGCATGTTGGCCTTTGCAACGTCAAGCACCGCATCGGAGTTTTCATCCCACCTGCGGCAGAGATATAGCGGCTCATAGATGCGCCCGATCCTGTAGTGCCTGCTGATTGCAAGCCCCACCGCATAATCCTCGCCGTAGCTTACATTGGGGACCCTGATCTCACGCAACACCGGGGTATAAAAAGCCCTCGGAGCCCCGAGTCCATTGATCCTCAGAGCATTGTTGCGCCCGTTGTCCGGAGTCCACTCCCTGTGGTCAATCAGACCCGGAGGGATCTCATCCAGATCAAAGTTTACCATCCTGTAGGAGCCCACAACCATCGCGCACTGCTGTTCATGAAAAGCATCAACGATCCTCGTGATAACATTGTCGTCTATGTAAAGGTCGTCACTGTCAAGCTGAATCGCAAACCGGCCGCATTTTTCACTGAATACCGCCTCATTCCAGCAACCGCCGATGCCAAGGTCCTTCCTCTCCGGGATGATGTGCACCAGCCTGTGATCGGAGGCAAATGACTTTATTATGTCAGTTGTGCCGTCGGTGGAGTAATTGTCGACTATGATCAGGTTGAACCTGTACTTCGTATTCTGGCTCAACACCGACCTGATTGCGTCGCCGATTGTCTTAACCCTGTTCCTGACAGGGATTACAACCGATGCTTCATACTCAAAACCGTCCTCATCGAATTTCACCCCGGAGAACTGAGGACTGAGCCATCCTTTGATGCACTTCAGATGATGTGTGCATGCCCTCTCCATCTCAACCTGCACAGCCCTGTTGCGCGGGTCTACATAGTCAAACTGCTTCTCTCCGGTTTTGCGGGTGTCCGTCTCAACCTCAGTATAAAGCATCTCGGGAATGCGGATCAGGGGATAATTCTGTGAGACCTTCAGCCTGAGATCATAAAGGCCGGCATAGGAATAATCCTGGTCCATGCGGTTGCAGGCATCCCTGAAGGCCTTACCGTTGTACAGAATCACCGACCCGAAATTGAAATCGTCACGCAGGGCGCCATCCTGGTAATCGATCACCGGGTGAGCCGACATGACATCGTTTTTCTTCTCGAAATAGTCGGAATAGACAATGCCCGCGCCGGTGTCATCACATACCTGCATCATTCTTGCAAGAGCATGCTTACCCATGTCAAGCGGAAAACCCTTGCTGTAAGTCAGGACGTACGCTGTGTCGGCAACAGCTGCCATCTTTTTCAGGGCATCGGTTGAAGCGAAGCCAGCGGAGATGATAAACTCAGCGTCAGTGATATTCAAACCGACACCATTTCTCTTCAGGCTGCCCGGGGTACCGGTGTCACCAGCCTTGCTGCCGGCAATTGTTTCACCGTTTCCGGGCGGAACAATAACAAATACCCTGCTTATAAAGCCGGATTCTTTAAGTGAAGCTACTGATGCTGCCACCGATCCGGTATCAGAAAATGGCAGGAAACAAGTGACGGATTTCTCCATTTCGAATCTATTTTTTCAGTAAAAAGTCAAGTATCTGTCTCATAAGGTTATCCCGGTCAGACTGGGATATTACAGTCTCGAAGGGGAAGCCCATGACGAAGCTCCTCACGGTGCCCCGGTGCGTCACTGCCGCCGAGGTGTTGTTCTCGGTGTACCTGAAGGCAGTAAACGACTGCTTGTCTGCCGGTTCGATTGCATCGGGAGACTCTGCTGCGTATATCTCATCTGTTTTCCCGGTATTGAACTCAAGCAGACCTGTGAATCCGGGCGAGGAATTGTCAGTTGCTGCCACTCCTCCCGTCCTGACAGCATGACCCGTCCGGGGAGTAAAGTGCAGCAGTCTCTTTACCTGTCCGGTCATCGCCGTATCATTGGCCATAACCAGGTCAGTACCGACATAAGATCCTGACATGAAAACAGGTACCAAAGCCTCTTTCATCCTGCCAAGTGCACTGAGTAACTTAGGGGTGTAAATGGTGAACTCCGTTTTCGCCGGATCATAAGCTGAGGGCGTTGACTTTTCTTCACCGAAGAGCAGGTCAACAGCGCACCAGCCGGTAAGATCAAAGTCTTCACCGGTAAAAACCTCGTCGCTGACCGAGATGAATGACTTTCCGGCAGCCAGCACAGATCGTCCGTGGAGGCGGGTAAAATCAAATGTATTTCCGGGAATGACCCTCCCCTCATCATTTGAGTACGAGGCTCCCCATCCGGCATTGTCATCATCTGTCCAGGGTGAAATTCGTTCAAAATCATACTGATCGCCCGTGCTTATGAAGCTGTAGCGGTCAGCCACACCCCTGTCATCCCACCATGCCACCCCGGCCATGCCTTCGCGGTCAAACCACGATGGCCCCGATACACGGTCAAAACCGTTGACTATAAGCACAGTACCATCCGAATCAGGATTGATGCCTGCGGCAAGTTCCTCTGACGGGAAGCTCTCCCCGCCGTCGTTGACTGCTGTCACCATGAAACTGTAGACGGAATTAAATTCGGGAAGCTCTGTTTCAAAGGATGTACCGGAAACGGGAGTACCGTTGCCATACCCGTCATCGCCCTTGCGCATATAGACCCTGTACGATGCCGGGTTTGCAGTCGACTCAAGAGGGTCTGTCACAGGCTGCCAGCTGAGACTGACATGTTTCCCGTTCAGGGGTTCAATTGAGAAATGGGATACCGGCAGCGGCTGAATTATATATTCGCTTCCCGTGGCGTCAGCCAGGTATCTTAAGATTCCTTTATATACGGCGCGGCTCACGTGGAAGCGGAAGCGAGGGTCAAAGCCGTATCGCTGGTCTGCTAGATTCTGGTGAGACAGAAGCTCGAGAAGCATTGCCGGGACGTCGGGTTTGCGGGCTTCGTAATATGACCTGTCCCACATGCCGCGGCGGGTCCAGTCGGGGTTGAAGAGCACCCTTACATCCTCCACTATCTGTGTCTGAATAATATCAGTGAGGTCCCTGCTGGCAAGCCGGCTTGTACCGTCAGGGAACCTGCCTCCGTTTGTTACTGTTGAATAGATTCCAATGGTACCGATAATTGAATCATCCTGTGTGACTCCGGCATCGGTATGGAAAGCAAACGACAGATCCACGGGAATGCCCAATCCGTTCGCACCGGCGGAGTCAGGTTCACCTGCCAGGTAGTTGACCCACTCGGCGCGCGACATATAGTCGTCATTATAATCGTTCCTGCCTCGGTTGGGGCTGTAGACAACCGAGTCAGGCATACCTGCAAACTGAAGCCAGTATCTGGCTGCCTCCAGGAACCTGGGCTTGCCGCTCAGCTTCCAGGTGTGAGTCACAGTCACCGGTGCGGCATCCGGTGCAGCCTGCTGACTCCCGGCGTTGAGCGACCACTGGTTGGATACCACCCTGTCTGCAGGGCGGCGGGCAACATTGCCCATACCTCCTCCGAAACGGACCGCATCAACAAGTGCATCAGATCCTTCCAGGCCGGTGACAGTGACTGATCCGCTGTTCGCATCAGCGCCCTCTTCAAACAGGAACGAGCCCAGCCAGAGCCAGGTGCCTCCTCCGAGTGACTGATCAACTGTAAAATCCGTAACTCCTCCTGTATGTGTCACTCTGACAGTAACCTTGCCCTTATGCCCATTAATCCGCGGGTAGGACATTGTCACCCCGTACAAGCCGGTCTCCGGGATATCCGGAACAAACAGAGATTCACCGCCGGAGATTCTGAGTGAGGTGCCCATCATGAAGGGATTGTCACCTGTGAAAAGGGTATCCCTGATCAGGAATCCCTTCCCTGCATTGGCAGCAATTGCAGGTGCCTGCAACATAAACACGGAGTTGCCGGTGGAAAGATCGTTGTCAACAATCACCTCATTTACCTGGATGTCGCGCTCCCTGGGAAGGAAAACAGTTGCTCCCGAGTTCTCAAGCATCGGTGCGAGATAAGGAACAACATATGCCATTACGGAAAGGTCCTCCACACTGCCGAACAGTTTGGCACGCTGCCATTCCCATCTGTCAAGCGGCATATCGAAATAGTACCCGTGGCTGTGCCACAGGGCGATATATCTTCCGTCAAGTCCCTTCGCGGCCTGCACGGCATCCGCCCTTTTGACCAGGCGCGGCCCGGTGCCCCTCGCGGAGGTGATTCTGCCCTGATCTTCAGGCAATGCCGATCTGAAATAGTTCGGGATCAGGCTCTCCAGGCTGAATCCGTTACTGTACATATTAACAGAATAGCCTGCAAACTTTTTCCCCAGCCTCTCCCTGAATGAGTTAACGAGTGTGCTGTATACATCCTCCCTCACCGGGTTGTATGATGCTGCAACAGGGAACCATATATTCACTTCCCTCCTTGCTTCGTCAACCTTTATTGAATCTACTCTGAATGCTTCCGGAAGGTTCCGTTCAGCAAGGGGACTTACCCACCCTCCCAGCCTTGAAACGGCAGCACGCTCATACCTTCCCGGCCTCTGTCCCGCGGAAGGCTGCCCGGTTATCAGAACCAGGGTTGCAAAAAGCAGAAAATGAAGGGGTTGAAATACTCGCATCGGCGGATAGATTTTGCTTAATATAGTAATAATGATTCAAAAATAGAAAGTTTTTTAAAATATGTCATACATCTGACAAAAAACTGATTATTTCAAGATATTTATCTACATTTGTTATAACTTAGAGGTCATAAGGAAGATGTGAGCAGTTTATTTTTCTTATAATCTGCTGAGCAGAAGTAAATAAGTCATTTTCAGACGCAGATGATACTGATTGCTGACAGTGGGTCGACAAAGACCGAATGGAGAGAGATTGAGGGCGGCAAATCGGGGAGGTCATACATCTCTTCCGGTATCAATCCATTTTTTGTAACGGGTGATGATATCATCCGTCTTCTTGGCACTGAATTGCCGGAGATGAAGGATAGTGCTGTGAACCGGATTTTTTTCTACGGGACCGGGGTCAGCAACGCTTCCAAGGCAGAAATAGTCAGAGGTGCCCTCTCATCGTTCTTCAGGACGGAGAATCTTTTCATTGGCAGCGACCTTCTCGGTGCGGCAAGGTCGCTCTGCCAGGACCAGGCAGGCATAGCGTGCATTATCGGTACAGGTTCAAACTCCTGTTACTATGACGGGAAGAACATCGTCTCGAATGTTTCGCCTCTTGGCTATATCCTGGGCGACGAGGGCGGAGGGGCAGTAATTGGCAGGAAACTGGTAGCCGGAGTGCTGAAGAAGCAGTTACCGGGCATAGTGATAGAAAATTTCTTCAGGGCTTATCCATACACTCCAGCGGAAATTCTCGACAACGTTTACAACATGCCTGCCCCGAACAGGTTTCTTGGACAGTTCACCAGGTTCATCTCGGATAACATACATGTACCCGAACTGCAGGCAATGATCACCTCGAGCTTCGATGAGTTCATTACCCGCAACGTACTCTCATACCCTGAAGCACGAAAATATCCGGTTCATTTCACAGGCAGCATCGCATATCATTTCAGGCCATTTCTTGAGGAACTGCTCAGTAAGCACAGACTGCAGCCGGGGATATTTACCCTGACCCCGATGGAAAACCTGGTAAAATACCATATTCAGAATTCACAGATTTAACAGAATGATCAAACAGGCTAATACAAAGCATGACCTGAGCATAACCGAATTGCCATCCAATTTCGAGGATCTTGACAAGATGACTGTCAATGAGTTGCTTACAAATATAAACACAGAGGATGCCAAGGTTCATGTTGCGGTAAAGAAAGCCCTCCCGCAGATTGAGAAACTGATCAACCAGATACTCGTCAGGATGCAAAAGGGGGGAAGGCTCTTTTACCTCGGTGCCGGCACAAGCGGCAGGCTCGGGGTGCTGGATGCCTCTGAGGTCCCTCCCACCTTCGGGGTGCCTGACACTGTCGTCATCGGCCTCATCGCCGGAGGTGAAACAGCTCTTCGCAAGGCAGTGGAGTCGGCAGAAGATGACACAACCAAGGCCTGGAGCGAACTGGAGATTTTCAACATTAATACAAAGGATTCCGTGATCGGAATCGCCGCCTCCGGAACCACACCCTATGTTATAGGTGGTGTGCAGAAAGCGAGGGAGAACGGCATCCTTACCGGGTGCATAACCTGCAACCCGAAAGGGCCGATTGTGGAGGCAGCCGAGCATCCGATAGTAGTAGTTGTTGGCCCCGAATTCGTTACGGGCAGCACCAGGCTGAAGGCCGGAACCGCCCAGAAAATGGTTCTGAATATGATCACCACCACACTGATGATCAAACTCGGACGGGTCAAGGGAAACAAGATGGTCAACATGCAGCTGACAAATAAAAAGCTCATCGAACGCGGGACCCGAATGATTGTGGAGGAGTTGAACATCCAGAGGGAAGCTGCCCGCATACTTCTGATGGAGCAGGGATCAGTGAAAAAAGCCCTTGAATTTTACAGGGAAAATTATAGATAAAATGACAAATGATATCTTCAGCAAAATCGGTTCTGGGCTCACCCTCAGCCAGAAGATCGAGAGGCGGATTGAAGAGGCCATAAGACAGAAGAAGCTGTTGCCCGGCTCAAAGCTGCCAACTGAAAAGGAACTTTGCGGACAGTTTGCTGTAAGCCGCACTGCTCTCAGGGAGGCTCTCAGGCGCCTCAGCGCGCGAGGCCTCATCGATATCCGCAAGGGCAGCGGGATGTACATAACTGAACTCAAGATAGAGGATGCTATCAACTCCCTGCATCTCTTCTATGACCTGCGGTTCAATTCTGACCTTATACTGCAGATAATTGAGGTGCGAAGGCTCTTCGAACCCGAGGTGGCAAGGCTGGCAGCCCGTAACCGCAATGATGAGGACATTAAGACACTGCAGAAGAACCAGCATGATCTTGAGAAATGCAATCCTGACAATACCCAGCTCGAGGTAGATCTCATCAACCGCTTTCACATGAACCTGTCGAAAGCCACAGGCAATCCAATTGTGATCATCAGCCTTGAGCCGGTCTACTCCCTCCTGCCCCGGATGAGAAACCTCATCTACGGAAACATCGAAGGAGAAAAGGATTATACAATGAAGTACCAGAGCGAGCTTCTTGAAGCACTGAAGGAGAAGGACAGTGAGAAGGCCTATGAGGTCTCCGTGACGCTGCTGGAACGCAACATGGAGATATACAAGAAATACTTCAAAGCAAACTGATCAGCCTTTCCGCCGCGTGCATGCATAGCAGGATACTACTTGCCGCACTCTTTTCACTTCTGGCCTGTCCCGTTGTCACAGCCCAGATGCCGGACACATCGTTCATCGGGATACACCAGGCCGAGAGCGAATACTGGTCGCATATGTTTGACCCGCCTGCACTTTCCACTGTACTCTCAAATGAGAAGCCGGCTGCTCTCAAGAGCAGAAAAGCGGGGGAACCCTCGTTTATGGTTTACGGATGGCACCCCTACTGGGCAGGAGCTGCGGCCTACCCGAAATATGACTATGACGTCCTGACCCATATTGCATACTTCAGCTATGAGGTCGACACAGCAACAGGCGGTTACTCAACACTGAGAGGCTGGGATACAACTTCTGTAATCAGCTATGCCCACCTCCGCGGAGTCAAGGTGATGCTTACCGTTACAAACTTCGGAGCTGAGAGAAACACAAAGCTGCTCACTGACACTGTAAAGCAGTGGACCCTCATTAATACTGTGATCAGTCAGCTAAAGTCGCGCAACGGCGACGGCGTCAACTTCGACTTCGAGGTGGTGCCAGCGGCAATGAAGTCAAAAATGGTCGGCTTCTGCAAGCGTGCCCTCAGAGGCATCAAGGCCGAACTGCCCCTGGCCGAGATATCGCTGGCCACACCGGCTGTTAACTGGTCAGACGGCTGGGACCTTGACTCCCTGGCAATTGTTTGTGACTACCTTATAATGATGGGCTACAACTACTACTGGAGCAGTTCAACCACCGCAGGACCGGTGGCGCCACTCGCGGGGGAGACCTATAACATCACAAGAAGCATTCAGGAGGATTACCTCGATGAAGGAGTCCCTCCCTCGAAACTGCTGTTGGGCATGCCATGGTACGGGTACGACTGGCCTGTGAGCAGCAGCGCCAGGAAGGCTTCCACAACAGGAACAGGGTCATCAAGGACATACATCACAACTCTCCCCATGGTTGCAAGTTATGGCAAGACCTTCGACAGCCAGACGAGCGTTCCCTGGATGAGTTACCAGAGCGGTACACAGTGGAGACAGATGTGGTTCGAGGACAGCCTCAGCCTCCTGTTGAAAACAAATTTCGCAAAGAAAAAGAGTCTCGCGGGTGTGGGGATATGGGCACTTAGCTATGAGGCCGGCAGACCTGAGCTTTGGAACGGCATAAAAGCTGTGATTGCGGGAACAGTCTCCTCTGATGGCAATCCTTCCGTGCCCGGAACGGGAGGCAGTGAGATCATCAGTATTTTCCCCAATCCGGTCAGGGACAGGGCCCTGGTTAGTTATAACATCGTGAAGCCTTGCAGGATCACCGTGTTACTTTATGACACATGGGGCAGACAGGTGGATGTAGTTGCCGAAGGACCAGCCCTGCCGGGCATCCAGACAGTCACAATTGATGCGCAGAAGCTTGCGCCGGGAATCTATTTCTGTGTGATGATGACTCCGGAGGGCAGGAACGTGAAGAAATTCGCGGTAGCCGGAAAAAGATAATATACTGGAAATGAAGAAATTATTACTGGTAATGACCATTGTACTTGCACTCCGGCCATTGAGCGGGCAGATGCAGCAGGCCGTTGAAAGAATCAGAACGGACCATAATCTCATGGGGCTTTCCGTGGTTGCCGTCTGCGACGGGAAGATTGCAGGTGAATGGTATGCGGGACTGAGGGACTACGAGCGAAACCTGCCGGTAAATGAGAACACAAAGTACCGGATCGCATCCATCTCGAAATTTGTTTTGACAACGGCCATGATGAAGCTTGCCGATCAGAAGAGGCTTGATCTTGATGAGGATGTAAGCAACTACCTTGGCTTTACACTCAGGAACCCGAACCATCCTGACACTCCGATTACTGTCAGGATGTTGCTTCTGCACACCGGTTCCCTCAATGAAGGGGCAGGTTACGACAGGTTCCTAATGGCCACGTACAACAATGTAAGCAATCCGCCGTCATTCAGCGAGCTGTTCCAGCCGGGAGGCAAATACTACACTGAGGACATGTGGAGAAAAGAGGGTCCGGGAGAGTATTTTACCTATTGTAATGCCAACTTCGGGCTGGCAGGAACAATCATTGAAAAGATCACCGGACAGAGATTCGAGGAGTTCATGCAGCAGAATCTCTTCATACCGCTTGGAATAAGCGGGTCCTATATTGCTGAAGGAGTTACTGATATAAATAACCTTGCTGTAATTTATGGTACGGAAGAAGGCAGGTGGGCGCCGGGAACCGATGACTATAAGGGAGTGATGTCAACACCGCGCGATTTCTCCGGATATGTCTCCGGAACAAACGGTGCTGTATTCTCCCCGCAGGGAGGCCTCAGGATTTCTGCCGCAGAACTGGCTCGCATTATGATACTGCATATGAACAATGGAAAATACAACGGTGAGCGCATTGTCTCAAAAAAGAGTATCAGGCTTATGCACAGGGCCCATTTCATAATCACAGACGCAAACAGCGATGATGAGGGAGTACGCAAGGGTAACCGTGGTCTGAGCATCCAGATACTGCCAGAAACCGCTGCGGGAGTTATTCTTCCGGCAGGCTCCGGCTTTCTGGGCCATTCCGGTTCGGCATACGGCCTGCAATCGGACTTCTTCTTTGATCCGAAAAGAAAGTACGGATTCATATTTATAACTAACGGAATTTTCGACGGTCCGAAGGCAGGTCCGTCTGGTGCATTTTATACCTTTGAAGAGGCGCTTATCAATGCCCTGAAGGAGAATAACCTCCTGCCTTGTAAAAAGAGTAAAAAATGAATGCTGAACTGATTACTGCCGTTGCAATAGGCATCGGGCTGGCTGCCAGCGCCGGATTCAGGGTGTTCGTCCCGATGCTTGTTGCCGCAATAGCAGCTAAAACCGGGGTACTGCCTCTCAACGAGAGCTTCCAGTGGCTCTCATCGTGGACCTCAATTGCAATCCTGGGGACTGCCACTGTGGTTGAGATACTGGCCTACTACATACCGGTTGTTGACAACCTGCTTGACACAATCACCACACCGCTAGCCATTGGTGCAGGCACCCTCCTGCTGACATCGGTGCTGCCCATAGACAGCGAGCTTATGCGTTGGATCACCGGCGCTGCGGTTGGAGGTGGCAGTGCTGCCGTTGTTCAGAGTGGCAGCGCCCTGACAAGACTCACATCCACAAAGCTGACAGCCGGGGTTGGCAATCCTGTTGTGGCCACGGTGGAAAACGTGGCAGCGACGGGCACATCACTGCTGTCACTAGTGATACCCTTCTTCATCGTTGCGCTCTTTCTGCTGCTCGTGATCTTCATTTTCACCAGGTTACGCAGAAAACTTAGCAAACCACGGGATGCCGGCCATCAAGCCTGATGAATGATGCAGAACAGGGTTGCAGTAACGGTTTTCTGGTTCAGGCGTGATCTGCGCCTTGAAGACAACAGGGGCCTGTATCATGCGCTGCGGTCCGGATATCCCGTACTGCCGGTATTTATATTCGACACAGAGATACTTGGCAGGCTGGAGGAGAAGGCGGACCGGCGTGTGACATACCTCACCACAGCACTCAAAGAGCTGAATAATAAGCTTATAGCTGCCGGATCATCCCTGGAGATTCATCACTCCACCCCGGCTGAGGCCTTCAGGAAAATTACCGGAGACTATGAGGTAAAAGCCGTTTTCTTAAACACTGACTATGAACCATACGCCACGGAACGTGACGGGGAAATAGGCACATTGCTAAAGTTATCCGGCATTCCCATGCACTCGTTCAAAGACCAGGTGATTTTTGAAAAAAGTGAAGTTGTCAAAGCCGATGGCACACCGTATACAGTCTTTACCCCCTATTCGCGTCCCTGGAAGAAACAGTTGACCGCGAAGGAACTGGAGCCGCAGCCCTCAGGGAGTCTCGCCGGCAATTTTGTAAAACGGGAACACTCGAAGATTCCCTCACCGGAAGAGCTTGGCTTTTTTACAGCAGAGACTGTTTCACCTGTTCCGACGGTCAGCGAAGAAATAATACGAAACTATCACCTGACACGCGATATCCCTTCCCTTGAGGGAACAACCAGGCTGGGTGTTCACCTCCGTTTCGGCACCGTCAGCATCCGCCAACTGGTCCCGACAGCCCTGCGACTCAGTGAGACCTGGCTCAACGAGCTGATCTGGCGGGAATTCTTCATGAGCATCATGTGGCACTATCCTCACGTCACAGACAACTCATTCAAAAAGAAATATGATGCCATACTCTGGCGAAATAACGAAGAGGAGTTCTCGAGGTGGTGCAACGGCACGACCGGCTACCCGATAGTGGATGCCGGCATGCGTGAGCTCAACGAGACAGGGTTCATGCACAACAGGGTTCGCATGATCACTGCAAGCTTCCTTACAAAACACCTGCTGATCGACTGGCGGTGGGGAGAGGCATACTTTGCGGGCAAACTGCTCGATTACGAACTTGCATCCAACAACGGCAACTGGCAGTGGGCTGCCGGCACGGGGTGCGATGCTGCACCTTACTTCAGGGTCTTCAATCCCGCCGAACAGACCCGTAAGTTTGATCCGCATATGCGCTACATACGCCGGTGGGTCCCTGAAATGGAGAGTCCCTCATATCCTCGCCCGATGGTTGACCATGCAATGGCAAGGGAACGCGCACTGGC
>ERZ795055.1771-NODE-1771-length-17055-cov-5.152941_pt1 | contig 17055 bp, 18 predicted proteins | sample MGYA00375139_ERZ795055 | MGnify/ENA primary metagenome ERZ795055 (study PRJEB30184, sample SAMN05720283) | anaerobic digester metagenome | isolation source: active sludge of municipal wastewater-treating anaerobic digesters | place: USA | collected 2015-01-23 ... | reverse complement strand
TTGATCCAAATAATTTGCAGAATATCACAGTGCTTCCAACAATTGCGTTAAAGTCTGGAAGGGAGGTTAAAGGAGATGTGGGATATACTTGGGATTCTCCTTCTGATATTTATAGGTGTACTTCCAATTGCACAGATAAAATTTGTGGAGATAACGGGTGCAAGGGCAGCTGTGGAGGGTGTTCTGGAGAGATGGTGTGCAGTTTGGGAAAATGTGTGATTAGTTGTGTGGACACTTGTTCTTCTTTAGGGCATGAATGTGATGAAGTTTGCGGAAAAAATTGTGGAAACTGCTTTAATTCCCATGGTTCAAATTCCTGTATAGAAGGAAAATGTAATCCTGTTTGTTCTGCTGGATATGATAATTGTGATAATAATAGAACAAATGGTTGTGAAACTCAATTAGGTACAGATTTAAACTGTGCTTCTTGTGGAAATGTTTGTATAGGGGGAAATGTATGCACCAAAGGAGTTTGTAGTGTTCCTTGCATAGATACTTGCACTTCTCTTAATTATTCTTGTGGAGTCCACACAATTTGTGGGAATAAAGTTCTCTGTGGAATTTGTTAATTTATCAATTTTGCAAATATTTCTTTTAAATCTACTTCTAATATTGCAACAGGCATTTTTATTTTCCAATTTTTTAATATTTTTGGGTGAATCTCCCCAAAAACTCCTATTTCTTTATTATCTAAGAATATTGCTGATGTTCTCCCTTCTATAAAATGATTTACAATTTCATCTGTTTCCTTTAATTCTATTTTAATTCCTAAGGATTTCATAAGATACATCCAAATTTGTTTTATTTCTGTAAAATTTCCAGGAGTTATCGCTATTGCAAGTTTTTCCTTTTCATTTATTTCTTTTTTTAGTTCAAATATTCTCCCGATTTCAAAGATTTTTTGAGGATATTCACAATCAACATTTTCTGAAAGATTTTTGAGAATAAAATGAGATAAATCTTTTCTAAGTATATTATACTCTGTTTTGGAATTTTCAATTTCTACAAATTCTTTTTCTTGTTTTTCTGGGATGCCCATTTTTGTAAATTGATATTCCTTATTTGTAATGTGATAATTAGATACTTCTAACAGAGATATTCCTGCAAGGATTTCAGATATTTTTCTTTTTATATTTTCTTTAGGGTCTTCTTCCCCGATTGTGTATATTAAAGGTATTTCTGGAGATAAGTTTTCATAACCATAAGCTATTGCAACATCTTCAATTAAATCCACTTCATGAAGGATGTCAGTTCTCCATGGACCAATTTCCACTTCATTAGTTTTTGAATTATAATTGTGGCCCATATTTTCAATGCATTGCTTAAATTTTTTTTCATCTATGTTTGTCCCAAGAATTTTGTTTGTTTTCTCAAGAGAAATCTTCATTTTTTCAGAATTAAGTAATGGGGATATTTTTTCAGGAGCTCCTTTTAATTCCATTTGGTAAATCTTCCCCCCCATGTCTGCAAAAACAAGTACAAGAATATTAAGACATTTTTTTAGAGTTTTAAAATCAAAACCAGAGCATTCAATAAATATATCTTTTGTTTCTGCAGTTACTTTTCCAGTCATTTGAGAATTAATTATTGGGGGCATGCTTAGAATATTATTGTTTGCATCAACAAAAACAGGGAATTTGGATTTTCCAGCTAATAAATGAGAATATTCTTTTCCTGTAGGGTGTTTTTGCAGTATTTGTAATCCAGACATTTCTCTTTCAGATTCTAAGGGAATAAATTTAATGTAATCTGGTTCAAGAGCTTTTAAAGTAATTGGGAGTTTTATTTTTTCAAGAGGATAAATTCCTATTGCAAGTTTTTTTCTTTTTCTTCCAAGAGTGACATGTAATTTTTCTTGAATTTCTATTATTTCTTTTATTTTTTCATCATCTAATTTTAAATCTTTTACAATTGCGCATGCAGTGTATGGGCGAACATCTTTTGTAGAAGAATCAATTATTACTTGATAATTTTTTTCAGGATTATTTATCTCATATTTTTTCATCCCTGGTTTTTTTCCTAAGAAAGCTAGAAAACATCTTTTAAATCCCTGATATGAAAGCAAATCAGGTCTATTTGGAAATATATCTATTTCTATTTTTTCTTCATCAAATCCTTCTAAAGAGGTTCCAAACATAGATATCCTTTCTTGCATTTTTTCATCAAGTTTTCCTATTTCTTTTTCAAATATTTTTTTATTAATTGTGATTATTGCCATTTTATTTTTTTATTTTGTCTGCTACTTTTTTTAATTCTTCAAGGGATTTTTTAGTGCCTAATTTAGTTGTTATGTATCCTTCAGATTCATTGGAAGGGTAAATTGGATATAGTTTAACATGTGCATGATTCACTCCTAATCCTTCTATTACTATTGCTACTTTGTTTACTTTGAGTTCTTTTTTTAATATTTTTGCAACTTTTTTTGAAGCAATCATTAAATCTTTGTAGGGTTTATCTAACATTTCAGTGTAATCACTATCATAGTGTTTTTTTGTAATTATCAATGTCATGCCCTCTGTATTCGGATTTATATCCAATATTGCAAGATGGTTGTTATCTTCCCAAATTTTTACAGAAGGTATCTCTCCTTTTGCTATTTTGCAAAATATGCAATTTTCGTTTGTCATTTTATTTAGTTTTTATTTTTTTAACATGATTTATCACTTTTTGTGAAACATTTTTCCAATCATCAAAAGTTTTAACTCCATTATCCCATGAATCAATACTTATTCCAGTTATGTAATTTTCTTCGTAAAAGTCACTTCGTGAAGGTTCTATATAAATTGAAAATAAAGCAGGATCAATCAAAATCCATCTATTTCTTACATATGCTTCAACTACACAATGCCCTTGATTTTCAGGTTTTAATTTATTTATTCCTTCTATGAACTTTGCAGGAATACTTAATGCACGAAGAAATGTCGCTGTTAAAACTGCAACATCATGACATCCAGAACTAAATTTATCATTAATTATCTTATCAGCTGTTCTACTAGCAAAAATCTTTATTGTTTTTTTATAATCCGAATTAAAAGGAACATTTTTGCTAATCCATTCACAAATTTGAGTTATTTTATCAAATTCATCTCCGTCAAATTTTTCAACAATTGATTTTATTCTAGGAGTTATCTTGCTTTGCTTTCCTTCTTTTAACCAATAATTAATTTCTTTTTCCATTTTATTGTTTTGTCCAAAATTTCATTTTTCTTAATTGAGTTAAATTATTTTTATATAAGTCTCTTATATCTTTAATATCAAACATATTCATGATTATTCTGTCAAATCCCGGACCCCAGGCAAGTACTGGTATTGGTTTTCCTAATAGGGGTTCTGTTACTTCTGGCCTGAATATGCCTGCCGCAAATACTTCTATCCACTTTTTTTTGTCTTCATTCCATACATAACCTTCTACACTTGGTTCTGTGTAAGGAAAATAACTTGGTATGAATTTAACTTTTTCAAATCCCATTTTTTTTGCAAATTGAGTTAAGTATCCTAATAAGTTCCTTAAATTTGCATTTTCATCAATGACAATACCTTCTGTTTGATTAAATTCAAATCCATGATTCCAATCAAGAGTTTCATTTCTAAAGCATTTTCCTACTGCAAAGAATTTTGCAGGGAGTTCTTCTTTTTTTAATTTTGAGAGAATTTGTGCAGATAGGCAAGTAGTGTGTGTTCTCAATACTAATCTTTTTGCTTCTTCTTCATTCCAGGTATATTGCCATCCTTTACTTCCAGAAATTCCCTTTTCATGACTTTCTTTTATCTTAGATACAATTTTCTTTTCTGGCAATTCACCTTTTTTATTTATGAAAAAAGTATCATGCATTTCCCTTACTGGATGGTCTTGTGCAGTAAATAAAGCATCAAAATTCCAAAAAGAACTTTGAACAAAATCTCCTGTCATTTCCTTGAATCCCATCTCTGTCCATATTTTTCTGGCATAATCTGTTGATTGATTTACAAAGTGTCTTTTTCCTCCATTAATCTCAGGAACAGGTGAGGTAATATCATATCTTCTGAATTTTTTTCCTTTCCAGCTGGATTCTTTTTTTAATATTTCAGGAGTTATTTTTTCTATTAAATCCTGAGAACTCAATTTTGATTTTATTATTTCTTTTCCTAATTGAGTTATTTCTATGCCTATTTTTTTTTCTTCTTTAACTTCTACAATTTGCTTTCTTGCTTGCAAATTTTTTAATGCAAGTTGATGTTCTGGTGCAAGAGTTTCATAATCTGTTGGCAAAATTTCTAGAAATTGTTCTTCAAGTGTTTTTTTCGTTATTTCAGATTTATTTGCATTTAAAATTATTTTCCCATTTTTTAGTTCAATTAATGCTTTCTTTTTAAGTGCCCCCAGAGAAGCTTTAAATTCATCATCTGAAAGTTTGCTTTCTTGCTGTGCTTCATTTAATGAAACAATGTGTTTTTCTGTTAAAAGATGAAGTAATCTTCTTTCAGGTAAACCTTTTTTTAAGTAAAGAGCCCCATTAATATCTAATTCTATTATTCGCGTTTTTGTATAAGTTATTTTTACAATGTTTTTGTTTTGAAGATATTCAAGTGCTCTTATTACAGAAGTCTTATCAAGATTTGACTTTTTGCATATCTCATTTAATTTTTCTCCCAAATGAGGTAAAATTCTCTTTTCATTAGGACTTAAAGATTCAATAAGCTTAGTTTTATCCATTTTAATTTATTTAGTATTAGATAATGGATATTTAAAATTGTTTTGTCATCCATGTTGGCATTTCAAGAACAATGCCAAGAGCTCTTAAATCATAAATATTTCTCTCATTTTTTTCATTTTGAGTAATAAACTTCATTTTAATCTTGTTTTTATTACACAAATTTATGTTTTGTTTTATTCTTGCAATTATCTCTGATTTTCTTTTGGGGCTTTTTTCTTCTATTAATTCATCAAGATTTATTCCTAAAATTATTCCTTTTTTTTTCATAGTCTTAGCCATAACTTGATTAAATCCAGAATTTCTTTGTTTTTGAAAATCTTTCCTTTGATTTAGTGTTAAGAGAAGAATGTTTATATTTAGTTTTTCAATAACTTTTCTGTTTAACTCATCATCTTCTGAGAAGAAAATAATTTCCTTTTTTTCTTCTTTGGCTTTTTTAATCTCATTTTTTAGCTTATTGAAATCTTTTTGTGCTAAAAGAATTTGTGTTTTTTCCATTCATCCAGAAATCTTTGTGCCTATAAATTCTTTTCCATTTAATAAATTATCCAATTGTTTTATATCATTTCCAAGAATGTATGTTGTAATTTTGTTATCTTTAATTATTTTTGATGCTGTTTGGTCTAAAACAAAATGCTGTCCAGGTTCATATTTGAGTTTATTTGCCATTTTATCAAATTCTCTCCAAGAGATTTCTTTTATTAGTTTTGCATCCTTGTGTTCTTTGGGATTTTTGTTGTATAATCCATTTACATTTGTTAGATTTGTAAAATTACATTTTAAAAATCCTGCAATTTGAGCAGCTGTTGAATCGGATGTTTGTCTTGGGCTATATTCTAAAGAACCGCAAAATATAATGTTCGACTTGGAAATATCTTCTTTTAATTCAGATAATTTATGGGGGATCCCTTTTTCTTGATCATGTTTAAAAAAATAAGACATAAATCTGGCATTCATTCTTGTTGCTGAAATTCCTGCAAATCCTTGAAACATATGATTCAAACCTATTTTTCTAAGAGCATAAATGTATTTTCTGGCAATGCTTCCTCCCCCACAAACAATAACAAATTTATAATTTTTTGAATTTTTTTGAATAACCTTTTTGAATTTTTTTAGATATTCTAAATTTATATCATTTGGTATTATTAAACTCCCTCCAAGACTTAAAACAATCACCTTTTTTTGCATCAATTATTTAAGATAAATTTGTTTATAAAAGTTATCTGAAAGATTTATACCAGTTTATTTCCTTCAATTTCCTGAATTATCTCCCTTAAATCTTTTTGACTGGTTATTCTTCTTGTTATCCCTTTTTTTCCATTTACCTCATCTCCTACTAAACTATAAATCGAATATTCTGAACTTTTTACCAATTCTTCTGGGGTATAATTTTTTATTTTACCCATATCTTCCTTATTAAGAAAAAGATATAACCCGTTTGGGCGCTTTAACATATCAAGCCCATTCACAATATTTCCATTTACAAATTTTATTGCAACTTTTCCTGAATCCAGTATTTCAAAATGATCCCAATTTGCCATTCTATTTTTATCTAAAGGGGGTTTAAAAGAATTTATGAGACTTAATGTTATGTTCAATTATTTTTTGATTACTTCACTGTAAATAATCTATTATCTTTTACATCGAATACATCTAATCTAACTCCAGAATCAATCCAACCGTGTGCATAATTTAAGGCAGCAAAGCAATTCACATAATCTCCTTTTTTTTCAAAATGCTTTGCATCCGAAAGATAATTTTCAGCCATCTCTATTATCTCTTTTGCATATTTTTCTTTTCCTTTTATTATGTTCTTTTTAATTTCATCTAATGCCTGTGAAGTTATTTTGAAATACTTTTCTACTTTTCTTTTTGTAATTATGTTTTCCATTTTAAATTTAAAATTTTTCTTTGATTTTTAAATTCTATAATTTTCTGCTTGTTCTGGTGGAATTTTGCTAATTATAAATTTTGACCCTATTGTTTCAGATATTATTGCTGAAAACATAAGTTTTCCGGATGCTACCTTGAATATCCCTTCATTGGCAGGAATTTTTGTTTCTTCTGAAAATTTATTTATTATTTTTTTTATCTCCTCATCTGTCAAAGCTATTCCAGTTTTTTTAATTCCCATGCTACCCTTAACAAAAAGATTTTCATTTGGTCCATAACACTCAATTATCTTAACAAACCTATCATTTATTAGAGGATTTAATTTTCCTAAATCAATTTCCTTGTTTATTGGAACAGGTTTAATATATTGAATATGCGGAGGAAATCTTGTTTCAGGTATGACAATTTTTAATTCTCTAAAAGATTCTTTATTTTGAGAGTATTCTAGGGGTTTTCTATAAATTTGCATATTTGGAAAATCTTTTTCTTTTTCAATCTTGATTGTTTTTTCATCTTCCCCTCTTTTTTGAAACCATTCTTTTTTAATTAAACTAGGTTCTTCTTTTTTTACAGGAATTGCAAATGTGGGGATTTTTTCTTCTTTTACAATTATCGGTTTTTCTTGTTTTAAAATTTCAGGCATCTTTTCTTCTTTTACAATTTTTTGATGAACTTTTTCAGGAATAAATTCAAATATTTTTTCTTCTTCTTTTACTTCTAAATTAAAAATTTGTTTTTCCTGTAAAGAACTTTTTATATTAAGAATTTCTTCAGGAGCATGATTTCTTATAAGCTCTTTTGTAAATTCAAGAATTATAAATTTTCCAAATCTGTGGTAATTAGATAAATAACCTTCCCCTTTTTCCAATTTGTTTTTACTGTTCATTTAACCTTGATTGACTGGAGGTAATTGACTTATGATATTCTCCGTCATCTCCTTGAGACATTGTAACTCTTGGAACAGGTTTTCCGGGTAATTTTTGTATTTGAGGTTTTGGTACTACTGAATCAATTGATTGGGTTGGGGGATAAGCTGGTTTAGGAGAATAGCTTGGTTGAACTGGAGGATAATTTGTTTGCGTAGACGAATAACTCGGAATTTGCGGGCTTGTTTGTTCATGCACAAGAGTTAAACCTCTTGCAATTGTTTTATTTTGTTCTATTATCTTGTCTATTTTTTCTAATATCTTCTCGTTTTCTTTGCTGTTTCTTCCTTCAAGTTCAAAATCTTTTTCGGCTAAAACTTTTGCAGAGATTTCAAATAATCCAAGTAATTTAGATATTTGGTCAGATAAACTATCAAATCTTGATGAAAGGTTAGCCATTACTTTCTGAAGAGAAACAAAATTTTCTATTAAGGTTCTTTCAATTTGAGAACTTTCTCTTGGAGCACGAATAATTTTTTTTGCTTTTCTTTTTTTTCTTGTCTTTTTTTCACTCTTTTTCTTTTTAGGCATATTTTATTAATGATTTTTATATTTATAAATATTTAGAATTATTTTTTTATTCTAATTCTTTTCATGTAAATTATTAATTCCTTTTATATCTGGAAATTCTTCTTTAGTGTTTTCTTCTGGTTGATATCTTCTTGGTTCCTTATCTGTTCCTTTAATCATGTTTTCTTCAATTTCCTTTACATAATCTGCAATTTCGCTTGCAATATCTGCATTTACACTTATGCTATCAATACCCTTTTCAACAAGGAATTTTACCATCTCTTTTTTGCTTCCCGCCTGACCGCATATACTTGTTTCAACTCCTTTTCTTTTGCAGACTCTTATTACATATTCTAATTGATAAAGAACTGCAGGATGCATTTCATCATACAGATCCTGAACTTTTTCATTTCCTCTATCAACTGCCAACATAAATTGAGTTAAATCATTTGTTCCAAATGAAATAAATTTAATTCCTTCATCACACAAATTATTTATTAATTGGACTGCAGCAGGAGTCTCAATCATTACTCCTAATTTTGCATGTACAAATTCTATTTCCTTAATTATTTCTTTAACTTTTTTAACTTCTTCTACTAAAATTACTTGTGGCAAAAGAATTCCTATTTTTTTACCTTTTTCAGAGACTCTTTTCATTGCATTTAACTCTGCTTTTAGTATCTTTGGATTTTTTATGCTGTATCTTATTCCATGCAATCCCAACATAGGATTAGCTTCTATTTCTTTTGGAGCACCTTCTAAATTTGAAAATTCATCTGTTCTTATATCTGAAGTTCTTACCCAGATTTCATCAAAATATTTAGAAATTTCTTCAATCCCCTGAAATATTACTTCTTCATAATCCTCTACTTTATTTCTTTCTAAAAAATAATTTGGATGTTTTCCTGATTCAGAAATTATATCTTCAATTCTTGTTAATCCAACTGTCTTAATCCCTGTCTTAGCTGCTCTTTCAGCAAAACTTGGTAAATCCACCATAACTTTTATTTTTGTCTTTGTTTTTGCTGTTACTTCATGCACTTCTTTTTTTTCTGTTTCAGCTACTTTTCCCCTGTAAACCTTTCCAGAATATCCATCTACAGTTACAATCTCCCCTTCCTTTAATGTTGTTGTTGCAATATCTGTCCCTACAATTGCAGGGATTCCCATTTCTCTAGAAACAATTGCTGCATGAGCAGTCAATCCTCCTTCGTCAGTTATAATTGCAGCTGATTTTTGCATTGATACAACCATATCTGGATTAGTCATTTTAGTTACCAGAACATCTCCTTGTTTTATCTTTGGCAAATCTTTTAAATCAAAAATTATTTTTACAATTCCTGATGCTATTCCTGGAGAAGCAGCTAAACCAGTTAAAACAACTTCACCAGAAATTTCTTTTGATTCTCCACCTACCGCTATTCTTTTGTTTATTGTTGTTATTGGGCGTGTTTGAACAATATAAATATCATCTCCTTCTATTGCAAATTCTATGTCTTGTGGTTTTTTGTAGTGTTCTTCTAATTCTAATGCAATATTAGATAATTTTATTATTTCACTATTTTTTAGAACCTGCTGTTTGGATTTTTCTTCTTTTAATTTTACAACTGTGTTTTGTCCAGAGGAAGTTCTAGTTAGAGCAATTTTTTTATCAGCGATTTTTATATCAAGTATTTTCAAATCATTAGAGATAACATATTTATCCGGGGTTATTCTGCCTGAAACAATTCCTTCACCAAGCCCCCATACAGCTTCCATTATTATATTCTCGTCTTTGTACGTTGGATCTTTCGAGAAGATTACACCTGATTTTCCAGAATCCACCATTTTTTGGACAACCACTGCCAAATGTGCTTGTTCATGCTTAAATCCTTGTTTATGGCGATAATATGTAGCTCTGGATGTAAACATAGATGCAAAACATTTTCTTATGCTATTTAATAATTCTGAATTTCCTTTTACATTTACAAAACTATCTTGCTGTCCTGCAAAACTTGCTTCTGCTAAATCTTCTGTTGTCGCACTGCTTCTTACTGCAACAAAAAGGGGTTCGTGTGCATTTGTAAGAATATCTAATGCAGTTCCATATGCTTCGCTTAAATCTTCTGCCCCCAAATTTTCATAAGCTTCTAATATTTCTTCTTCCATCTCTTTTGGAAATTTAGAATTAATTATAGATTCACGAACTTCTTCTGTAACTTTATTTAATAATTCTGTATCTTCATAATTAATTGTTTCTAAAAGGTTATTTATTTTATTATTTATTCCGGATTTTTCAATAAAATAATCATATGCTTGGGCAGTTACAACAAATCCTGGTGGGACAGGAACCTTTAAATTGTAAATTTCTGAAAGATTTGCCCCTTTTCCTCCTGCAATTGGCCCAGAATCTTTATCAAGTTCAGAAAACCATTTCACAAAGTCTGGTTGTCCTTCAGGAACCTCTTTTTTTTCTTTAACCTCATATTTTTTATGCATAATTAAATAAAAATTTTTATATTAATAAATGTTTGGGGTTATCTTCTATATTGATTGGAGTTTATTTTGAGATAGCTTCAACAGGACAATTCTCTATTGCTTCTTTTATACATTTTGCATCTTTTTTTGCATTCGCTTTAACTTGAGCTTTTCCATCACTTCCCATTTCAAAAACAGAGGGACAAGTTGAGGCACAGGCACCGCAACCAATACACTTCTTTTTGTCTACTTTTACCATTTTTTAAAATGGAGATTATAGTTTAATAATCTTTTTATAGGATTATTTTATTTTTAATAGAATGTTTAGTCAAATTGATGAGAACTTTATGAGGATTGCTATGAATGAAGCATATAATTGTTATAAGAGAGGAGATTTGCCTGTTGGAGCTGTTTTGACAATTAATGATAATTTGGAAGGAATTTCAGGTAATTCAGCTAAATCTAATGGAGATTGGACTTCTCATGCAGAAAATAGTTTGTTATCTAAGGTTTCTTGGAAAATAAAACAAAATAAGAATGGAATTTCAAAACTTTATACTACTTGGGAGCCTTGTTTGATGTGTGCTGGCGCAGCATTGCTTTCCAGAATTGACGAAATAATCTATGCATGTCCAGACCCTTCAGGTGGAATGGCTAAAATAGATTCTTCTTGTTTAGGTTCTTGGAATGAAAAATATTGGCCCAAGTTTATAGAGGGCCCATTTAAAGAGGAGTCTTACAATTTATTAGTTAAATATATGAAAGAGAATGGAAAGATTTGGGGTAAATTTTTGGAGGGATTTAGCATTTAATTTGACTTAATAGGTAAATTTATAAATATAATTAATTTCTATTTTTTATGTTATGGTGGATTTGGTTAATAATTGTTTTAGTTGCATTATTGGTAATTATGTTTATTAGCTACTATAATAGATTTACTGTATTATCAAACAGAATAGAAAATTCACTCGGACAGATTGATGTTCAACTTAAGAGGAGAGCAGATTTAATTCCAAATCTTGTAGAAACTGTCAAAGGTTATGCAAAACACGAAAAAGAGGCAATAACAGCAGTTACAAATGCAAGAAAAGCTCTTGTTGGAGCAAAAGGAATTGAAGAAAAAGTAAAAGCAGATAGAAATCTTGAAGGTGCTTTAGGAAGATTATTTGCAATTGCTGAAGGTTATCCTGATTTGAAAGCTAATACTAATTTCTTGGAATTACAAAGAGAATTAACTTCAACAGAAGATAAAGTTGCTTATTCAAGACAGTTTTACAACGATTCAATCTTGGATTATAACAATAAATGCAAGACTTTCCCAGGAAAGATTTTTGCAGGAATGTTTGGATTCAAGGAAAAAGAATTTTTTAAAGTTGCAATAGAATCCGAAAAAAAACCTGTTAAGGTAGAATTTTAATTTTTATCTGTTTAATGATATAAATATTTATTAATCTTAATTATAATCCTTTATCATGAAAGAGGCTTATTTAAAATGTGATTATTCTCCTGGTAATTTTAGTACAGAATATTTTGTTCAGTTTAATGGTTCTCAATATCCTGCAGTCCCCTTTGGAGGAGTATATGTAGTAAAAGAGAATGTAATTATCAATAAAGAAGATAAATCAGCAGGATTAGTTAAAATAATTATAACGCGAAAGGGTGACCAAACTTCTCAAATTGCTATTCCTTCAATAACAGATAGTGGCGCATTCTTTAAAGTTTTGAATGAAGATATTGTTTATATTGGAGAAGATTAATTATTTAATTTCCCATACTTCCCAAAATAGTAAACACTGTTACGTCCTACAACATAAGTTTCAAAAGATTTGAGTTTGTTCTTTGGTATTAATTGTTGATAAGATTCTCCTTTTTTGTATTCAGATATTTCTGAACCTTCAATTATACTGAAGAAACTTGGAAGAATTATAAATTGCTTTTTTTTATATTTTCCAACAAGAAAACATTTGTATTTTTCTCTTTTTATATTAATTTTATCTTTGATTAAAACTGCTGGATGGATGTGGCTTGTAACTATTGTGATTATGTTTTTATTTCTGAACAATTCTGGAAAATCTTGCTCTCCGTGTGTAAATGCAAGATTTTCATAGAGATAATAATCTTCCAATTTGTAATCTTTTAATGTAAATGTATCATGATTCCCTTTGATTAAGATTATATTTTCTTTTGGTAGGTATCTTTCCAGAAATTTTAAGAAATTTCTCAAATCAAATATTTCTTTTTTTTGAAACTGAAAATGATGTTTTATATCTCCTAGCAAAATAATCTTTTTTAAAGTATATAGGGCCTTAATTCTTTTAATTATTATCTCGAGTTCTTTTTTTGTTTCTTCCAGTTGGTCAAAGAGAAGATTTATTCCCTGTTCTTTTATCATTTCGTCATATCCTAAATGCAAGTCTCCTATTACAAGAATTCCTTGTTTTGGAAAGAAGAGGGTTTTGGATATAAATGTAAAATCTTTTGATTTATTTTCTTTTTTTATTTTCATTTTAATTTCTTTTCCATAACATATCTTAGAGCTCCTTTATCCTCATATTTACCTAACATAATATATCCATTTTTATTGTAAAATGAAATTAATTTCTCTTTACAATCTAATAATACACCTTTTTTATCAAATTTTTTAATATATTTGTCCGCAGAGTTTAGTAATATTGAACCAATACCTTTTCCTCTATATTTTGGAAGAATTGCTATCCAAGTTATCCAAGCATAATTATCAAGTTTAGTAAATTTTTTTGCAGGGTTATCTTCATATTTTTTTATTCCTAAATATCCTATTAATTTATTATTCTCTCTTGCTAACAATATTAACTTATCTTGATTTTTATTAAGAACAAATTTATTTGCTCTATCTTCTGCCCATTCCTTATTTCTATTATCAGCATCTATCATTAATTCTATTAAGTTTTGAATATCTTCTTCTTTTGCTTTAACTATCTTCATATTATTCCTCTCCAACCTCCTGCAAAAATTCATCATAACTGAATTCTTCTGGATTTTGTTTTCTTTCAATCTCTTGCATGTATACCTTGTGCATTCTTTGAAGAAAATCTTGTTTGTCTTCTATTTTCATTAAGTCTAAATGTCCCTGCAAAATTAAGTTTAATGAAAAAGGCGAAGGTATTTTTACATGATTATAACTTAACTTAACTTTTCCAGTATTTATCCAATCAAGAACTAATTTGGCACGCTCAATATCCATTAAATCCTCTAGAACTTCTCTCTTTGCTTCTTTTAGTATTGGAAATTCTTTTGATATTTTTTTAACAGAATTTATTAGAAAATGCGATTTCATTTGTTGTTTTTTAACAGATTTTGTTGCTCCCTTGTATGTTCTTAAAATCATTAAACCTCTTGTTGCACAGTGCCTGAACTTTTTTGTAAGGACATCTGTTTTCTCTATCGCTTCTTTTAATATTTCTTCTATATTTCCTGAATTTAATTTCTCAAACGCTTTTTCTATTTTAGTATTTTCAGAAGAAATATAAAATCCTCTATCTGAAATTCCCACTTCAACATCTCTTTTTGATGTCTCTTTAGAGCCTAAAATATATGCAATAGCTCTTGAAAGCGCATCATTTACTCTCCTACCATACATTGAATTAACTAAAACATATTTTTTATCATCCCTTTCATCAGTGTACTTTTCAATTGTTATTGTTTGTATGTCTGGTATTTCTGAAAAATTAAATTGTTGATTAAAATATTCATAGATTTCTTCTGAAACTTGAGGGGAAGTATAAGTATATTCTCTTATAAATTCTTTTATCTTTTCTTTATCTATTTTCTTTTCAAATTTATTTTTTAGTTCTTTTCTGAATTTGGATATTTCTAATGCCGAATCAAAGCTTAATGGCAAGGTTTCTGAAAACCAGGATGGAATTGTGGGATTCTTATTTGGAGCAGGCTTAACATAAAGATTCATTCCTTTTGTGTAAAGATATGCATATTTGCTTCCTCCTAGAACAAAAACATCTCCTTTATGCATCCTATTCATAAAAGATTCATCAATAGCTCCTATTTTGTCTCCTGTTTGAAGTTTTACTGTAACAAAAGATTCTTCTGGAATTGTTCCGATATTTGTAAGATAAATTATTCGTGCCATTTTTCCTTTTTTTCCTACTTCTTTTGTTCCTTCATCATACCATATTTTTGCATAAACTCTGTCTTTTTCTAAATCGTATTCCCCAGATAAATAGCTTATTACAGAAAGAAAATCATCTTTGTTTAAATCTTTATAACAATAGCTTTTTCTTATTGTTTCTAACATCTCTTCAAGTTTCCATGGTTGATTTATAGTCATACCAAATATTGTTTGTGAGAGAACATCTAATGCATTTTTTGGAAAATGTATATAATCAATTTTACCTTCATACATTTCTTTTTGTATAATTGAACATTCAATTAAATCATCTCTATCCATAACAATAAATCTCCCTTTTGCTGTATCATGTAATTTGTGTCCTGCTCTTCCAACTCTTTGAAGTGCTCTTGAAGAGGCTTTTGGGCTACCCAAGAGTATAACTAAGTCAATATATCCAATATCAATCCCTAATTCAAGAGAAGTTGAGCATACAACTACTTTAAGATTTCCCTGCCTAAGGTTTTCTTCAATTGCAAATCTATGTCCTTTGCTTAAAGAAGAATGGTGGGCTGCAATATTTTCATCTGTATATTCCACTGGAAATTTATCTTTTAAATAATTTACAACTCTTTCTGTTGCTGAACGTGTGTTTGTAAATATAAGTGTGGTTTTATGCTCTTTAACTAAATCATGGATTAAATTATACATATACACGTAGGGTTTGTTTTCCCATATTAAATTTGATATTGGAATTAAAACATCTAAATCCAATCTTTTGTTTGCTTGCACCTTTGCTATTTTTACTTTTCTTTCTTCTGAAATTCCAACTAAAAACTTGGCAACTTCATCTAATGGTTCTATTGTTGCACTTAAACCTATTTTTGTTGGGGGTATTTTTGTAAAACTATTTAATCTTTCCAAATTTAAACTTAAAAAAGAACCTCTTTTATTTCCTAATGAATGTATCTCATCTACAATGCAATATTCGACTTTTTGAAATGATTCCACAAATTTTTTTGTTGTTAATACTATTGCCAAAGATTCTGGAGTCGTTATCATAATATGGGGGGGATTTTTTGCCATCTTTGCTTTTTCAGAAGGTGTTGTATCTCCTGTTCTTAAGCCCACCAGTATTTTTTGAAGATTTATCCCTTTGGATTTTGCAAGTTCGTTTATTTCTTCTAAAGGTTCTATTAAATTTTTTCTTACATCATTGGAAAGTGCTTTTAATGGGGAAACATATATGCAATAAACTTTTTTTTCAAGTTCATTTTTTTCTGATAAGGTAATTAATTGGTTTAATATAGAAAGAAATGCTGTAAGAGTTTTCCCACTTCCTGTTGGAGAAGAAATAAGTATATTTTCTCTATTGTAAATATTCATTACTCCAAACTTTTGAGACTCTGAAAAATCTTCAAATTTTGAGAAAAACCATTCTTTAATAAGAGGGTGAAGCTTCTCTTCAATTTCTTTTTTTGTATATTTTCTTGCTTCTGAAACAATTGTCATTTTTGAAAACAACCTGCTGGTTTTTTTCGATTTTCCTCAAAGCACTGAACAGCGATTTCTAATTGCCTCCGAGGAAATCGCATATATTTATTCATTTTATTAACTCCTTAAAAATTTCTAAAAATTAATGATTTAAATTAATTAAGTGTCATTATTTAAGGGTTTTGGTTAATCTTAAAAACCTTCATTTGTTTTATTTTTTATGGAAGAATATAAAAGAATTGATTTTAGAGACCAGATTGCAAGCAATAAAAGGAAATCATTTTTTTTAGCATTGACTGTGTTTGTTTTCATTGTTTTACTTGGTTATGTTATTTCTTTTGCATTTGATCCGGGTTCTTTTTTTATAATAATGATAATTTCAATTATTTTTTCTTTATCTTATACTTTAATCAGTTATTATAACTCAGATAAAATATCTGTTATGAGTGTTGGAGCAAAAAAAGCAAATAGAAGTGAATACAAGGATTATTATAATATTGTAGAAGGTTTGACTTTAGCTTCTGGACTTCCTATGCCTGAACTTTACATTATGCCTTCAAATCAAATAAATGCTTTTGCATCTGGAAGAGATCCAAAGCACTCTGTAATTTGTGTGACTGAGGGAGCTTTAGCTAAACTAGATAGAAGAGAATTGGAAGGGGTTTTAGCGCATGAATTAGGGCATATTGGAAATTATGATATTCGATATATGACTTTAGTTGCAGTAATGGTTGGAATGGTTGCAATTATTTCTGAAATGTTTTTGAGAAGTTTATGGTTTAAGGGAGGAGGAGAAGATAATAAAGCAGGAGCAATATTTATGATTATTGGAGTTGTTCTTGCAATTTTTGCCCCTATTGCTGTTCAATTAGTTCAATTTTCAATTTCAAGAAAACACGAATATTCTGCAGATGCAACTGCAGTTAAATTCACTAGATATCCTAAAGGATTGATTGGAGCACTTAAAAAAATAAAGCAA
>ERZ795055.1770-NODE-1770-length-17077-cov-4.655093_pt1 | contig 17077 bp, 15 predicted proteins | sample MGYA00375139_ERZ795055 | MGnify/ENA primary metagenome ERZ795055 (study PRJEB30184, sample SAMN05720283) | anaerobic digester metagenome | isolation source: active sludge of municipal wastewater-treating anaerobic digesters | place: USA | collected 2015-01-23 ... | reverse complement strand
GATCCGAAGACGGCGCTGTATGACGAACAGAAGAAGGCGGTGATCGAGTTGTCCCGCTTTGTAACGCAGGCGGACGATGCGCTGTTTGCTGCGCGCATCGGCGAGTTCATTGACCTGCCTGAATTCGCGCGGTTCATGGCGGTGATGGTCTATCTCTCGGACCTGGACGGCATTCTCGGTCCCGGACAAAACCTCTACCTGCACTTGCATCCCAAGAACCAACAGTTTCAGTTTATTCCCTGGGACCAAGACCATTCGTGGGGGCAGTTCGCCCGCGCCAGCCAGGAACAGCGGGACAAGCTGAGCATCCACCGCCCGTGGCAGGGAGAGAATGTCTTCCTGGATCGGATGTTTAAAGTGGAAGCGTTCAACAAGCTCTATCTTGCTCGACTCGACGAGTTCAGCAAAACGATCTTCAGATCGGAGCGGTTGGCCCAACAGGTGGATGAGATTGCCGCAGCGATCCGACCCGCCGTGCAGGAGGAATCGGAATCGAAACTGACCCGCTTCGACAAGCTCGTTGCCGGCGAACTTGGATCGTCGCCGGGCCCCTTCGGTGGCGGTCAGACCAAACCCATCAAGCCCTTTGCGAAGGTGCGCACGGAATCAGTGCTCGATCAACTCGCTGGCAGATCGGAAGGGTTGGTGGCGGGCGGCGGCTTTCCGGGTGGCTCCGGAGGTGGAGGCGGCTTGGGTATGTTCAGCCAGGCCCTTTTCCAAGTTCTCGACAAGGACAAGGATTCCGCCGTGTCAAAGGCGGAGTTTACTGAAGGCTTTTCCGAGCTGTTCAAGACCTGGGATGGCGAGAAGAGCGGAACTCTGACTTGGGCACAAGTCCGGTCGGGCATCGAGAAGGACCTGCGCCAGCAAAGCCAGGGATTCTTGCCTTCCGGCGGCGGCCCCGGCGGTCGTGGCGGTGGTCCTCGCGGTCCGGGGCGAGGCTCTGGTGGTCCCGGTGGTAGCTTTGGTGTTCCCGGCGGACGCGACGGTGGTCCGGCCACGGTGGTCACCGGAACGAAGGATCCGGGCTTGTTCACGAGCGAGCATTGGGGGATGAGAGCTTTCTCCCGCAAGATTCCCAACGGCAAGTATCTCGGGAAGCTCTACTTTGCGGAAACTTACGATGGCATTACCGGTCCCGGCCAACGCGTTTTCTCCTTCACTGTCCAGGGGCGTGAATTCAAGGACTTCGACATTTGGGCCAAGGCCGGTGGTCCCAGACGCGCCTACATCGAGACTGTGCCTGTGGAGGTGACCAACGGGGAATTCCGCATTGTGTTCACGCCCCAGGTTGAGAGCCCGGCCATCAAGGCGATTGAAATCATTCCACAACCAGAACCGGGAGCGGGAGCGGCGTCTTCCGGGACAACAATACGGATCAAGGCTGGCCAGTCCGAGCCATTTACGGATTCAAGCGGTGGCGTGTGGCAGCCGGATCAAGGTTTCGAGGGAGGTTCCTTCGGCGGGATGATTCAAGCGCCCCGCGGATTTGGAGGCAGCCCTGGCGGTCCCGACGCCCGCCCGCCCGGAGTTCAAGGACCTCCTCCGAACTGACGGAATCCATGGCCAAACGCTCCTGATACCCGACAATGACCTTTGACTATTATGACCTGCTGTTCTGCGTCACCCTGAAGGAAAGCGTCGCGGCAAATTGAAACTCACAAACGTCCTCCCACAATTACAGGCAATAACTCACGACATCCAATGCAAATCGAACAATCCATCCGCGACCTATTCTGGAACCCCGAAATGGTGGCATCGCTGCCGAAGCTTGTGTTGAGCCTCGCAATCGCCGCCCTGCTCGGCGTCATCCTCGGCCAAGTTTACATCCACTTCGGGCAATCTCTGTCCAACCGGCGGTTGTTTGCCCGGAACTTCCTCGTCCTCGTGGTGACCACGACGCTGGTCATCAGCATCGTGCGATCCTCCCTCGCGCTCTCGCTCGGTCTGGTGGGCGCGTTGTCCATCGTGCGCTTTCGCGCCGCGATCAAGGAGCCCGAGGAACTGGCGTTCCTGTTCCTGGCCATCAGCATCGGGTTGGGCTTGGGCGCCGGCCAAGCGTTGGTGACCGTGGTGGCTCTAACCATCATCCTCGGTCTCATCGTCATCCGCGGGCTTTCTCGACAAAGTCCGACTCAGCCCAACCTCTACCTGACGGTGACCAGTCCCGCCGCGGCCAATCTGGGCGCAGAGCGGATTCTCCAGGTTCTGACCGGAATCGGTGCGACTGCGAGCCTGAAGAGGTTCGACCGAACACCGGAGTCGCTCGAGACAGCGTTCTTGGTGGACTTCAAGCAAGTCGCTCACCTGGAGCAGTTCACAAATCAAATCTGCGAGCTCAGCCCAGAGGTAAAGGTGAGCTGCATGGATGACCGTGGCTTGCTTGCCTGACCAAAACGGGGCTCGAATTCCAAATGACTTCAACGCTCCCGAACCTGCGTTACGAGAAGAAGCTCATTGCCGAGGGGCTGACTCTGGCCGAAGTCCTGGCGGGGGTTCGGCGACATTCGTCCGCCTTCCGCCAGGTCTATCCGCCGCGGACCGTGAACAACATCTATTTGGATTCGCCAGCGCGCAGGGACTACTACGAGCACATCAATGGAACCGCCAATCGGAGCAAGACCCGCGTGCGGTGGTATGGCCAACCGTCCGCGGTGGCTGAGCGCCCCGTGTTGGAGCGAAAGCTGAAAACGGGCGCCGTGAGTGGGAAGCAAGCCTACCCGCTGCCGCCGCTTCCACTCAATGGGGGCTGCCTTCGCTCGTCGTTAGATGGCACGTTTGACACAGCCGTTTTGCCCCCGATATTGCGGTCCTCTCTGCGGCACCTGGAACCTGCACTGTTCAACCGGTACCAACGACATTATTTCCTGAGCCGCGATGGAACGTTCCGTCTCACCGTGGATTCCGGACTCCAGTTTGCTCGCGTTCAGGACAACATGGGGGCGGTGGCCTTCTTGTTGCCCGTTGCACCGACGGTGATCATGGAACTGAAGTTTGGGCTCGATTGCGCCGAGAACGCCGCCGTCGTCACGAATAGTTTTTCGTTCCGCGTCACGCGTTTTTCCAAATACGTGGCGGGGATTGAACGCATGTGACTGTCGACCTGTTTAGTACTATTATTCACCCATAGAAACAGCGAAGTTATGAATGCCAGAGCCGCCATTCCCGCCCTTGCCTGGGCCATTGTGTTGTCCTCCGCGTCCGCGAGCGATTGGCCCCAATATCTCGGGCCAACCAGGAACAGCATCTCGCCCGAGAAAGGTATTTTGCGAAACTGGCCCACCAACGGCCCCGAGGTTCTCTGGACCGTTTCGGTAGGCAGAGGCTATGGCGGGCCGGTCGTCAAAGACGGCAAGGTTTACTTGCTCGATCGGGACGACAACGTGGGCGATAACCTTCGTTGTCTGGACCTTGCCACGGGGAAAGAACTCTGGAACTTCGCCTACGACGCTCCCGGAACGGTTATGTTCCCCGGCTCCCGAAGCGTCCCCACTGTGGACGGTCATCACGTCTATTCCTGCGGTCACAACGGCGACCTGTATTGCGTGGACATCAACACCCGCAAACCGGTCTGGAACAAGAACGTGTGGACGGATTTCGGCGGAGCAGCCGGTCGCGAATCTTCGGGCGGGCCGAGACAAGGCGGAGCAACTCCGTCGGGAGGTAGGTTCCCCATGTGGGCGATCACGCAGAACCCCGTGGTTTGCGGCGATCTGCTGATTGTGGCTTCGCAAGCACCTGAGCTTGGCGTTGTGGCGTATGAGAAGCTCACAGGCAATGTTCAATGGAAGACGCCGTCGCTTGGCCTCATCAGCTATGCCAGCCCGGCCATTGTCAAGGTGGACGGAAAAGACCATGTGGTGATGGTGACGTCATCCACCAACCCCTTCCAACGGACCCGCCCGGAGAATGAAATGGGCAACGTCGTCGGAATGGACCCGCTTACCGGAGAAATCCTATGGAAGTATGACAAGTGGGAATGTCACATCCCGGTGGCGAGCGCATTGGATGCCGGCGACAACAAAGTGCTGATTGTCGGCGGATATGAACTCGGCGCAACGATGATCAAGGTCGAAAAGAAACCAGATGGCAGCTATGGCACAACAGAGCTTTTCACCACCAGAGAGTTCGGTGATCAAACGAAGCCACCGGTCCAGTACAAGGGGCATTTTTATGCCCAGTATGGAACCAACAGCCGGCGGGACGGCATGGTGTGCATGAGCATGGAGGGCAAAATCCTTTGGAAAACGAAACGCGCGCCCGACTTCAACAAAGGCAGCATGATCCTGGCCGACGGTCTGATCCTGGCGACCGATGGGGCCCAGACTTTGTATCTGATTGAGCCTGATCCCTCCGGATTTAAGCAGCTGGCTTCAGCAAAGGTTCTGGCAGAAGGAGGAAGTGGATCAGAGAATGATCCGATGGCTGCACGCGTTGGCGGCAGAAACCAGAATTGGGCGCCCCTGGCGCTTGCTGGTGGAAAGCTCCTTCTGCGAGACCAAACTCAAATGAAGTGCGTCAACGTGGCTCAATGACAGTTGTCGAAACAGACGGAAATGAAGACGGCCTGTGTCACGGAATCCACCCGACTCCCAAAGCGAAATCCCATGAATCCCAAAACAGCTATGAGTTATGCCAAATCTTTCATCGGCATTCTTGGCATGGCAATGCTGCTGACTTGCGCGTCAGCGGAGGATTGGCCTCAATGGCAGGGACCCAACCGAAACGCCATTTCCAAGGAAACCGGGTTGCTCAAGGAATGGCCTGAAGACGGGCCGCCTCTGGCCTGGAAAATTACCAGACTTGGCGGTGGCGACAGCGCCCCCTCCATCGCTGCCGGGCGGATTTACGGCATGGCCAATCGCGGCGAGGACGAAATCGTTTGGGCTCTGTCCGAGGCGGACGGCAAGACCGTGTGGGTATCCCGCCTGGGGCCGGCTTTCGCGCAACGGCCGTCGCAAGGCAAAGAGGGGCCTGGTTGCACGCCGACGGTCGATGGCGACCGACTCTATGTCATCGGCTTGGGCGGCGATGTGTCCTGCCTGCAGGTCAGCGACGGCAAAGTCATTTGGCAAAAGAGCATGACGGCTGATTTTGGAGGCCGCGTGCCCATGTGGAGCTATCGCGAATCGCCGTTGGTTGATGGTGACAAGGTCATCATCACGCCTGGAGCGCCGGACGCGATGCTGGTGGCGCTCGACAAGTTGACCGGCAAGACGATCTGGAAGAGCCAGATGCCCGGGGGTTCCGATGCTGCCTCTGCCGGCCCCGGAGGCCCTCCGCGTGAGTTGGGCGGCGCTCCTGGCGGTGCGCGTCGTGCCGGCAGCGGTGAAGCGGGGAGTGCTTCAGCGACCGTGATCAGCGGAAATCAGGATCCAGGCTTGTTCGAGAGCGAGCATTGGGGCATGACTGCTTTTTCCCATAAGATCCCCAATGGCAATTATCTGGCGAAGCTCTACTTTGCGGAGACCTACCAGGGGATTACCGGCCCGGGCCAACGCGTCTTTTCCTTCAATGTTCACGGGCGTGAATTCAAGGACTTTGACATTTGGCAGAAGGCCGGCGGTCTTAACCGTGCCTATGTCGAGACCGTGCCGGTGGAAGTTACCAACGGAGAGTTGAGCATAGCGTTCACGGCCCAGACCCAAAGCCCGGCCATTAATGCGATTGAAATCATCCCGCAAGCGACCGATCTGACCGGCGCGGAGTTGTCCAAAGGGACCATTCGGATCAAGGCCGGCCAATCCGAACCGTTCAAAGACTCGAACGGCCAGATTTGGCTGGCTGATCAAGGCTTCGAGGGAGGTAGCTTCGGCGGTCGGCGTGTCTTCGCAAGTATCGGTCTTGCGCCCGGAGGCTCTCCAGGTGTAGTCGCTCGGGTTCCCGGCGGTGGTGCCCGTGGTCCAGGTCGCCCCGGTGGTTTCGGAGGCGGCGGAGGCTCGGGAGCGGCTTACTCCTCGATCATCGCCATCGACTTCGAGGGGCAGCGCCAGTACGTGCAACTCACTGCGAGGGCGCTGATTGGCGTTGCGGCTTCCGACGGCAAGTTCCTTTGGAGATACGACCGTCCCGCCAACGGCATGGGTATCAACTGTTCGACGCCGATCTACCATGATGGTCGTGTGTTTGCAGCCTCGGCCTATAACGCGGGCGGAGGTTTGGTGAAGTTGAGCAAGGACGGCACCGGGGGCGTCAAGGCGGAGGAAGTTTGGCATTCAAGGTATATGCAAAACCATCACGGTGGCGTGGTCCTGATCGACGGCGCCCTTTATGGAGGGAATGGTGGCAACGGGACTGGCTACCTGGTTTGTCTCGACTTTCAGACAGGCGAGGCCCTCTGGAACGAGGGCGACCCTGACAAGCGTCGCGTGCGAAAAGGTTCCATGGCAGTCGCCGACGGCCGCATCTACTATCGCAACGACACTGAAGCGCGGGGTGCCGCAGACGAAGTGATATTGATCGAGCCCAGCCGCAAGGAATACATCGAACGTGGCAGGTTTCGGATACCCGACCCGAGTGGATCCCATTCTTGGTCCCACCCGGTCATCGCCAACGGCAAGCTCTACATCCGCGACCAGGAGGTGCTGTTTTGCTACGACGTCAAGGCGCGAGGCCAGTAAAGTGATTCCACTCCATGAGTGATCGATTCCACCTCCCCAGGGCGTGGCCGCAGCGGCTGGCCGAATTCAAGATCCCGCTTCCCTCACTCCTCCATCGGGCCGGCTTGCCGGAAATCTTCTTCCAGCAGGAGAACATCTACGCCACCACCGCTCAAGTCTTCGCCCTCTGGCGTGCGGTCCGCGACATGACTCCAGACCCCGCCATCGGCCTGAAAATGGGCGAGGAACCACGCATTGAACTTTGCCACCCCGCCACCGTTGCGGCTGTCTGCAGCTACGCAGCGGACCCAATCTGCTGTCCCAAGTGTGGTACGACGATGCGCATCGTCGCCTTCATCGAGAGGCACCAGACTGAGGTGATCGAGAAGATTCTCCGACACTGCGGACTGTGGGACGAGCCCTCAGCTCGCGCCCCGCTCTCGGCGAAGCTGTCGGTTACGGGCTGAGGCTCAGGGCGAGGGGAACCGGTGGAGCGGCGGCGTCGCGCGCGAGGCGGGGCATCCGCTCGACGGTGAACTGCACCCGCAAAGGCCGGTGCACCCTCCGTTTCCAGGCGCTGTGAGCCTCTGACCGACCCTCTGAGCGGCCATGCTGGAGGCCACGACCGCCTTTCGGGGCTGGTGGGCGTCCGCCCACCAGCCCCGAGGGCCGGCCAAGCACCTGGCAGGGGGCAATTCTGCCGCGTTTCGCCTTGGACGGCGACACCTGCTCAGGCACACTCCAGCCACGCCGAAAAAGCAAATGCCTACCACTCGGCCAAGTCGAGGTGAGATTCATGGGCCGGCAGGACCTCATCCGCAACAAGAGCGCTACCCCGCGTGCCAAAGACAAGGCCGACGTCGAGGAATTGACATGATTCTGACACCCGAAAGCACACGGCGATTGCGCGTTCTCCGCAACCTTGTGGCCATCTTGCTTGGCACGGTGGCGCCGGTTCATGCCGGCGAGCAGGACGCGCGGCCGTGGTCGGTCTTCGTGGCCAACGACAACTGTCCGGATTACACGTGGGGGCTGAGCGAGGAGCAGACGCGGCAGGCCTTTGCGGATGTCGTGCGGGGGCATCTGGACGAGATGAAACGGACCGACCGGCAGTCGTCCGAAAGCCGTGATCGCTACAACATGGCCGTCACGCAGGAAGCACTTTGTTTTGTCGAGAAGTATCCGCAGCGCAAGCAAGAGCTGATCGACCGGATCAAGCGAAGACGCGTGTACGTGAGCCCGTACCTCTGCAATTCCTTGTGGGGGATGCAGAGCGCCGAGGGCGTGCTGCGCACGTTCTATCCGGCCCAGCGGTTGGAACGCGAGTGGGGCATTCCGCTGACCACGGCGCATCACATCGAAGAGCCGTCCCTGCCCTGGGGCACAGCCACGCTGCTGGCCGGCTGCGGGATGCGTCACCTGACGAATCCCTATTACGGTTACGACAGCACCTTTGGCGGACTCAAGTGCCCGCCGCTGTTCTACCTGGAGGGTCCGGACGGCAGCCGGATCAAGGTCTGGCTCGATCGCTTTGCGTCGTCCAAATCGAGCTACACGCAGGGCGCCGCCGTGGTCCGCAAGCCGGATGCGATCGAGAAGCAGTGGATCGCCCATTACGCCGGACTGGGCGCGGTGTATCCACTCCGGTCGCTGCTGGCCAGCGGCACGCACGGCGACATTTCGCCTCAGTCGGGCGACCAGGCCCGCGAGTTTGCCGAGGCGATCATCCGCTGCAACGCGCGCCCGGGCGACCATCCGCGGCTGATCAATGCGACCTTCCCGATGTTTTGGGAGGAAGTCGAAACGGCCGAAGCAGAACAGCCGTTCCTGCCTGTCGTGCGCGGCTGCTTTGGGCACAGTTGGGACGTCTGGCCGGTGTCGCTGGCGAAGTACGTCGCCGCGATGCGCGAGGGCGAGCGGCGGTATCTGGCCGCCGAAACGCTGCTGGCAATCACTCGGGGCGGGCGGCCGGGTCCGGCTGAGGCGATGAGCCGGCAGCGTCAGCGCGCCGAGTGGTGCTGGGCCATGCTCTCCGATCACGCCTGGAACGGCACCGACGAGCGGAACAAACGCCACAACGCCAGCCTGCGCAAGCAATGGGCCGAGGAGCTGAACCGGCTGGCCGAGGAGATCGAAGAGGCCGGCTGGTCGCGCGTCGTCATCCCGTCCGACACGCCGTCGGTCGCGGTCTTCAACAGCCTGAGCGTGCCTCGCCGCGATTTGGTCTGCGTGTCCGGCATCGACGTGGCGAAGTTTGGCGGGGTGGGCGTTGGCAACGAACATTTGGCGGTCCAGCCAGTCGCCGACGGCGAGCAGACCGCCTTGTGTTTCGTCCCCCCGGAGGTGCCGGGCTTCGGGTTCTGCGAGGGACAGCTTGTCGAAGCCGCCGCGCCGAGTGACTCTCTGTCGAAACTGAAAGCCACCGAGACGTTACTGGAAAGCCCCTTCTATCGCCTTGTGCCGGACGCGAAGACCGGGGGCGTCGCCAGCCTGGTTCACGTTGCCTCCGGCAAGGAGCTGATCGCCGCGGGCCAGCATCGTACGCTGTGCCAGACCGTGTACTTCGACGGCCAAGAGCATCTGCTGGAAAACGTGCACGTGGAGCCGCTGGCCGCTGGACCGGTGTTTGCGCAGCTGCGTATTTCCGGCACGGCACCGGGCCTGACGGTCGAGAACCGGGTGACGGTCCATGCTCAACTCGACCGCGTTGATTTCGATGTGCGCATCGAGAAACAACCGTTGGGGAAGGAGGAGCGTCTGTGCCACGTATTTCCGCTGTTGGGCCAGGACGCGGCGCTGCGCGCGGCCTCCAGCGGAGCGGTCGTCCGCCCGCGTCCGCAACCCGCGGGCGACTTGCTGCCCGGCGCCGACACCCGGCGGTTCGCCGTGCAGGAGTTTATCAACGTCGCCCACGACGACATCTCGGTGACCCTGGTCCCGCACGATGCCTTCGCCCTGCGGCTGGATCTCGACCCATTCACGGTCGAGGCCCTGGGCAACGACCAGAACCACCGCGAGGTGCTCCACGACCAGGCCGGCCAGACGCAGTTCCGCTTCCGCTACAGCCTACGGGCCAACGCCGGTGGATATCACGGGGCCGAAGCCGTCGCATTCGCACGCGCGGCAGCAACACCGCTGCGGTCAAGAACCGGTCAGCTCAAGGCGTCCGCCAAGGCCGCACTCCGGATCGAACTCGACGCCGCCCGGGCGGTCGCCACATGTCTGAAGTCGGCAGACGACCCGCAGACCGGCGGCTTGCTGCTGAGGGTTTGGGAGACCGCCGGGCGCAGCGGCCCGTTGCGCATCGGGGTGAGTGGATTTGGCAAGGCGGCGGCGACCGACCTCTTGGAACGCGACCGGGCGGCGCTTGTCGTCCGCGACGAGGCGGTCGAGGTGGAACTTGTACCTCACGGCTACGCCGCGCTTCGGCTGCTGCCGTGAAGGACGCGGAATCGTCCGGGCTATTCGTCATACGTTTGCGACATTACTTTCTGCCCGTCCCCTCACGGAAGTGTCTCTGAGAAATGCTCGTCCTGACCGGCGGTCCACCCGGCCAGGTCGCGGAGCAGCAGGACCCAGCAGCGCCACTGCCAGAAGGGCGTCTGCGACTCGGCGGGCGCGCCGAAGCAGGTCATGCCGATGACGGCGACGCGCCCCTTGCCGGACGTGCCGACCACCATGCCGGGCTTGCCGCCGACCGTGATCAGGGTCTGCGTTAAGTAAGGCCTGGAAGTGTCGCATAGGTTCTCCGAACTGACCCTCGAACGTCCGCGCGCTTTCGGTGACTGTTGGCTGGCCTGCCGGCTGTGGGACGAGCTGCAGTTAAGCGAGTTCTGGCGCGCCCGTCTTTTGAAACCGGATGGGGTGGCACGATGGCGAACCATTCTCTGCCTTCGGCTTCGGTGGCCAGGGCTCGATAATGCGAAAAGATTGTCGCCGCCGAATTGCCGGCTTCCAATGCCGTACGTGGCACGTCCTGGGTGGCAGCGACGCGATAAGTGCAAAACGCGTGGCGCAATGAATTGTGCCGCCACGGGAGCAGTCCAGCGGCCTCGCCCGTGGCGTTCTGTGCGGCAGTGATACTCCGCGCGCGCTCGCGCCACGTCTGCCCGTGCGGCCAGACCGGACCGCTCTCCTTGGCCAGCGGCGACAGCCACTTGGCGAGTTGTTCCGCACAAACAACTCTCGTCCTTTCTGGCCTGCTCGGGGTTCATGGCGGGACGTCCGGATTACCTCACGGATCACATTTGCCAAAGTGATAGATAAGTATTTGGAATAAACCGCTGGACAATCAGGTAGATAAGTCATACTTGTTCTGTAGATGAATATTATCAAGACCATCGTTTCGCCGGCTTGCGCCAACGGCGCTTGCCCTTCCTTCCACCTCACCGACACCGGCACTGTTTTGGTCCAGGGCGCCAAGCTTGCGGCCAACCCCCGGAACTCCTTGGACATTCCCGACCACGAGGACCTCGTCGCCATCCCCAAAGACGTGTTCGACGCCCTCTTGGCCCAGTACGCCCAGTAGAACCTGGGCCCGCAGAAGCGGCGCAGAACCTCAAGCCAGCCGGCGTAGTGCCCGACGATGCCTCTGCGGCGGTTGAGACCGCCAGCGTGGCCGGCAGAGTAGTTTTCGGGAGGCATCGGCAATCATGGGGGAGGGACTTGGGGCGTTCGGGGAGTGGCTGCGGACAGTTGACTTGGTACAGGTGGCCAACGGGGCAGGTCTCTTTGTAGCCCTGGCGGGCATCGCGCTCACCCTCGCTCAGCTTCGATTGTTCCGTCGGCAGCTCAAGCTCGACGCCCTGGTCCGCATCATGGACTCGAACCGGAAGATCGTGACCTTGGGCTTCGAGCATCCCTCCCTCTGGTCGGCGATCGAGGAAGGGGCCGGCGCGGTCGTGGCCGAGGAGGCGCTGAAGCAACGGCGCTACCTCCAACTCTGGACCAACCACATGCAAATCATGTGGGCGGCCTGGCAACTGGGGCTGGTGTCCGGGCGCGAATGGCACGCTTACCGGCAGGACTTGGTTGAGTTCTTGCGCACCCCGGTCCTCCAACAGCATTGGGCGAGCGTGGCTCGGTTCTACCCGAAGGGATTTCAGTGCTTAGTCGCGCAGCTTTCGGGGACCACTGGACGGCATAGTTGATCCGGGCCCAGCGGGCTTACCCGGAACCCCACCTGTGGGGCTTGCACGCCACGGCGGCGGATGGTACATCATCCGCAACCCGAAGCTTGGTCGCATTCCAGGAGCGGGCAATCAAGATCGAAACTCAACCAAAGAACCGCCAACAAAACCACACCCATGAAAACGTCCGTCTTCTTGCTGCTGTCTTCTTGCTTGCTACTAACCGCTGCCTATCCGCTTGAGGCCGCTGGTTCTAAGGGAGTTCAAGCCGCTATCGTGGCCCAGGAGAAGAAATACGATGAGGCGTTCAACAAAGGAGACGCCAAAGCGCTTGCTTCACTCTATCTCGAGGACGCTCAGATTCTCGCACCTGATGGCGACGTCGTTAAGGGACGGCAGGCCATCGAGGAGTTCTGGAAGGCTGAAATCAAGTCAGCGGCAAGCGACGGGATTAAAAGCGTGTCCACACCCATTGAGGTGGAGCAGCACGGCCGCGTCGCGCACGAAGCGGGCATTTGGGTCAATACAAAGGCTGACGGCAGCGTTGCCATGGAAGGAAAGTACTTCGTTCTCTGGAGAAAACAGTCAGGCCAATGGAAAATCTACCGGGAGACGTGGAACCGGAAGGGTCCGGCTACAAAGCAGTGATTTCCAGTCCTGGTCATCCAGGCTCGTGGTGTGAGCGCCTCGTTCTGACCGATCTCTGCACACAGCGGTCCGTGGGAATCGTGTGCCGACCGGGCTTACCTGCCCGCGCGGGATGACGCTGGCAGCGTGGGTGTCGGCGAACGCGCCTTGCGCGGAGAGGGAAAGATTGAAGATTGTTTCGAGGCACAATCTCCGAAAGCCTTGAACCTTCGCCAAAACCTCAGCGCTCGTCGCCCGGCTGGGACGACGCGGCCTTGGTCGCGTTGTGCTCCTCCTGATTCTGCGTGCAGATCCAGGAGTGCGTGTTGTCCGCCACTTTGGCCAGCGTCAACAGATCGTCGCGCCCGAAACTCTCGGTCGACTTCCACTGATCACCGTCCTTGTAGAGGCGGCTGAAGGTGGCGTTGTAACGAACGCCCACTTCGGTTTCGTTTCTCCAGACTGCGGCTTTGATCGCGCCGAGCCGGACCTCATGGATGGGTCTTGCGTTTGTTTTCATGGGGACATCGTACGAAACAATCTGACCGGTAAACTCCATAGCTCCTCCGTCGTGAAGCAGGGGGTAAAGCGAACAGGGAGTCTCCCTTATACCATTTTGGGTGGCTTACGCAAACGGCGTTTGGCTGCGGGCAGAGGGCCAATGAATTCGCGGGCTTGGCGTGGCGGGGAGAGCGCGCGGGTGCGGCCACATAACGTCCACCGCCCCGCGTGCGCACGGGCCAGGCCTGTCGAGCTTCGACATTGCGGTTCACCAGGGAAACTCCAACTGCGCGCGGGGTCCGCGCAGATCGCGCCAGTAGTTCGCCTCGTCAGCCGGGAGCCGTTCGACCACAAACGGGTACGCCAATCGCACGCGAGCGGGACCCGACAGAACGACAGCCGTCGCACCCCGGAACGCCGTCTGTCCATCGGTCGCACTCGCACCCCGCCGGACCGGGCCGCTCAAGATGACGTCAACGACTCCAATGCGTCGTTCAAACGCCTCCAGCCGGCCCTCGAAGAAGACCGGCAAGCCCCTCGGGGTGCTGTTGTCGGGCAGGATCAGATCGGTCACTGGAATCATGCGGGGCCACGGTCCGCCGTTGGCGCGCGGCGGCGTGAACGCTTCGGCGGCGACCCGGACCTGCTCGCCGACAAGCCCTTCGAGCAGGCGATCGATCGCCCATTTGGGCCGCTGTATCGGTTCGCAACTCGTGTCCAATCCGTCCATCACCTCCTCAGTCGGAACAAGGGACCAAAACCGAACAGCCGACCGACGGAAAAACAAGATCACCACACCCCGCACGGCGGGGGGTTGTCCGCTGAGCGGCGTCAGTAATCCTCCGGCAACAGCACACGCGTGAGGTGGTGGTCGGGTTCGGTGATGATCCAGAACGGGGTGCCGTTATGGGCGCGGTAGGCGGAGAGGACTCGACAATCGTCGAGCGCCGGTCGGGGGCGGCGCCGGTGGACGGGGCCATGGCGTTCCCCCCAGGCTGTGCGCGAGTGGCGCAACAAGGCGGTGGCGACCTCATCGTCCGACACCCTCGCCCGCGCCTTGGGCGTCAGGACTACCCGGCCCAGGCGATAGACCGGTCCCCAATCCAGTGGCAGCATGGCAGACCCTCCTCCGCACAAGGAACGGTGAGGGCATCGAGCCCTCGCCAAATCGCGTTCTACCCATCTTTTTACCACACTGGGTGCCGGTAAGAAAGCTGTCCGAGTTCGAAGACCCGTGTGAAATTGGTCGGGGCTGTCAAGCAACTCACCGGAATCACTACTGCCGCACAACTCGGGCTGACCCGCCGAGCACTCGCCATCCGTCAGGTGAATCGGCGGACCCCGGCGTTCTTGTGATCGGTCTGCAATCCAGGCGACGAGCTTTCTCGTCGGTCAGGAAGTGGCCTTCTCAAATGGCGGCTTGCCCCGCTCACTCCGCGGCGTCTTGAGCGTGATCGTCACGTGCGCTCGAACGCCCTTCACCCCCCTGACGAACGCCTTGACATCCGTGTCGTCCAGCAAATCCCAGAAATCCAGGTAGCCTTCGGGGTCCGCCAGAATCTCGGTCAGGTAACGCCGGGTCCCTCGAAGGAAATCATCCTCGGTCCTGAACTCGGCCGCCGCCGCCCCAATCTCGGCCCGCAGCACGTCGCAAAACTCGAACGCTCGGGAAAGCGTCTCGTACGCCATCGGGGTCAAATCGTCGGTGTCCATGCAAGAACGCTTGGTACCGCCAGTCCGGACCGCTCATCACCGAGGTTGGCGGCCCGCCCAGGCTGACAAGTCCGGCTCACTTCGGGGAGGCCAGCGCGACATCCAGCATCTTCCGCGGCTCAGCGACCCATTGTCGGGCTTCATAATTGTAGGGCAGCACCAGGAGCCGCCCGGCCAGAAATCGGACCACCATGAATTCCCGTTGGCCATTGGGTGCGGGGGAAGGCAGTTGCACGAAGGTGCGGTTGCGGTACTGGTCCACCTGCGCCTTGTGGTAGTGACCGCCGAGGATGAGCACCACGTTCGCCTCGCCCAGGGTGTCGATGAACTGGTCCCGATTGGTCAGCGCATCGAGGCAGAGATGCATGGCCACGACGACCGGAGTTCCAGCAGGTCGGCGCTTCAGGTCTTGAGCGAGAAAACTCAGAGCCTCGCGGGAAAGGGCTTGCGCCGGGTTCTTCAGGCTCTCGTCGTAAGCAGAGAACAGCGCGATGAAGTGAACGCCAGCGCGGTCGAACGTGTAGGAAAGCGCTCCGTGCCGTCGGACCAACCACTGCTTCATAGTCTCCACGGGCGAGTCGCCACCTTCATCGTGGTTGCCGAGGATGTCAAAGCTCGGCCATTTCAACCGGCGGGTGATCAACTCCGTGTACGTGTCTCTCGCGGCAGCGGAGGGCCATTCCGTGATGTCGCCGCAACCGAACACGAACGCCGGCTCGCTGACCCTTCCTCCGAAGCGTTCCGGGTATCGCCTTGTTCGAGCGGCACGGGTTGCGGCGGGGTCTCTGCCAACTGTTCCAGGTCGCCGATGATGGCAGGCCAGCGGAGTTTGTCGTGGTGACGCTGGTTCTGGTAGGACTTGAGGCAGCGGTAGCAGGCGGTCTCGCAATTGGGGTGATTGAGGTGCTGGAGGGCTCGCTGGGCGATGAGGTTGAACTCACGCGCTATGCGGGCGATGTAGCCGCTGCCGCCGACGCTGGGATCCACGAACGTAAGAGAAACGCGCTGGAATGAGCCTGCATCGTGGGATTCCTGCCACGGGCCCTCCGGCTCGAACTCAATTTCGCTGCCATCGAGGAGGAGGTGTTGCCGCATGCCGATGCGGAGAGCCGCACCGAGAGAGTAGCTCCACTCGTCGAGGGCTTCCGGTTCAAAGCCTTCGGGGATGAACGCGACAAGGCGAAGGACTTCCGCGGCCACACTGGTGACGATAGCGGCAAGCTGTGGAGGCTGGCCCGAACGGGCACAGGAGGGGGCATGGCCGAAAGGGTCCCTGGCGTTACCGGCTCTGGCCCGACGGCGGGGCCCGGCGGAGTTGTCTGGACGGGGGACCACCAGTTGGCGTCCGCAGGTGCTACAGAGACAGAAGCCGCGGCCCTCCTCGTGGAGGAGCAGGCCAGCTCGACGCTCGGCTTCAGTTGGTTCCAAGCCCTCGTTGAGCCAGCGGACTTCCTCGTTGCGACGGAGGATGAGTTGCCAGCCGGGGCTGACCGACCACCGCTCGAACACATCGCCATTCCATTGCGGGAAAAACGCGACCAGGTTGCGGGCAGCGATCCTGTCTTCTTCATCGAGGACCGGGGCTTCGTTGCGCTGGGCGAGGAAGCCACCGTACTCAAAGGCCGGATAGGAGCGGCCGGGTTCGGCCAGGCGACAACGCGGGCACTGAGGGTGTTCGGTGGAGAAGCGCAGGCCGCAGCGGCGGCAAATACCATAGGTCCAGGGAGCGTCGGTTCGCGGGTTCCAAGGGGAGCTAACGTCGAGGCCGATGACCTTCCAGCGCCGGGCGCGGGCATAGACCGGGGCGTCGGGCATGAACTGGTAGATGCCGAAGCGGCGGGCGGCGCTGATGGGGCTTTCCTCGTTGGCATCCCCCAGCAGGCGCAACGAGGCCGGTTCGGCTGGGAACTCGTAGCCGGGAAGGATGCCAAACTCGGCAAACCTGCGGGGCGGGTAGCCGGCTGAGGCGTCGTCGGCTTCGGGGCGGTTGTCGCGCTGTGAGGTGGGGATTCCCAGCAGGCGGGCGACGAGATCGGCGGCGCGGACGCCTGGCTGCCTTCCCTGAAGGGTGGCTGAGAACCTTTCGAGGGCGGCGCGCAGTTCCTGCACTTGCCGAGCTGTGCGCCCTACAACATCGGTGATTCTGGCGGGCAGGGAGGCGAGGTGGGCCTGGAGGGCCTGCTCGTTAAGGCCGCATTCGTTCAAGATCGTGTCTCCCCAAGCCTGCCGGGCCATTTGGAGGGCGTGACCGGTCTGGGCTTGAACGGCGGCGATGAGCGCGTTCGTCGGCTGAGTCTTGATGTCGCCTTGCTCGCTGACGTACTCGACCATGCGCCCGGCAAGGCCGGGGTCGGCGGCGCCGAAGGCAATGGCGGCGAGGTGGCGGAGAATGACGTCTCGATTGCCCAGGGAGATGGCCGGCGCGGGGATTTCGCCGGAGATCATCTCTTCGGGATGGTCGAAGAAGTACTGGTCGTGCGGCGTGCTGCGGGCGTAACCGACGACGAG
>ERZ795055.1768-NODE-1768-length-17121-cov-8.399098_pt1 | contig 17121 bp, 20 predicted proteins | sample MGYA00375139_ERZ795055 | MGnify/ENA primary metagenome ERZ795055 (study PRJEB30184, sample SAMN05720283) | anaerobic digester metagenome | isolation source: active sludge of municipal wastewater-treating anaerobic digesters | place: USA | collected 2015-01-23 ... | reverse complement strand
TACGAGAGGAATCCTACCATGATAATTTCATCCCGACGCCGACTTCCTGGACCGGGCAGGCAGCCGCAAGCGCGATCTTCGCCGCGAGAGAGGTGCAATGGCAGGTATGCAGGGCTTCCAGGGACAGACTGCCAAGGTATCCGGTGGTCTTTTTCATCCGCTCCGCATCCGGCCTGATGAGATGAAGCCCGCCGATGATATCTCTCACCTTCTGCTCCCCGCAGACGTTTTTGGCATAGTCCGTGATGTTACAGATCCCCGCATGTGAGCACCCCGTAATGATAACGATTCCTCCCGGTGAACGATACGCGAGGGCGGAATCATCCAGCAGCTGGTCAGGTTCCGTTGTGCCATCCGGGAGGGTGATTCTCCTCATCCCCGGGTCCGCCAGCTCGAACGCGAACTGCCGGGGGATCTCCCCGAGAAAGACCAGATCGTCCGTGATCCAGACCGGTGTATCGGAGAGGTTCACCGCAAACTGTCGCCGGACCTCCTCCCCGCTGACAGCCGAACCGTTCTTCCGTCCATCGTTTTCCTTTGGCCAGAAGCAGCGGGGGTGGGCGACCAGTGCCGGCAGAGGGGGCTTCAGCGCATCCGGTGTCGTGCCGTCACGATGACGGGCGAAGGCAAGAAGCCCTCCCGTGTGATCGATATGCCCATGTGAGAGGACGAGGACATCCAGGTCCGCACAACTGATGCCCATCTTCTCCGCATTGGCAAGGAACAACCCTGACAGGCCGGTATCAAAGAGTATCGTCCTGCCAGCAGTTTCCAGGAGGAATGAGAGCCCGGCCTCACCACAGTAATCGTGGTCCGTCAGGGTGGTGTTATCAACAAGGACCGTGAGGGTGAGTCGCGGGGTCATAGTGAAGTATCACACGCAGAAGGAGATGAGATTTTTCCTGCCTGATGAGAAGGCTGCGCCGGCAGCTATTCCGGTGAGAGTATCCGGACAACCCGCCTCCAGAACGAGTTCGGGGAGATATTCAGTATCATAATGCCGGACTACAGGACCATCCGGTTCATGACGGCAATACCTCGTGCAACCAGGCATCCCTCTGGCAGGGGGGCTGCCACCGGATCCACGATACCCGCAACGGCCGACCCTGCAGCGGCAACCGTCTGCCGGGACGGGGCCCCGCCCGCCCGTTCACTTTTTTCGCAACCCTCTTACCCTCGCAGGTGAAACAAAAAGTACCATGAAAAACCCCTTCCACATCATGATCATCCCGACGCTTGGGTGCCCCTCGAAGTGCAAATACTGCTGGAGCTCTGATGAGGGGTCGCCGGTCATGACCATCGATACCGTGAGGGAGATCGTATCGTGGCTCAAGGAATTCCGCAAGGACCGGGTAACCTTCACGTTCCACGGGGGGGAGCCGCTCCTTGCCGGCGCGGACTTTTACCGGCAGGCACTGCCCCTCCTCTCCATTGAACTTGCGGAACTCACCCCCGAGTTCGCGATGCAGACAAATCTCTGGCGGATGACGCCGGAGATTGCTGCCGTGCTCGCGCACCATAAAGTCCCCCTCGGATCGAGCATCGACGGCCCGGAGGAGATCTGCGATTCCCAGAGGGGTGAAGGGTATTTTAAGAAGTGCATGAACGGTTACGAGATTGCAAAGGCAGCCGGCCTTTCGGTGCGGTTCATCTGCACCTTCACGAACAAATCGGTGAAGCACCGGGAGGAGATCTTCAATTTCTTCAAGGAGAAGGGCTTTGTCTTGAAACTCCACCCGGCCCTCCCCTCGCTCCGCTCGGAGAACCCGAAGGAGTGGGCGCTGGAACCGGCGGAATACGGCGATCTCCTGGTATACCTCCTTGACAAATCTCTCGAGAACCTCGGGACCATGGAGGTGATGAACATCAACGACCTCTGCCGGTGCATCTTCACCCGTAGGGGGAGTGTCTGCACCTTCGTCAACTGCATGGGCAATACCTTCGCCATCGGCCCCGACGGGAGCATCTACCCATGTTATCGCTTTGTCGGATTGCCGGAATGGGTGATGGGTAACGTGCGGTACAAACCGACTATGGACCAGCTGATGCAGTCAGAGCCCGGCCGGCGCATGACCGCGTTCTCGGAATACGTGGATACCGCGTGCAAGGACTGTTCGCACATCAGGTACTGCCGGGGCGGCTGTCCCTACAACGCAATTGCACCCTCGGGGGGGTTGCTTGAAGGCGTCGATCCCCACTGTAGTGCCTACAAGCGGATCTTTGACGTGCTCAACGAGCGACTGAACCGGGAGATGTTTGAGGAGCCGGGGATGGGCTTTGGTGCGGCGGTGTCAAAAAAACCAAAGAAACCGGGCGTTATGGCTCTGATGCGGTCTGTGGTGGGAAGATAACCATGCAGAAGCCAATTTACCGATAAAGAGAGATTTCTGCCACCTCTTGTTTGTTTTTTTAGGATACGATGATCCCTTCTCTCCCCTAAAGAAGGCCGCCCGGGAGTTTTCCCTCTTGATCTCCTGGAAATATTATCTTCGCTTTTTTACCATGCAACGTGGAACTCGTGGAACTCTCCCGTTGCGGGCCCTTTATTCACCGCGATCTCCTCAACACGAATCATCAGGTCACCTTTCGCATGAGCAAGGCGGAGAAAGTTGTCAATGGCGGCCGGCGAGCTCTCACCCACGATCCCGACCGTGCCGTCCGGCAGGTTCTTCACCGAGCCGTGCACTCCGGTTGCGTGTGCACAGTCCGCAACAAAGGAGCGGTAGCCCACACGTTGCACGCGGCCTTTTGCAATAGCAGTGATCCGTTCCATACGGTACCTCCGGAACCAGAAGAGTTGAGAGATTCTTATAACCGGCTGGAATAATAAAACATTCGTGTAAAAATAGTATCATATCAACGCATCGCAGATTCGTTGCGGATTTTGGCAGGAGAGCGACCAAAATCCCGCTTTTTTTTATGGTCTTTACCGGGGGTCCTGATCCTCACCACAAAAGACCCTGCGATTCATTCCGGCCGCTGATACCACGGGGAAACCTGCCGGGTGCTTCAGACCGTGATGTGCAAGCACGTGCCTGGCTAAACCCCCTCCTGACATCCCTGACAGCCGGGTTTTTTAATTTTGGGGGGAAATAATCGGCAATGGATTTTCTGTACACACTCCTGAAATTTGTGGTCGGCGGAAGCGTTATTGTCGGGGTTACCATCCTAGCCCAGCACGTGGATCCCCGGTACGGCGGAATGCTTGCCGCAGCACCGATCATCACCACCATTGCGTTCCTCTTCACGTACTCTGAAGCGGGGCAGGAGACGACAAGGCAGCTGGTGCTTGGGGCGTTTTACTTCGCCATCCCGTCGCTCATTTTCCTGCTGGCGCTATGGTTCCTGAGTGAGCGGTACGGGTTTCTCCCGAGCCTCGGGGGGGCTTTTGGGATCTGGGGCGGGGCGCTCCTCATCATGAACCGCCTTGTACTGGGACTGTGAGGGCAGCTGTGACAGAAATGGAAGCCCATCAGGACGGCACAAATCCCTGATATCCAGAGGAGAACAATTCTTCGCTAACCTTCGGTATGGGCACGCAGCATTGGGAATTTCAGAAAAAAATAGGATCAAAAAATGCCTTGTTAAAATCCCCCATGGTGCTCCAGGATGCCAGGAAAAAAGCATGCTCATCTCCAGCATGTTTTTTAAAAAAGTTGCTACACCAGGGTCTTCTGCGGTATATTGAGATGCTTTTTTGCAATTGGGGTAACTTCCCGGCCCTGGGGTGTGCGCTTGACAAACCCGATCTGGATGAGGAACGGCTCGTACACGTCCTCGATCGTCCGCACCTCCTCCCCGACCGAGATGGCTATCGTCTTCACACCGACCGGGCCCCCGCCGAAATCATTTGCAATGATTGATAGAATGCGCCGGTCGAGCTCGTCAAGTCCGAGCCCGTCGATCTGCAGCATGGCCAGGGCATCTCCTGCAATCTCCCGCGTTATCGTGCCGTTCCCTTTGACCGTGGCATAATCCCGCACCCGCCGCAGCAGCCGGTTGACGATACGGGGAGTTCCCCGGCTCCGTTTGGCAATCTCCTCTGCACCATCCGGGGTGATCGGGATCTTCAGGATGGACGCGCTCCGGATGACAATCCGGATCAGGTCGGCCACGGAGTACAGGTCGAGCCGGCAGGTGATGCCGAACCGGTCCCGGAATGGTGCGCCAAGGAGTCCCTGCTTGGTGGTCGCGCCGATAAGAGTGAAATGTTCGAGGTTCAGCTTGATCGTACGGGCACTCGGCCCTTCTCCGATCATCACATCGATAAAAAAATCCTCCATCGCGGGATAGAGAACCTCCTCGACAACCGGGTTGATCCGGTGGATCTCATCGATAAACAGGAAATCGCCCTCCTGGAGCGGAGTGAGAAGGGCGGCAATGTCCCCGGGCTTCTCGAGCACCGGGCCGGTTGTTGACCGTATCTCTGCCCCCATTTCGCGGGCAATGATATGAGCGAGCGTGGTCTTGCCAAGGCCCGGCGGCCCGGAGAAGAGGAGGTGGTCGATGGGTTCCTTTCGTTTCTGCGCGGCTTCGATTGCTATCTTCAGGCTCTCCTTGACCTGCTCCTGCCCGATAAACTCGTCCAGCCGGTCCGGTCGGATGGTAAGATCGTCACCCTCCTCCTCCTGCGGGTCCGGGGAGATGATGCGTTCGGTCATGATCTTCACCCCTCCTTTAATGTGACCAGGGCCTTCTTGATGAGTCCCTGTACCGTTGGAGTGCCCGTCTCCCGTGCCGCTGCGTTGATAGCATCCCGCGACTCCTTCTCGGCAAACCCGAGCGAGACAAGGGCGCTGACCGCGTCCCGCGTTGCAAACGCGGCTGTCCCCGTCCCCCCGTGAGGCAGCGTCTCGCTGATCTTCTTCATCTTGTCCCGGAGCTCCAGGATCAGACGTTTTGCACTCTTTGTTCCGATACCGGAGATCCGGGTCAAGGCCTTCTCATCCTCGTTTACGATCGCGATGGCAAACTCTTCGATCCCGATCTGGGACAAAAGGTTCATGGCGATCTGCGGGCCGATGCCGGTAACGTTAATGAGTATCCTGAACATCTCCAGTTCGCTGTGGTGCAGGAACCCGTACAGCGTGATTGCATCCTCACGAACCGCCATATGGGTATGGAGGGTCACCGTCCCGCGGGTGCCAGCCAGGTGCTGAAGTGCGGGCTGGGTGACATGGACCCGGTAGCCTACTCCATGCACGTCGATGACAACCCACCGGTCACCTTTCAGCACCGGTTCACCGGAAAGGAGCGCGATCATTATACTATCTCAGGATATGGATATGACATAAGGCAATCGAAAGGGCATCGGCCGCATCATCGGGGCGGGGAATCTCCGGGAGATGGAGGAGTCGCATGATCATCTCCTGCATCTGGCGCTTGTCGGCCCTGCCGGATCCGGTAATGGCCTGTTTGACCTGGTTCGGAGTGTATTCCGTGACCGGTATCTTCTTCTGTTCCGCGAGGAGGAGGATGACGCCCCGGGCTTCGGAAACGCTCATCGCTGAGGTGATGTTCCTCGTGAAGAACAATTTTTCCACCGCCATATGCGCCGGCGGGTACTTCTCAAGGAGAGCTGCAACCTCAGTATAGATATGAACCAGCCGCCCGGATGTGCTCTGGTCCATGGAGGTCTCGATGCAGCCGCAGCAGACCGGTTCGGGTTTCCGGTTGCGGACCTCAATGACCCCGTACCCCACGCGCGCCAGCCCGGGATCTATCCCGATAACGATCATATGCCATACGCTCCTTATCAGATAGTTGTCGTTCATCTGTTTATACGCAAGGTGGTGTGCATGGTGAAAGTGAGCTGCCGATTCAGGCTCGAGCAGACTCTTCCCCGGCTTCCGTTTTAAAATGCGGGCAGCAACGGACTCTGTTGCCCCCCTTCCCATTTCATCCTTGAAGATATTGACCGGCAAGTCCGCCTCCACCAGATCGGTGGCTGGAATAACCACACCCGGTTCGTATGCCGGGATTGGTTCCCTGTCCCATACTGGGTGAAACACCGGCGGGATGCCGGATCTTTCTGAAGGTATTAATAAGGGGTTCACCTAAGGTTTCCTGCCGGCACCCCGTATAATGCTGGTGCCATGAGGTGTGTAAGGTATGCAGGAAATAATCAAAAAGATGATCACGGAGGCGATGGCCGCCCAGCACGCCGACGTGAACCAGATCAAAAAAAAGCGCGGGCAGCATTTTGTCATCGATGATACCAGGGTCTATGTCGACGCGGTCAAGGGAATGAAGGCAGCCGGAGACCAGAGCAGGGCGGTTTTTTCCCTCCATACCGACTCGGTCAATGCGCATTATTCGATCCTGAAAGGATTGACAAATACCATCCGTCCCGAGGACGATCCTTTTGTCGAACATTACCAGACTCCGGTGATCCTGGAGATGCTCTATGAGGAGGATCCGCAGTTCAGAAAGAGCGTGGACGTGTTCATCAGGGCAGTAGGTAAAGCCGAAGCCTTGATCGGCAAGGAGTCCGCCCGCCGGTACGCCGGGTTTTACGGGCCAACCTGCGTTGTGGACTTTGCGCTGATCCCGGGCAGCAGCAGCAATATTGTCAACCAGATACTCAGGACGATCGACATCCCGGTTGCCCACAAACAGACAATCCTCGCTTCGAAGTCGTGGGCTATGAACACCTCGTATGGCATCGGGGATGTCTTTGCCCATGCGGTGGAAGGGGGTACAACACTGGCTGAGGCGGTTAAGCAGGAAATTTCCATGATCCAGTCCATCTATGATACGCCGGTTGATGCGCAGGCTGATCTCATGGACAGTGTGGGCCAGTCCTCATTCGATTGCCGAAGATACATGAAGGATTACATGACCAGGATGCAGGGAGCGGTCAGGGCCTCGCTTGACGAGGGGGTCCATTATGGCAACATCGTGACCGTGCCGGCGTACTGTGTCGGAGATATTGCGCACCATATCTCCCAGTCCACGTTCAACATGTGCAAGGACGACGTCATCATGGCGGTAATCGAGTCCGTTACTGAAGTGATGGACAAGACGCTCTCTGCCGCTGCACCGATGATGAAGAACGAGCACCAGGTGCTCTCGGTTGCCACCGGCGCCTCGGCAAGTGCTGCTGAGTATATCCTTGAACTCGACGGGTTCAATGCGATCATGGTCGTAGACATGCTCACGAAACGCTACCACAACTATGTCCAGCTCTACCCGAAGCGCGGTGCAGCGATTGAGCTCCATAACTGCGATTTCATGGATATGATCTACCGGGGCTGGAAGATGGTCGACAAAGCGCGGAGAATGCAGAGCAGCGAGCCCGGTCTGGTCAGACCAAAAGTGGGTGCTTTCGAAGTCGATCTCTCGCCCGTCCTGAACAACGATGTTCTTGCAAACCCGCAAAGGTACGCCTACCCCGCTTGTGCGATGACAGTGCGGTTCTCGGCGATGATGCGCCTCTCGGATTATCCCTGCCTCCTGACGAGCGAGCCGGTAACGGCAACCCTTATGACGAATATCATCGCACTTCACAAGGAAGTTGCCGCTGCACCGGCACGGATATGCAAGGACTGTGCATCGGCCGCCCTGATGGATTTCCGGCACTGCTCGTGCCAGTGGAAGGAAGCTGTCTGAAAAAAGAATGAAGGAATGGTGAATGAAATGAAGTGTTATATCTGTGCAAAAACGGGAACTGATAGCGATGCCGTGGCAGTCTGCAGTGCCTGCGGCATGGGAACATGCATGAAGCATACAATCCGCAGGGATGTGGATGTCTGGGAGGGGAGTTATCCTTTGCCCTCGAAAAAACTGCCTAAGAAGATGCCGCGGATGCTCTGCCCGGAATGCGATGCTGCCTACGGGGCTGGTAAGTGATGGCCTCGCTCTCCACCCGCTGCATAGCGGAGGGGGTCGGTACCCTGCTTCTGGTCTACTTCGGTGCCGGCGCGGCTGCGATGACACTGATGCTGGCTGCCGGGACAAAACCTGCAGCAGCGTTCAACGTCGGTATCGGCCAGCTCGGCGGGCTTGCAGACTGGTTTGCCATCGGAATGTCGTTTGCAATTATCATCGCGGTTGTCATTTATACCCTCGGTCGGGTATCGGGTGCCCACCTGAACCCGGCGGTAACAATAGCCCTCTTTGCAACGAAACGGTTCCCGGCAGGAGATACTGCCGGGTACATCGTTTCTCAGTGTGTTGGTGCAGCGGCAGGCAGCCTGCTTTTTTTCCTGACAGTAGGGATGGACGCAGTCACGATCGGTGGCCTCGGGGCAACAGCGCCCTTCCCCGGTATTGGTTACGGGCAGGCGATCCTTGTCGAGGCCATCGCAACGTTTGTCCTGATGCTTGCGATCATGGGTATTGCCGTTGATGAGCGTGCCCCACCCGGGTTTGCAGGGCTTATCATCGGTCTCACCGTGGGTGGGATGATCACAGCAACCGGCAATATCGCCGGCGCATCGCTCAACCCTGCCCGTACCTTTGGGCCCTACCTGATGGACTACCTTCTCGGAGGTTCGAACCTCTGGGCATTCTTCCCGATTTACATCATCGGCCCGGTTCTGGGCGCCGTACTTGCGGCGTTCTTTTATGATACGGTAACCACCGAGTAAACAGCGGGAGCAGGGAAAAATAGTTCTCCCTTTTTTTTGCTCTGGATACTACCGTATTAACGGTAAAAAGTGGGAATTACCCCATGGACTGTTCCGACCTATTTTAATTCCGCCTTCTGGTGAGAATCACAGTTTTGACCCCATCGGATGATCCTGTGAATATCCCCCCTTTGGTTTACGAAAGTATCACTGAACCGGGAGCGGACGTCCTTGAGGAATTTATTGCCGTTCATCTGCAGCACCTGGTAATCGGGGATGATGGCGTTGTATGTTGAAATATTCTGCGAAACCAGCGCGTCCTTTGCTAACACTGCCGTAACGATGGCAAATTCCTCCTGTTTCTTCATAAGGGTTTGCCGAGTACGGGAAGCTCAGGTTTGTCATCAACGTAGAAGACGTGATACCTTACATCGGCCTTGTGGTACATGCCATTATTGATAACAGCGATTCTAAAATTATATAATATATAATTTTATATTATTTAAATATCCTTAAAAGGGTTATGATAATAACCGGGAGTGTCTGTCCGGCACGCCAGTACCAGAACTCTGCCAGGGAAGATACCTGGGGGCGTTATGCCGAAAATAATCGCGAAAAATTCTCAGACGCTCACCTTTTGAGTATCTGTGTTCCTTCGTGAACAAGAAGTACCGTGATATTATCATCTGAACCGTTCCCAAGCGCCTCATGGATGAGCGCAACACATGTTTTCTCAGGATCTGTCCCCTTTTCCAGGACAAGCTCCTGTATCCGCTCTTTCCTGACAAAATCATGCAGCCCGTCGGAACTTATCAGAAGAAACGTATCGTGCAGATCGAATTCATAAAAATCCGGGATCACATCAATATCGGGATCGCCCAGTGCCTGGGTCAGGACCATCGACAGCGGATGCTGCCATATATCTTCAGGTTCCACTTCACCCCTATCAGCAAGCTGGTTCACATAGGAATGATCTTTGGTGGTTTTCACGTCATTTGCTGTGATACAATGGGCACGGCAATCGCCCACATTCACAAGCGTGCAGCTGAGCGAATCATCAACCACTGCCGCGATGAGCGTTGTCGCCATCCCCTCCTTTTCGGGAAATTTTTTGGCATGGGCAAGGATCTGGTCGCAAGCGTTATATACGGCCCCGCACAGGGTTTCTTTCAGGTCACCGTCGCAGAATTTCATTGCATTTTTCAGGCATTCTATAGCAAGAGCACTCGCCACCTCTCCCGCTGCATGGCCACCAAGACCGTCAGCAATGGCGAAAACATAATAGTCACCAATACGATCTGCACAGAACGAGTCCTCGTTGACATCACGGTCATTTTTTTCTGATAATGCACAGAAGTGAAGGATCACGTTAGAGAAGAGGGAGTGAGGGGACTTAAGGTTTTTTGGTGGAAACAAGGAAGACCACGGGAAGATGGTGAAGGGCAGTCAGTCCCTGAGTTCCTGCACAATCCGGCAGCCCCCGCATTTGTGCCACTCAAACTCCAGAGTCGAGTGCCGTATGCGGAACTTTTCCGGCCGGCGATTAATTTCTGCTTTGATCTCTTCGAACCGCCGGGCATCGGTCTCGCAGTAATAGCCATGGGCATCGAGAACGTTGATATTCGAACAGGGGGTCCAGAGATGGACATTATGGACCCCGTAAACGCCGCCCACCGATTCAATCTCCCTTTTCACTTCATCCATATCGATATCGCGGGGTGCGAACTGGAGAAGGATTAAAAAATGCGTCCCGGAGGAGCGAGAATGACGAAACCTGGACCAGGATCTCGATGACGATACTGAGGAGGGGATCAGGAAAGGTCTGGCGGTGAAGGCAATCCAGGCGCTGCAGCGATAACCGCAACAGATGAGAACGTATCGCTTTGCACATGCAGGAACACGCTCTTCACGTTCAGGTCATGACTCCCGTGGAGGACATACATCGCGGAATGGTTCGCCACAAGCCCGACCACGGCAACCGCGATCATGAGAGTACTGTAGATCGGGCGGGGGAGGAGAACCGGGCAAGCGCTTCATAAACAATCACCCCGCTGACCCCGATAAGGAAGAACCCGTTCACGACCGCAGCCCCGATCTCCACGCGGTGGTAACCGAACGTCCGCATCGGTGTGGGCAGCCACCCGGCCATGATGATCGCTCCAAGAGAGATGATGAGTGCGACAACATCCTGCAGCACGTGTGCTGCATCGCCGAGCAGGGAGAGGGATACCGACACAAGCCCGACCACGGCAACCTCGACAAAGAAGATCACAGCAATGAGCGCGATGGCTCTCTTCAGCGACTTCTTCGGCAGGTGGTGCTCATCCTCTCCGCCAGAACCCGTCAGATAGTTGTCCAATATCAGATCGGATTTTTTTACGACATAAAAAACCGGGAAGTCCCGGGGATTTCATGACGGAAGGCATTGCCATATCTTCCTTCCGGGCCTCCGGACAAGGCAGCGTTCGTGACCCTGAAGCCTTTACCCCCCGGCCAGTGGCGGAAACATTGCAATGGTGTCACCATCTTCAAGAGGGGTGTCGAGCCCGGCCAGGAACTGGATGTTCCTGCCGTTTTTGAGAATGTTGACATAGTCCCGGAAAGTTCCCGGACCGGCAAACAACCGCTCGTCAAGGCCTTCATACCGTCCGCACAGTTCGACGAACAGCGAGCGGATGGTTGCACCTTCCATAACCTTCATGCGGAGCTGGGCATCCATGACCTCCCGTAACGTGGCGAACGACTTGACGGTTATGGTGATGCGGTTCCCGCTCTCAGTCATGTTCTTCTGGTATCACGGGATCCTTTTTTAGTCCTTTCATTGTGGCAGGGGGATATGGCATGCTCCCACAAACGGCACACTACCCCCCTCCATAAACATCCCCGTTACATCAGTCCCAGTTCTTTTTGTTTCTCCGTTGAAGGCGTTCCTTCCCGGTCCCATCCCCGGAGGGTGTAATAGTCGTCGAGCATCTCCCCGCCCCGCCAGACCTGCCCGGCAGCCGGTCCTTCCTTTAAGGGTTCGTTCAGGAGACGGGCCGGCAGCGTGTCATCCTTCCTGCCGAACCCGCGTCGGATATTGTAGAGTTTCTGGAGGTTCCAGATCCGTTCGCCGATCATGAGCAGGCCGGCCGGGTCTGTCTTCATGCCTGTGGTCGCGGTGATAAGGTCTGCGTAGTCCTCTGCACCCAGCGCAAACGAGGTGAAGAGACACATACCTGATGCATCGATGGCTGCCGACAGGTCCTGGAATGTCCGGACCCACGGGGCTTTCCCCTTGGTGATGAGCGGGTCCAGTTTCTCGGGAGCACCAAGGATCTCGGGTGAGATCAGGTATCCGTACACGTGGTCCCCGCCGCGGACCGAGGTGGCAGTCGCAAGCCCGTATCCCTGGATTCCCCGGGGGTCATAGGCCGGCAGTTCCTGCATCTTGGAGCTCATCGAGCATTCGGGGTGGCCGTATTTCGTTGCAAACCTGAAGGAGCCTGCAGCAAGTTCATTACCGATACCTTCGCGTTTTACAATCTGCTCCAGCAGTAAGAGCATGCCCTTTGCATCACCGAAGCGGATGGGATGGGTGACATACCCTTTCTCTGCCATCTCCATCAGACAGGCTATCGTTGTCGGCGCCGAGATCGCGTCAAGACCGTACTCGTTGCAGATGTTGTTTGCCCGGGCAACAGCCTTGAGGTCGTCGATCCCGCAGTCCGGCCCGAACGCCCAGTCTGGCTCGTACTCGGGTCCTTCCCCGTGCTCACCATCGAATTCGCAGACCCGGCCACACTTCACGATGCAGGAGAAGCAGCCCTTGTTCTGCTTGAGGATGGTTGCTGCCATGGTCTCGCCGGAGACCTTCTCCGCTGCCGGGAAATGGGCGGTCTGGAAGTTCCGGGTAGGCAGGACATAGTTCTCGTTGATGATATTGACGAGCACCGCTGTGCCGTATTTCTGCAGCGCCTGCTCGATCCCGTTCTCGGTAATCTTCTTCTTCACGCGTTCTTTGACCACGTTGAGCTGTGCCTCATCCGCCGGCCTGATGGGCAGGTCTCCCCTTGCTGCAATCGCTTTGAGGTTCTTGGATCCCATGACCGCCCCGGCACCCCCGCGCCCGACAGCCCTCGTCTTCTCGTTGATTATGCAGGCATACAGTACTTTATTTTCCCCGGCCGGCCCGATGCAGGCAACGCGGACGCTCTGGTCGCCAAGATCTTTGACGATCGCGTCCGTTGTCTGCCCCGTGGTCATACCCCAGAGCGAAGACGCATCGCGGAGCTCTGCCATGCCATGATCCAAAAAGAGCCACAGCGGCCTCCTTGACCTGCCGGTGACAACAACAGCATCGAACCCCGCCTTCTTCATCTTCCAGCCAAAGACCCCCCCGCTGTTTCCGCTCATGGCAGTTCCCGAGAGCGGCGAGATGGTTGAGACCTCGTACCGGCTCCCGAGAGGGATGCCGGTGCCGGTCAGCGGTCCTGCTGCGAATACGAGAATATTCTTTTCGCCCAAGGGATCGGTCTTCGGATCCACCATGTCGGTCAGGAAGCGGATGCCAAAACCCCGCCCACCGATATACTGCTTCTTGAGTTCCGGGGGTGTGGGCTTGATCGTAACGTTCCCTGCCGAAAGATCGGCATAAGCTATCCTACCTGCATATCCGTCCATAGTCATCACTGAAAGGTTACTTCACAATCTGCATACATAAAGTTTTTTATAAAAAATGAATAATGTTAACCGGTATGGATTGTTAATGAAAATCTTATGATTCCGTCAATCTCAGCCACGTACTGGCACAGGTGACCGGTCCGGCCACGGCAATCTTTTTTTGTACCGGTATCAATCATAGAATAGTGTTCATGGATCTCCTCCTCGCGTTCATCATCACCCTTGCCCTTATCACGGTGGTGAGTCTGTATTACAGGATATCCCCGTTCTTCACGCTGATCGGGGGAGCCATCCTCTTCGGCCTCCTGGCCGGCATGACCCCTGACGCGACAATCCTTGGAGTGGCAGCCGGTGTCGGAAAGGTCTTTTCCGCGTTCGGCATTATCATCCTCTGCGGCGCAGTCATTGCAAAACTCCTGCAGGATCAGCACCAGACTGAAGAGATCATTGCCGATATCCGGCGCTTCGTAAAAAACCTGCCTGTCATCGCCGGGTTCTCCGCATACCTTTTCTCCGTGCCAATCACCTGCTGCATCACGTCCTACATCATGTTAAACCCGATCCTTGACAATCTGGAAAAGGATATCGCAAAGAGAAACGTGCTCCTGTACCTTGCTGCGGCCGGAGGCATCATCTCCTATGCACTTGTCTATCCTACGCCGGTTGTCATACCGCTCTTCAATGCGTTTTCCGGGGGCATGAGCCCGCTGATCTTCGATGCCATTTCCATTCCGCTCTCCCTTGGAGTTCTTGGGGGGATCCTTTTGTTCTTCCGTTGGATCCGCCCGGATGCGGTCCTCCCGAAAAAAGGCACCCCGCCGCAAGTTTCGGAACAGCCCCCTGCGCTCCGGGCTGTCCCGCAGGAGGGTCTTCACTTGCGGGCATGGGCGCCGTTCATCGCCATCCTTGCCGCCATCCCGCTCTCCTTCATCATCCTGGGCTTGTCGCACGGAAGCATGATAAATGTCATCATGCTCGCCGGGGCAGTGACTGCCCTGGGCCTTGCCTCTCCTGATGTCCGGGCACAGGGATTATCGCAGGGCGCAAAACATGCCGGCCTGATCATCTTTGATATCTGCGGAGCCGGCGCGCTTGGTTTTGTCATCGTGGAGAGCGGGTTTGCAGAGAACACGCTGGAGCAGCTGACTCTCCTGATCCCGGTCATCCTCGTCCCGTTCATTCTCGCCGCTCTCATCGAAACGGCGCAGGGATCCCGGGTGGTTACTGCGGTTATCACATCCAACGTTCTTGCAGGTTCGGCGATTGTCAGTGCAATCCATCCCGTACCCCTCATCCTCCTCATCAGCGCCGGTTCGTGTATCGTTTCCTACGTGACCGATCCCTTCTTCTGGCTTGTCCAGAGGACAACGGGGGATAACATTGAAACCGTGGTGAAGAATTACACGATACCCGTCGCACTTGCCGGTACGATGATCTTTATCGCCGCAGTTGCCCTGGATTACCTGGTCTTCCGGTGAAGGAGAGCATAAAGGAAGTCGTTTTGCCGGAGTCAATGAACCACCTTGTCAACTCCCCGCTTCATCCAGAGAGTGGGTCTCCCCTTCCATAAACGGATAGATCCTGCATGACGATCATGACATTTATGTCCTGCAGCAGGATCTTTCGATTCCTTTTTTGGATCAGAAGTATGCCTGGTGATGACGCGAAAGCCTCTTGAGATCTGTGGAGAAAAATTCTTCCATGAATTACACTGCAATCCCTCTGGTGCTCATCGTGGTTCCGGCTCTTTTTTTTACCGGATGCACGCTGTCATCAGGTTCCGTGCCTCTTACTACACCTGTTCCGGACACCACCATTCCAGCGCAAGGACTGGAGACGCCCGTTCCCGCGGCAGCAGAAACGAGAGCCCTTCAGGAATACGTCACGATAACCCGCTATGTTTCCCAGGTCAGGGATATCAAAGACTCAGACCTTCTTTTCACCCTTCAGGTACCCATAGAGTGGAGTGTTGCAACGTATCGGCTGACAAACTCGGATACCGCTGACTACAGGACTGACATTGGCACGGATACCGTGCTCTCCATCTATACCTATGCTGCTCCCAGAAGCCAGGAGCAGGCATACCGCGACGAGTTCAGGCACTGGTTGCCTGAACCCACCATGACAACCAAAACTATCAATGATATCACGTTCGACCGGTTTGAATCAGAATCGGAAGGAAATACCCGTGTTGCCTATGTTGTGCGCAAGGGCAGCGCGAACGAACGCGGATATGCAAGCGTGCTGGTCTTCACGGCCCGAAACAGCAACCGGTTCGAAAAAGATAATTTTGAAAAGGTGATATCTTCGTTCCGGTATTTCGATAAGGAATCTGCCAGGAAAGAACCGGGCGAAGAGATCCCACTTTTTGACTCGAAGGGAAATGCAGTATCGCGTAAGGCAAGCCAAGGGGATTCCCTTGCCTGGGGTGAATGGGAGGGAGGTTCCGGAGATTCCTCGGAAGATAGTACATCGGGTGGGGATTCCTCCGGAGGAGGTTCATCAGGCAGCGGTTCATCGGGAGGTTGTGGTTGCAGTGGCTGAACGGTCATTCTGAAAACCATGGCAAGGAGCGCAGCTGCGCCATAATCACACCCTGACTATCGTACTGATGCTGACTTCATCACGAGACCGGGAATTGCGCTTGCCCGACAGGGAACGAGGAATCTGCTGCCTGTTCACGTGGAACTGGACCACAAACACCTTGACCAGTATGGCTCCAGCTTTAAAACAGGAGAGTGTGCTCCGTTTGAGAAAAGTTACCGCCGTTTTTATCATTCTCGTCTTGCTCGCAGAACTATTCATGGGCGCTGTGATTGTGAAAGAACCCCGGCAGGCAGGTCCGGTCGTCTCAGGCCCGGAACTCAACATGACTGGTGTCAATGTTACAAACTATTCCATTCCCGCACGATACGGGATACAGCCAACCCGGATCGATATCGGGGTCGGAATATCCGAAGTTTCCCTGCCCGTTGCGAAAGGTGAGATGGCAGCGGGCCCGAGGTCAATCGGTTTTACTGTCGATCCCAAAACCCTCCTGTTCGGGGTTATCGCCATCATTACAGGAGCAGCCGTCATATGGTATCTGGAACGAGAGCCCCCTGAAGAGCCGGAGGATGGAGGTGAAGACCATGAAAAGAATTAATCAGCTCTCGTTTTTCCCTCTCCTGAGCCCCCACACATCTCACAAAACAACGCTCTTCTCTATCTGGCAAAAGAGCGCAGACAAAAGAGAGGGAAATTGTTCTCATGGCAGAGACCGGCCTGCCATCGGTTCCCTGTAGATAAAATACGTACAAAAATCCGGAGTTAAACAAGAGAAGAAACTGACCGGGATTTGCCCGGCAGCGGGAGTTACGCTGACAATGGTTTTGTCTGGACGTACCGGGATTATCCTGAAAAGGAACCGATCCATAGAGGAAAAAACAGGTTTCCTTCCAAGCGGGATTCACACGAAAACGCAACTCAGGCCGGGTACAAAACAACCTGACTTTCCTTAACACAAATTCACATGATTAAATAATCCCGATACAGACTCCGATAATTAATTCGGGCATGATAAAGTCGGATTTCGGGGAAATAAATTCGAAACCTTTTAATTAAGATCCTGCCAACTTTACACTAACCACAAAGAGTATGTACTCGATGTGCGTGGCATTGCATTTTGAATACTCTCGTGCATTCGCACGTAGGGAGGAGGCTAAATGGAACATATTGTATTTGGCATTGGAATTACTGCATTGACAGGAGCTCTTGCCACCGTAGCTGGTTCCGCGGAAGATACTGAATCCAACATCGGGTCCCAGGGTGACCCGAACTCACAGGTTCAGCTCGCTCCGCAGATGGGATTCCTGCACCGCATCTTCAACAAGGCGGTTGCCGGCGAACC
>ERZ795055.1763-NODE-1763-length-17132-cov-6.295954_pt1 | contig 17132 bp, 11 predicted proteins | sample MGYA00375139_ERZ795055 | MGnify/ENA primary metagenome ERZ795055 (study PRJEB30184, sample SAMN05720283) | anaerobic digester metagenome | isolation source: active sludge of municipal wastewater-treating anaerobic digesters | place: USA | collected 2015-01-23 ... | reverse complement strand
GCGGAGTCACTTCCGGAGCAGCCACTACCAAAGCCGATGTGAAACTGACCGGCGACGGCGCGTATGACACTTTCGGCATACGTGTCTCCTCTGCCGGCGACGTGAACGGCGACGGCAAAGACGACGTGATCGTGGGAGCCTATTTAGATGACGACAACGGATCAGATTCCGGCTCGGCTTTCATCTTCACCCAAGGACCTTCGGGCGAGATGCAAAAATACGACGGCGAGTCAGCCGGTGATCAATTTGGTTATTCCGTTTCTTCTGCCGGCGATATGGATGGCGACGGATTGGACGACGTGATCGTGGGAGCGAATGGAAACAGTTCTGCTACCGGAGCCGTTTATATTTTTTACGGAAATAAAATATCCGGAACGGCTGCCATGTCTTACGATGTCAAAATTAATGGAGATGGCGCCAGCAACTATTTTGGCTCTAGCGTCTCCGGCGCCGGCGACATGAACGGCGACGGCAAAGACGACGTGATCGTGGGAGCGCAAGGAGACGACGACGGCGGATCAGATTCCGGCTCGGCTTTCATCTTCTACGGCGGAGTAGTTTCCGGAATAGCTTCAACAGTAGCTGATGTAAAAATCACCGGCGACAGTGCAGGTGACTATTTTGGCAGCAACGTCTCTGGCGCCGGCGACGTAAACGGCGACGGCAAAGACGACGTGATTGTGGGAGCAACAGGGTATTCTTCTTTCAATGGAGCGGTATATATATTCTATGGAGGTGTAACTTCCGGCTCCGCAGCTTCCAGATATAATGTGCGTTTGACCGGCGATAGTGCGGAGGACTATTTTGGCTCTAGCGTCTCCGGCGCCGGCGACGTAAACGGCGATGGCAAAGACGACGTGATCGTGGGAGCGGATGGAGACGACGACGGCGGATCATCTTCCGGTTCGGCTTTCATCTTTTACGGTGGAGTGAGTTCCGGCGCAGCCACTACCAAAGCCGATGTGAAACTGACCGGCGACAGCTCGGGTGACTATTTCGGTATAAGCGTCTCCGGCGCCGGCGACATGAACGGCGACGGCAAAAACGACGTGATCGTGGGAGCGCCATATGACGACGACGGTTCAAATAATTCCGGCTCGGCTTTCATCTTCTACGGCGGAGTCGCTTCCGGCGCAGCCACCTCCAAAGCTAATGTCAAACTGACTGGTGACAGCGAGAGTGACTGGTTCGGCGACTGCGTTTCCGGAGCGGGAGACGTAAACGGCGACGGCAAAAACGATGTGATTGTGGGATCGGATTGGGATGACGACGGCGGATCAAATTCCGGCTCGGCTTTCATCTTCTACGGCGGCGTCACTTCCGGCGCGGCCACCGCTAAAGCCGATGTGAAACTGACCGGCGACAGCGCGAATGACTATTTCGGCACAAGCGTTTCCGGCGCCGGCGACGTGAACGGCGACGGCAAAGAGGATATAATTGCCGGCGCGCCCTATGACGACGACGGCGGAGCAGATTCCGGATCCATAAAAATCATCACCGACCTCGCCACCAAAGACAATTCTGATTCGCCCAATTTCCAGATTAATGGCGATATCGCGGATGACTGTTTCGGCTTCGAAGTCTCCAGTGCTGGCGACGTAAACGGCGACGGCAAAGACGATGTGATCGTGGGAACGGAGGCAGACGACGACGGCGGATCAGGTTCTGGCTCAGCTTTCATCTTCTATGGCGGCGTCACTTCCGGCACGGCCACCACCAAAGCCGATGTGAAACTGACCGGCGACAGCGCGCTTGACAGGTTCGGCATAAGCGTCTCCGGCGCCGGCGACGTAAATGGCGACGGCAAAGATGATGTGATCGTGGGAGCAGTTGAAGACGACGACGGCGGATTAAATACCGGCTCAGCTTTCATCTTCTACGGCGGCGTCACTTCCGGCGCGGCCACCACCAAAGCCGATGTGAAACTGACCGGGGACGGTGCCCAGGACCTTTTTGGCGGAAACGTCTCCGGCGCCGGCGACGTAAACGGCGATGGCAAAGCCGACGTGGTCGTGGGAGCGATTGGAGACGACGATGGCGGAGACGGATCCGGCTCAGCTTTCATCTTCTACGGCGGCGTCACTTCCGGCACGGCCACCACCAAAGCCGATGTGAAACTGACCGGCGACAGCGCGGGTGACTATTTCGGTGACATAGTCTCCGGCGCCGGCGATGTAAACGGCGATGGCAAAGCCGACGTGATTGTGGCAACTTATGCGGACAAAGACGGCGGATCAAATTCCGGCTCAGCTTTCATCTTCTATGGCGGCGTCACTTCCGGCCCGGCCACCACCAAAGCCGATGTGAAACTGACCGGCGACAGCGCATATGACTATTTCGGCGATAGCGTCTCCGGCGCCGGCGATGTAAATGGCGATGGCAAAGACGACGTGATCGTGGGAGCGGATGGAGACGATGATGGCGGAGACGGATCCGGCTCAGTTTTCATCTTCTATGGCGGCGTCACTTCCGGCGCGGCCACCACCAAAGCCGATGTGAAACTGACCGGCGACAGCGCGGGTGACTATTTCGGCGATAGCGTCTCCGGCGCCGGCGATGTAAACGGCGACGGCAAAGACGATGTAATTGTGGGAGCATATAAAGATGACGACGGCGGAGGCGATTCCGGCTCAGTTTTCATCTTCTATGGCGGCGTCACTTCCGGCGCGGCCACCGCTAAAGCCGATGTGAAAATGACCGGCGACAGCGCGGGTGACTATTTCGGCGATAGTGTCTCCGGCGCCGGCGATGTAAACGGCGACGGCAAAGACGACGTGATTGTGGGAGCTCCTTATGACGACGACGACGGATCAAATTCCGGCTCTGCCCGCATCATCTACGGGCATCGTATGACTCCCGAAATGCCGACCACTCTCACTCCCACTTCCGGAACATACAGCTCTGGACAAAACATCGACATTTCCTGCAGTGGCGGAACATATAATACTCTTCAGGACAAATACGGCCAAACTATAATTTACGATATCGAGTCTTTTTATTCCGAACAGTGGCACGAAGTCGTTTCTGGTGACGCGGACGGCAGCTATTCCTACAACATAGATTCAGTTTCTGGTGGATCCGGATTAAAACTGCGCTGCCGAAGTGAAATCGACGGTCTTTTAGGAGGTTTTTCTCGATGGTATGAACCTTCAGAAATCAATCTTACCGTTATTCAAAGATCGAAAAAAAAGATTGAAGGCCGAACGAAATTTGAAGGAAATGTCAAGATGGAATAGAAATAAATTTCAAATGCGAAAAACAGAATTTGCCAACGGTGAATACTATCACATATTCAATCGCGGCGTAGACAAGCGGGATGTGTTTATGTGCAAGGAAGATTATTCAAGATTCCTAACAGCTTTGTGTCTTTTAAACGATGAAAAAGACGGTTTGATGCTGGCGTGGCGGGATTTGCGAAGAGGTTATCCTAAGGCGAAGCCTTTGGCTAGCCAAAGGCTTCGCCTTAGGAATAGAATTGTAAAAATTATAGCCTATTGTTTAAACTCAAATCACTATCATTTTATCTTACAACAATCTTCAAACGAGGGAATTGAAAAATTTATGCAAAAACTCGGTACCAGCTACACGATGTATTTTAATAAAAAATTTGACCGCTCTGGGGCGCTTTTTCAGGGACCTTTCAAATCGATCCACATTGATTCTAACGAGTATCTTTTATACCTTTCCGCGTATGTAAATGCCAACCATTTTATTCACGGAAAATCCAAAGGCCTCGCCTTTGGAGCATGGCCATATTCCAGCCTCTTGGATTATACTGGAAGAAGAAATGAAAAATTATGCAGCAGGGAACCAATCTTGAGCCAGTTTGACAATGATTTTTCGCAGTATGAAAAATATCTGGATGATAATGCCGGATACTTAAAAAGTAAAAAGGAAATACCAAACCAAAACTAAGCTTTCGGATTTCCGAAAGCTTCTGAAAGTTTAGCTTTGAATTATAATAATTTTTATTAAAAAAACTATGCAAAAACTGAAAAGTATTCTCAAAAACCATCCCAGAAAAAGAAAATTTTTTCTTTTTCTGGCAGTTGCTTTGGCGCTGACAATCATTCTTTTCCGCCATGAATTCGGCGCTCTCGCCCAATCGGTGATCGATTCTTTCACCGACAGTTCCAAGGTGGCCGATACCTGGAATGTGACGGTGGATACCGGCAGCGGAGAAGTGAAACTTTCAGAGAGAAACTGCGATAACGATGTCTGGTTTTGCGATGAAGCCGATGTTTGTTCCGACACCCTGGGCGACGGAGACTACATCATCGTGAAGCGGACCAATGAATCTTCCACCAAGCAGTGGAAAACGGAACAGACCGCCTGCGACCAGCCGGAATGCGGCACTGACGGCGTTCAAAGCGGGGATAATCTGGTGGCGGACAACACAGTGAATTTTTTGAATTATCCGGCGAGAGACGCTTGCGCTGCAGCTGGCGGAAGACTGCCGACAGTAGCTGAATTGCAATGCATCTACACCAACCGCGCTACTTTCGGCGACAATTTCGGCACGGGCGGTTTCTGGTCCGCGGCCGAGTACTCGACGGCGGCGTCCGCCTGGATCGTCAGTTTCTCGACGGGAGGTACGTACCACCCCAGCAAGACCACCAGCTACTACGTTCGCTGTGTCCGCGGGTGGTGATCCCGGTCCCTTGGACCTTGAATTTGGGTCTCTTGAATTTTTATGTCTGAAATTTTCAATCTGAAAAAATTATACGTCGCTTATCTTGACTGCCGGAAAACCAAAAGGAATTCCGAAAGCGCGGTCGAGTTTGAATTTGGTCTGGAGAAAAATCTTCAGAAACTTCTTTTTGAGCTCAAATCGGGAAAATACGAACCGGGAAAATCAATTTGCTTCGTGGCCAGGGAACCCAAGCCGCGGGAAGTGTTTGCCGCTAATTTCCGCGACCGCATTGTCCATCATCTGCTCATTCGGGAAATCCACGATGCCGGGGAGCGGATCTTCATCTTTGATTCCTACGCTTGCCGGAAAGGGAAAGGGACGCATCAGGCGGTCAGGAAGCTCCGGAAGTTTTTGCGCGACGAACGCGCGGGAAAAAAACCGCTGTATTTTCTTCAGCTGGACATAGAAGGATTTTTCATGAGCATCGACAAGGAAATTCTTGGCAAACTGGCGGAAAGGCTTATTGAAAGGCAAAATAAGTCAGAAAACTGGAAGAAAGAGGCCAAATGGCTTGCTGAAAAAATTATCCGGCATGACCCGACCCGAAATTTCCAGATGAATTCCCCGAAGGAATTTTTCGATTTGATTCCGGACAGAAAATCCCTTTTTTGCCAGCCACTCGGAAAAGGGCTTCCGATCGGCAACTACACTTCCCAGTTTTTCGCCAATCTTTATCTTAACGAGCTGGACCAGTTCGTAAAAAGAAAGTTGAGATGCCGGCGCTATGTCCGTTATGTCGATGATTTCATCCTGCTTCATCGCGATCCGGCTGTCCTTAGAAGCTGGATGAAAGAGATAGCAATTTTTACGCGCGGCAGCTTGGGGTTGAGAATAAGCAGCAGAAAAATCCGGATGCAAAGAGTGGAAAAAGGAATAGATTTTCTGGGATATTTCATAAAGCCGGATTATGTTCTGGCAAGAAAGGCGGTCACAGCGCGCTTTCGAAACAAATTTTTTGCCGGAATTTCAAAAGCGAAAAAGAAAAAAGATCCGGGTTTTTCTTCTATGATCAGCTCCTATTTCGGACATTTCAGCCACGCCGACTGTGAAATGCTTATGAAAAAATATGCCGATTTTTTGAGATAAAATTTTTTGCCGGAATCCGGATTTGCCTTTGCGAAATCAGAAGCTAATTTTCCAAATCAGAAGATTGGCTTTTGCAAACGCTGTCCGGAGCGAAAAGCAAAAAACTGCCACGTTTTCGCCGCCTCGCACCTTAATCCGGCTGCCCTAAAGGTGCGGGGCATAAAACGCAAGACATCTTTTCGCACATCGCGCGTCCAGATGTCCGGAGAACAGAAAGCGCGAAAACAAAGCGGCACGGGCAATTTCTGGTCCGCGGCCGAGAACTCGACGGCGGCGAACGCCTGGAACGTCAATTTCTCGACGGGAGGAACGAACAACAACAACAAGACCAACAGCAACTACGTTCGCTGTGTCCGCGGGTGAAAGTTTTGAGCTATATGGCCGGACGGTTTTTCGTCCGGCCGCAAAAAATTTAAAACTCAGCCTTTGGAAGAAACAAAGATAGGACTTACGCGTTTGCTAATATTTCAATCGCTGCGCCTAAGGTTAAACCTTTGGCTAGCCAAAGGTTAAACCTTAGGCTCCAGAAAATTTTCAGACGCGTAATTCCTAAAAGAATAAAAATTATGCCTATTCCCGAAAAATTGCCTCTGTTTAGAAAATTATACGCTTTTACGGTTTGCGCCCACCGGTCGATCCATAATATGCCGCGCGAATACCGCTATACTCTCGGAGCGGAGATGGTCCGGATTTCATGGCAATGCCTGGATCTTATGGTGCTGGCGTCTTACGCGGAAAAAGAATTGAAAAGAAAAAAAATTTCCGATTTGAGCGATCAATTTGACAGGCTGAATCTCCGGGTGCGCCTTATGCAGGAGCTGAATATAATTTCCGCTGGACAATTTGCTCACTGGCAGAAAAACTATCTCCTAGAAATCGGTTGCGAAATCGGCGGCTGGTCCCGATGGGCAGCTTCGCGCCAGACGGGACAAGTTGAATTGGGCGAAAAAGATCGGGGGGGGGATTAAAAAATTTTCAATTATCAATTTACAATTTTCAATATGAGTGATGGCGGCTTTTCAAAAGCAAAAAACCCGCCTCTGAGCGGGCTGGCGCCCGAATCATTAATTTCAATCAGATTGCTTTGATTTCCAGCCCCAATTTTTCCTTGAAAGCGTTTTTCATCTGTCGGGATTCTTCTTTCATGATTACATTTTCATCCTCGAAATCCGTCTGCTTTTTGGCGAATCCGTCCACGGATGCTTGGAGGCTGTCAATCTTTTTCTCCAGTTTTGTCTCCACTCCTTTTATCTCTTCTTTCAACTCGGTTCTGACGATGTATAATTCATTCCTAACTCCTTTTACTTCATTGCTTAACTGATTAAAACGTTTATCAAAAGCGCTTAGAAGAACTTGGGTCTGCTCCTCTAAATTTTTCCGGGTCACATTTTCATTTTTCACATTTTTTTCTTCCATGGCTTTATTTTAATTTAACGCCCCTCATGTGTCAATGCGGCAAAAAATATGATAAAATTGGAAATATGGAGCTCATTTAAGATTAACCTCGCTTTGTCATTCCCGACTTGATCGGGAATCCAGTGAACAAGCCAACTTATCAGACTAGATTCCCGTTTTCACGGGAATGACAATCAAGGATAAAGTTTTAGTCAGATTAAGGCTTATTGAAAGTACAAAGTGAGAGTTAATTAAAATCAGTTAATGGGAAAGACAAAAATAATAATTTTCGCTTGTTTTCTTGGGATGTTTTTCGGCTTGGCCGGAACTGCCCGGGCCGACTACTATTCCCAGGGGACGCTGGTTTCAAAAAACCTGCTTTCCAACGCCGAAGTGACGGACATCACCGGATTTCGCGTGGCCGGTACGGTGCCGGCCAACACTACTCTTAGCGTCAGCTTTTCCCAGGACCGCGTCAATTTTTATTCTTCCGCCGGAACGAAAGGGGAATGGGACAGCTGTTCAAATGGAGAGACCAACATTGATCTTTCCGGCCTCGATTGGAGCGAAGGAAGTTTGTTCTATAAGCTAAAACTGGAAACAACCGATCCGGCGGCGACGCCGATTGCAACGGAAGCGGAGCTGACATATGACGGGGAAGCGGTGCCTCCGGAAAGCAATGCCCATTACACTGAAGGCTTTCTCGTTTCAACCGATCTTTTGTCTGCCGGAACGGCCGGAACGATGACCGGCGCGGAATATTTCGGCTATGCCATTTCTTCCCTGCCGTACGGCACTCATGTCTACGCCCAGTTTTCCACCGATCAGGCGAATTGGTACAACTCTTCCGGAACCAAGTGGGGATGGGACACTCTTTCTCAGGGCGATCATCTTTCGCCCCAGACGGCCGTGAGCCTTTTGGCGCTCAACTGGAAAGGTCAGACCAGTTTTTATTATAAATTGAAATTTACCACCACGACTGACAACAAAACCACCCCGACGCTAAAAAGAGCCGGACTTTTGGATTTTGCGGTGGAGCTCGGTGGCTCCGCCGACACGAGCGCCGATCCGGTGGCCCACTGGAAATTCAACGAAGGCTACGGCTCGACCGCCCACAACGACGGCAGCGGGGGAGCGGCCTTAGACGGCACTCTCGGCACCGGCTCCAGTGCGCCGAGCTGGAGTAATGATGGGAAATTCGGGAAAGCGCTCAACTTTGACGGGAATGATTATATCAGCGTGCCGGATTTTTCGTACTAAAATTAGATAATTTATGAAAGTTTATAAAACAAAAACAAAGCCGTTTTCCGGAACAGATTTTCGCGAAGTCTACCGAAAGGCTTTTCATTTTTATTCCCGAATCAAGAGAAAAACAAAAAGGCGTCCGTACGTAAGATCTGCTTATTTCAAAAAGGATAAGATATTTCTAGAATTGTTTTGGCATCATCTCCATGAAAAGGAGAATTTTCGCGATAAAATAAGAAGAATGAAATATTTTCAGCCGGCTGTCGAACTTATTCAAAAGTCAAAATTTGACCCGGAGTCGGCAGAGAACCCGAACAAATCCGGAGAAATGCTGCATCGTTTTTACGGTATAACTGCGAATAGCGAATTGTTTTGCGTACAAATAAAAGAAGAAAAAAGAAGCGGTAAAAAGTGGCTAATGTCTGTTTTTCCGAAAAAATAAAACAAAAAAGGACTTTCCGCTAAATTGTAGTGTTCCTAGGAAACTACGGCCGAAAGCCTTTTCTATGGACTAATACTATCATATGATCAGTTTTATGTCAAGAGCCAAATTGATATTGATATTTTCCCTTGTTTTGGGCTTTTTTTCCGTATTCGCTAAACCCGTTTATGCGATTTACCCCGTTACTGGTTCCAAAAAATATTTCCCGTTTAAGTTCTTGTTGACATGCTTTTTGTTACTTATCGGGTTTTCAATGGCCACGCCAGTATACGGGGCAAACACCTCTCTTTTTTCTGTTTCAGCCTGGGTGAAACCTTCCTCTTCCATTGCCTCAAAAGCCATCATGGGCAAGGCGGAAGAAATGCGCCTCGCGACGGATGCTGATGGGAAACCCTTGTGCCAGATAAAATCTTCCTCTTCCTGGCAGACGGCCGTCAGTTCGCAAACGGCCATTACCACCGGAACATGGTCGCATATCGTCTGCACCTATGATCTCGTTACTTTTAAAATTTATATAAACGGCGAGCTCAAAGGGATGCAGGCGCTTACGGCCGTTGCCGATGATACGGCGGCGGTTTGGAAAATCGGAAAAGATGATAGCGCTTCCACACCCTATGGATTTTATCAAGGGCTTGTGGATGAGTATAAATTTTTCAACTACGCTCTCACTTCTGACGAAGTGAAAATGGATTATGACCGCGGGATGTCCGCGCAAATGGGTTCGGTCGGTGGCACTTCCGGCACTGGCGCTGCGTCCAACTCCGCCGGAGCGGAATACTGCGTTCCGGGCGACACGACTTCCTGCGCTGCCCCGGTGGCGGAATGGAAAATGGATGAGAAAGTGTCTGGTGACTCAAAAACCATTTATGATACTAGCGGTAGTGGCAATAATGGAACGACTGTTGACGGAGCGAATAATACCGGGATGAATTGCAGCATTCAGGGGAAATTTGGAAGCGGATGCCAATTTGATGGAGCTGATGATTATGTGGATGTGCCGAGCGTAACCAGCTTAGTTGCTCCATACACGGTCTCATTGTGGTTTTATCCGACAATGCTAAATGACACTCAAGGTTTATTTTCATTTAACAAGACAGGAGGACCCTTCTCGATTTTAAGCAGTACAAATCAGATTTATTTGACAAGCAGCGGCAGTTTCAGATCATTTTGCAACAAGACGTTTACAACCTCTGATTTATATAAATGGTGGCATTTAAGCTATATTATAAATTCAGCGACCGATGCCTCGCAATGGAAGTGCTATCTTAACGGAAGCGATGACGGCCTAAGCTATTCAGTAAGTTCGGGAACATATTATGAACCTGATAATGACTGGACGATCGGAGCTTATTATAATAATAGCTGGATGTTTCAAGGAAAAATCGACAACGTCCGCGTATACAACTACGCCCGCACCCCGGCTCAGATCGCCTGGGAATATAATAAAGGCAAGCCGGTGGCCGAATGGCGGATGAATGAATGTCAGGGAGGGACGATTCACGATGAATCTGGCAATGGAAACAACGGAACAATTAATCTCGGTTCGTCCGGTTCGCAAACCACGACGCTTGGCAACGGCACTTGCATCACGGCCGGATCAACGCCGTGGTACAACGGACGCAGCGGAAAATACGGGGCCAGTTTGAATTTCGACGGCACGGATGATCGTGTTGAGCAATATTCATTAAATCTGATGAATGAATATTCTTTATCAATGTGGATAAAAACGTCTGATGGAACAGAGAATCAATTAATGTTTGGCGCCCTTGGCGAAGTCGGAATTTTTGAGTGGGAAATAGACGGTATGGGTTCAAATAATGGAATGAAATTCAGAACTCACGGTGATTGGACAACTGAGACATCCGGAGTGAGCGATGATAGCTGGCATCATGTCATTTATGTAATTAACGGCAGCAATATAACCGCGTATATTGATGGAATACAAAATGTTTCTGATAATTTAAGCTATCCTGGAGATTTTAACACAGTCCTTTTAGGAGGATATAGTAATCATTTTTCCGGCCAAATCGACGAAGTCAAAATCTTCAATTACGCGCTTACGGCGGAACAAATAAAGACGTTGTATAATGCATCCAGCGCGGTGAATTTCGGAAACTAAATTCCGAAGGTCGAACCTTCGGAAACACGCGATGAGAAAAACACCTTTTGCCAACGGTGAATATTATCATATCTATAACCGCGGCGTCGACAAGCGGGAAGTGTTTTTGGATGAAAAGGATTACACGCGTTTTTTGCTGTGCATGGATTTACTGAATGATGAAAAAGGTGGACAGATGGAAAAATTAAGAAACGAAAGGAATCCCAAGGTTCGACCTTCGGAATTCCGAAGGTCGAACCTTGGGATTCCCGAAGCTCGGCAGAAGCTGGTTGATATAATCTGTTATTGCTTGAATCCTAACCATTATCATTTTATTTTGAAACAATTGCGGGATGGAGGGATAGTTAAATTCATGCAAAAATTAGGGACTTCTTATGTTATGTATTTTAATAAAAAATATGAAAGAAACGGAGTTTTGTTTCAGGGAAAATATAAATCCATCCACATCGATTCCAATGAATATCTGCTTTACCTTTCCGCCTACGTGAACGCCAACAACTTTATCCATAAATATAGCAAGAATTTTAGCTGGCCGTATGCGAGCCTTCCGGATTATCTCGGCAAGAGAAAAGGGAATTTGTGCCAAAAAGAAATAATCCTTTCCCAGTTTGACAATGACTTTTCCCAATACCAAAAATACCTTCATGACAATGCCCGGTATTTGAAAGAGAAAAAAGAAATGGAAAAATATATTTTGGAATAATCCGAAAATTGAATTTAAAAAAAACTTAATTTGATTTTTCTCGCGCTTTTAAAAACCTTCTCGGGGGATGGTCTTTTGTGGTATAATAAAGGGGTAATTTTCAATTTACAATTAACAATTTACAATCAATTTACAATTCTATAATTTACAATTTCCAAGCCTATTTTCAATTGAAAATTGATACTTGAAAATTTATTGATTATTGTAAATTGATTATTGTAAATTATAAATAATTTTATGAGCTATAAAATCGTATCCTGGAAGCCCCTGATTATTCTTTTGGCTGTCGTTGCCATAATCATTGGCGGGATTTTTGGCTGGAAAAAATATAAAAATTATAAAGCGGGCAAAGAAGACACACGCAGCGTTTATGAAGCGCTGGTGCAAGTCGTCGATCAGCAGGCGTCAAATCCGGAAGAAGACAAAAAAGCGTCGCTCAAGCGCGGCGACGTGATCGCCATTCTTCCCGAAGGGCATACTTGGACGGACACAGAACGAACCAGCTATCTCATTGTAAAAATTAAAATCACTCCGGAAGAAGCAGAGAAACTCATGGAGCCGGTAACAAAGGAAGTGGATCCCAAAGCCTCGCTTTCTGACGGGAAAGATATAGAGCCGGAAATTGAAACAGTCCGGCCGCGGAAATATTATCTGGACGTCGATGTTCCGACTGTAAACGAGCTGATGACCAAAGGCCAGCCGTATCCTGAGAAAGTTTTTGGGGAAGGGGTAATTGAAGAACGATGATGTCTGAAATCCTCCAAAGGCGAGGCCTTTGGAGGGAAATATATGCAAAGGAAAATATCATTTGCAAATAATGAATACTATCACATATTCAATCGGGGCGTTGATAAGCGAAAAGTCTTTTTGAGCAAAGAAGATTATAACAGATTTTTGGTTTCCATGGATTTATTAAACGATGAAAAAGACGGTTTGATGCTGGCGTGGCGGGATTTGCGAAGAGGTGATCCTAAGGCGAAGCCTTTGGCTAGCCAAAGGCTTCGCCTTAGGAATAGAATTGTAAAAATTATAGCCTATTGTTTAAACTCAAATCACTATCATTTTATCTTACAACAATCTTCAAACGAGGGAATTGAAAAATTTATGCAAAAACTCGGTACCAGCTACACGATGTATTTTAATAAAAAATTTGACCGCTCTGGGGCGCTTTTTCAGGGACCTTTCAAATCGATCCACATTGATTCTAACGAGTATCTTTTATACCTTTCCGCGTATGTAAATGCCAACCATTTTATTCACGGAAAATCCAAAGGCCTCGCCTTTGGAGCATGGCCATATTCCAGCCTCTTGGATTATACTGGAAGAAGAAATGAAAAATTATGCAGCAGGGAACCGGTCTTGAGCCAGTTTGACAATGATTTTTCGCAGTATGAAAAATATCTAAGTACCAATGCCAAGTATTTCAAGGATAAGAAGGAAATGGAAAAATATATTTTGGAATAAAAATTAATTTTAAAAAACCATGAGAACGGTATTCAACATCATCAAAAACTTCTTTCCGGTTCTTTTCGGAGAACTTAGGGATCTCCTTGGAAGAAACCGGAAAGCCCGGTGGATTTTCGCCGTCTTGATTATTGCCTCTTTGAGCTTTGGCGGATACAAAATTTGGAAAAACTTCTATCCTGATCCGAATAGCCAAAACCTGACTCTCTCGCAGGCCGGCAGGATCGGAGAAGTGACAACGCACAAGCTTATGGTGCAGATTGAAAACAAAAATTGTCCGCCGGAGACGCAGAGCGGATGTTATGAACGCGGCGACATTGTGCTGATAAAAGACGGGGCGTGGGAATTTTCCGGCGCGGAAAAAGACGGCTTTCTGATTCTTCACATGGATCTGACGGAAAAACAGGCGGAAATTTTAGTGCAAGCATTGGAAAAGAAGATGAAAACCCCCTCTGTCCCTGACGGGACATCTCCCCCTTTGAAAGAGGGAGAGGAAAAATTGAAAGACATTCCTCCTCAAATGGAAACGTTGAAAATGAGAAAATATGCCGTAAGCCTTTCAGAAATCGGCATATCTCCCGATGATCAGAAGGGGCGGGAAAACAATGATACAATATATAAATGGGAAATAGTGAAGGAGAAGAGACGACCTTAGATTAAAATTAAAAAATTTAAATTTGACTTTAAATTTCAAATTTAGGCCTTTAAATTGCAAAAAGTGTTTCATAAAGCTAAAAAGCATCTTAATTCCATAAAAAAATATCGCCTGACTTCCGGCACTTTTTTCCGTCTAACTGTTTTGGCTGCAATAATTCTTGCGGTTGTTTTTGCTCCAAAACTCTGGAATCTTTTTGATCATTCTGTCAGAACAGACCTTTCGGCGAATGAAATAAGCAACTCGAATATTGTCAGAAATTTTTTTGCCCTCCCGGCTTACGGAGTCACAAGAAACAAGGAACAATACCAATTCGAAAATGAAAACGAAAAGATAAAAATCAACCTGTCCCAAAGCTATTCCGGACCGGTTGAAATAAAGCTCAGCGACAGCCAATCCATAAAAATATTCGATCAAAACGGTTCCAACTTCAAATCCGAGCTTCTTAAAAGCCTGGACACGAAAAATAACCGGGAACAGGACAAATACGTGAAATACGAATCCAAAGACAAGAGAAAAATCATCTATTATTCCTATCAGAAAGATGCCAAAAAGAACCAGAAAAAACTGAAAAACTGGATTGTCTACAAATTCGGAACCGGAAACGAAAAAGAATCCTATAAAATTGAAAACGCCGCCATCTCTCCTTACCAGAATGGTTCCATAGCCGTTTACTATTCCGACAAACTGACAGATGAAAAGAATAAAAAAGGCAATGAAAAAGAAGCCAGAATTCCCGATCTTCTCATTGACCGCCCCTACTATTTCACCAAAGACGGAAAAACAGTGGATTTGGACTGGAAAATAAACCAGGAGAAGAATGAAATCAGTTTGGAATTTTCAGCCAACAAAAATGATTATCCTATCACTCTTGATCCGACCATAACTCATAACAGCGAATCCCAGTTTGATGCCGGAACCGCCCTTAACCGTACCGAATCAATCTCCGGACCGAAAGTCCAATCAGCTTACCATGAACTTCCCGCGGACGAGCATACCGTCGCTCTCTACCATATGGATGAAACAACCGAAAATTCCTGCTCTGGAGGACAAGATGCCTGCGACTCTTCGGGAAATGGGAACCACGGAACCGCCACCGGAACCACTATTGATACGACTAATCAGAAACTGGGAGCGGGAGCAAGGAGTTTTGAGGGTGATTATACAAATAATTATATAGACGTTTCATCTCTTAATATCGGCGGAACCGGTGCTTATTCGCTTGAATTTTGGTTTAATCCTGGGGATGTTGGTGTAGGGACAACGGCATACGTAATTGATTTGCGGTATGCGGACGCAACGGGACAGGCAGCGACAATTGCTTTTAATACAGGTGGAAATGATGAAATAACTTTTGCGGTATACGGTGGAAGTATATATTACGGAAAGAAGAGCTTAACTTTAGGAAAGTGGCATCATGTTGCTGTTGTGCATGACTGCATTTCAAATAATGTAAGGACATATATTGACGGGCAGATGGATTTAAATGAAACAACTATTGATTTAACAGTTCCGTCAGGTTCTCTTAGGATCGGAGCGAGAAATACCACGGGTACCTATCCGACAAACGGCCTCATCGACGAAGTCCGCCTGAGCAACATCGCCCGCACTCCGGAAGAAATCAAGGCCAATGCCCAAAGGTTTCCTTATGCGGCCTATAATTCTTCGGTTATGGATCTGGGAGTGGGAGCGACAAGTATATCCAAAATCAACTGGACGGAAAACGGAGTGGCAACCGGAGACGGGGAAACATTGAAAGACGATACTGACCTTGTGGCCCAGTGGAATTTTAATGAAACTTCCGGAACAGCGGCTGCGGTTGCGGCCGGTTCTTGCGGAACAAGCTGCAACGGAACGCTTACCAATTTTGCCGATACCTCGGGACAGGATATCGGCAGCACCAATCCTTCCGGATGGACTTCTAACAATCGCAGATGGGGAGCGGGAGCGCTGACGTTTGACGGAAGCAATGATTACGTTTTATCTGGTTCATATGACAGTACGGGAAACACGGGTATGACTATTGAGGCATGGATAAAAACGAATAATTCTGCAAAAAACATAATAATTCAGACTTATGGATCAGCAGCCTATATTAGCAGATTTACTGCCGGGAAAGTTATTTTTTTATTCGATGGATCATCACTTAATAATTCTGCTTCAGATGAAAGCATATCATCAATAAATGACGGACAATGGCATCATGCCGTTGGAACAAATGATGGTTCAATCACAAAAATATATGTAGACGGCAGATTAGAAAAATCTTTTAGCGAAAATCTGTTAAATGGTAATCGTTCAATTTATATAGGATCAAATTCCGAACAAGATAGTTTTTACAATGGAACTCTAGATTCCACCCGCATCTACTCCCGCGCCCTTTCTGCTGAAGAGATCCTCTCCAACTACAACGCCGGGAATGTTGATTTCCAAACTAGAACCGGGACATCGGCCAATCCAGATGACGGAACGTGGGAAACTTGGAAGCCGGCCGGGACGGAAACGCAGATAGCTTCCATGGACAGTGACATCGGAAATTGGTCGTGGGACAATACTTCCACATATATTCCGGCAACCACCGCCAATGAATCAAATATAAAAATGGAAGGAACGGGATCGATGAAAATTAAAACTGGCGCACCGAATGTTGATGCTAACACCGTCGGACTTTGGCATCTGGATGAAACTAATTCAGGAGTGGGCGCGACTGTCTATGATTCTTCGGGAAACGGGAATAACGGAGTTCTTTCCGGAACCGCTCCTGCAGCAGACGGATTGACTGGCAAAGGAAGAAATTTCGATGCTGGAAGCAGGATTGGGCTGGGAAATGATTCAACATTGAATCCAACCGGAGCGATTACCATCGAAACTTGGTTTAAGGCTTCCAGCTTCGGTTCATATAATCCCTTGGTTTCAAAAATGTACACGGATGGAGCATGGTCTTCTCCTTATGTCGTTTATCTTCTCAGGATCGACAGCAACAACAGCATAGTTTGGGGTACGACCTCATCAGGAGGATCCTATTCTCAACATGCCTTTAGTTATACTTTTTCTCCGGGCGCTTGGTATTACTTGGCTGTCACTTCAAACGGAAGCAAAAAATACGTTTATGTAAACGGACAACAGGTTGCAAGCGCGAGCTGGGCTTATTCGCTTGCTTCAAGAACTTCAAACGCTTACATAGGAGGCAGTGACGGGGGAGATCGTTTTAACGGCATAATTGATGAAGTTCGCATTTCCAATACCGCCCGCTCTGCCGAAGAAATCGCAGAAGCCTATCGCGCCGGATGCGATCACCGGCTGACTCGGACAATTTCCTCCACGGATTTG